>Ga0209050_1002440_pt1 | contig 15951 bp, 9 predicted proteins | sample Araplavi_mTSA_r2_FD_184276 | JGI IMG/M metagenome (GOLD analysis project Ga0209050, IMG submission 184276) | Arabidopsis root microbial communities from North Carolina, USA - plate scrape MF_Cvi_mTSA_r2 (SPAdes) (version 2) | ecosystem: Host-associated > Plants > Roots > Endosphere | place: USA... | reverse complement strand
TTGGCGAACTCCAGGTCCAGGCGTTCGAGCCGGTACGGGCCGGCGTCGTGTTCGGTGATGCGGTGGATGGTGGGCAGACGACGCGACATGCGGGCTCCGGAATGCACCATCCCGCACCATCACAAGGCGCGCTCGCGGCCGGTGTGGACGGACCTGCCCGGTCGCGCGGCTAGAATGGCGGGATGCAGCGATTGGACACCATCATAGCGCGCAGCGACCAGGCGGCCGCCTGGCGCGAGCGCGACCTTGCCGTGCTGTGGCACCCGTGCACGCAGATGCGCGAGCACCTCGATCCGGCCGGCACCCTGCCCCTGCTGCCCGTCGAACGCGGCGAAGGCGCATGGCTGATCGGCCGCGACGGCCGCCGTTACCTCGACGCCATCAGCAGCTGGTGGACCAATCTGTTCGGCCATGCCGAGCCTCGCATCGCCGCCGCCATCGCGCGACAGGCGACGACGCTGGAACACGTGATCCTCGCCGGCGTCTCGCATGCGCCGGCGGTGGAACTGGCGGAGAAGCTGCTGTCCATCGCGCCGCGCGAGTACGGCCGCGAACCGCTGGCGAAGGTGTTCTACGCCGACAACGGCTCGGCCGGCGTCGAAGTCGCCCTGAAGATGGCATTCCACTGGTTCCGCAATCGCGGCATCGAAGGACGCACGAAGTTCATCGCGCTCGACAACGGCTACCACGGCGAAACCCTGGGCGCGCTCGCGGTCGGCGACATCCCGCTGTACCGGCGCGTGTATGCCCCCCTGCTCGCCGAAGCGATGTTCGCGCCCTCGCCCGATGCCTACGAGTGCGAAGAAGGCGAAACGCCGGAGCAACGCGCGCATCGCGCCGCCGACGCGCTCGCCGCGCTGCTGGAACGCCATTCGGGAGAGGTCTGCGCGCTGATCCTGGAACCGCGCGTGCAGTGCGCCGGCGGCATGCGCATGCACGATCCGGCCTACCTCAGGCGTGCGCGCGAGTTGTGCGACGCGCATGGGGTGTTCCTGATCTGCGACGAGATCGCCGTCGGCTTCGGCCGCACCGGCACGCTGTTCGCTTCCGAACAGTCCCGCGTGCAACCGGACCTGCTGTGCCTGTCGAAGGGCCTGACCGGCGGCGCGCTGCCACTGGCTGCGGTACTGGCGACGCAATCCATCTACGATGGTTTCCTCGACGAATCGCGCGAGAAGGCCTTCCTGCATTCGCACAGCTACACCGGGAATCCGCTAGCGTGCGCGGCCGCGCTGGCCTCGATGGCCATCCTCGAAGAGGACGACATCATCGTCCGCAATCGCACCACCTCGGAACGCATGGCGCGGCTCGCGGAACCGTTCACCGATCATCCGCACGTCGCCGACGTGCGACAGGCGGGCATGATCGTCGCGTTCGAACTCACGCGCGATGGCGACAAGCGCACACCGTTCGATGCAGCCGCACGCATCGGCCTGCGCGCGTATCGTGCCGCGCTCAACCGTGGCGTGCTGCTGCGCCCGCTCGGCGACGTGCTGTACTGGATGCCGCCGTACTGCATCGAGGACGATGCACTGAAACTGCTCGCGAACACCACGCGCGAAGCGATCGACCACGCCATCGAGGAAGCCGCATGCGCCTGACCCGCGTCCACGTCGACGAAGCGCTGGTTGTCGGTCGCGAGGTCGCGCTGCCCGAAAGCGTCGCAGCACATCTGGTGCGGGTACTGCGACTGGGCGTGGGCGATGCCTGCGTGCTTTTCAACGGCGACGGCCACGATTACGCCGCGCGGATCACGACTTCGACCAAGCGCGAGTTGCGCGTGGCGGTCGAATCCGTGGAGCCGGTATCCCGCGAATCGGCGCTGAAGCTCGTTCTGCTGCAGGGCGTGGCGCGCGGCGAGAAGATGGACCTGATCCTGCAGAAAGCCACCGAGCTGGGCGCGTTCGCCTTCCATCCGCTGTGGTCGCAGCGCAGCGAAGTAAAGCTGGACGAGGCCCGCACCGAAAAGCGCCTGGCGCACTGGCGCAGCGTGGTGTCGTCGGCGTGCGAGCAAAGCGGCCGCGCCTTCGTGCCCGAGGTCGCAGCGCCCGTTTCGCTGGCTTCGGCGTTGTCGGCGCTTCCAGCGGGCGGCTTGCGGTTGATCCTGGATCCGGAAGGCGAGTTCTCGTTCGGCACGCTGGACGTCGATGCAGCGCAGCCGGTCTACCTCGCCATCGGCCCGGAAGGCGGCTGGTCAGACCTCGACCGCACGCAGCTGCGCGCGGCGGGCTTCGGCGGACTCAAGCTCGGCCCGCGCATCCTGCGCACGGAAACGGCGGGGCTGGCGGCGATCGCGGCGTTGCAGGCGCGGTTCGGCGATCTGGCCTGACCGCGCCCCATGCGCTCAGTAGTCGCGCGCGCCCATCAGGCCTACCGAGTAGCCGGCCTTTCGCAGTCGCGACGTAGCGCGTGAGCTGAGCGACGCCAGCACCAGCAGGCCGACCAGCGGAATGAGCATCGATACAAGCAGCACGATGCGCCACCACAACGGGTAGTCCAGCCCGCGCCCGATGCGGTAGATGCCCATCCACGAGAGCACCAGGCAACCCAGTCCCAGCAGGATCGCCAGCGGGCCGATGCCGAGGCGCAGGATGGCAGCACCGAAGTACAGCAGGATCGCGTAGATGACCTGCTTCTGTCCGCCGACGACATCGTCGAGCGATTCGCTTGGAACGTCTCGCGCGATGGCGGCCGCCGGACGGCGGTAAGGATTTTCCATAAGTCCCCCTGACATGGTGATGGATCTGCGGCACTCCCCAGTGCCGTGGGCCAAGCATGCCGCAGATTCGGGCGGCGATGCACGCCGCGGCGGGTTGTCGGGTCGTGCGCAGGCGGAAGCGATACCTCGCGCGTCAACTCGCCGACGTGGAGATCCCCAAACGAGCGATTTCCCTGGCGGCATCGTCGGGACGGACCTGCAGCAGGAAGTGCGGACCATCAATGCGCACGACATTCGCACCAGGCTTGATCCGCCGGATGACCTTTGCAGCGGACGATGGAACCGCGAGGTCGTTCGTGGCCTGGAGGTAAAGCACGGGCGCGATGACGCTCGCCAGTTCCCGCGTCACGTCGACCTGCAACACCGCACGCAATCGCGCACGCAGCACATCGGACGGAATCTGCTGGACGGTACGCTCGACCATGGCACGCAATTCCGGGCCGGCAGAGCTTCCCAGCATTGCGGCAGCGCCGAGACGGACCAGTGCGCCGTGCATGGGTACCGCCTGCAACCAGCGTGCGGCATTGGCTAACGCCGGCCTTGGATTGCGGGCGAACGTGCTGCAAAGAACCAGGCCGCGCAATCCGGACGCAGCCTCGGCCGCAAGCGAGATTCCGATCGGTCCGGAGAAGGATTCGGCGACGATCATGAAGGGTCTGTCGCCGGGAAGCGCCGCCCTCGCGATCGGCAACAGCCCCGCGTAATCGCATGGCTCATGCAATGGATAGCGCACGATGATCGTTTCGAACCGTCCGCCCAGTGCCGCCAGCAACGGCGCGAACAGCTCGCCGGTGCCGTCCATGCCCGGCAACAGAACCAGTGCGGGCAGTTGATCGGCCATCGGCGCCTCGCAGGTCCGGTCTAGATCTTGAAGTAGATCTTCCGCGCATCCAGCACGCGCACGACGACCCACCACACCGCGACGAAGCACACCGCATACGCCAGCGAGGGCACGTAGCCGCCGAAGCGCGGCGTCATCCAGCCGGCGAAGGCGTGCTGGTACAGCGGATCGAACCAACCGAAGGCGACCAGCGCGTAAAGCATGAAGGCCGAGCCGGCGTAGGCGGCGATCGCGTTCACGCCGAATGCGCGGCCCAGCGGCGGCCAGCCGCGCACGTCGATCAGCGAATGGAACAGCGCGAGGATCCAGCACGCGAGGCCACCGGTCCACAGCACGTAGGACGGGGTCCACAGGTTCTTGTTGAGCGGCTGCCACAGCGACCACGCAAGCCCGGCCGCAATCGCCACGGCACCAGCGATCAGCAGCGAACGCAAATCACCGCGACGCAGCCAGTCGCCCGCGCGCAGGCCCAGCAGCGTCGTCGCCAACGCGCCGAGCGTGCTGACCAGGCCTTCCGGATCGTGCCCGCGGCCAGTCGCCGGATCGAGCTGGTACACGTGCACGCCAAGCAAGGCGTGATCGATGCGGCTGGCGATGTTCACGAACGGCTCCATCGTGCCGCCCGCCGCGAGCAGCGCGCCGTAGCCGGCGAGCAGCGCGCCGGACATGAGCCACTGCGTGCGCGGCTTCGTGTGCAGCGCGAGCACGCCGGCCATCGCGAAGCACAGGCCGATGCGTTGCAACACGCCCGGCACGCGGTAATGCGGGACGTCGAACGCAAACAGCGCGATCAGGTGCAACAGCAGGCCCAGGCCGAGGATGCGCGCGCCGCGCACGAGGACGGTCTTCGTCAGCACGCGCGTGTCGCCGCCGCGCTCGACGCGCGGCATTAGCGCCAGCGCGATCGACACGCCGACGATGAACAGGAACATCGGGAAGATCAGGTCGGTCGGCGTGAAGCCGTTCCACGTCGCGTGTTCGAGCGGCGCATAGACGTGGCCCCAGTCGCCCGGGTTGTTGACCAGCAGCATCGCCGCGACGGTGAGCCCGCGCAGCGCATCCACGGAGGCGTAGCGCGGCGCACTGCTGCGCGCCGCGCCGGCGATGTCCGCGCCGTTCAAGCCGCCTGCGCCAGCGCGAGTCCGATCTGGTCTTCGATGGCGCCAAGATCCGGCAGGAATGCCGCATCTTCGTTGAGCAGCACGCGCGCCTGCACGCCGTTGGGCAGTGCGTCGTTGTGGTCGTCGACGGTCATGAGCGTGTCGCGCGACACGGTGACCAGTCGCGGGAAGCCCTGCGTCAGCAGTGCGAAGTACGGCGTACGACGGCCTTCGACCGGCGTGCTGCCGCCCAGTGCGCGCAGCACCAGCACCTTGCTGCCCAGGCCGCCGCGTTCGTTCGCCAGGCCCGAGAAACGGCCGAAGGCGATCAGCGGCAGCTGCCAGCCGCGCCAGCGGATGCGGCCCAGCAGCCAGTCCGGAGCGCCGGCGACGGCGTCGGGTTCGGCGTAGGACAGCACCTCGGCGATGGTCGCGTTGGGCAGCAGCAGGCGGCCGCCGGCGATCTGGATCAGAACGCCGCGGATGTCGTTTTCGGCGGCGCCGGATTGTGCGTGTTCGATGGGCATCTGTAATTCCTTCTCGCTCAGCGCCAGCGTTCGGCCAGTCGCGCCGACAGTTCGGCCGGCTGGCCCGCCTGCGCACCGCGCGCGACGAGCGCCGACGCCGCGGCGGCATCGTAGCAGCCGTCCGCCGCCTGCCCGGCCACCAGCGCGCCGGACCACGAAAGATTCATCGCCGCATCGACCTGCGCGGCATCGGCGCCGCTGAGCATCAGCACGGCGGAGTCGCCGGCCGGCAGCACGGCGAGCACGTCGTCGCCGCCTTCGACGAAACGCATGCCCGATTCGCTCACCGTGATCGAGATTTCGGCGGGCAGGATGTAGATCGTGCCCGCCATCGCGATCAGGCCCGGCTCGGCCAGGCGCACCTGCAACGGCGTCGCGCGCTGCATCTGCGCGACGAGGCGGTCGTAGCGGCCGCCGTCGAGGCGCTGCTGGACCAGCACGGGGCGCGGGAATTCTTCCGGCAGGCCACCGAGCAGTTGGCGCACCGCGTCGGGGCCACCGATGCCGGCCAGCACGAGGACCGCGCCGGACAGTTGCGAGGCGACGCGGTCTTCGACGAGTTCGAGCGAGGAAATGCGGCGCTCGATATCGCCCAGGTCGCGCTGGAACTTCTGGTTCGGATCGGCTTCCCGCACGACGGCAGCGGCAGCATCGGTAGTGTCGTCGGTGAACGACCAGTCCGGCGCGGAAGGCGCGGCGGCCTTCGGCGCGCTTGCGGCCTGCGTGCCTTCGCGGCTGGCTTCGAACATCAGCACCGGCGCGGCCGGGGCCGCGGGCGTTTCGATGGCCGCTGCTTCGAACGCGTGGGTTTCGACAACTTCCGGAAGCGGGGTTTCGAACACTGGCGTTTCGAGCACCGGCGTTTCGAACGTCGGCGTCGGCGTCTCGGCCACTTCGTAATCGAAGCTCGACTCGAACGGCTGGACGACCAGCTCGGCGGTCACGTCGATGGCATCGGCCGACACCATCGGCGCGTCTGCGGCGAAGGTCAGTTCGATGTCCGACAGCACCGGCGTCAGTTCGACCGCATCGTCGAGCTCGAAGCTGGCTTCGGCTGCGACCGGATCGAACGGGCTGTAGCTGGCTTCGTGCGTGTACTGGACCTGCGGCGCTTCGATCGCCGGTTCCAGTGCGAGTTCGATGGTGGGCTCGGCGACGACGGGCGCCGCAACGGCTTCGACGACCGGTGCGGGCGCGGGCGTTTCGACCGGCGCCAGTTCCATCACCGGCGCAGGACGCGGCGCGGCAACCGGTGCGACGGGTGCAGCGGCAGCAACAGGCGCAACGGCTTCGACGGCTCGCGGCGCCGCGCTCGGCGGCTCCGGCGGTTCCATGCCTTCGGGCTCATGGCCCGGCGGCAGGACGTCGCCGTGGCCATGCAGTTTCGCGGCCAGGTGGCGCACCCAGCGCGCGAGGTCCCAGCCTTCGCGCGTGGCGGCCAGCGTCGCCTCTTCGTAGATCACTTCGACCGACGGATCGGCCAGCACCGGATCGAACTTCTCGATCACGTCTTCGGTGACCGGATCCAGCGCGACGACGATCACCTGCGGCGCGACCTGCCCCAGCGCTTCGGGTTGAAGCGTGGTCGGGTCGGCTTCCAGCACCAGATGCGCGCCTGCGTCGGACAGCGCCGAGCGCAGTCGTTCGCAGGCTGCGCCCGGTCGCGCCAGAAGGACCGCGCGACGGGAGGACTCACTCATTCCGCGTGGCCCCCGCATCGATGCCGAGGAGTTCGTAGACATTGCGCATCAGTTCCGGCTCCTGGTACGGCTTGCCCAGGTAGCGCTCCACGCCGATCTCGAACGCGCGCTGGCGATGCTTGTCGCCGGTACGCGAGGTGATCATCACGATCGGCACGCCGCGCAGTCGCGGATCGCCCTTCATCGCGGTGGCGAGCTCGTAGCCGTCCATGCGCGGCATTTCGATGTCGAGCAGCATCAGGTCGGGCACGCGCTCGACCATGCGTTCCAGCGCGTCCACGCCATCCTTCGCGGTGAGCACCTCGAAGTTGTGGCGTTCCAGCACGCGGCCGGTGACCTTGCGCATCGTGACCGAATCGTCGACGACCATGACCAGCGGGACGCGGCGCGTCTCCACCGGTGCGGCCGGCGCGACGACGTGGTCGCGCGGGAGCAGCGCCTGGCGGCGCACCAGCGGTGCGACGTCGAGGATCACGACCACGCGGCCGTCGCCCATGATGGTCGCGCCGAAGATGCCCGGCACCGACGCCACCTGCGGACCGACCGGCTTCACCACGATTTCGCGGTTGCCGACCACCTGGTCGACGCACACCGCGGCGCGCAGGTCGCCCGAGCGGATCAGCAGCAGCGGCATCTGCAGCGCGCCTTCGGCCTTGGCGGTGCCATGGCCGACCAGCGTGCCCAGGTCGTGCACTTCGTAGTCTTCGCCGCCGTAGCGGTAGGTCGAGTCGACCATGTCCAGGCGGTCGCGGGCGATGCGGCCCACGCCGCGCACCGAGGCGATCGGCACGGCGAATGTGGTCTCGCCGATGCGCACGAACACGGCCTGCGTGACCGCCAGCGTCTGCGGCAGGCGCAGCGTGAAGGTGACGCCCTTGCCGGGGACGGAGCGGATATCCAGCGTGCCGCCGAGCTGGCGCACTTCGCTGGCGACCACGTCCATGCCCACGCCGCGGCCGGCCAGTCGGCTGACCGATTCGGCGGTGGAGAAGCCCGGTTCCAGGATCAGCGCGTCGATCGCGGCGTCGGACAGCGTGGCGCCGTCCGGCACCAGCCCGCGTTCCAGGCCGCGACGCAGGATCGCTTCGCGATTCAGGCCCGCGCCGTCGTCGCCGACTTCCAGCACGACTTCCGAACCTTCGCGGCGCACCGCGATGCGGATCGTGCCTTCGTCCGTCTTGCCGGCCTTCTTGCGCTTGTCCGGCGTTTCAAGGCCGTGCGCGACCGCGTTGCGGAGCATGTGCTCCAGCGGTGCGGTCATGCGCTCGAGCACGTTGCGGTCGAGTTCGCCCTGCGTGCCGTCGAGCTTGAGCGCGACATGCTTGCCCAGCTCGCCCGAGGCCTGGCGCACGACGCGGCGCAGGCGCGGCAGCAGGCCGTCGAACGGCACCATGCGCGTGCGCATGAGGCCTTCCTGCAGTTCCGAGCTCACGCGCGACTGCTGCAGAAGCAGCGTTTCGTACTGGCGCGTCAGGTCATCCAGCGTGGTCTGCAGGCTGACCTGGTCGGCCGCCGATTCGGCGAGCGCGCGGGACAGCTGCTGCAGCGTGGAGAAGCGGTCGAGCTCCAGCGGATCGAATGCCTGCTCGCCGTCGTCGCCTTCGCGCTGGTAGCGCGCGACGATCTGCGCTTCGGTTTCGATTTCCAGGCGACGCAGCTGGTCGCGCATACGCGTGTTCGTCGCCGCCATTTCGGCGATGGCGCCACGGAATGCACCCAGCTGCTGTTCCAGGCGTGCGCGATAGATCGCGACTTCACCGGCGTAGTTGACGAGGCGGTCGAGCAGGTCGGCGCGGATGCGCACCTGTTCCTGCGGCGCACGCACGCCGATGTCGTCGTCGTCGGTCAGCGGCTGATCGCTGATCGGCGCGGACAGCGGCTTGAGGTCGGCATGAAGCTCGTCGTGCGCGACTTCGGCGACGACCGGCGCGACCGGTGCGGCCTGCTTCGGCGCGGCGACGGCCTTGGCGGCAGAGGCGGCGAGATCGCCCAGCGTCGTCTGGCCGCGCGAACGCGCGTCGAACTCGGCGATGAGCGCTTCAGGCATGGCGATCGCGCGGCGTTCGCCGACGCGGGTGACCATCGCGTGCAACCGGTCGAAACCGCGTTCGAGCAGCGGCACGCCATCGCGGCCGAGTTCGCAGCGGTTCTCGACCACGGCTTCCAGCAGCGATTCCATCGCGTGGCCGAGTTCGCCCACGGCCATGATGCCGGCCATGCGCGCGCCACCCTTGATGGTGTGCAGGTCGCGCTGCAGGCCCACCAGCGTTTCGCGTTCGGTCGGCGCCTCGCGCAGCTGCGCGAGCAGGCCGTCGGAATGGTCGAGCAGGTCGCTGGCTTCCTCGACGAAGATGTCGACCAGCTCCGGATCGAGTTCGCTCAGGTCCAGCGCTTCGTCCGGATCGTCGGCACCGGCCAGTGCCTGCGCGATGAGCGCGGCCACGGCCGGCTCCTGCGCTTCGATGGACGGAACCGAGGCGAAGTCGTTGACCGCATCGGCGACCGGCGCCTCGGCCAGCGCGTCCTGCGCGAGTTCCTCGACGTCGGGCAGTTCGTCGCGCATGTCGCCGATGGACGGCGCGTCGACGAAGGCGTGGCTGACGGACGCGGCTTCGACGGCCGCGGCTTCCAGCGTGGCGGCTTCGACGGCGGCGTGCTGTTCGCGCGTGACGCGTTCGGCTTCGGCGTACTCGGCTTCGAGGCGGGCGTATTCGGCTTCCTCGTCGGCGATGCGTGCCGCTTCCAGGCGCTCCGTTTCCAGGCGCTCGGTGGCAAGACGCTCCGCTTCCAGCAACTGCGCTTCGATGCGCTGCTGTTCGGCAAGCGCGGCGGCGCGTTCGGCCATCGCGGCTTCGACCGCCGCCTGATGCGCGGCTTCGGCGGCAAGGCGTTCGGCGCGCTCTTCGGCAGCACGCTCTTCGGCAGCACGTTCTGCAGCGGCGCGCTCGGCAGCGTTACGTTCCGCTTCGGCCTGTTCGGCGGCCACGCGTTCGGCTTCGGCGCGCTGTGCGGCTTCGTGCTGTTCGGCGGCGATGCGCGCGGCTTCTTCGGCAGCGGCCCGCTCGACGGCGGCCTGCTCGGCAGCGACACGTTCTGCTTCAGCACGCTCCGCTTCGGCCGCTTCGGCGGCGAGCAGTTCGGCTTCGCGGCGCTCGGCGTCGGCGCGTGCGTCTTCCTCGCGCCTGATCAGCGCAAGGCGCTCGGCTTCGCGCTGCTGTTCTTCCAGCGCGAAACGCTCCGCTTCCAGGCGCTCGACTTCGATGCGCTGCGTGTTGGCGTGTTCGATCGCTTCGCGTTCGTCCTCGATGCGGCGGGCTTCGGCCAGCTCGGCTTCGATGCGCTGCGCGTGTTCCGGATCGGACAGGTAGTCCGGGCCGACGTCGGCGGCCAGGTCGGTGAACTCGCTCAGGTCGATCGCGCTGAACGACGGCTCCAGCTCGGCCGGTTCGTGCGGCATCGGCTGGCGCGCGTCCGGCAGGCTGTCGCGCAACGCACGCATGCGATCGGCGAGGCCGGCAAAAACCGGGATACGCGGCGACGGCGTCTTGAGCGTCGCCAGCGTGCGGCGGATCGCGTCGGCGACCTCGCCCATCGCGGACACGCCTTCGGCGCTGGCGGGCTGGCCGGAGGCCAGCAGACGCTTGACGTACACCTCGGTCGGACCGGTGATCTCGGTGATCACCGGCACTTCGGTCATCGCGAAGGCGCCGTTGAGCGTGTGGAACGCGCGCTGCAGGCCGTCGTCGGCCGGGCGCGGCTGCACCTGCGAGGCGGCGAGCCATTCCTCGATGGTGGCCAGGTGGCCACTGACTTCGGCGTCCAGGATTTCCAGCAGCACCGAGTCGACCGAGGCCGGCACGCCCGGTTCGGGCTCCAGCACCGGCGCGACGTCGGCCAGCATTTCCGGTTCGGGCACGTCGTCGAAGCTGATTTCCTCGACTTCGTAGGCGCCTTCCAGAGGGTTCTGGATCGAAGCGCCGTCCAGGCCGTCGAAGCTGACGGCTTCCAGCGTGATGTCTTCGATTTCCGGCGCGAAATCCGTCGCGACGACGGGCTCCACTTCCGGCTCGACCACCGGCTCGAACGCCTCCACCACCGCTTCCACCTTGGGCGCGGGCGTGTAGAGCGTTTCGTCGCCTTCGGCCAGGCGTTCCGCGTGGGCTTCCATCGCCGCCAGGTCGGCGGTGATGGCGCCTTCGTTACGCAGCGCGGCGTGCAGCTGCGGCAGCGTGGCGTAGGCGTGGCCGACCAGGCCGATCACCGCCGGGCTCGCCGGACGGGTGCCGTCGAGCACGCGGTTGAGCAGGTTCTCGATGCGCCAGCTGAACTCGCCCAGCGTCTTGGCGCCGACCAGTCGGCCCGAACCCTTCAGCGTGTGGAACACGCGGCGGATCGGACGCAGGCGTTCGCTGTCTTCCGGCAACGCGTGCCATTCCGGCAGCAGGTCGCCGAGGTGGCGGATTTCCTCGTCGAGTTCCTCGAGGAAGACCTCGCGGATCTCGTCGTCGATGTCGTCGCTGTGTTCGAAACCGCCGGCTGCGATCTGCGCAGGCGTGCTCGCGACCGGTGCGGGTGCGGGTGCGGCCGGAGCGGCGGCGACCTGCGCGACGGGCACTTCGGCGGCCAGGGTGGCCGACGGCTCCAGCGCGCTGGCGTCGAACGCCTTCGCGGCCGGTGTGCCCAGCGTGATCTCGTCGGTGAGTTCGAAGTCCGGAACGCGCGCCAGTTCCTCGCGGCTGATCGGCGAGGTCGGCGCCATCGTCGCGGCGATGTCGAACTCCGGCAGCGGCCAGTAACGCAGCGCTTCCAGGCTCTGGCGCGTGATGTCCAGGATGTGGTTGCGGTTCGGGCGCTGCTCGCGCAGCGCTTCGAGGTAGTACTCGAGGCTGGCGAGCGCGTCGGCGAGCGTGTCCAGCTGCTGGCCGTTGGGCACGCGCTTGCGGCCGATCAGCTCCACTTCGGTGTAGCGCTTCACGCCGCTGAGGTAATCGGCCGGCTGCGGCAGTTCGAGCATGCGCAGCGCGCCGCCGACTTCGTCCAGCACGCGCGGGACCTCGGCCAGTTCGGCGTGGTCCCAGTTGGTTTCCACGAACGCGACGAACGCCTGGCGCGCATCGCCGAAGTTGGCGATGGCTTCGCGCACGAGCACGTCGAGGACCTTGCGCGCCTCACCGGCGAGCAGGTCGTCTTCGGCGCCGGCATCGGGCAGGCCCAGGCGCGAGACCTGGTCGTCCAGCGAGGCATCGACGTAAAGCAATGCGCCTGCGACATCCAGCAGCGCGCCTTCGTCGGCCGGACGCTTGCCGGAGACGATGTCGTGCATCGCATCGCGCTGCTGCAGCACGACGGTGCGGGCGACGCCCAGGCCCATCATGCCCAGCGTGTCGCTGACGCGGCCGAGCGCTTCCACCTGCGGCTTGAGTTCGGCGACGTCGGTCTGGCCAGTGCGCAGGTGCAGGTCGAGCGCGTCCTTGACGCGCAGCAGGTCTTCCTTGATCGCCGCGGCGACGGTGTCCAGCAGCGCGCGGTTGCGGCCCGACAGCGAGCCGCGGGCGTGTTCGAGTTCGGATTCGCTGGGCAGGTGCGCGGCGAGTTCGAAGGTGTGGCGCAGATCGTCCAGCGCCGGGTGGCGGCCGTCGCTGTGGGCGACGTGGTAGAGCAGCTGGCGGGTCGGTTCGGCGGCCGGTTCGGAGCGATGCGCACCGAAGCCGTCGTCGGCGAGCATCAGGCGCGCTTCGCGCTCTACGCCGCCGAAGGCCTGGCGCAGCGCGCGCGTGGCCGGCAACGCGCCGTCGCGCAGGGCGCCGGCAACGCTGGAAGCGACCCACAGCATGCGGCGCACGGGTTCGAGGACGACTTCGCCGAGCAGGCCGTCGATCGCTGCGGACAGCTTTTCCGGATGGGCCGGATTGCCGTCTTCAGGCCAGTTCGCCAGCGCATCGCGCAGCGTGGCCAGGTGCGGTGAGGTCGCGCCGCGCACGGGCGCGGCCGCCGGCAGCGCGCTGGGCAGGTTGGCCGGCAACGGGCGGTCGAGGTCGGGCGCGAACAGCACGCTTTCGTTGAGGCCCGCCTCGCCGCGCGTGGCGCGCAGTTCGTTGAGCAGCGGCAGCAGCACGATCGGAATATCGCGATGGCCACCCTGCAGGCGTTCCAAATAATCGGGCAGCAGGACGACGCCACGCATCAGCGCCGCGCAGGCGTCGTCGCGGTCGGCGACCTTGCCCTGCTGCAACGCGAGCGCCAGGCGCTCCATTTCCTCGGCGACCATCGCCGGCGCGTACAGCTCGACCATGCGCAGCGTGCCGTGCACCTGGTGCAGCTGCTCGGCGCACAGGCGCATGCGGCTGGCGTCGGCCGGATTCTCGGCGTACGCCTCGATCTCCTGCTGGGCCAGGCGCAGGGTCTCGTCCAGCTCGGGCTTGATCCAGCCCAGCGTGGTCGTATCGATGGCCTCACGCATGACGGTCATCGTCCGGCCCCCATGAGGGCGAGGCGGCCCCGCTTACAGTGGCCGGTGATCAACATTTTCATGGACCCTGCGTCCCTGCTCAGGCCGGCAGCTTGAAGTCGGCGACCGAGCGGCGAAGGTCGGCTGCCAGTTGCGCCAGGTTTCCAATCGACGCGGCGGTCTGGTTCGCACCCTGCGAGGTCTGCGCGGTAATCGACTGGATGGTGTTCATCGTCGCGGTGATGTTCGATGCCGCGCTGGACTGCTGCTGCGCCGCGCTCGAAATGCCCTGAATGAGGTTGGACAGGTCCGACGACACCTTTTCGATCTCGCCCAGCGCCGTACCCGCGTCCTCGGCCAGTCGCGCACCGGCGACCACTTCCGACGTCGTCTGTTCCATCGAGGACACCGCTTCGTTGGTGTCGGACTGAATCGTCTGCACCAGCGTTTCGATTCGCTTGGTCGCGTTCGATGCGCGTTCTGCGAGTCGCTGCACTTCGTCCGCGACGACCGCGAAGCCGCGGCCCGCTTCACCGGCCGAGGCCGCCTGGATTGCCGCGTTCAGCGCCAGGATGTTCGTCTGTTCCGAGATGTCGTTGATCAGTTCAACGATCGAGCCGATTTCCTGCGACGACTCACCCAGTCGCTTGATTCGCTTCGAGGTTTCCTGGATCTGGTCGCGAATGCTGTCCATGCCCGCGATCGTCTGGCGCACGACGCCCGCGCCCTTGGTCGCGATCTGCACCGAGCGCTGCGCCACGTCCGCCGATTCGGCCGAGTTGCGCGACACCTGGTTGATCGAGGCCGCGATTTCGCTGATACGGCTGGAAGCGGAGTTGATTTCCTGCGCCTGGTGTTCGGCGGCCTCGGCCAGGTGCATGGCGGTGGCCTGCGTTTCCTGCGCGCTGGCGGCGACCTGCACCGAGGTATCGGTAATGGTCTGCACCAGGCTGCGCAGCTGTTCGACTGCGAAATTGATCGAGTCCGCGATCGCGCCGGTCATGTCCTCGGTCACGGTCGCCTTCACGGTCAGGTCGCCTTCTGCGAGCGAACCCATTTCGTCCAGCAGGCGCATGATCGCCTCCTGGTTACGGTCGTTGAGTTCCTTCGTGGTCAGGTAGCGCTTCTTCTGCTGGCTGTTCAGCGAGACGACCAGGAAGACGATCGCGAACAGCGCGATCAGGCCCGAAACGATGGACACCAGGATGTGGCCGATCGGGTTGGTGCTGCGCACCGAGCCGAACGAGGTGAACGCGCGGAACAGGCCCTGGCTGTCGGTCAGCAGCTTGTTGGAGCCGCCGGTGATCGACTCGGCCGCGGCCTGCGCGGCGAACAGGTTCTGCGAGGAGGACAGGATCGCGTCCAGGTCCTTCTTCATTTCCAGCCACAGCGCCTCGGCCTGGCCGAGCGCGGCGATGGCGTTGGAATTGCCCAGCGGGGTCACGCCGAACGCGGCGTCGCCCTTGCGCAGGCCCGTCAGCACGTTGCCGAACACCGCCGCGTCGCGACCCAGCGCTTCACCGGCGAGGGCTGCGCCGCTGCCGCCGGCGCGGATCTGCGTGATGCGCTCGGCCATCTTGCCCGACAGCACCACCTGGCGCAGGGCGATGTAGACCTGCGAGGACGGCGAACCCGAGGCCGACATCGCGCGGACCAGTTCGTCCAGACGCGCCTGCAACTGCGGCACTCGGCTGGAGAAGCTGTCGGCGTTGCCGGCCAGCGCCAGCACGGCCTTCTCGGAATTGACCACCTGGTCGGCGCTCTTGCCCAGCGGCGCCCACGTGTCGGTGACGGTCTGGATGGGACCCGACACGCCGGCGGTGCCGCCGAAGTTGTCGTTGAGCTGCTGGACGTCCTGCACGATCGCCGAGCGGGTTTCCTTGAACGCGGCGAACGCGGCGGCGTCGCCGCTCACTGCTTCCTGGCCCTGCACGGCGAGCTTCTGCGAGTTCACCTGCAAGTCGGAGGCTGACGAGCTCGCGCCGCCCAGCCGTGCGGCCTTCCACGTCGCGTAGCCTGTGTTCAGACCGAAGATGAGCACCGATACGCCCAGCACCACCAGCCAGGTGTTGACGCCAAAGTTGCGGCCCTTGCCGGCAGCGCCATCGATCGTAGTCACGCTCATGGTTGAACCTCGGAAACGTTGCTGATGCGGTGCGGCATGTCGGACGCCGCCTGGCGGAATTCAGGAGTGCGGGCCAGCCTGTCCAGGCTGAAGATGCCCCACGTGTGTGCGTCGAGGCGGTAACCGCGTTCGACGAAATGCGCGTAACGGCCCTGCGTCAGCGCGACGACGGCTTCGTCGTCGACCTGCTCGGGCGAAAGTTCGATGCGATGCTGCTCATGGAAGCTGCGCTGGCCGTAAAGCTCGTCGATCAGCACGGCCACGTCGCCGCCGGGCTGGCGGACGAGCAGGATGCGCTGGCTTTCGTGCAGTACGGTGCGCTCGCCTTCAAGGAACTGCTTGAGGTCGACGATGGGGAGCAGGTTGCCGCGCACGTTGGCCAGGCCCAGCAGCCAGGGCTGTGCGCCCGGCACCTGGGTGACCTGCGGCAGCGGCAGGATTTCCAGCACTTCGCCAAAACCCGAAGCCAGGCGGCGCGCGCCGATGCGATA
>Ga0209050_1002435_pt1 | contig 15977 bp, 16 predicted proteins | sample Araplavi_mTSA_r2_FD_184276 | JGI IMG/M metagenome (GOLD analysis project Ga0209050, IMG submission 184276) | Arabidopsis root microbial communities from North Carolina, USA - plate scrape MF_Cvi_mTSA_r2 (SPAdes) (version 2) | ecosystem: Host-associated > Plants > Roots > Endosphere | place: USA... | reverse complement strand
GTGCGGGGCATCGCCCTTGATGGGCCGATACTCGATGCCTTGCGCGCCCATGTGCCGCATGGCGGCGGGCACGATCGAAATGCCGACGCCCGCCGCCACCAAACTCACGATCGACGCCATCTGCGGGGCCTCCTGGATGACGCGCGGGGCAAAGCCGGCACGCTGGCAGGCGGACTGGATGGCGTCGTACAGGCCCGCGCCGATGGGCCGCGGATACAGCACAAAATCTTCGTCAGCCAGTTCGGCGATGGGAACGGCACGTTTGCGGCTGAGCGGATGGCCGGGCGGCAGGGCGATCAACATCGGCTCGTCCAGCACGCGCTCGGATTCGAATTCGGCGTCCAGCACGTAAGGGGGGCGCACAAAGGCGACATCCACCTCGCCAGCGCGCAGCCCGCGCAGCAGCGAGATGGTATTGCTTTCGGTCAGGGTGATGCGCACGTCGGGATAGCGGTCGCGGTAGGCACGGATGGCACGGGGCAGGTAGGGGTGGAATACTGCCGATGCAGTGAAGCCCACCGTGATGGCGCCGCGTTCGCCGCGGCCCAGCCGTCTGGCCATGTCGATGGCGCGGTCGGCGCTGGCCAGGATGGCGCGCGCATCGTCCAGGAACTGGGCGCCGGCTTCGGTCAGCGCGATGCCCCGGGGCAAGCGCAGGAACAGCGGTGTGCCGATCTCGCGTTCCAGTTGCTGGATCTGCTGGCTGAGCGGAGGCTGGCCGATGCCCAGGCGGGCCGCCGCGCGCGTGAAGTGCAGTTCCTCGGCAACTGCGGTGAAGTAACGCAGGTGGCGCAATTCCATCTTTTTAAAATATGAACGGATCAGGTTTCATATATTGGACATATGCAGGGGAAAAGTCTACTTTGTCTGCACGGGCTCAAGCCCGGTGTTTTTCGAGAATCCTGATGTCTACCCCTTCTGCAAGTCCCGCAACCGAACGTGGCGCCACGGCGCCCGAGTATCTGGCGCGCGGTACGCCGGGACTGCGCCGTGCCCAGTGGGCACTCTTTGCCGCCGGTTTTTCCACCTTTTCCCTCCTGTATTGCGTGCAGCCGCTGATGCCGCTGTTCACTCATGCGTTCAACGTATCGCCGGCGCAGAGCAGCCTTGTGTTGTCGCTGTGCACGGCGTTGCTGGCCATCGCGATCTTCTTTGTGGGCCTGTTTTCCGCCGCCTTGCCGCGCAAGCGGGTCATGGCGTGGTCGCTGTTTGCCTCCGCCGTGCTCGGAACCGTCGCGGCCGTCGCGCCGGACTGGCAGAGTCTCCTGGCGCTGCGCGCGCTGCAAGGCGTGGCGATGGGCGGGGTGCCCGCCGTGGCCATGGCCTACCTGGCCGAAGAGGTGGAGCCCGGCACACTGGGCTTCGCGATGGGGCTTTACATCAGCGGCAGCGCATTCGGCGGGCTGTCGGGACGGGTCATCACCGGCCTGGTGTCCGACCATTTCGGCTGGCGCGCGGCGATGGGCACGCTGGGATTGCTGGGCCTCATCGCGGCCTTGCTGTTCGTGTGGCTGCTGCCGGCCTCGCGCCGGTTCACGCCACGCCGGGGCCAGGGATGGGCGGGCGTGTGGGCGGATGTGCGGGAAGGCGCCGGCGCGCACCTGAAGAATGGTCCGCTGTGCGCGCTGTTCGCCATGGGCGGGCTGCTGATGGGCGCGTTCGTCGCGGTCTACAACTATGTCGGCTTTCGCCTGCTGCTGCCGCCGTTCTCGCTCAGCCAGACCTTCATCGGGTTCATCTTTGTCGTCTACCTGGTGGGCATCTTCGCCTCGACCTGGTTCGGCCGCCTGGCTGACCGGCACGGGCGCGGCGCGATGCTGGCCGCCGCGTCCGGCCTTGCCCTGGCGGGCCTGCTGTTGACCCTTTCCAACGCGTTGCCCGTGCTGATCGCAGGCATCGTCGTCTTCACCTTCGGCTTTTTTGCGGCCCACGCCGTCGCGAGCGGCTGGGTCGGGCAGATGGCGCGTGGCTACAAGGCGCTGGCCGCCTCGTTCTACCTGCTGGTCTATTACGTGGGATCGAGCGTGCTTGGGGCACTTGGCGGCCAATTCTGGACCGCCGGCGGCTGGCATGGCGTGGCCGCCATGGCGGGCGGCTTGCTGGCCGCCGCGCTCGTGATCAGCGCGGGTCTCGCCTGGCGCACCGGACGGCGGCATCCCGCGGCTGGCGCCGCTGGCCCCGCCTGACCGCACCCTTTTTTCAGGGAAGGGTAGCGTCGCGTTACGCAGGGTTGCGCCACGCGCGCTTCTATCGCGATACATTCTGTATTGCGATAGGGGGAACCATGCTGACCAAGCAAGACCGCGTGTCCCTGCCATGGACCGACACGCTAGCTCGTCTGGAAGACGAACGCATCATGCTGGAGCGCATAGCTGCCGGCGTACCGATCCGGCAGGTACTGGAACATGTGCTGAACGCCGTCGAGGCGCAGTCGAGTGTGACGCTGCGCGCGTCCATCGCGGTGGTGGACGACGCGGGAACCGAATTGCGGCATTGCGCCGCACCCGGCCTGCCGGACGCGTTCAATGCCGCCGTGGACCGGGTAGCCATCGGGCCGATGACCGCCTCGTGGGGCGCGGCAGCGCATTCGGGCAAGCCGGTCTACACGGACGATATTGCCAACGATCCGCGTTGGGCGCCGTGGCGCGACCTTGCCTTGGAGAATGGCTTGCGCGCGTGTTGGTCTACGCCGATCAAGGCGCCAGACGGACGGCTGTTGGGCGTCTTCTCCAATTACTACGAAGAATGCCGGCTGCCGACCGCGCAGGATATCGACGCGATCGCGCTGGTAACGCGTAGCGCGGCGTTAGCGATCGAAAGGCATCTGCTGGACGTGGCCTTGCGACGCAGCGGCGAGCGCTGGCGGGCGATGTTCGACGGCATGCAGGAAGCGTTTTTTCTTGCCGAAGCGCTGCGCAGCGAGGACGGCCGCATCGCCGACTTCCGCTTTCTGGAGGTGAACCCCGCCTTTGAACGCCAGAGCGGCATGCGCGAGGGCGACACGCTGGGCCACACGCTGCGCGAGATGATTCCCGGCGTTCCCAGCCAGATCCTGGATACGTTCGCGCAGGTCGTGGAGTCGGGCGAGCCCGCCCAATTTGAATTTGCCGTGCCCGCGCCCAAGGATGCGTGGTACGAGGCGCGGGCGCGCAAGGAAGGCCCCGATCGCATCATGGCGCTGTTTCTTGACGTCACCGCGCGCAAAGCCGCCGAGACCGAGCTGTGGGAAGGCCAGCATCGCAAGAATTTCCTGCTGGCGCTGGGCGACCGCATGCGAGAACTCCATCTGCAGCCGGCCATCGAGGAAACCGCCTGCGCGGGATTGGGTCAGCACCTGTCGCTGGGACTGGTGGCGGTTCTGGACTGGGCCGGCGACGGCGCGGCGCCGGTGGTGTCGACCTGCTGGCGTTCCGAGCATGATGTGGCGAGCCACGGCGCGCTGGCGACAGAACAACTGGACGAAGATTTTTTCGACGCCGTCCGCAAGGGGCGCACGACCTATCTGCAGCCGCTGGTGGCGCAAGAGGGCGGCGACATCCGCCCGTCGGCCATCGTCGTGCCGATGCGCCGCTGGGCGCGGCAAGGCGGTGCGCTGCTGGTCCGCCCCTTGTCGAGCAGCCGGCTCAAGCCGGCGGATCTGGCGTTCATCGAGGAAGTCGCCGAACGGATGTGCGACGCGGTCGAGCGTTCGCAATACGCACGCATGCTGGAGCAGCGGGTGGAGCACGCCATTGCCGAGCGGGATCGCATCTGGCGAATGTCTCCCGAGCTGCTGGCCGTCATCGACAGCAGGGGCCGGTTTGCCAGCGTGAATCCGGCCGTGCAACCCATTCTGGGCTGGAGTCCCGACCAGTTTCTGTCGATGGGGCTGGCCGAGCTGATCCACCCGGACGACCTGGACGCGACGCGCACCGCCTGGTCGCCGCACGCGCAGGCGGACGGCACTCAACCCGCCCGGCACCTGGAAAACCGGGTCCTGCGGCGCGAGGGCGGCTACAGCTGGATCACGTGGAGCATGTCGTGGTCGCAAGAGAGCCTGTACGTCGCGGGACGTGATGATTCCGATCTGAAAGCGCAGGCCGAGGCGCTGGCCGACACCGAGAATGCATTGCGCCAGGCCCAGAAGATGGAGGCGGTGGGACGCCTGACCGGCGGCATCGCGCACGATTTCAACAACATGCTCCAGGGCATCACCGGTGCGCTGTATCTCATTCAGCGCAAGCTGTCTGCCGGCGTGCCCGAACAGGCGCAGCGGTTCATCACGGTGGCCATGGATTCCGCGAACCGTGCCGCACACCTGACGCAGCGCCTGCTCACCTTCTCGCGGCGCCAGCCGATCGACCCCAAGCCGTTCAGCGTGGAGGGCACGCTGCATTCCATGATGGACCTGTTCCATCGGTATACCGGCGAGCGCGTGAATCTGGTCTTCGATCTGGACCCGGACCTGTGGCCGATCAATTGCGACAAGAACCAGTTTGAGAACGCGATGCTCAACCTGGTGATCAACGCCTGCGATTCCATGCCCAATGGCGGCGTGTTGACCATTGCGGCGGCAAACACGCAGCTGGACGAAGCGTCGCTGCGCCAGAGCCCAGGCGTCAAGCCGGGCCCGTTTGTCGAGGTCACGGTGTCAGACGTGGGCTGCGGGATGTCGCCCGATGTGCTGGCGCACGCCTTCGACCCGTTCTTCACCACCAAGCCGCTGGGCGAAGGCACGGGGCTCGGGCTGTCCATGACTTACGGTTTTGCCAAGCAGGCCGGCGGCAGTGCCGTGCTGGAAAGCGCCGTAGGCGTCGGGACGTCGGTGCGGCTGTACCTGCCTCGCCATCAAGGCGTGCCGGAACAGGCCGCGGATGCGCCGCGGGCGACCGGCACGCAAGCGGCGTCGGCCGGCCAGGCCTTCGTCATCGTCGTCGAAGACGACACGAACGTGCGCGAAATGGTGCGCGAGTCGCTGGTGGATATGGGCCTGCATGTGTTGACGGCCGGCGACGGGGAGGCAGGTCTGGAGCTGGTGACGTCCACGCGTAACCTGAGCCTGCTGGTGACGGACGTTGGCCTGCCCAACCTGAACGGCCGGCAGTTGGCGGACGCCGCGCGCGTCGCTCACCCCGGCCTGCGCGTGCTGCTCATGACGGGCTACGCCGAAAGCGCGGCCAGCGCGGGTGGTTTCCTGGAGGACGGCATGGAACTCATCGTCAAGCCGTTCTCGCTGGATGCGCTGGGCGAACGGGTGCAGCGGATGCTGGAGGAGAGCGCGGGGCCGCAGCGGGCGGGGTAGAGGTCAAATAGGCGGTCAAGTGTTTCAACGGCAGGTAAAAAATGCCCCGCATGGCGGACTACCGCAGGGGGAGTAGATAAAGCGGGGGTCAGGCACGGGGCTTGCGACTAGGTTGAAGCATTTCAACCAAGGAAGGAGCTACGCTATGAAATACCGTGCCATGACTTGCGCGTTTGCCATGATTGCCGGCCTTGCCGCCGGCGGTGCCTATGCCCAATCCACGGGCCGCAGCTCGCCCCCGACCTCGCCGTCCACGACGCCGAATGACGGGGCTGCCGTGCCGCCCAACACCCAGGTGCCTCCGGGCCAGATTCCGCCCGCCCCGAACGCGGCGCCCCAGACCGGCACCACGCCGCCGAACCTGGACAAGAGCGGTCACATGAAGTCCGACAAGCATGGGTCGGAAATGCCCAATCGCAAGCGCGAAGCCAATGACAATGTGCCGGCTACTCCGGCCGGAGGCGCCGCGCCTCCTCCGGGATATCCGAACACGGGCGGCAGCAAGTAAGCAGCCCCACACAAAAAGGCTTCCGAAAGGAAGCCTTTTTTTTGTGCCGCGGAAATCAAGTCGGGGTCAAAGGCCGTCCCCGCGCAAGTAATCGCGGCACCGGTTCATGCCGGTGCCGCGATTCAATGCTGGCGGCGCAATTCAGCCGGAGGCACGCGCAACTGGCCGCGGTATTTGGATACGGTGCGGCGGGCGAGAAGAATGCCGTTGGACGCCAGTTGCTGCGTCAATGCCACGTCGGAAAGCGGCATGGACGGATCTTCGGCGTCCACCATTTCCTTGATCAGCGCGCGGACGGCTGCGGCGGAACACGAGCCGCCCGATTCTGTTGCGAGTTCGCGCGAGAAGAAGTGGCGGAATTCAAAGACGCCGCGCGGGGTGGTCATGTACTTGCTGACCGTGGCGCGCGACACCGTGGACTCGTGCATGTTCAGATCGTCGGCGACTTCGCGCAGCATCAGCGGACGCAGGGCGACTTCGCCGTACTCAAAGAACATCTGCTGGCGCTTCACGATCGCTTCGGCCACGCGCTGAATGGTGGTGTAGCGCTGCTCGACATTGCGCACCAGCCAGCGCGCCTCCTGCAGCTCTTGCGCCATGGGGCTGCGGTCGTCCAGCCGGGCGCGGCGGAAGAGGTCCGCATAGGCGCTGTGCAGACGTGCGCGCGGCATGGCGCTGCGATTGGGCAGCACGCGCCAGCGTCCCTGCCATTTGTCGACAAACACATCGGGCACGACGTACACCGGCGCGTCGCCGCTGTAGCGGCCGCCGGGCTTGGGATCCAGGCGCCGGATCAGCGCGCAGGCGTCGCGCAGGGCATCGTCCGAACATGCCAAAGCACGGCGCAGGCCGGCGTAATCGTTCTTGCCCAGACGTTCCAGATGGTCCTGCACAATGCGCTGGGCCAGCGCCCGCGTGGCGTCGTCTTCGTCGGGCAGCGCCGCCAGTTGCAGCGTCAGACATTCGCGCAGATCGCGCGCAGCGATCCCCGGCGCATCCAGTTGCTGCACAAGGCGCAGGGCCGCCATCCATTCGCTTTCGTCGGGAATCGGATTGATGTCTTCGTCGGCGGCCGTACAAAGATTTTCCAGCGGGGTGCGCAGGTAGCCGTCGTCGTCCAGCGCGTCGATGATGAATTCAGCCAGCAGGCGGTCGCGCGGCTGCAGGTGGTAGTTGCCTAATTCGAAGGACAGGCGATCACGCATCGACACGTTGGCGCAGGCCCATTGGCCCAGATCGCTGTCGCCGCCGGACGGAGCGTGCGTGGGATAGTCGCCGGAATAGGCCGGCGCGTCGGGCAGGGGTTCATCCATGTCCGGGCTTTCGGATGCCGCGACCGGTTCTGGCGCGGACTGTCCGTCGGCCTGCTCCGTCATCTCACCGCGGACGCCGGGCGCAGCCGGGGCCGCCTCGGGCTCCGATTCGTCCGGATCTTCGAGAAAAGGGTTCGTCGCAAGCGCATGTTGCACGGCCGTGGTGAACTCCAACGCCGACATCTGAAGCAGCTTGACGGATTGTTGCAGACGCGGCGCCAGCGTCATTTGCTGGCGCAGGCGAAGTTCTTGCATCGGGTGGCCCAATCGAGTCTCCTGAAGGGGCAGCCGCCGGAAGGCGGCTCGTTCCTTTCATAGACGCAAAAATCGTGCCAGCCCCATTTGAAGGGGGGAGCCGCGGCGGGAACGCGGCATGCTGGGACAGTATTACAAAGGGGGTGGTAATAACTGCTCAGGCGGCCGCTTCGGGCTCGTCCTTTTCATAGACATCCAGACGGTTGTACAGCGTCTTCAGACTGACGCCGAGCGTCTCGGCGGCCAGGCGCTTGTCGCCGGCATGATGCGCCAGCGTGGCCAGGATGAACTCGCGCTGGGCCCGGCCAAGCGGCATACCTACGGGAAAGTTCAGCGAGCCTTCGCGCATCTGAGCCTGGTTCGGGCCGCGCTTGCGCGTGAGCAGCTCGGCGTCCAGCTCCGTGTCGGCCATGATGTAGGCGCGCTGGATCACGTTGCGCAGTTCACGCACGTTGCCCGGCCAGTCGTGCGCCTTGATCGCTTCCAGCATGTGCGGCGAAAACGTCTTCTGCGTGCCGTGCTGCGCATTCAACGTGTCCAGGAATTGCTTGGCCAGAAGCAGGGCGTCGTCGCCGCGCTCGCGCAGCGGCGGCACGCGCAAAGGAATCACGAGCAGACGGTGCAGGAAGTCCTGACGCAACCGGCCGTCCGCGACGGAGGCAGCGGGGTCGCGGTTGCTGGCGCAGATGACGCGCACATTGGCGCGCAACACATCGGTGCCGCCCACGCGTTGATACGTGCCGACTTCGAGCACGCGCAGGAAGTGCACTTGCATGTCCGGCGGCATTTCGGTGACTTCGTCCAGAAACAATGTGCCGCCGCTTGCAAACTCGAAATAGCCCGCATTCTGGGACACGGCGCCGGTGAAGCTGCCTTTTTCGTGACCAAAAAGTTCGGCATGCGCCAACGATCCGCTGATCGCGCCGCAGTTGACCGCCACGAACGGCTGGTCGCGGCGATCGCTCGCATCGTGGATGGCGCGCGCTACGATTTCCTTTCCAGCGCCACTTTCACCGATAATGAACACGCTTGCATCGGTGGCCGCCGCAAGGGCGATCTGGTTTCCCAGTTTTCGCATCTGCGGCGACATGCCGCTGGTGTCGGCGAACACGGAAGTGGGCGAAGGCGCGGTGGTGCGCGTAGCGGTATTTCGACTAGCCATGCTTGATCCTCAGTCCCGGAAGCGGGCCTGCAATAAGTGCATCGTAGAGTGCAGCCTACTCTCTGATTGCGACGAGTTGCAAGCATTGGAAAACGTTGGTGGAATCCGAAAAATATTTGCACTGGCCGCCCCCATAGTGACTATTCTGAGCGTTATAGAAGGGATACGGAGATAGCATGCCTCACCTGCTAATCGTCGATGACGACGATGCGATACGAGAAACACTGGCCGAAATCGGCCGCGATAGCGGGTTTTCGGTGGCCCTGGCAGCCAGCGTCAAGGACGCCCTGATCCAGCTCGAACGGCAAGCGCCCGACCTGGTGCTGACTGACGTCCGATTGCCGGGCGGCAGCGGCATGGACATTTTCAAGAACGTTAATGCGAGTAGCGCGGAAGTGGTGGTGATGACCGGCCACGGTACTGTCGACAACGCCGTCCAGGCTTTGCGCCTGGGTGCGACCGACTATCTGGTCAAGCCGATCTGCATGGAGCGCCTGGAAGAAATCCTCAAGCGCATCATGGTGAATTCGGGCGGCGAGCTGCCCGGCACGCCTTTCGAGGAGCCGGGCCGTTTCGGCAAGCTGTACGGCAAGTCCGAACGGATGCAGACGCTGTACCGCCAGATCGGGCGCGTGGCGCCCACCACCGTCACCACCTTGCTGATCGGCGAAAGCGGCACCGGCAAGGAACTGGCTGCCCATGCCATCCACGAACTCAGCCCGCGCCGCCAGCGGCCGTTCATCGCGGTCAACTGCGGCGCGATTTCGCCCAACCTGATCGAAAGCGAAATGTTCGGGCACGAGCGCGGCAGCTTTACCGGCGCCGACCGCCAGCACAAGGGGTACTTCGAACGCGCGGACGGCGGCACGCTGTTCCTGGATGAAGTCACCGAAATGCCGCTGGACCTGCAGGTCAAGCTGTTGCGCGTGCTGGAGACGGGGCAGTTCATGCGCGTGGGGACCAATCGCGAGATCGCCTGCGACATCCGCGTGGTGGCCGCCACGAACCGCAATCCGGAACAGGCGGTGCAGGAAGGCAAGCTGCGCGAAGACTTGTACTACCGGCTGAGCGTGTTTCCCATCGAACTGCCGGCGCTGCGCGACCGCGGCAGCGACATCCAGTTTCTGGCCCAGCGCTTCCTGCAGACGCTCAACGAAGAATCCGGGAAGAACAAGGCGTTTTCGCCCGAAGCGGCCGCGGCACTGGAGCAATACGAGTGGCCGGGCAACGTGCGCGAACTGAAGAATTTTGTTCGCCGCGCGTTCATCATGGCTGACGGCGATGTGCTGGATCTGGAAATGCTGGTGCCGCAGGTCTCGCCGGCTGGCGAGTCGTCTGGCGGTCAGGTCAGCGTGCCTGTCGGAGAGACGCTGGCAGAGGCCGATCGGCGTCTTATCCTGGCGACGCTCGAACGCTGCAACGGCGTGAAAAAGCAGGCGGCTGCCGTGCTGGGCATCAGTCCCAAGACGCTCTACAACCGTCTTGAGGAATACGCGGCAGCGGGCTATCCGCTGCCTGGCGAGAATTCCCGGGCGGGTGGACCGTCCCGGGAATCCGCCTAGACCCGCTTATTTGTTGTAGCGGGTCTTCAGGTCTGCCATGCAGGCGTCCTTGGCATTACCGGACATGGCGTCGCACTTTTCCTTGCCGACTTTATAGTCGGCATCATTGCGCGTTTTCGCGGCGTCATGCGAGGCTTCGGCCTTTTCCTTGGCGGCCTTGGCGTCTGCCTTGGCCTTGTCGCGCGTGGCTTCGGCCTGTTGCTGGCAGACATCCTTCTGGTTGCCCTTCATGCCGTCGCATTGCTTTTTGTCCATCTTGTATTGGTTGTCGATCTGATCGTTCGTGCGAACGCCGGCAGCACCGGTCTGCGCGGAGGCCTGGAACGCGAGGACCGAAAAGCACAGGGCGAAAGCGGGGCAAATCGTTTTGGACAGCTTCATGACTGACTCCTTGGGAAATTGGTCCGGTAGTTGGCGGACCCAACCAGGGTCAGAGCAAGTGCCGTGCCCAGGTTTTTCAGGCACGGCGCTTGCGCAATGAGCCGCTGCCTGTCCGCCATCTTCGGACGGGCGCGTTTCAAGGAGAGCATTCATGACGACCCAACACGAACAACAGCCGGGAAAGTCCAAGGCCAACACCCCGAAGGACGAAACGGAAGCGTCGAACCAGAGCGGCCAATTTGGCGCGGATAAGGCGACCGACAAGGAAGATCCCTACAAGCGGGAATCGGACAAGAAGCCTAACCGCGGAGGGCCCGAGTACGAGGAAGGCGGTCAGTATCCCGGGAAGCGGCCCGAAGGGAAGTGACCGTTGCGCTTCGTGCCGCGCGGCTGGCGCGGCGCGAAGCAGACGCCGGGCTTAGCCGCCATTGCGGACCGGGTCGGGCGCATCGCGCGAGATGCCGGCCTCGTCTGCGTCCGTGACGCGATCAGTGGCGACGTCTGCACCGTCGTCGTCCATGAGGTCCGGTTCCACGCTCTCGCGTTCGCCGGTGGCCTGGGAGTCGCTGTCGGTGTGCCGGCGGTCCAGCGGCAGGTCGCTGGCCGAATCGGAAGAGTCGCTAGGGCCCAGGTCGGGCCGGCCGCTGTCGTCAAGGTTCAGGTCGGTGTCGGGGATACGGGGCATGGGGATCTCCAAGTTGGGAAAAGCGCGTCCAGGACACATCCGTGGACGTCGCCATTTGCCATCGAATCGCAGCAAGCGCCATGCCGCGATTGCCAGTCAAGGACCGAGTGGCGCCGCGCGGGTATGGAAGTTGCTCCTGCTGGGTGAATTTTCTACCGGGAGATTGTCATGTCCTTGATTGTCGCTGCACGGTTCCAGACCTTCGACGAAGCCACGCTGGCCGCCCAGAAGCTGTTTGCCGAGGGCTATGCCGAGGACGACATCCACACGTTCTACGTCAGCATTGCGGGCGAGCACGGGCGCTTTCCGTTGGGCGGTGACCGCGTCGCCGATCCGGACGCCAAAGGCGGGCACTTCGGCGCCGTGGCCGGCGCGTCGCTGCTGGGCCTGGTGTTCGCCTTGGTGGCGGGGGTGATTGCCGCGCAATTGGCCGCGTCCATCTTCATCACCATCGCGGCAGCGGGCGTGGGCGCTTATATCGGCGCGCTGGCGGGCGCCATGTGGGTGATCGGCCGCAAGAAACGCGTGCGCACGGCGCCGGGCGAACCGGAGAAGTCGCATCCGCCGGTGCGGCAGGCGGGCGTGATGCTGGCGCTGCATGTGGATATTGGGCGCGAACAGCAGGCGCGTCAGATTCTGCGCGCGGCAGGCGGCACGGACATCGAGCGCGCGAATGGCCGCTGGCAGGACGGCAAATGGCAGGATTTCGATCCGCTGGACCCGCCGCGCCGCGTCGAAGCGCCGACCACCGCGAACTGAAGGCCGCGTGGCCGCTCACGGAGACAGAACAATGAAGCCATTTACCATCCCCTCGCTGGCGGCTGTGGCCGTTGCGGTCGTCCTGGCGGGCGTTGGCCATGTAAGCCACGCCGCCGAACTGGACGCGTCCGACGCCCGCTTTCTGCAGGCGGCGTCGGGCTCGGGCATGTTTGAAGTACAGGCCGCCGAGCTCGCCGGCAAGCGCGCGCAGGATGCGCAGGTGCGCGCTTTTGCGGCGAAGATGCTCGAACAGCACACCGCGGTGAACAAAGAACTGAAGGCGCTGGCCGCGGCGAAAAATGTGGCGCTGCCGGATCAGCCGGCCGAGCCTGAACGCGCGACGCTCCACGAGCTGGGCGGCATGACCGGCGCGTCGTTCGACCAGCTTTACATCCAGAAGGCCGCCGTGGACGCGCACGCAACCGCCAACCGCCTGTTTGAGACTGCTGCGAAAGCGTCAGAAGACGCGCAGGTGCGTGACTTTGCGGTCCGCACCTTGCCGATGCTGAAAGATCACTATGCGATGAGCCGCGCGCTGCAGCGTGAGCCTGCCGTCAATGGTGAGAAGATCCACCCCGCGCCGAAGGGGGAAGCACCGCCGGTGTCCCCGGCGTCCCGCGCCGCGCCGGCTTCTGTGGTGCCGGAAAAGTGAAGGCCGGCGCACGGCGCGGCAGGTGTCCGGGGGATTGGCCGTTAAAAGTACGGCCCTTCGGTCATGTCCAGCCGCTCAGTCGCCCGCGCTGCCGGTGATGGGCAGCACGATGCCCGTGATGTAGCTCGAGCATTCGGGCGATGCCAGAAAGACGTAGGCCGGCGAGATTTCCTCGGGCTGGGCGGGGCGTTTCAAGTCCGTCTTTTCGCCAAACGACTTGATCTCTTCGGCGCTTCGGTCGGCCGGATTCAGGGGCGTCCACACGGGGCCCGGCGCCACCGCATTCACGCGGATGCCTTGCTCGGCCAGATTGGATGCGAGTGATCGCGTAAACGCATGGATCGCGCCCTTGGTCGCCGAGTAATCCAGCAGCTTGCCGCTGCCGTTCAGGCCCGTGACGGATCCTGTGTTGATGATGGCGTCGCCCGTCTTCAGGTGTTCAAGCGCCGCGCGCGCCATATAGAAATAACCGGTGATGTTGGTGCGCAGCGTCTTGTCCCATTTCTCGTCGCTGATTTCCGGCAGCGTGTCGGTATGCAGCTGGAAGGCGGCGTTATTGACCAGGATGTCGAGCTTGCCGAAATGCTTGACGACCTGCGCCACCGCTTCGTTGCAGAAGGCTGAATCCTGCACGTCGCCGGGGATCAGCAGGCACTGGCGGCCTTCGGCCTCGACCGCGCGGCTGGTCTCCTTGGCGTCTTCGTGTTCGTTCAGGTACAGCACCGCGACGTCAGCGCCTTCGCGCGCAAACAGGACGGCCACCGCGCGGCCAATGCCGGAGTCGCCGCCGGTGATGATGGCGACCTTGTCCTGAAGCTTGCCGCTGCCTTTGTATCCGGGCGCCCGGTACTGCGGTTTGAGCACCATGTCGGCTTCAACGCCTGGCTGTTCGTCCAGGTGCTGGCCTGGCATGGGCGGCGTGGGATGCGGGCGGTCGCCGGTCTGGGCGTTCTTGGGTGTGCTCATGTTTTCTCCCATTGGGCGGCGCGGGATGCGCCTTGCGCCCGGGAGTCAAGCAAACGCCGTTCCCGGCGACCGAGCCGACCGGCTACTGACGGCCGACGATGATGCCGAGCAGAAACGCCGCACCCGCCGCCAGCCCGACTGCCTGCCAGGGGCGCGCGTGAATGTATTCCTCGGTGCAATCCAGGGTTTCGCGCATCAGGTCATGCGCGTTGTCGGACGCGTCGCGCAAGCTTTGACGCGTGGCTTGAAGCTGATCGCCCAAGCGCGCCTTCAAGGCCTCAAGGTCGGTTGCCGAGCTGTCGCTGAGCGTGGCTTCCAACTCGTCAATCCAGCTTTCCGGATGCCGCGAGCGCCTGTAGGCGCCACGATTGTCGGGGCCGTTCTCGGGGAAGTCGGAAGGCATAGGGGTATTCGTCGTGGCCATCGAAAGCTCCTTGACTGTCGGGCGGAAAATGCGCCGGCGCGGCCGGCCCGGGCGGCCGCGGGGCGGGGCAAGGCTTACGCCTCGACCATGTCTCGGCATGCCAGCGTGCAGGCGATGCAGGCCCCCGCGCAGATCTGGCACTTTTCGGATTCATGCGTGGAACACTCGCGTGCGCAGGCATCGCAGACCAGCGCGCACACCGTGCACAGCGCTTGCGCAAATTCGCCATCGCGCGCCAGCAGGGCCGCGCATAGCCGGCAGACTGCCGCGCAGTCGACGCACAAGGCGATGCAGGCCCTGAGCTGCGCCGGATTCTGCCGCAGGCAGCTGGCGGCGCACTGGTCGCACGCCACCGCGCATTCATAGCAGGCTTGCACACATTGCTCGAAGTTTGGGTCTCGCATTGCATCTCCTTGTGAACGGCCGACGCCGTGCAGCCACACAAGGGCAGGGCGCTCGGCGGCACATCCGCTTGCAATTTGAAGGTCTTGACAGTTTGTCCAGCGGGCGAGGGGCCGTAGGATGAAGGTTCGCACTGGCTGGAGACCACCATGAAACCTTCGTCCGCACCCAAATCCACCCCGTCGGCGCGCGCCGACAAATCCGCGCAGGATAACGCTAAGATACTGCCGCCGAGCGGTCCCGTCGACGTGCCGAATCTACCGGACAAACCCGATGCCGATACGCCCGACGAGGCCGCCCGCGACAAGCGTGAAGTGGTCGACAACAAGACCGAGTCGAACTGGGCCGACGGTTCCGCGCCGCAGCCCCGCGCCAAAAACGCGCGCTCGTCGATCTTCTGATTACGCATCGGCCGCCTGCTGTTCATGAAGGAAAGCGAGCAGGCGCCGCTCGTCGGCGCTGAGCCCGCGAGGACCCGCCGGCGCGGCCTTGCGGGCCGGCAGCGTGCCGGTCAGGTAGGCCTCCATGATCGCCGGATGCACATAACACGCGCGGCAGACGGCCGGCGTATTGGCTAGACGCTTGGACACCTGTTTGATGACGTCCACGGCCTCCTGTTTGGCTTGGCGCTCGTCCTCGAAGGGACGCGCCTGCAGCGCGGCATAGGCCATCACCGACCCCGCCCAGGTGCGATAGTGTTTCGCGGTGTATTCCCCGCCGCCCGCGTGGCGCAGGTAGGCATTGACCGCGCCCGAATCCACCGGACGCTTGTCGCCGTCCGCATCCAGATATTGAAATAGCTGCTGGCCGGGGATGTCGAGGCATTGCTTGATGATGCGGGCGACCCGCCGGTCCGTGACCGTGACATCGTGCGCCACGCCGCTCTTGCCCTGGAACCGGAACCGGAAGCGGCTGCCGGCCACGGTGGTGTGGCGGCGCGTCAGCGTCGTGAGGCCGTAGGATTTGTTTGCCCGCGCGTATTCGCGTCCGCCAATGCGGATCAGCGTGATCTCCAGCAGGCGCACCAGTACGGCAATTACCTTGTCCTGCGTCAGGCCCGGTGTCTTCATGTCGCGCTCGACCTGGCGCCGGATGCGCGGCAGGGCATGGCCGAAGGACAGGAGATTCTTGTACTTCGTGGCATCGCGCACCGCCGTCCAATCCGGGTGGTAGCGGTACTGCTTGCGGCCACGCGCGTCGCGCGCCGTGGCCTGCAGGTGCCCATCCTTCAACGGACAGATCCACACGTTTTCGTAGGCCGGCGGAATTGCCAGCGCGTTGATGCGCTGGATTTCCGATTCGTTGGTGATACGGGCGCCTTTCTCGTCCAGGTAGTGGAACGTATGGCCATTCACCCGCACGCGGGTGTAGCCGGGTTCCGTGTCGTCCACATAGGTCAGCGCCGCCTCTTCGACGGGCAGGGGATCCGGGTCCTTTTGCGTGCGGGTGCTCATTCAATCTCCGGGTGCGCGCGGTAGCGCCCCGACCCAGCATGCCGCGTTCCCGAACGCCCCGCGCCGGGCGGCGCGCGGGTTTGGGCACGGCGCTTGCTGAAGGCGTTGTCGGCAATCGTGCTACCGGAACCGCCCGCCGGACCGGCAGCGCCGCCCGCGAGAGAATCTTCAGA
>Ga0209050_1002430_pt1 | contig 16004 bp, 12 predicted proteins | sample Araplavi_mTSA_r2_FD_184276 | JGI IMG/M metagenome (GOLD analysis project Ga0209050, IMG submission 184276) | Arabidopsis root microbial communities from North Carolina, USA - plate scrape MF_Cvi_mTSA_r2 (SPAdes) (version 2) | ecosystem: Host-associated > Plants > Roots > Endosphere | place: USA... | reverse complement strand
CCAGTTCCTCCCGCTCGCTCATTGTTCTGGCGATTGCCGTCAGAACGTCGAACAAGGCCCAAGGCGGCGGGTTGCGGCCGAGCAGCTCTCGCTCCCGCTGTTTCAACAGTTCCTCATAGAGCTGCGAGATATGCTCGACATGACCAAGGTCGAGCGGGCCGTCCCGAGCGAGTTCGGCCGCGATCGTAAGGCCGATCGGCTGGCACAGGAGCGCCTGTATTTTCGTTCCGGCCTTCCCTACGCCGATTCCGAGCCGGCTCAGGACAGGGCCCACATCCTCGTTCCAGCGCAGCGGACCGACATCGATCCTTGTGCAGGTTTCGGGATCGGCAATCGCGCGAAACTCATGATCATTGTCGAGGTCGAAGGTCCGGCAACTGAATATGATCTTCACATGGGGATAATAGGCCGCCTGTCGCAGAAGACGGAGCATGACGGCCCTGACTTCCGTTGCGCGGCCCGACATTTCGCTCACAGCATCGGCCTGATCAATAATGAGAACAGCGGGTCGGCCCTGGGCGACTTGCTCAAGTACCACTGCAGGACTATCCGCAACATCGAGCGCCACATTGCCGAGATCCGCCAGTGTCGCTATTTGGCCCACCTGGTCGAGGCGCATCGCGAGAACGCGGCGGGGCGATTCCGCAAGTCTTGCGAGAACCTTGCGAATGATCGCGGACTTGCCGCTTCCGGCTCCTCCCGCGAGCGCTATACGCGGCGGGCCGTCGTCATCCTCAATCGCATCGAGAAGACGGCCCGTTTCTTCCCGTTCAATTTCGAAAAGCCCGGCGCCTATCGGCCGGTAGCTGTCGCCATAACCGCGATTGGCGGCAACCAGCTTGCCCGGGATCGTGCGATCGAATTCATATTGCTTGAGTGTGACGGACAATGTCTCGAGATGGTCCAGAAGATCGGCGCGTCCGAGCGGCCGATTGAAATTGACATCATCCTCGATCCAGCGCCGGAGCAGGCCCATTACCTTCAGGGGTTCGTCGCCAAACCAGCGCGAGAGCTCAGCCTCCAGCGTCGAAACGAGCTCGCGCTCCGGGAAGGTAACGAATTCGCAACGCGCCAGCCAATCGAAGGTGGCTTCCGATCCGAGTTCGAGTGCTTCTTTCAGAAGCTGCCACTCTGTTTGCTGAATGTCTGACAGGCTCTGTTCGAATTGCCGGACGTCCTGCGCCGCCGGCAGTTTCTCCTTGAGCGATTTCAACGGACGCACTGGGTCGGTGGAAACGAACAGGCAGGTCGCCGCGGAGTCGCTCTCGATCTTCGCCTTGAAATGCCCAAGGACACCCTCTGCGATGAGCCGGTTTACCGTCCAGTTTGAGCTCGATTGGCGCTTCGACTGGTGCCACTCGATCGTGCTACCGCGCGACAGCGAGAATTCGAAGCCGGCACCCTCGCCGCCGAGTTTCTCAATCGTGACCGAAAGCGCCCTGCCATCGATCAGCTGGAGCAGATGCCGCATGATCCACGTCGCCTCGAAGCGATTGCCGATCTTGTCCGCGATCCCCCCTGAATGCATATGACCTGCCTGTTACCCCCGGTGCGTTTGCTCTCGCACTATTCGCGTGATTGGTCGCTGCCAAGCGAAACATGATCCACTTTTGTTCCCGGTCATTCCTGCTATAGTCTAAGTATGATCACGGCGAAACAAATCGCCGCCTGGGCGGATACCGGCGAAGCTCAACGGAGTCTGCCACGCCTCGTCCGGCGCCTTGTCCACAATGTGGCAACCGTCACGCAGGCAGCCATTCCGTCAGGCGATTCGGTAACCGAAGGGGGGTGGGATGGAGAAGTTCACAGCCTGACGGGTAACGCCTGGGTGCCGTCGGGACATTCCTGCTGGGAGATGAGCTGTGAGGGTCGGCCCGCGCGTAAGGCCGACGCCGACTATGCAAAGCGGACGATCTTGATCCCGTCGGAAATCGCGGCAACGCGCACATATATTGCGGTTACGGCGCGTAAGTGGTCGACGAAGAACCGGTGGAAGGCAGAGAAGCTCGCCGAGGGCGTCTGGGCCGACATCCGCGCCTATGATGCCGACGATCTCGAGCAATGGCTTGAGCAATCCGCTGCGGTCTCGCTCGCCTTTGGCGACGAGATCGGAGTGTTCGGGCGCGGGGTGGTCGGCCTCGACCGCTTTCTAAATGCCTGGGGCGAACAATGTGCGCCCTCAATAACGGCCGCGGCGCTCCTCGCCGGGCGCGACACTGTTGCCGAGCGCCTCCGCGACCGTTGCGCGCAAGGCATCGAAACAACCACCGGAACCGTCGCCATCCCGCTCAGGGCCGACAGCGCGGCTGAGGGAGCGGCGTTTACTGCGGCAGCGCTGCTTGGCAATGATCACCTCGCCTACCGGTCCGTGGTCGTGAACGACAGTGCGGGGTGGCAATTCGTCGAAGTCAACCGAACCATCGCGATTGCCATCGCCGCATCCCCCGAGATCGCGGAAGTGCCTCCGACCCGCGACGGCCTGACCATCGTCATTCCATTCGCTTCCGGCGACATGACGCAACAGTTCCGCGGCGCGGCATCACGCGTCGACGATCCCGAACTCATTGTAGAAAGGCCCGATGGCGGGGACTTCGAGAAGGCGCTTGTCGAGATAGGCCTCGACGAGAATGACGCGCGCCGCACATCGTCGTTGACGGGCCGTTCATGGTCGATCTTCCGCCGCCACCACAGCCGCAATCCCACCATCCGGCGCCCGCTTTGGCTCGATCACCCGCAGGCTGTGGCGCTGTCCACCGTCTGTCTCGTCGGCACTTGGTCGTCGGAACGCGATGCCGACAAGGAAAGTGTAGCGCGCGTCTATGGCAGAGATTATGAAAGCCTCGAGCGGGCGCTCTCCGAACTTGAACTGCTCGACGACGCTCCGATCGTCCGGATCGGCCCGGTCTGGAAAGCGAAATCGGCGGTCGAACTTCTCTGGCAATTCGGGGCGCGGATCACCGAAGGCGAAATCGAACGCTTCTTCGCGGAAGCCGAGACCTGGCTGTCGGCAGCCGACCCGAAGCTCGAGCTTCCAGCCGATCAGCGCCATGCGGCGGCGATATATGGCAAAAAGCGTCCGGTCAGCGGCTTCTTTATCGAGGCGATTTGCGACACGCTGATCAAGCTCGCGGTCCACACGCCGCAAATCCCTGCTCTCGCCGACAAATCGATCGCACTACGCGTCGATCTGCTCGTGCACCGGCTGCTCGATGGCGCCGATCGCGTCCGGTGGCTATCGCTCGCAAGCCGTCTCCCGGCGCTCGCCGAAGCCAGCCCTGAGGAGTTTCTAGCGGCCGTCGAAAAAAGTCTGGATGCGCCGGATGCGCCGGTCCTGCAATTGATCGCGGAATCGGGCGAAGCCGGGCTTTTCTCGCAATGCTGGCACGCAGGCCTTCTCTGGGCGCTCGAACTACTTGGCTGGGCGCCGCAGCGCCTTGTGCGCGTGTCGGTGATCCTCGCCCGCTTATCGGAAGCGGGCATCGCACAGAAATGGGGCAACACACCCGCAAACTCGCTCCTCGATTTCTACAGACCGTGGTTCCCTCAGACGGGAGCGACGATCGAACAGCGCATCGCCGCACTGGACATCCTCGTCAAACGCACTCCGCATGCGGCCGCCACTCTGATCGACAGCCTTGTCGAACAGGGGCTGGGAAGCTGTACGCACACTGCCCGACCCCGCTGGCGCGACGATGATGCCGGCGCGGGCTATGGCGCCACCCGGGAAGAGCAGCGGGCGATGGAGACCGCGGCGGCCGCCCGGCAGATCGAGATCGCGGCCCACGTACCCGATCGGCTATGCGATCTCATCAAGAATTTTTCCGTTTTCGAACCCAGTCAGCGTGCGAAGATCGGCGAGTCCCTTCTCCTTGACGAAACGGCGGACGACGAGACCAAGGAACAGCTTCGCGTAGCGCTGCGCGCCAAGATCCATTGGCATCGCGCCTATGACGAGACCGAGAAGTCGCTGCGCGATGCCTATCTGGCGCCTCTGGATCGCGCATATGCCCATTTGACGCCAGAAAACCTCCAGATCCGGCACGCATGGCTGTTCGCTGAAGGTCAGAACTGGATCGACCTGCCAATCGAGAATGAGGGCGACGATTTCAGGCGGCGCGACGAGGTTCTTCAGCAATGGCGAAGCACAGCGGTCTTTGAGATTTTCCAGGCCGAAGGATGGCAAGGCATTTGCGCGCTCGCGGACCGATCACGCGGCGGATGGCCGATCGGCTGGGCAATGGCCTATCTGGACATCGACCCCGCTCGACTTGTCGAATGGATCGCCAATGATTGCGGCAACCTGCACCGGGACATTGAAGCGACGCATATCGCGGCGGGTATGATGCGGCGTCTCCGGTCGAACTCGCTTCCCGATATTGTGGAGAAGGTTCTCGCAGCAGCTGCGGCTAGACCCTTCGACTGGAAGGTCCGGCTGCTTTGCCTGTTCAGCGAAGAACCCAAGTCCTGGGATATTGCCGCTAGCTTCGGTCCCGAGCCTGAGAAGAGCTTCTGGGAGAGCTGCCCGATCAATCTCTGGCACCTCGATGACAGCGCGGATCGCAATCGAGCGCTCGGCAAACTGATCGATGTCGGACGGCCGCTGACGGCCTTGCGCGGTTGCCATATCAAATTCACCGATGTCGATCCCGAACTGGTGGCGCGGATGCTCGAAGGAATCATGGCGGGCGAAGAAGAAGCCACCCACCTGCCGCAATCCCATTATTTTCAGCACGCGATCGATCATCTTGAGACTTCGGGTGCGATCGACGAAGCGCGGCTCGTGCGGATCGAATTCGCGCTCATCAAGACCCTCGGCTATCGCGGCGAAGGCCATGCTAAGTCGCTTTATCGAGCGATTACGTCGCAGGCTGAGCTGTTCGTTGAACTTCTCACATTCATCTATAACCCGCGCAACGGTCCGAAGGTTAAGGCTGAGGGGGAGCGCGAGTTTCTCGGTACCACGGCTTGGCAAGTTCTCCACGCCTGCAAGCGCATTCCGGGGACGCGGGACGATGAGCGTATCGACCAGGCCGCGCTCTTTGAATTCGTCGCCGAGGCAAAAATGCTTGCGCTAGAATGCGACCGCCTCGAGGCCTGCGAAGATCACATTGGGCAAATCCTTGCCCACGCGCCGGTCGGCGAAGACGGCATTTTCCCTTGCGAGCCCGTGCGCGATTTGTTGGAAGAGCATGGTAGCAGCGATATCGAGTCCGGTTTCTACGCCGGCTGCATGAACAAGCGGGGCGTAACCTCTAGAGGTATCTTCGACGGCGGGGACCAGGAGCGCGAGCTTGCCCGCTTTTACCGGGATCAGTCGGACGCTTTGTCGATCCCCTATCCGCGAACGGCCCATGTCCTGCGGGGACTCGCAGATGCCTATGTGCGGCACGGCAAATGGGAAGACAATGAAGCCCGCCTTCGGCGCGAGGGCGCCTGAGCTTCCATCGTAGCGGGCCGTGCCCCTGATCGGCATCTGCTCCCAAGGCAAGCCGACGCGATGCCAAACCACCGATCGGCCGCTCACCGCTTTCCCCGTAGCTCAGCCCATGATCACCGCGGTTCTGGCACTGCTGACTTTCCGACGCCTACCGGCATCCGAAACTCAAAAAGAACGCGGGCAGGCTGGTTCTTGATCCGCCTCAACCAAAAGCTGCCCCTTCTGTCGTCGAACTGCGCTATTATCCCTCATGCAGACACAATCTGCCGGTCAAGATTAGCAATCTGACCGCGAAGCGACCGTACCCAAGCCTCCTGAGCGTCCGTCAGCGCGCGATAGGCCTTCGAGACTTCGCCGACCCGGGTCGACGCTTCGATTTTGGCCTCTGCGCATCGCGCCTCGATTCTGGCCCACTCTTCGTCGGGAATATTGTGGTCTTCATCCTGCTGGGAATTATGATCTGCCCAATGCGCGTCGCTCAGCGTCGAGACGAGCCTTTCAATCGCGTTTTGCAAATCCGTTTTCCGCATCTCGATATCGGATTGCTCGGTATCAGCGAGGACCACCAGATACCAATCAAGGACGCCGTTAAAAGTCTGCTCCAAGTGATGCGCGCCTTCGGCTTCGATCTCCATTGGTTCGCCATCAGGAAAAGAGGTAAGGCGATCGGCCATCGATAACGGCTCTCGCATTGTCGACTGCACCTTCGCGAACCGTGCCAACGCGTCGCGCAAAAGCGTGGCCAGCGTTTCACGGTGCGATATCCGGGTCTGAAGATTGGTGTCTTTCAACTGTCGCCAAACCGGGATACCAGCGACGACCGCGACTCCAATCGCAACGACGCCAGTCAAGAGGGTCTGAAAATCGTAGATGAAGCAGCCGACTGTCGTCAGGATGCAATCGCTCGCTTGGCTGCAGGTCATCCTAGCCTCATTCCGGAAAGATGGTTTCTATTGGCGTGAAGACGGCGCCGGTCTCGGCAGCACGCCGAACCTTCATTGCAATCAGCGCATCGATGCCAATTTCGCGTTCGAGCGCAATCTTGATCTCGCGGCCCTCCATGCAGACGAGCTTCTTGCCTTTGCCGAAGGCGCTCAGCCCCTGTGGCGTGAACCCGCCGAAGCTGACGAATAGCCCCCGCGCCCACGCAGCTTTCTGTTCGATCTTGCCGTGAAAGCCGTGGAGTTCGGCGATGCTTACTTTCCGATTGAGCCACTTTGCTTCCAGCAGGTATGTCTCGCCAGCGAGGTTGAAACTCCCATCGATCTGCTCACCGTGGAGTTTGAAGGGTTCACGCGCCGCCATTCCGAACGCGTCGAACAGCTCTTTCAGATAAGCTTCAAACGCGTAGCCCCGATCGTGCGCCGGTAGATTTCGCACGCCAATGAGCCGGATGAGCAAGCCAGACCAATCCTGAACGGCGAGCTTCGGTGCCGGAACCAGTCCGGTCGAGATGCCGGTGGCAGTGCCCTCGAGCCGTGCCACTATGGCAAAGAGCTGCTTCTTCGCCAGGGGCTGCGGGTCATCCTGATTGGAGCCCTTCAACATAGCACTGCGATATTCCCACAAAAGCCTGAGGGTCTTTGCGGCCGTGCCGTCGTCGACGATCGCGAGGAACCCACGGAGGCGCTTTCCCTTCGAGGTGCCCTCGCGCTTGTAGATCTCGGCATCGATGTCGACGTCGAGTTCGAGCGCAAAGAATTCGCCGAACGTCCGGTTCGAAAAGTCGAGGATGTAGCCGCGTTCGCCTCCTCGGAAGACAAGGTCGACCATGTCTAGCTCGACCGGCCGAATGGTGCTCATGAGAAGAGCTCGCTATGCGAACCTAGGCGGACGAGGCTCAATGTCCCATCGTCGGGCATTGCATAGATCAGAACCAGGTCCGGCCGAACATGGCAGTCGCGATAACCCACCCAAGTGCCGGCCAGACCGTGATCGCGTAGCTTTTCCGGCAGCGGCGCGCCCGTCGCGAGAAGCTCGATCACCGGTATCAGCACGGCATCAAGCACCGGATCGGTCTTCTTCTCGCGCTTATAGTCGCGCTTGAACTTGGTGGTGCGTTCGATCGCGCGCATCACACCACCCCGTTGCTATCCGCTGCCGGCGCTTCGGGAGTTACGGGCGCGGCGGACGGCACTACCGGCGGCGGCGGAGGCGGCGGAGGCGGAGCGGTCTTAGGCGAATGGGGCACCGGCCAATCCATCGTCATGTCGGCCACCCCAACCTCAAGGGCCGTTTCGATCAAGGCGTTGTAGCTCGCCTCGGTCAGGCCCGGCGTTTTGACATGGTGGTGCCACCGCAGAATGAAATGCGGATTCCAGATGATCGCGTTGCCCAGCGGCCCGGATTTGCCCGGCTTGATGTCGATGAATTCCAAATCCTGAAGGAGCTTCATCCGCGTTGCCCATGTGTGCTCGCCACGCTGGCCGCCGAAACCCGATGCGTTGGCCATGTCCGCATTCTTGTTAAGAATGACGAAGTTGTTGTCCCAAGTGTTGCACCACAGAGTGAGGTAGGTCGCCGACACTGGCGTCCCCTTGGTCATTTCGTCCATGATCTTCATGATCATTGGCATGGTCTTCGGGATCGTCGTGAAGCCCTTCTGCTTCTTACGATCCCATAGCCACGTGTCCTTGGCGGGCCAGAGGTGGTCACGAAGCGCCTGCTGCTTTTTCGCGATCGCGCTGGCCTCCCGTACTGTCGCCATCTTAGAGTTCCTTCCATCTTCACCGACTGGGAATGACCGCCAGTCCAACGACTGCCTTGTACGAAAAAAATATCATTATTATCAATGAGTTAGTTATTTAGCAGTGCAAATCGAGATGCACAATTGTCGCGACTCTTACCCCTAAGATCACCTGAACTGTTGCAACTCGTAGTGTAGATTGCAACGTCTATTGCACAGATTTCGTAATTCGTGATCTATTTCAGTGAGTTGTCAACCAGCCCACTGTGCTTACCTGTGCTGAATGTGCTGCTATGTGCTGCTGGTGCTACATGTGCTGCAGGGGATAGTGCAGAAAGGGGGTAGGCTGAAAAACTTGACCCGGCAGCGTTAAGCCTCCATTTAGGGATTGTAGCTACAATGTGGCTACCGAAGCTGAGAGAGAGCAATGGCTGCCGCTGAAGTTGTTAGAGCGCGTATCGACGCTGGGTTGAAGAAGGAAGCCGCCGACGTGCTGAGCACGATGGGGCTATCTGTCTCCGACGCGATCCGCATGATGCTGGTGCGCGTGGTTGCTGATCGCAGTTTACCCTTCGAAGTTCGCTCGCCGAACCGCGAGACTCACGCGGCTCTTGAGGCGGCAGCACGAGGTGACGTCGCACGCTTCAAGAGCGTTGCCGATCTTATGGCTGATTTGAACGACGACGAGAATTAGTCTCTCGGATTGGCAGGCAATCGCATACACGAGCTGCCACATGGTCGCATGGCAACATGACCGGTCAGAGTGGACGAACGGCCGCTTGTGGGACGCTCATTTCGTCCCTCGAACGGCCGACATCGGGCGCAAAGCCGCCGCTCGCGGGAGCGATCCGAATTATGCGATCATACTCGCCCCATCCACAGCTACTTCCCCATCTTCACGAGCTTGTCGCCCAGTCGCGTCAGCCATCTTCCGCTATTCGACATTCGCAAAAGCTCATTCGGGATCTCCAGCTTATCGGCAACACCCGACGCATGAACTAAGGATACAATCTCCGCTTCCCATGTGCGAAACCACGCCGCCTTCTCATCCGCCAGGTCATAGCCGTCATAGATGCGCATCAAGGGATGTTTGACATGGTTCAACATCGCTTCCGCGGTCTCGTGTTCGATGCCCAGTCGCTGACTGGTCTGCAAGCTGAAAAAACTGCCGTTCCTGATCGATAATCGGAGCAAAAGTGGGCGCAATTCTTGGCGATTCGAACAGCGCCATCAAAAACCGTTACCCCAAATTTCCCAAAAATCGGCCTATTTCAAGAGTATAAAAGGGCATGAATCAGGAAAATGCCGCGCCAAAACAACGGTTTTCCTTGTATAATATATTTTATTTTCAATGCCTTACACCTCTTGACGAACGAGTTCGGCAATCCAATTCTTCATTTACGAGAGGGCCCCGCAGCGAAGGTAAGTACGCATGATCTCTCAACCCATCGACCGAATACTCCGTATCCGCGCCGTGCTTGATCATACCGGTCTCAGCCGGGCGACCTTGTGTCGCAAGGTGAAGGATGGCTCATTTCCAGCGCAGGTCAAAATCGCAGATCGATGCTGCGGTTGGCGAGAGTCCGCTATCGTCGAGTGGCAACGCGATCCGGGTGCCTATAGGGCTGCGTAAGTTCGGCGCGATCCCGAAGCCGATCGAGATAGTCGCTCCACCATTGGTGCATAGCGACACGCTCCTCCCAATAGCGGCCACGATTATAGATACTGCGGATCGCGTTGGGATCGGCATGCGCGAGTGATCGCTCGATTGCATCGGGGCTCCACTGACCGCTCTCGTTGAGAAGCGATGAAACAGTCGTCCGGAGCCCGTGCGCAGTCACCTCGCCAACTGCATAGCCGATCCGGCGAAAGGCCTGATTGACGGTATTCTCGCTCATCGGTCGCCGCGACGTATGAAACGCCGGGAAGACAATTCCGTCAGGGCCTGTCATTTTGGGACCCCTTGAGAGGGGAAAATGGTGCCCAGAAGAGGACTCGAACCTCCACGACCTTGCGATCGCCAGCACCTGAAGCTGGTGCGTCTACCAATTCCGCCATCTGGGCACGGGGTAGGAGCGGGCGCTTAGCGGCGGGCGCATCGGCTTGTCAACCGCATCGCGCGGACCAAGGTGCATTTTATCGCAAAGGCGCCGGTTTCGCCTCATAATAGAGGCCTCGCCCCTTGCCCCCCTTCCCGCTTCGCGGCATGGGGAAGCCGTGCGGCGCGCCCCTGCGCCCGCAAGAGAATCGATCACAGGCGGACGATATGCAGAAACTCGACGGGCAATTGATCACGGTGCTGGGCGGCGGCGGCTTCCTCGGCCGCTATGTCGTGCAGCGGCTGCTCGCGCGCGGCGCGCGCGTCCGCGTTGCGCAGCGCGAACCCCGCGCCGCGACCTTCCTGAAGCCGCTCGGCGGACTCGGCCAGACGCAGTTCGTCGCAGTCGACGTGCGCGATGCCGCCAGCGTTGCGCGCGCGGTGCAGGGTAGCGACGCCATCATCAACCTCGTCGGCGCGTTCGGCGATATGCAGGCGGTGCAGGCCGACGGCGCGGGCCATGTTGCCGCCGCCGCCAAGGCGGCAGGCGCCAGCGCACTCGTCCATGTCTCGGCAATCGGCGCCGATGCCGGCAGCGCGTCGGCCTATGGCCGCAGCAAGGGTGACGGTGAAGCGGCGGTGCGCAAGGCCTTTACCGACGCCGCGATCCTGCGCCCGTCGACCCTCTTCGGCCGCGAGGACCAGTTCATCAACCGCTTCGCCACGATGATGCGTATGGTACCCGTGGTTCCAGTGATCGCGCCGAACACGAAGTTCCAGCCCGTCTATGTCGGCGACGTCGCCGACGCCGTTGTCGCCGCGCTCAGCCGCGATGCCGCGGGCAAGACGTTCGAGCTGGGCGGGCCGCAGGTGCTGACGATGGCCGAACTGCTGCGCTGGATCGCCGACGCAACCGGCCGCAGCCCGTTGTTCGTGGAGGTGCCCGATTTCGTCGCCTCAGCGCTTGCCAGCGGCTTCGGCTGGGCACCCGGCGCGCCGATCACCAAGGATCAGTGGCTGATGTTGCAGCATGACAATGTCGTCGCGAACGGCGCCGCCGGCCTCGCCGAGCTCGGCGTCACGCCGACCTCGCTCGGGTCGGTCGCCGACGGCTGGCTGGTCCAATATCGCCGCAACGGTCGTTTCGCCGAGCTCGCCTCGCGATAATGGGCATCTGGCTGACAGCAATCATCCTCGGCATCGTCGAGGGTTTGACCGAGTTTTTGCCCGTCTCCTCGACGGGCCATCTCATCCTCGCGACCGAGCTGCTCGGCTATGACGCCGCGCGCTGGGCGATCTTCAACATCGCGATCCAGCCGGGCGCGATCCTCGCGATCGTCGTGCTGTACCGGAAGCTGTTCTGGGAGATGTTCACCGGCTTTTTCCGCCGCGACCCCGTTGCGATCGCCTTTGTCCGCAACCTGCTGCTCGCCTTCTTTCCCGCCGTCATCCTCGGTCTCGCCTTCGGCGACTATATCGAGCTGCTGCTGGAGAATGCCGTCGTCGTCGCCTGGGCGCTGATCATTGGCGGCTTTGCCATCCTGCTCGTCGAGCGTTTTGCCAAGACGACCGACGTTGGCGGGGTCGCGAATGTGTCGGCGCGGCAATCGATCCTCGTCGGGCTGGTTCAGTGCATCGCGATGATCCCGGGCGTCAGCCGCTCGGGCGCGACGATCCTTGGCGCGATGTCGTTCGGGGTCGACCGCAAGACCGCGGCCGAGTTCAGCTTTTTCCTCGCGCTCCCGACGCTGACCGGCGCGACGGTGCTCCAGCTGTTCAAGCATCGCGACGCGATCACGAGCAACGACCTTAGCCTGATTGCGGTCGGCTCGCTCGTCTCGTTCGTCGTCGCCTGGGCGGTGATTAAGGCGTTCCTCGCCGTCGTCACGCGGTACGGCTTTGCGCCCTTCGCCTGGTATCGAATCATCGCCGGTGTCGCGGCGCTAATTTGGCTCGGCATGAGATAGGTCCGAAACGATACTATCTTACGAAAGATAATTGCGCGAACCCATTTTGAGGCAAATTCGCCCTTCATTTTAGGTTAGTAATACTGTCCTACCTCGCAATTTGGTCGTGACAGGCCAATTTCGCCCATGCAATTCCCCCTTCCAGAAGGGGATACTGCATGGCTTCCGATCGCATGCTCCAGTTTGTGGAGCGTGAACAATCCTATCCGGACAAGCGCTCCGCCGAAGAACGCGCACGCGACTTTCGCGAGATCGCCGAGCGCTACGCCGCGCCCGACGCCGACGCACAGGCGGCGCGCTGTTCGCAGTGCGGCGTGCCCTATTGCTCGGTGCATTGTCCGCTCCACAATCATATCCCCGACTGGCTGCGCCTCACCGCAGAGGGCCGGCTGCGCGAAGCCTATGAGCTTTCGAACGCCACCTCGACGATGCCCGAGATCTGCGGTCGCATCTGCCCGCAGGATCGCCTCTGCGAAGGCAATTGCGTCATCGAATTCTCGGGCCATGGCGCGGTGACGATCGGCAGCGTCGAGAAATATATCACCGATACCGCCTGGGCCGAGGGCTGGGTCGAGCCGCTGCACGCGGGCGCGGCGACCGGCCAGTCGGTCGGCATCATCGGCGCTGGTCCCGCCGGGCTGACCGCGGCCGAATATCTCCGCGTCGCGGGGCATGAAGTGCATGTCTACGACCGCCACGACCGCGCCGGCGGGCTTCTCACTTATGGCATCCCTGGTTTCAAGCTGGAAAAGGACGTCGTGATGCGCCGCATCGACCGGCTGGTCGAGGGCGGCATCCAGTTCCACCTCGGCTTCGATGTCGGCGGCGACGCGACGCTCGACGCGCTGCGGCAAAAGCATGACGCGCTGCTGATCGCGACGGGCGTATACAAGGCGCGCGAGATCAATGTTCCGGGCAACACGGCCGACGGCGTGATCGCCGCGCTCGACTATCTGATCGCGTCGAACCGCAAGAGCTTTGGCGATGCGGTTCCGGCGTTCGACGACGGCAGCCTCGATGCGAAGGGCAAGCATGTCGTCGTCGTCGGCGGCGGCGACACCGCGATGGATTGCGTCCGCACCGCGGTGCGTCAGGGCGCAAAATCGGTCAAATGCCTCTACCGCCGCGACCGCGAGAATATGCCGGGGTCGCAGCGCGAGGTGACCAACGCCGAGGAAGAAGGCGTCGAGTTCGTCTGGCTGTCGGCGCCCGAAAGCTTCACCGCCGACAAGCATGTGAAAGAGGTCGCGGTCGCGGGCATGCGCCTCGGCGCGCCCGACGCGAGCGGTCGTCGCAGCCCCGAAATCGATCCGGGCCGTCAATTCGACGTGCCCGCCGACATGGTGATCAAGGCACTCGGCTTCGATCCCGAGGAACTGCCGCACCTGTTCGGCTCGCCCGATCTGTCGGTCACGCGCTGGGGCACTTTGCGCGTCGATCACCAGACGATGATGACCAGCCTGCCCGGTGTTTTCGCCGCCGGCGACATCGTGCGCGGCGCCAGCCTGGTCGTCTGGGGCATCCGCGACGGCCGCGATGTCAGCGAGCAGATGGCAAAGTGGTTGAAAGCGAAGGCCAAAAGCGAAAAGAAGGCAGCATGACCTAACAGGGAAGGAAAGTTCATGATGCCGTCGTTCCAATCGATTCTGCTTGCCGGCGCCGCAGCGATGCTGCCGTTCGGAGCAACGGCTTATGCCGCACCGAAGAAAGCGGCCAAGGAAGCGCCGGTGGCGGAGGTCGTGGTGGCCGAGCCGGCGCAGGTCGAAGAAGAACCCGCCAGCGACTTTGACAGCGAAGCCTATGCAAAAGAGCAGAAGGCCAAGATGCAAAAGGAAATGGACGAGGCGGTCGCGCTGATCGAAAAAATGTTCGACACGAGCAGCCTGCCGCCGATCGACCCGGCGCGCCTGACGCTCGCGCAAAAGACGATGGGGGCGCTGATCCCCGCCGGCAGCATCGAGAAGATGATCGACAACCTCTATGGCAAGATGTTCAAGACGATCATGGGCGAGTTCGGCGGCCAGTCCGACCTGATGCTCTCGATCCAGACCGGCGTCGAAAGCGAACAGATTGCGAAGCTCGACGAAGCGACCAAGAGCAAGGTCGCCGACATGTTCGACCCGCACCGCAAGGAACGCGAAGACCAGATCACCAAGGTGATCAAGCCGCTGATCAGCGAAGTGCTGGGCGACATGGAGCCGCCGATGCGCGAAGGCCTCGCCAAAGCTTACGCCCGCAAATTCACCGCGGCGCAGCTGACCGATCTCAACGGCTTTCTCGCGACGCCGACCGGCGCGCTCTATGCCGATGAATGGATGGCACTTCAGGCCGATCCCGAAGTCATGGTCGCGGTGATCAAGGCGGTGCCGCCGCTGGTCACCAAATTTATCGACCGCGCGCCCGAGCTGGAGAAGGATTTCAAGGATCTGCCGAAAGAAAAGCAGCTTTCGGACTTTGACGACAAGGAACTCGGCAAGCTTGCCAAGCTGATGAAGGTCGATGTGAAGGTGCTGAAGGAACAGCGCGACATGTGGAAGACCGACGCGGTGGAAGCTACCGACGCGGTCGCGGTCGATATGGCGGACGATTATGCGGTCGACGCGGCTGCCGATGCAGCCGTGGCCGCGGATGCTGCCGCCGATGCCGTCGCCGACCCGGCCTATGACCGCAGCAACTGGTCGGCCGCCGATCTGAAGCGCGTTGAAGACCTCGAAACCGCGTACGAAAACGCTTCGCTCGCCGCACAGCAGGCCGCCGACGAAGCGGCCGAGAATGCGCGCAAGAAGCTACCCGACTAAACATTCCGTCAGGACGAAGATGATGACCCACTACCCCACCCCCGAACACGCGCGGCTCGAAGCCGAAGGCATGTATCGCCCCGACCTGGAATCCGATGCCTGCGGCGTCGGCATGGTTGCGGCGACCGACGGCAAGCCGTCGCGCCGCGTTGTCGAGGCAGCGATCGAAGCCCTGCGTGCCGTGTGGCACCGCGGCGCGGTCGACGCCGACGGCAAGACCGGGGATGGGGCGGGCATCCATGTCGACCTGCCCGTCCGCTTCTTCGACGATGCGATCGCCGCATCGGGCCACAAGGTGCGCCCCAACCGCCTCGCGGTCGGCATGGTCTTCCTGCCGCGCACCGATCTGGGCGCGCAGGAGGAATGTCGCACGATCGTCGAGGCCGAGATCATCGACGCGGGTTTCACCATCTATGGCTGGCGCCAGGTTCCCGTCGATGTGTCAGTGATCGGCGACAAGGCGCAGCGCACGCGCCCCGAGATCGAGCAGATCATGATCGCGGGCCCGCTGCCCGACGAACAGACGGTCGCCGAGTTCGAAAAGCAGCTCTATCTCGTCCGCCGCCGCATCGAGAAAAAGGTGATCGCGGCGCAGATCGCCGATTTCTATATCTGCAGCCTGTCGGCGCGCTCGATCATCTACAAGGGCCTGTTCCTTGCCGAGAGCCTCGCGGACTTCTTCCCCGACCTCACGAACAAGCTTTTCGAAAGCCGCGTGGCGATCTTTCATCAACGCTATTCGACCAACACCTTCCCGCAATGGTGGCTTGCGCAGCCATTCCGCTGCCTCGCGCATAATGGCGAGATCAACACGATCCGCGGCAACAAGAACTGGATGAAGAGCCACGAGATCAAGATGGCGAGCCTCGCGTTCGGTGAGCATTCGGAAGATATCAAGCCGGTGATCCCCGCCGGCGCCAGCGACACCGCCGCGCTCGACGCGGTGTTCGAGGCGCTGTGCCGCGCCGGCCGCGACGCGCCGACCGCGAAGCTGATCCTCGTCCCCGAGGCGTGGACAACCGAATGCGACGTCCCCGACAACCACCGCGCGATGTATTCGTACCTCGCCAGCGTGATG
>Ga0209050_1002427_pt1 | contig 16029 bp, 12 predicted proteins | sample Araplavi_mTSA_r2_FD_184276 | JGI IMG/M metagenome (GOLD analysis project Ga0209050, IMG submission 184276) | Arabidopsis root microbial communities from North Carolina, USA - plate scrape MF_Cvi_mTSA_r2 (SPAdes) (version 2) | ecosystem: Host-associated > Plants > Roots > Endosphere | place: USA... | reverse complement strand
TGGTTGCGTTCCAGCAGGCGGCGCAAGGCGGAGCGGATAATGGTTTCGTCTTCGACGATCAAAATGTGCGGCATTGATTCGATACTCTCGACGGTCTCAGTTCACAGCGGACGTCGCTTCGACATGACGCGGCAAGGTAACCCTGATTCGGGTGCCGCGTTGGCTTTGAACATCAGCCGGGCTGTCGATGGTGATTTGTCCATAATGCTCTTCAACGATGGAATAGACCAGTGCAAGGCCCAGACCGGTGCCTTCGCCAGGGTCCTTGGTGGTGAAGAAAGGTTCGAACAATCGGTCCATGATGCTCGACGGAATACCGCTGCCTTCGTCCTCCACGATCAGATCGACCGTGTGTTCGCCGGCTTCACTCTTGACCCGCACCGCACTGCCGGGAGGCGATGCGTCACGGGCGTTTGAGAGCAGGTTGATCAACACCTGGGCCAGCCGTTGCGGGTCGCCTTCGACCCAGTGCTCGGGGTCGCACAGGTTGTAGAACTGCACTTCGAAATTGCGTCGGTTCAGCGCCAGCAGGCCGATGGCATCCTGGGCCACTTCGGCCAGACAGACGGGCTCGTCGCTGTGCTGATGACTGCCAGCATGGGCAAAGCTCATCAGCGACTGGACAATGCGCGACACGCGCTTTGTCTGCTCGAGGATCTGGCCGCTGATCTCCTTCAGCTCGCCGTCTTCCTCGCGTTCTTCGCGCAGGTTCTGCGCCAGGCACGCGATACCGGTGATCGGGTTGCCGATTTCATGGGCCACGCCGGCCGCCAGGCGACCGATGCTCGCCAGGCGCTCGGAGTGCACCAGTTTGTCCTCGAGCATCTGGGTTTCGGTCAGGTCTTCCACCAGCAACACCAGGCCACTGTTACCCGGTGCCAGGGGTTCGTCGATGGCCGCTTTGTGCAGGTTCAGCCAGCGTGTCTGGCCGTCGAGGGCCAGGTGCTGCTTGTGCAGGTGCTCGTCCGGCAGATTGATGAAACCTTGCAGCAGTTCTTTCCACGGGTCGGCAATGGTGCTCAGGCGTGAACCGACCACGCGCTGCGCAGCGATGCCGGTCAGCTCCTCCATGGCCTTGTTCCACATGAGGATTTCCTGATCCTTGGCCAGCGAGCAAACGCCCATCGGCAATTCCTGCAGGGTCTGGCGGTGATAGCGGCGCAGGGCATCGAGTTCGGCGGCCAGGCCGGTCAGGCGCGAGTGGTAGTCCTCGAGACGGCTTTCGATGAAGTGAATGTCTTCGGTCACGTAGTTTTCGCCACCTGCCTTGTAGGGCAGGAACGTCTCGACCATGTCCTGGGCCACGCTCGGCCCCATCAGGCCGGAGAGGTTGGCTTCGATGCGGTCACGCAAGCGACGCAGGGCATAGGGTCGGCGTTCGTCGAATGGCAGATAAAGGTCGCGCAGTGCCTGTTCCACTTCTTTCTGCGCCGCTTTTGCACCCAATGGTTTTGCAAGCTGCGTGGCGAACTCCTGGGGCGACGCGGCGTGCAGTTCGCGGCGTTGCGGGCGGCGCACGTTATCCACGGCGCAGGCTTCGGCAGCGCTGGCCTCTTCGGTGCTGGCGTTGGTGAACAGCGAGATCAGGGTGAACATCAGTACGTTGGCGGCCAGCGAGGCAATCGCCGCCATGTGCCAACTGGTGTCGTCCAGCACGTAGATCATGTTCAGCAGCGGAATGTAGAAGCCCTGAAGGTTACCGACCAACGGTAACAACATGGTCACCAGCCACACCAGTATCCCCGCCAGCAAGCCGGCGATGAAGCCGCGACGGTTGGCGGTCGGCCAGTACAGGACCGAGAGCACGCCCGGCAGGAACTGCAACGTGGCGACGAACGCGACGATGCCCAGGTTGGCCAGGTCCTGTTCGGCGCCGAGCATCAGGTAGAAGCCGTAGCCAGCCATGATGATCGCGACAATCAGGGCCCGGCGGGTCCACTTCAGCCAGCGGTAGATATTGCCTTCGGCCGGCGGCTGATAAAGCGGCAGCACCAGGTGATTCAAGGCCATCCCGGACAGCGCCAGCGTGGTGACGATGATCAGGCCGCTGGCAGCGGACAGCCCGCCGACATAGGCCAGCAGCGCCAGCGCCTTGCTGTTGGCGGCGATGCCGATGCCCAGGGTGAAGTATTCCGGATTGGTGGTGGCGCCCAGCTTCAGGCCGGCCCAGAGAATCAGCGGCACCGCCAGGCTCATCAGCAGCAGGAACAGCGGCAGGCCCCAGCTCGCACTGACCAGCGAACGCGGGTTGAGGTTCTCGGTGAAGGTCATGTGATACATGTGCGGCATCACGATGGCAGAGGCGAAGAACACCAGCAACAGGGTGCGCCACGGGCCTTCCTGCAAAGGCGTGTGCAGGGCCGCGAGCGCGGTCTGGTTTTGCAGCAGCCACAATTCAAGCTGTTGCGGGCCGTCGAACACGCCGTAGAGCGCATACAAACCGACACCGCCGAGGGCGATCAGCTTGATCACCGACTCGAAGGCAATCGCGAACACCAGGCCTTCATGCTTTTCCCGGGTGGCGATGTGGCGGGAGCCGAAGAAAATCGTGAACAGCGTAATCAGTGCACAGAAACTCAGGGCCACGCGATTTTGTACGGGCTCGCGGGTGAGGATGCCGATGGAGTCGGCGACCGCCTGAATCTGCAGGGCCAGCAACGGCAATACGCCGACCAGCATGAAAATCGTGGTCAGTGCTCCGGCCCAGGTGCTGCGGAAGCGGAAGGCGAACAGGTCCGCCAGGGACGACAGTTGATAAGTGCGGGTGATCTTCAGGATCGGATAAAGCAACACCGGCGCCAGCAGAAAGGCCCCGGAAACGCCCAAGTAGCTGGACAGAAAGCCGTAGCCGTACTGGTAGGCCAGGCCCACCGTGCCGTAAAACGCCCAGGCACTGGCATAGACGCCCAGTGACAGGGTGTAGGTCAGCGGGTGGCGAATGATCGCCCGGGGAATCATGCCCCGTTCGCTGATCCAGGCCACACCGAACAGCACCGCCAGGTACGCGGCGCTGATCAGGATCATCTGGGTCAGGCTAAAGCTCATCGGCATCTTTTTGGCTCTGCAGGATGAAGGTCACGACGATCAGAATCAGCCAGAGCAGATAAGGGCGATACCAGGCGCCAGTGGCGTCGATCCACCAATCCATGATGGCCGGGGAAAACAGGTAAATGCCCACTACCAAAAGCAGGACCAAGCGATAGATGTACATCCCGGCCTCTCTTTTTTATGTGCGTGCCCGAAAACGTGCGGCGATGGTAACGGATGGGCGCGCCACTGCAAGTGCGATCACAGCAGCTGTGCCTCGGGCAGGCTCAGTGTGCGCGGGATCAGCGAGGCATCCCAGTGGGCAATGCCCCAGTTCAGCACTTCCCGTGGCGTGGCGTAAACCAGTTCGGTTCCCGGGTTCTGTCCCAGCGCGCGCAGCGCCCGCAATAACAGGGGCGTTGCCTGATCCTCGGTTAACGGCGGCGAACGATAGGACTTACCGAGTTTATGGCCATCAGGCTGAGTAATCAGCGGGATATGCAGATAACGCGGTTGCGGCAGGCCCAGCAGTTCTTGCAGGTACAGCTGGCGGGGCGTGGAGTCCAGCAGGTCGGCACCCCGAACGATATCGGTGATGCCCTGCCAGGCATCGTCCAGGACCACGGCCAGTTGATAGGCGTAGAGCCCGTCGCGACGGCGGATCACGAAATCGCCGACTTCCCGGCCCAGGTGCTGGCGGTACTCGCCCTGCACCCGGTCGAGGAAGTGGTACTCCAGCTCCGGTACGCGCAGGCGGATGGCGGCATCATCGGGGCCATGGCCGGCATTGCGGCACAGTCCGGGATAAATCCCGTGATACGGTTCCAGCTGTTTGCGCGAGCAGGTGCAGGCATAGGCCAGGCCGTGATTGAACAGGCGATTGAGCACCTCGGCGTAGGCGTCGTGCCGCTCGCTTTGGCGAACCAGGTCGCCATCCCACTCGAAGCCATAGCTTTCCAGGGCCTTGAGAATGGCCGCCTGGGCGCCGGGTTCCTCGCGGGGCGGATCAAGGTCTTCCATGCGCATCAGCCAGCGTCCGCCCACCGAGCGCGCGTCAAGGTAGGAGGCCAGTGCGGCGACCAACGAGCCGAAGTGCAGATGACCACTGGGGGTGGGGGCAAAGCGCCCGATGTAAGTGGGGGAGGTGGCGGTCATGAATGCAATGTCACTGTTTCGGGCTTGCGCCAGGTACCTGTGGGAGCGAGCCTGCTCGCGAAAGCGGTGTATCAGCCAGCATCAATGTCGAAGTTGATGGCCCCTTCGCGAGCAGGCTCGCTCCCACAGTGTTTTGCCGAGGTGAATCCTGGAAACAAAAACGGAGCGTTCGCACGCTCCGTTCTTCGTTCAAGTCGCAATTATTTGCCGACTTGCTTTTCCTTGATTTCCGCCAGGGTCTTGCAGTCGATGCACAGGTCGGCGGTAGGACGCGCTTCGAGGCGCTTGACGCCGATCTCGATGCCGCAGGATTCACACCAGCCGTACTCTTCGTCTTCGATCAGCTGAAGGGTCTTGTCGATCTTCTTGATCAACTTGCGTTCACGATCGCGGGCACGCAGTTCGAGGGCGAATTCCTCTTCCTGGCTGGCACGGTCGGCCGGATCAGGAAAGTTGGCCGCTTCGTCCTTCATGTGGTCCACGGTCTTGTCGACACCTTCCATCAGCTCTTTTTTCCACTGATTCAGGACCTTGGTGAAGTGCTTGCGCATGGGCTCGCCCATGTACTCTTCGCCAGCTTTCTGAACATAGGGCTCGAAGCCGCTGATTGCCTGGTTTTGCTGCTTTGCTTGGGTGGACATGAAATAGACCGCCTCTACTCTTGTAATCCATCTGCGCAGGATTGCTCCATCACCGACACCTGCCGGCCCTGCGGCTGCAAGCGGGCGAACTTACCAGATCAACTCGGGCCGCGCTACTCCCGGATGTCGAGCTTGCGGCTGATGGTGCTTGCCAATGATGACAAACCGTTGTCTGGCGGCTCCGGAACCCTGCTCAACTATTGATTTTAGTCAAACCTTGCGCACTCGCTTGAATCGTTTGTGGTCAAGGTTATAAGCCCTCTGACCGCTTTAGGTTCTCGCTCGTTCCTGTGCTTGGGTAGAATCGGTTTTTTCCCCCTGTTGAAGGAAGGCCAATGGCTCAGCCCTACAGTGCCCGCAGTCGCGCGATCGAACCTTTCCATGTCATGGCGCTGTTGGCGCGAGCCAATGAATTGCAGGCTGCCGGCCACGATGTGATCCACCTGGAAATCGGCGAGCCGGACTTCACTACCGCCGAGCCGATCATCCAGGCCGGCCAGGCTGCGCTGACAGCGGGGAAGACCCGTTACACCGCCGCGCGCGGCATTCCGGAACTGCGTGAGGCCATTTCGGGCTTTTATCAGCAGCGTTATGGCTTGAACATCGACCCTCGACGCATCCTCATCACACCCGGCGGGTCCGGCGCGTTGCTGCTGGCCAGTGCTTTGCTGGTAGACCCCGGCAAGCACTGGCTGCTGGCGGACCCAGGCTACCCCTGTAACCGGCACTTCCTGCGACTGGTCGAAGGCGCGGCGCAATTGGTGCCGGTCGGTCCGGAGGTGCGTTATCAATTGACGCCTGGCCTGATCGAGCGTCATTGGGATCACGACAGCGTGGGCGCATTGGTGGCGTCGCCGGCCAATCCGACCGGCACGATCCTGACCCGCGATGAGCTGGCGAAGCTGTCTGTCGCGATCAAGGAGCGCCACGGTCATCTGGTGGTCGACGAGATCTATCACGGCCTGACCTACGGCACCGATGCGGCCAGCGTGCTGGAAGTCGACGACAGTGCCTTCGTGCTGAACAGTTTTTCGAAGTACTTCGGGATGACCGGTTGGCGGTTGGGATGGCTGGTGGCCCCGGACGCTGCCGTCGGTGAGCTGGAAAAGCTCGCCCAGAATCTCTACATCAGTGCTCCCAGCATGGCGCAGCACGCCGCGCTCGCCTGTTTCGAGCCGGCAACCATCAGCATTCTCGAAGAGCGTCGCGCCGAATTTGGCCGGCGTCGGGATTACCTGCTGCCGGCCTTGCGTGAATTGGGCTTCGGCATTGCCGTGGAACCGGAAGGGGCATTCTACTTGTACGCCGATATCAGCAAGTTCGGCGGCGATGCCTTCGCGTTCTGTAAACATTTTCTCGAGACCGAGCATGTGGCATTCACCCCGGGGCTGGATTTCGGGCGTTATCAGGCCGGGCATCATGTACGGTTCGCCTACACGCAAAATCTCGAGCGTTTGCAGGAAGCGGTCGAGCGTATTGCCCGTGGGCTGCGGAGCTGGCAAGGCTGATGCGATTTAATCCCCCCCTCGAAGAAGGTCGCCTGATTCGACGCTACAAGCGTTTTCTCACCGATATCGAAACCGTTGACGGCGAGTTGCTGACCATTCACTGCCCGAATACAGGTTCGATGCTCAATTGTCAGGTCGAAGGCGGGCAGGTCTGGTTCAGTCGCTCCAACGACCCGAAACGCAAGTTGCCCGGCACTTGGGAGATCGGCGAAACCCCGCAAGGTCGGTTGTTTTGTGTGAACACCGCCCGCGCCAATGGTTTGGTTGAAGAGGCGCTGCGAGGAGGTGTCATCACGGAATTGAACGGCTTTACCGGGCTCAAGCGCGAAGTGGCTTATGGTCAGGAAAACAGTCGTATCGATTTCCGGCTCGATTACCCCGAAGGGCCTGCCTATGTCGAGGTCAAAAGCGTGACCCTGGGTTTCGACGGTACGGCGGTGGCAGCGTTTCCCGATGCGGTCACCCAGCGTGGCGCCAAGCATCTGCGGGAACTGGCCCACCTGGCCAGGGACGGTATTCGCGCAGTGCAGTTGTACTGTGTTTGCCTGACCGGCATCGAGGCTGTGCGTCCGGCGCAGGAAATCGATGCGGTTTATGCGCAGGCCTTGCGTGAGGCTATTGAATGTGGGGTCGAGGTGTTGGCTTACGCTGTGCGGTTGACCCACGAAGAAATGCTGGTCGACCGGCGTCTGGACGTGTTGCCGGGCGGCTAAAGGCTGATCCAGATCCCTTGCTCATCCTCGCGGCAGGCCACTCTGGTCAAGGCTTGCCCCGCGCAAGGGCCGGCGACGCATTCACCGTCTTCGATCAGGAACAGTGCGCCATGGGTGGCGCACTGGATCAGGCTGTTGCTGGAGTCGAGAAACTGGTCAGGATGCCACTCCAAAGCGACGCCCCGGTGCGGACAGCGATTGATGTAGACATGGACCTGGCCGCTGCGGCGCACCGCAAAAAGCTTTTGGCCGTCAATGTCGAAACCGCGACTGCTGTCATTGACCAGTTCGGCACCTGCACAAAGCAACTTCATCTCTATCCTCAGTCCCGCAGCTCGTGACCGGATAGGTCCGGGCTTGACGGTTAAATGCGATCAATTGGCCGTCTTGCCCGCCGGGGACAAGTGCCTATCGTCGAGGATACTTGGCCTGACCATTCGATGCCCGGGAAACTGTCATGCGTCTGACCACCCGCGTTGTGGTGACCGGCATGGCACATCCATCGCCAGTTCCCGTCAGTACTTTTCCACAGGCAAAAAAAGACCCGGCAAGAGCCGGGTCAAATAACCGTGATTAGCCTGATGAGGAGATAATCTGAGAGTCCGAACCAAGGGCTTTTCAGAATATCGACCAGTCTCGCGACCAGTTGTGATAATCATATCGATTCTCATTACCAAGTCAACCGCTGTTTTTTGATTTCCTGGCGATTCACCGAAATTACTTCTGCAGGCCCCGTAATCATTGGGTTTCAGGCTGCAAAGCTTCGGAAATATTTGTCGGATCAGTTCTTGTGGCGTGAAGAAATGGCTTCCAGTTGTTTGTTCAGCGCTTCCTTGCGCTCGGCAGGGATGTCATTCCAGTGAACGTCCATCAGGGCACCTTCAATTGCGTACAACAACACCTTGGACGCCCGAAAACCGCGCGTACGCACGGCCCGATAAGCATCCACCGCCCCGAGGCGACGCAAGTCCGACGCGCTATGGATACCCACGGCATGCAGCCATTGCGCTGACGTCTTGCCAAGATTCTTCAGGTGTTGCAGTTCATCATTCATCAAGCCTCCTTGCGATGGCCGAATGGAGAGCGTGGGCAATCTTCTGAGGAGTGTAGCCATCAGTAGGAAAAGCGTGATTGTTTGCTCGTTTTCGACGCAAATGCTTCTAAGAGACAAGTGTTGGCAGGGGAAGTGGGTGAGCGCGCAAGGAAGAGACGGTGGAGCAATCAAGCATGGCGACCCCCGCAGTCCAGCGCAATGGGGCGCTGGACATGTCAGCCAGCCACGGTGATCAACGGGTGCGGTAACGCAATCGTGTGCCGAAGTTCATCGACATGAGGATTTCGTCGGCACTCAGTTCCACTGGAAAGTAGGCACCGGAAATTTGCGCATGGGCCAGGCTCGCGCCTTCCAGGTTCGCTTTGCGAAAGTCGATGCCGCGCAAGTCGGCGGAGCGGAAGTAGGCGTCGCTGAAGTCCACGCCGTCGGCATTCAGTTCACGCAGGTCCAGCCCCCGAAAATCGCCACCCACCATGTCGATGGGGCCATCCTTGGGGCGTTCATTGTTGAAGCCTCTGATGTCGTCTTTGTGCAGCAGGGCATAAAGCGGAGTGTCGAGAAGTTTCGGCTGGCTCATGTCACATCACCTGTTGGTTTTATGACGCCAGTATAGTGCCACTGTTTAACAGTCGTGAGGCCAGCGAGGGTCTCACGACTGAAATAGTTTTTACAGGCCCGGCAGACGCTGGCGAATCTGTTCCACAACGGTATCCAGGGTCCCGCTTTCGTTGGTCTGGACGCGTTTGCTGCAGAGGATTTCCGCGGGGGTCAGCGCCTCACGGCTGGCTTGCTGGGCTTCGATCACGGCCAGAGTGGCGTCGGACGGGTCCTTCTTGTCGGCCTGGCGTACGGCCAGCCAGCTTTCGATCACGGCCTGTGGTGCGTTGCAATCGAGGATCAGGAAGGGTGCACCCGTGGCCTCGGCCACCTTCGCCGCACTGTCACGCTGCTCGCGCTTGAGGTAAGTGGCGTCGACCACCACCGGGAAGCCCGCACGCAGAATGACGTCGGCGATTTCGTGCAGGCGGGCATAGGTCGCCGCGCTGGCGTCGGCACTATAGATGCCGGCCTGTACATCATTCTCGACGGTTTGCTCGCCGAACAGGCGCTTGCGCTCGACATCGGAGCGCAGGCGAATCGCGCCCAGGGCTTCGACCAGGCGCATGGCGACATGGCTTTTGCCGACGGCGGAAACACCGTGGGTAATGGCCATGAAGCGCGAAGGAATGGTGCTGTAGCTTTCCGCGAGGTTGGCGTAGTTGCGGTACTGGCGCAGGGTCGTGGCGCGCTGCACCGCAGTGGCGTCAGCCGGCATGCTGAACAGGGCGACCTTGGCGCGAACCAGGGCACGGTAGGCTTTATAGAAGTTCAGCAGCTCGAGTCCGCGATAGTCGCCGGTCAGCTCCAGGTACTGGCTGATGAAACGACGCGCGAGGCACTTCAGGCCGCGATCTTCCAGGTCCATCGCCAGGAAGCCGGTGTCAGCATAAACGTCGGTAAAACGGAACGGCTCGTTGAATTCGATGCAGTCGAAGATCACGACCTTGCCGTCGATCACGGTTGCGTTACCCAAGTGGATGTCGCCGTGGCATTCACGAATGAAGCCTTCGGCCTTGCGCTGGGCGAGCAGTGGTTTGAGGCGCTCGAAGCTGCTTTCGGCCCAGGCTTGCAGGGCGTCGAGTTGCAACAGGTCGGCTTTATCGCTGAGGAACGGGCGGATCTGCTCGAAGTTCTGCCGTACCGGCGCCATGACGCTGTCCGGGGTACCGGCTTCGTGCCCGGCCGGCACTTTGGGGGCGTTGAGGTGGAAGCGGGCGATTTGCTCGGCCATCTCGTCGATGTGCGCGGTGGTCAATTCGCCATTGGCTTGCAGGGTGCTCAACAGTCCGCTTTGCGGGAACTGGCGCATCTTCAGCAGATATTCGATGGCTGGCCCTTCGCCGCCCAATTGCGGAGCCTCGGCGCTGCCGGTGACGGGCAACACTTCCAGGTACAAATCGTCGGTCAGGCGCTGGTTCAGGCGCAGCTCTTCAGCGCAAAAATGTTCGCGAGCCTCAAGGCCGGTAAAGTCGAGAAAACCGAAGTTGACCGGTTTCTTCACTTTATAAGCGAAGGGGCCGGTGAGAATGACCCAGGAGATATGGGTTTCGATGACCTGGAATCCTTCTACCGGGTGCGGGTAGAGGGCAGGGTTTTGCAGGGCAGCGATCAAGGTCTGGCTCACAGGCGATCCTTCAGAGTCTGGAAAATCAAGGCCGTCATTATGGCTGCAAGTCCGCTTGACGCAAACCTCGGAGCGCTCCTGTTGAGTATGAATAAAGTGCGTATAATCCGCCGCCATGACTCGTACTCGAACTCCCCGTACCCCAAAAAAACCACCCTCCAGGGGCCTGCGCCCGTGGCTGGGCTGGGCCATTAAACTCAGTCTGGTCGGCCTGGTAGTGCTGGCCGGATTCGCCGTTTACCTTGATGCAATCGTCCAGGAGAAGTTCTCCGGCAAGCGCTGGACGATTCCGGCCAAGGTTTACGCGCGTCCGCTCGAGCTGTTCGTCGGACAAAAGCTGAGTCGGGATGATTTCCTGACCGAGCTCGATGCCTTGGGTTATCGCCGTGAAAGCGTGGCCAACGGTCCGGGCGCGGCGTCGGTCAACGGCAATACCGTTGACCTGAACACCCGTGGCTTCCAGTTCTATGAAGGCATGGAGCAGGCGCAACCGGTGCGGGTGCGTTTCTCCGGCGATTACGTGGCTGAGTTGGCGGGGGCAAAAGGCTCGAAACTGTCGGTGGTGCGCCTGGAGCCGCTGTTGATCGGTGGCCTGTACCCGAAAAACCTCGAAGACCGGATTCTGATCAAGATCGATCAGGTGCCGCCGTATCTGCTGGAAACGCTGGTGGCTGTCGAGGACCGCGATTTTTATCATCACTTCGGTGTTTCGCCGAAGTCGATCGCCCGAGCGATCTGGGTCAACGGTTCATCCGGCCGCATGCGTCAGGGCGGCAGTACCCTGACTCAGCAGTTGGTCAAGAACTTCTACCTGACCAACGAGCGCAGTCTGAGCCGCAAGCTCACCGAAGCGATGATGGCGCTGCTGCTTGAACTGCATTACGACAAACGCGAAATCCTTGAGGCTTACCTCAACGAAGTATTTATCGGGCAGGACGGTCAGCGCGCGGTGCACGGTTTCGGTCTGGCCAGCCAGTTCTTCTTCAGTCAGCCGCTGGCCGAACTCAAGCTGCATCAAGTCGCACTGCTGGTGGGGATGGTCAAAGGACCGTCTTCCTACAACCCGCGTCGTTATCCGGAACGTGCCCTTGAGCGGCGCAACCTGGTACTCGATGTGCTGCAGGAGCAGGGCGTCGCGACTGCCGAACAGGTTGAGGCGGCGAAGAAAATGCCGCTGGGCGTGACCAAGCGCGGCAGTCTGGCGGACAGCTCGTTCCCCGGCTTCCTCGATCTGGTCAAGCGCCAGTTGCGCGAAGACTATCGCGACGAAGACTTGACCGAGGAAGGCCTGCGCATCTTCACCAGTTTCGACCCGATCCTGCAGATGAAGGCTGAAGCCTCGGTCAACGACACCTTCAAGCGCCTGGCCGGGCGCAAGGGTTCCGATGACGTCGAGGCGGCCATGGTCGTGACCAACCCGGAGACCGGCGAAGTACAGGCCATGATCGGCAGTCGCCAGGCCAGTTTTGCCGGGTTCAACCGGGCGCTGGATGCTGTGCGGCCGATCGGCTCGTTGATCAAGCCGGCGGTGTACCTGACCGCGCTGGAGAAGCCGAGCCAGTACACGTTGACCAGCTGGCTGTCGGACGAGTCCTTCTCGGTCAAGGGCGCCGACGGCCAGGTCTGGAAGCCGCAGAACTATGATCGTCGTTCTCACGGTACCGTCTTCCTCTATCAGGGGTTGGCGCATTCCTACAACCTGTCGACCGCGCGCCTCGGCCTGGCGGTCGGTGTGCCGAACGTCCTGAAGACGGTGGAACGCCTGGGGGTGTCTCGTGAATTCCCGGCCTTCCCCTCGATGTTGCTCGGCGCTGGCGGGATGACGCCCATCGAAGTGGCGACCATGTACCAGACCCTCGCCAACGGTGGCTTCAATACGCCGATGCGCGGGATTCGCAGCGTGCTGACTGCCGAAGGCGAGCCGCTCAAGCGTTATCCGTTCCAGATTCAGCAGCGTTTCGATCCGGCCTCCATTTATCTGATCCAGAGCGCCATGCAGCGCGTGATGCGAGAAGGTACCGGCAGCTCGGTTTACAACGTGTTGCCAAGAACGCTGAACCTCGCAGGTAAAACCGGCACCAGTAACGACTCGCGAGACAGTTGGTTTGCCGGTTTCAGCCAGGACTTGCTGGCGGTGGTCTGGCTGGGGCGCGATGACAACGGCAAGACGCCATTCACGGGCGCTACCGGGGCCTTGCAGGTCTGGACCAGCTTCATGCGCAAGGCCGACCCGTTGCCGCTGGACATGCCGCAGCCGGATAATATCGTTCAGGCCTGGGTGGATTCGCGAACCGGACAAGGTTCCGACGCCGGTTGCCCCGGTGCCGTGCAGATGCCGTATATTCGCGGCAGCGAACCGCCTCCCGGTGCCGCTTGCGGTGGTGAAAGCCCTGCCGAGTCGGTGATGGATTGGGTCAAGGGCTGGATGAATTAAGCAAAGAGGGTTTCAAGTGAACAAGTGGTTGATTCCAGCGGTTGCCGCCGTAGCTTTGCTCAGCGGTTGCTCTTCCGTACAACGTGGTTCGATTCCGGTTGTTGATTCCGGCACCGCGGTGTCCAACAGTGAGCGGATCTCGGCCAATGGCGGCTTCCGCCAGACGACCGTCAAGCGCCCTGTACAAGGTCAGTCGCAGACCCAGGCGATTCCCCAAGGTGACAGCGGCGTCGTGGTGATGGTGCCAGGCGCGGCAACGACTTCAACGCCAATCAGCACTACGCCTATTACCCCGGGGCCGATCACGCCGGGGCCGATTGACACGTCACCGGTACAGCCGGCGCCGGTCAATCAAGGCAGCTACAGCATGCCGTCGTCGCCAAGCGGGATTCCGTCGGCCAGCTCGGGCGGGCTCTCTGCCGACGAGCAACTGGACGGCCCGGTACTGGCTTTGCTGACCACCGCTCAGCAGCAACAGGCGAGCGGTGATCTCAACGGTGCCTCTTCCAGCCTTGAACGCGCCCAGCGCGTTGCTCCGCGTGAACCGCAGGTGCTGTACCGTCTGGCGCAGGTGCGGATGGCTCAAGGCGATGCGGCCCAGGCCGAGCAGTTCGCTCGCCGTGGGCTGACGTTGGCCAATGGGCGTCCGGCCCTTCAGGCCAACTTGTGGGAGCTGATTGCCCAGGCACGTGAAAAGCAAGGTGACTCCCAGGGCGCGGCACTGGCGCGCCAGAAGGCCAAGGTAACGCTGTGATGGATGTGCGCTTTCTGAAAATCGCCGATCAACTGCTGTTGATCGAGCGCGAGTTGCGGGTGCAAGGCTGGTGGGATGAAGTCCCGCCATCGGCCGAAGCGCTTTCCAGTGTCGAGCCGTTTTCGGTCGATACACTGGATTTCGAGCAATGGCTGCAATGGATCTTCCTGCCGCGCATGAAGATGATCCTCGAGCAGGATTTGCCCCTACCCAATGCTTCGGGCATTCAGGAAATGGCTGAAATGGTCTTTGCCGGACGCAATGTCCAGGGCAAGGATCGGCAGTTGCAGGTATTGCTCAAAGAGTTTGATCAGTTGATCACCGCCTCTCGCTGAGCCAGAAACTGCCAGCGTCCGCTGGCAGTTGTTCACAATCCCTCACTATTTTGTCGGCCGCTGCAGGGTAAGTGCATGCGCGTGCCAATTTTTTGCCAAAAGTTGCGCAATCGAAGCTAACACAGGGCGGATTTACGGGTTTTTTCTTGCGTTCTCATGTGCTTAGTAGAATAAAGCTCATAGACGACTTGACTTGCGAAGGGCGAAACAGAAGAATCCAAAGTCCGCTGTACAGGGACTGCCAGAAGCAGACCCTCTCAGCAGATCATGAGGCGCATATCCGCGTCGACCTGTTACACCCGCAACGCGTTACCTCGCGCTGGGTGGGAAAGCCCCGCAACACTTGGGACGATCCCAATACTTGCTCAGTCAGTGCTGACGTAGTCGGCGACCACCGTCGCTCATGCTCTGCTGAGAAGTAAACCTATTAAGACCCGTCCCATTTTTCGTGGGCGGTATTCTGGCGTTTTAGAGGTGAGCAACGTGGAGCTTTTATCTGGCGGTGAGATGCTCGTCCGCTTTTTGCGCGACGAAGGCGTCAAATATATCTACGGGTACCCGGGTGGTGCTCTTCTTCATGTCTACGATGCCCTGTTCAAAGAACCGGAAGTGACCCACATACTGGTTCGTCACGAGCAAGCGGCTACCCATATGGCTGACGGCTACGCCCGTGCCACCGGTAAAGCCGGTGTGGTACTGGTGACTTCCGGGCCGGGCGCGACAAACGCCATCACCGGTATTGCCACGGCCTATATGGACTCCATTCCGATGGTGGTCATTTCCGGCCAGGTGCCGAGCACCATGGTTGGCACCGACGCATTCCAGGAAACCGACATGATCGGTATCTCCCGGCCGATCGTGAAACACAGCTTCATGATCAAGCACGCGTCGGAAATCCCGGAAGTCATGAAGAAAGCCTTCTACCTGGCGCAATCCGGTCGCCCTGGTCCGGTCGTTGTCGATATTCCGAAAGACATGACCAACCCGGCCGAGAAGTTCGAATACGTCTTCCCGAAAAAAGCCAAGCTGCGTTCCTACAGCCCGGCTGTTCGCGGTCACTCCGGTCAAATCCGCAAGGCGGCAGAAATGCTCCTGGCGGCCAAGCGTCCTGTGTTGTACTCGGGCGGCGGCGTGATCCTCGGCGGTGGTTCCGCACCACTGACCGAACTGGCGAAGATGCTCAACCTGCCAGTGACCAATACCCTGATGGGCCTCGGTGGCTACCCAGGCACCGACCGTCAGTTCATCGGCATGCTCGGCATGCACGGCAGCTACACCGCCAACCTGGCGATGCACCATGCTGACGTGATCCTCGCTGTCGGCGCGCGTTTCGACGACCGTGTCATCAACGGCGCGTCGAAGTTCTGCCCGAACGCCAAGATCATTCACATCGACATCGACCCGGCTTCGATCTCCAAGACCATCAAGGCCGACGTGCCTATCGTGGGTCCGGTCGAGAGTGTCCTGACCGAAATGGTCGCGATCCTCAAGGAAATCGGCGAGACCCCGAACAAGGAGTCCGTTGCCAGCTGGTGGAAGCAAGTCGATGAGTGGCGCGGTGATCGTGGCCTGTTCCCTTATGACAAGGGCGACGGCAGCGTCATCAAGCCTCAGGCCGTGATCGAAACCCTGTGCGAAGTGACCAAGGGCGATGCCTTTGTAGCCTCCGACGTGGGGCAGCACCAGATGTTCGCGGCGCAGTACTACACGTTCAACAAGCCGAACCGCTGGATCAACTCCGGTGGTCTGGGCACCATGGGCTTCGGTTTTCCGGCGGCCATGGGCATCAAGTTGAGCTTCCCGGATGACGACGTCGTTTGCGTCACTGGGGAGGGCAGTATCCAGATGAACATTCAGGAGCTGTCGACCTGCCTGCAATACGGTTTGCCGGTCAAGATCGTCATCCTGAACAATGGTGTGCTGGGGATGGTTCGCCAATGGCAGGACATGAGCTACGGCAGCCGTCACTCTCATTCCTATATGGAATCGTTGCCTGACTTCGTCAAACTGGCAGAGGCCTACGGTCACGTTGGCGTGCGTATCACCGATTCGAAGGACTTGAAGTCGAAGATGGAAGAGGCGTTCGCCATGAAAGATCGCCTGGTGGTGATCGACATTTCGGTCGACACCAGCGAGCACGTCTATCCGATGCAGATCAAAGACGGCTCCATGCGCGATATGTGG
>Ga0209050_1002426_pt1 | contig 16052 bp, 16 predicted proteins | sample Araplavi_mTSA_r2_FD_184276 | JGI IMG/M metagenome (GOLD analysis project Ga0209050, IMG submission 184276) | Arabidopsis root microbial communities from North Carolina, USA - plate scrape MF_Cvi_mTSA_r2 (SPAdes) (version 2) | ecosystem: Host-associated > Plants > Roots > Endosphere | place: USA... | reverse complement strand
CGCTGCGGGATCGGAAGCCGGTTTCGGCGGTTCATCGGCGTTTCGTTTTCGCGAATGCCAATCCCGATCCCGATTCCCGACGCCTCACCCCACCGCCCCCACCAACCGCAACCGCTTGTCCTCCGGCACCTCGCCGTAGGCCAGCACGGTCAGCGCGGGAACGCTGTGCCGCACGAGCCGGGCGATCGCGGAACGGATCCCACCGGGAACCAGCAGCACCGCGGGTTCGCCGCGGCCTTCCTGGCGGGTGACGCACTCGCTGAGGTTCTGATGCAGACGCTCGGCGAGTCCGGGTTCCAGCGCGGCGCCCTGGCCGCTGACTGAGTCCTGCAATACCCGTTCCAGAGCCGGCGCCAAGGTATAGACGGGCAGTTCGGCGCCCAGCCCGTTCAGTTCCTGCACGATGAACCGGCCCAGCGCGGTGCGGACCGCAGCGGTCAGCAGCGCCGGGTCCTGCGTGTGCGGGCCGTGTTCCAGCAGCGCCTCGACGATCTGCCGCAGCTGGCGCACCGGCACGCGTTCGGCCAGCAGCGACTGCAGCACGCGCACGATGGTCGACAGCGGCAGCAGCTTCGGCGTCAGGTCCTCGACCAGGCGCGGCGAGCCCTTGCCCAGCGTCGCCAGCAACTGCTGCACTTCTTCATGACCCAGCAGTTCGGCGGCGCGCTCGCGCACCAGGTGCGAGAGGTGCGTGGCGACCACGGTCGCCGCGTCGACGACCGTGTAGCCCAGCGATTCGGCCTGCGCGCGCTGCGTGGTCTGGATCCACACCGCGTCCAGTCCGAACGCCGGATCCTTGCCGGGAATGCCTTCGATCTTGCCGAACACGTGGCCCGGATCGAGCGCGAGGTGGCGGTCGGGATGGATTTCGCCGCTCGCCACCGGCACGCCGTGCACCAGCACGCGATAGGTGCTGGGCGCCAGTTCGAGGTTGTCGCGCACGTGCACGGCGGGAATCAGGAAACCCAGGTCCTGGGTGAGCTTGCGGCGCACGCCCTTCAGGCGCGCCAGCAGTTCGCCGCCCTGGTGCTTGTCGACCAGTGCGATCAGGCGATAGCCGACCTCCAGGCCCAGCGGCTCGACCGGGCGCAGTTCGTCCCAGCTCAGTTCCGGCTGCGCGGCGGCGGTTGCGGCGGCTTCGGCTTCCGGTGTGTCCTGCGCGGGCGCGAGCGAGCGCTTGTGCATCTTCCACGCGGCGAATCCCAACAGCGCGGCAAGAGTCAGGAACGGCAGGTTCGGCATGCCCGGCACGATGCCGACCAGCCCCAGCAGCGCCGCCGACACGGCCAGCGCACGCGGATTGAGCACCTGCGTGCTGACCGCCTGGCCCATCTCCTGTTCGCGCGTGGCGCGCGTGACCAGCATCGCGACCGCGGTGGAGATCAGCAGCGCCGGCAGCTGCGCGACCAGGCCGTCGCCGATCGCCAGCAACACGTACGTGGTGCCGGCGTCCTTCAGCGACATGTCGTGCTGGAGCACGCCGATCAGCACGCCGCCGATGATGTTGATCGCCAGGATCAGCAGGCCCGCGATGGCGTCGCCGCGCACGAACTTGCTGGCACCGTCCATCGAACCGTAGAAGTCCGCTTCGGCGCGCACTTCCTCGCGGCGCAGCTTGGCGTCCTCGCGGGAGAGCAGGCCGGCGTTGAGGTCGGCGTCGATCGCCATCTGCTTGCCGGGCAGGGCATCGAGGATGAAGCGCGCCGACACTTCCGAGATGCGCCCTGCGCCCTTGGTGACGACGACGAAGTTGACGATGGTCAGGATCGCGAACACCACGATGCCGACCGCGAAGCTGCCGCCGATGACGAACTGGCCGAAGGATTCGATGACGTGGCCGGCCGCGGCCGGGCCCTGGTGGCCGTGCAGCAGCACCACGCGGGTGGAGGCGACGTTCAGCGCCAGGCGCAGCAGCGTGACCAGCAGCAGGACGCTGGGGAAGATCGAGAATTCCAGCGGGCGCTTGACGTACACCACCGCCAGCAGCACCACCAGCGACATGGCGATGTTGATGGTGAACAGGCCGTCCAGCACCAGCGGCGACAGCGGGACGATGACCATCGCCAGCATCGCCAGCACGACGATGGGCGTGGCCAGGCCGCTCTTCACGGCGTGGCCCATGCTGGAGAGGGAGAAACCCGCGCCGGAAGGCTGACTGCTCATGCTGACGGGTCTTTGACGGGAGTGGCTCCGTCAGTGTTTGCCTCACCGTCGGCCAGGCCCTTCTCGACCGACACGTCGCCCAGCGTCGGCATCGGCCCATGGGCCGGGTGCCAGCGCTTGAGCTGGTAGACGTAGGACAGCACCTGCGCGACGGCGGCGTAGAGCTTCACCGGGATCTCCTGGTCGATCTGCGCATGCCGATACAAGGCGCGTGCCAGCGGCGGCGCTTCGATGATCGAGACGCGGTGCTTGCCGGCGACGTCGCGGATCGCCAGGGCGATCTCGTCCACGCCCTTGGCCACGACCTTCGGCGCGCGCATCTTCCCGGCTTCGTACTTCAGCGCCACGGCGTAGTGGGTCGGGTTGGTGACCACCACATCGGCGGTGGGCACGGCTTCCATCTGCTGCCGGCGCGAGAGCTGCGCGGCGATCTGGCGCACGCGCGCCTTCACTTCCGGGTTGCCTTCGCTTTCCTTGTATTCGTCGCGCAGCTCCTGCTTGCTCATCTTGTGGCGGTTGCGGTACGACCAGTGCTGCCACGGCACGTCGATGAGCGCGAGCGCGCCCAGCGCGCCGACCATCGCCAGCACGGCCTTGGTGATCAGCGAAAGGCCGACGGACACGGCTTCCTGCAACGACATTCCCGCCATGTCGGTGAGATGGCGGAACGCGCCGTACACGACCATGCCGGCGAGGCCGCCGATGAGCAGCACGCGCAGGATCGAGCGCACCAGCTCGGCGAGGCTGTCCTTTCCGTACATGCGCTTGAGGCCGTTCATCGGGCTCAGGCGCGCGAAATCCGGTGCCAGCGACTTCCCGGCGAAACGCAGGCCGCCCATCACCAGCGGCGCGATGAAACAGGCGCCGAGCGCGGCGAGCAGCACGGGAAGCATCGGCTTCAGAAGACCGAACAGCAGCGATGCGGCGTGCGGCAGGAGGCGATCGGGCTGGTCGAGGATGGCCGGATCGATGGTCAGCGCTTCGCGCAGCCAGTCCTGCGAGGCCGAACCGATGCCGGAACCAGCCGACACCAGCGCCATCGCAGCGCAGCCCAGCACCGCCACGTTGCCCAGTTCGCGCGATCGCGGGACATCGCCGCGTTCGCGCGCCTCGCGCAATCGTTTTTCTGATGGCTGTTCGGTTTTGTCTTCCTGGTCTTCGGACATTGCGTGCAGCCTGCTTTCTGCTCCTCCCCCTGCGCGCAGGGGGAGGTTGGGAGGGGGTGAGGCATGCCGCTTACGCGGCATGCCGCGTGGCCTGCCGAGCGCCCGACCATGGATGGTCGGGCCGGGCTCACCGGAGCCCGCATCGTCTCGCCATGGATGGCGAGGGTGCGGTTTTCACGGCTGAGCGAAGGCTCGCCGCTGCGCGGCTTCGCGACCCCTCCCCAACCCTCCCCTGCATGCAGGGGAGGGAGAAGAAAGCGTTACGCCGTCACCGCCCGTGCCGCCTCGAACGCCTGGTCGAACAGGCGCTCCACCGGACCCTGCATCTCGCGTGCCAGCAGCATCAGCAGCACCAGCCCCACCAGCAGCGCGACGGGCAGGCCCAACTGCACCGGATTGAGCTGCGGCGCCGCGCGTGCCAGCACGCCGAAGGCGAGGTTCACCGCGAGCATCGCCACGATCACCGGCAAAGCCAGCAACAGGCCGGCCTGCAACGCGCCGGAGAAAAACGTCGGCACCACCGACAGGAACTGCTGCACATCGGGAATGGGCGTACCCAGCGGCAGGGCGTGGTAGCTGTCCAGCAGCAGGCGCACCAGGGCCAGGTGCGCATCGAAGGCGAAGAACAGCAGCCCGAAGACGAGGTAGAACCACTGCGACAGCACCGGCGAGGACGCGCCGGAGAGCGGATCGGCCATCGTCGCGAACGACAGGCCCATGCCCTGCGATACCAGTTCGCCCGCGAATTGCCCGGCTTCGAACGCGAGGCGCAGGATGGTGCCGATCGCGATGCCGACCGCGAATTCGCGCACGACGGTGAGGACGGTGGCGGCGTCGACGCCTGCGACCGGGGGCGTCGGCAACAACGCGGACAGCGCGCCGGAAAGTGCCAGCGTGATGATCAGCCGCGCCCGCATCGGAACGCCGCGTCCACCGATCATCGGCATCGCCTGCATCGCCGCGCCGATGCGGATCGCATGCCACAGCACCGTGCCGAGCATGCCGAACAGGTTGAGGCCGTCGATGACGGTGGCGGAGGTGGGTTCCATGGATTCGGCGCGGCTTGCGACTCAGCGTTTCTGTTGCCATCCATGGCGCGACGTGCCGGGCTCCGGAGCGCCCGGCCCGTCCATCCATGGACGGTCGTTCGGCAGATCACGCGGCAGTGCCGCGTAAGCGATCTGCCTCACCCGACAATATGCGGAATGCGATGAAACAAGTCGGTGGTGAAAGCCACCAGCTTCCCGAGCAAAAAATTCCCTGTAAGCGCCAGCGTCGCCACCAGCGCGATGGCCTTCACGACGAAACCGATCGTCGGTTCGTTGAGCTGCGTGGCGGCCTGAACGATGCCGACGACGACGCCGACGACGAGCACCGCGATCAGCGGCGGGGCGCCCAGCAGCAGCGCCATCTGCAGGCCGCGGCCGATTTCGGTGAGTGCGGTTTCGGGCGTCATGACGTCACGCCGGATTGAAGCTGGCCGCGAGCGAACCCACCACCAGCACCCAGCCGTCCACCAGCACGAACAGCAGGATCTTGAACGGCGCGGAGATCAGCATCGGCGAAAGCATCATCATGCCCATCGACATCAGCACGCTCGCCACCACCAGGTCGATGATCACGAACGGGATGTAGATCAGGAACGCGATCTCGAACGCGGTCTTGAGCTCGCTGGTGAGGAACGAGGCGGCGAGCACGCTGAACGGCACGTCCTGCGGCGTCGCATACGGGCCGCTGTTGGACAGCCCGGCGAAGGTCATCAAATCGTTCTCGCGGATCTGCGCGAGCATGAAGCCGCGGAACGGTTCCGACGCGGCGGTCCACGCGCTGCGGAAATCCATCTGGTCGTTGAGGTAGGGCGCGATGCCCGCGGCCCAGGCCTGGTCGAACACCGGCATCATCACCATCGCGGTGAGGAACAGCGCCAGCGCGAGCAGTACCTGGTTGCTCGGCGTCTGGCCGGTGCCTAGCGCCTGACGCAGCAGGCCCAGCACGATGATGATGCGCGTGAACGCGGTCAGTCCCAGCAACGCCGCCGGCAGCAGCGTGATGCCGGTCATCAGCAGCAGCACCTGCATCGGCATGCTGACCGGCTCGCCACCGACCTTGCCGACGGTGACCGACGGCAGCGGCTTGTTCAGCGAGGGCAGGCCGGGCGCAGACAGCGGTGCGGCGGGCGCCTGCGCCTGCGTCGAGACCGGATTGGGCAGCGCCTGTGCGTTGGCGGTTTGTGTCAGGGCGGGCGCGGCGAAGGCAAGCGCGAAGACCAGCGCGAGCGCCATCGCGATGCGATGAACAACAGACACCGTCATTCCAGCGAAAGCTGGAACCCATTTCGATTTTGCGGTTGAGCTCGGTTGCACGGTTCGAAGATCAAGATGGGTTCCAGCTTTCGCTGGAATGACGGTGAGGGGGCGAATGACGGTGAAGGGGCGAATGGACGGTGGAGCGGCAGTGACCTGGGAGCGGGCGAAGCGCACCGCGCTTACGGCTTCTTCCCAAGGTGCTTCTGCAGCAACTGCGCGAAAGGCGTCGCGAGGTTCTGCAGGCTGGGCGTTCCCTGCGAAGGCTGTGCCACCGGCAGCGGCTCGGTGAGCGTGTGCAGCGTCGTCATGCCGTTCTGGCCGACGCCCAGCAGCAGCTGCGTGCCGCCGACATCGACCACGACCACGCGATCGCGCGGTCCCAGCGTCAACGAGCCGACGATGCGCAGCGCGTTGCCGCCGCCGCTCGCGCGACCGAAACCCGGCATGCGCTTGGCGAGCCAGCCCAGCGCGAGGATCAGCGAGACGACGAGGATCAGCGCGAACACAGCGCCGCCGACGCCGGGGCCTTCGGCCTGCTTGGCGAAGGTCTGCGGCCTGGACGGATGCGCGATGGTGGCGGTGTGCGTTTTCGCAGTCGCCGTCAGGTTCGTTCCGACCGCTGCTTTGGCTTCGGCGTCCGAGGCTGCTTGTGTCGAAAGTTGCGAAGAACCCGCCGCAAGCGGCGCGCACCCCTCCCCAACCCTCCCCTGCGCGCAGGGGAGGGAGTTGTCTTCGGCAGGGGTCGCATTCGCGGTGGCCGCAGCGACGGTTGCAACCTCAGTCGCAGCAACCAGCGGCGCGGAATCCACGGCAACCGCTGAATTCCCGATCGCCACCGTAGCCTCGCCCATGGAACCCGAACCGCTCATCGCAGCCTCTTGATCCGCTCGGCCGGACTCACCACGTCGGTCAGGCGCACGCCGAAACGATCGTTCACCACGACCACTTCGCCCTGCGCGATCAGCGTGCCGTTCACGTACAGGTCCAGGGGTTCGCCCGCGGCGCGCTCGAGTTCCACCACCGAACCCTGGTTGAGCTGCAGCAGGTTGCGGATCGGAATGCGCGCGCGGCCGACCTCCAGCGACAGCGTGACCGGCACGTCGAGGATCACGTCCAGGTTGAGGTCGCTGGCCAGGCCGGTTTCGGCGGTCAGCGGGTCGAAGGCGGCGCGTGCGGCGTTGTCGGAAGTGTTCATCGGTCAGGCCTGGGTGAGCGCGTTGGCGCTGATGAGGTCGTTGTGATTGGGGTTGGTCGGGTCGAACACCGGCGCGGTGCGGACCGCGTGCACGGCGTTGACCTTGATCGCGTTGCGGCCGTTGTGCGTGCCGAATTCGCCGGAAAACAGCGGCATCTGCTCGACCTTCAGCGTCGCCGTGCGCGGCAGTTCGATCGGAATCACATCCCCGACGCGCAGCCGGCACAGCTCGCGCAGGCTGATCGGACGCTGCGCCAGCACGCTGGACAGCTCGATCTCCGCGTCGTGCAGCTGCGAACGCAGGGCGACCGTCCAGCTTTCGTCGCGTTCGATGCGGTCGCTCTGCACGCCGGCATCGAGCTGCTCGCGGATCGGTTCGAGCATCGCGTACGGGAAGGAGACGTGGAACTCGCCGCCGCCGCCTTCCAGTTCGACGTGGAAGCGGCACACCACGATGTATTCGCGCGGGCTGATGATGTTGGCGAAGTGCGGGTTCACCTCGGAATTGAGGTATTCGAACTCCACCGGCATCACCGGCGCCCACGCATCGACCAGGTCGGAGAAGGTCTGCTTGAGCAACAGCTGGATCACGCGCATCTCGGTGGGCGTGAACTCGCGGCCTTCGATACGCGTGTGGTACTTGCCCGAACCGCCGAAGAAGTTGTCCACCACGGTGAACACCAGGCGCGGTTCGAACATCACCAGCGCGGTGCCGCGCAGCGGCTTCATCTTCACCAGGTTGAGGTTGGTCGGCACCTGCAGCGAGTGCATGTACTCGCCGAAGCGGATCAGGTCGATGCCGCGCACCGACAGGTCGGCCGAGCGGCGCAGCAGGTTGAACAGGCCAATGCGCCAGGTACGGGCGAAGCGCTCGTTGATCATCTCCAGCGTCGGCAACTTGCCGCGGACGATGCGGTCCTGGCTGGCGAAATCGTAATTGCGCGCCTCGCCCGGGGCCGGCGGCGGTTCGGTCTCGACCGCGCCGCTGTCCACGCCGTGGAGGAGGGCGTCGATCTCGTCCTGTGAAAGCAGGTCGCTCATCATCGAAGTCGCGCTCCGTCGTGGATTACTGCGTGACCAGGCTGGTGAAGAACACGGCTTCGACCTTCGCCGGCGCGCGTTCCGCCTTCAGTACGCCGCGCACTTCGGCCAGGGCCTGTTCCTGGAGGCGTTCCTTGGCCGAGCGCTGCGCGAGCTGCGCGGCGGTCTGCTGGCCGAACAGGAGCAGCAGCCGGTTGCGGATGGCGGGTGTGTGCAGTTCCAGCGCGGCGCCGGTGGCTTCATCGCGCGTCATGACCTGCACGTCGGCCTGGAGGTAGCGCACCGAGCTGGTGTCGGCCAGGTTCACCACGAACGCCGGCTCCAGCGCGTAGTAGCGCGCCGGCTGCGTGGCGGCGGCTTCGGGCTTCTCGGCGGCATGCGCATCGCCGTTGCGGCCCTGCAGGAACCAGAACGCGCCGGCACCGGCCATGCCGATCACCAGCAAGGCGATCAGGATCCACAACGCGAGATTGCTGCTCTTGGGCGCGGGCGGAGCGACTTGGGCGGCGGGCTTGGACATGCGGTGGAACTCGGCAATGGGGAATGCCATGTCCGTGCAAGCTGTGTGCCGGTGATCCGGCCGTGTTTTTCAGGCCCTATCCCGCCCGCGGGAGCGGGGGTTCAACCAGGGTGTCGGGGTTTTGACGGACGGCGCGCGTCAGACTCCCGACAGCCCGTTCACAGCCGATGCTTACGCGTACTCGTCCAGCAACCCACGCGAAGCCCGCGTAGCCGGTCCGCGCGTCCAGCCGGCGTCGTTGGCCGCGTCCCCGCGCTCGTTGCCGCCGCCAAACATCGAAGCCGTCCCGTTGGAACCCGGCTGCTGCTGCGCCTGACGCTGGCCGACATCGGCCTGCCCCAGCTGCAACCCCTGCTGGCCGAGCATGTCGCGCAAACGCGGCAGGCTCGATTCCAGCGCGTGGCGCACGTCCGGCTGGGCGCTGTGGAATTCCGCGTTCACGCGGTTGCCGTCGACCTGGAGGCGCACGTCGATCGCGCCGAGGTGGTCGGGCGTCACGCGGATCTCGGCATGGCCGACCTTCTGGTCCGCCATCCACGCGATGCGCGAGGAGAAGCCGTCGTCGAAACCGTCGTCCAGCGCGACCGGCGCGTTGGTCGCGACCGCCGCCGCTGCCGTGCGCATGACCGTATGCGCGGGCGCAGTCGAAGCCGTCGGCAGCGCGGTCGGCGTCGTATCGCCGATGGCCGTCGTGTCCAGGGTGGCATCGCCTGCGTCGGCCTTCGATTCGCCGGAAGCCGCCGCGCCCATCGCCATCGCGAAAGCGGCCGTGGCATCGCCATCGGTCGGTGCCGCGGCGGCGGATTGCGCGCCCGGCAGCGTGGGAAGCACGGGTGCAGCCGTATTGCCGCCGCGCGGATCGGTTGCCGTCGCGACGGCATCGCCGCGCAGCAGGCCGGGAGGCAGCGCTTCGGTGGTCGGCGCGGTCGTGGCGGCGGGTGCGGCATTCACGCCGGCCAGGCCGTTCAACAGCGCCAGCATCTGTTCGGGAAGGGCGGGCGTGGCGGCGTCGTTCGTGGCGGTAGTCGGAGCAGTGGATGCCTCGCCCGAAGTCGCGTCCGCCTCGTCGGCAGCCGGAGCCGTCGCCGTGTCCGCGCCATCGCCGCAGCTGTCCGCTTCGCGCGGCGCATCGTCCCCGGATTCCGCACGCGAAGTCTCGCGCGCAGGCTCCTTCGTCTTCGTTTCGGACGATCTCGTTTCATCCGACGCACGCGGCTGCTCCGACGCGCGCGGCGCATCGTTCGCCTTGTCCTTCGCGGCTGCGCCCGTGGTTTCCGCCATGCGCGAAGCCGTGTTCGACGCGGCGCCGCGCGAACCCTGCGCCTGCAGCATCCGGTCGAAACCGCCCGACGCGCTGGCATCATCCTGCGCATTCGAAGCACGCGACGGATCGGAAGTCGTACCACGCGCGGACGTCGCGCGCTGCCCGCCGAAGAGGGCGTCGAACGCCTGCATCATTCCGCTCCGTCGCCGCCGTTGGCGCGCACGCGGCGGCCGCCCAGGTCGTCCAGCTCACGCTGCACGCGCTGCTCGGCCACGCGCGATTCCTGCGCGCGATAGCTGTCGGCCAGCTTCTCCAGCACCTTGTTGTCGCGGCTGGCGAGCATCAGGCGCGTGCGTTCGACATCGCGATTCTGGCGGCTGTTGTCGACGATGCGCGTCTGCTGGTCCACGGCGGTTTCGAGCTTCGCGCGGAACGCGATGCGGTTGGCGAGCAGCGCCGGGGCGATGGTCGACTCGCTCGGCGCGATCGCGTATTCCTCGGCGTAGCGACGCAATGCGTCCAGGCGCTGTTCCTGTTCGGCCAGCTGGCGGTCGCGCTCCGCGACGTCGCGCGCGGCGGCGTCCTGGCGCTGCTGCATCAGGTTCAGCAGGGGGTCGAGGCGTTGGGAGCGGGTCATCAAGCGTTCTCCGTCGTCGCTCTGGCGACAGTGGGTTCACGGACATCGTCGAGCAGGCGGGCGAGTGCGTCGCGACTTGCGGCGACATCCGACGCCTCGCTCACGTCCTGCCCAAGGAAATTCAGGATCGCCGGCCAGCGCGCCAGCGCTTCGTCGACGACCGGATCGTTGCCGCGCTGGTAGGCGCCGATCGCGATGAGGTCGCGCTGCGCGTTGTAGGCCGACATCAGGCGCTTGAGCTTGCGGATGCGCTCGCGCCACGGGGCGTCGGTGATGTCCTGCATCACGCGGCTCACCGAGACTTCCACGTCGATGGCCGGGTACTGGCCGGCATCGGCGATGCGGCGGGTCAGCACGATGTGGCCGTCGAGGATCGCGCGCGCGGCATCGGCGATCGGTTCCTGCTGGTCGTCGCCCTCGGTGAGGACGGTATAGAACGCGGTGATCGAACCGCGCCCGTCGGCGCCGTTGCCCGCGCGTTCGACCAGCGCCGGAAGCTTCGCGAACACGCTGGGCGGATAACCGCGCGTGGTCGGCGGTTCGCCGACGGACAGGCCGATCTCGCGCTGTGCGTGCGCATAGCGGGTGAGCGAATCCATCAGCAGCAGTACGTGCAGGCCCTGGTCGCGATACCACTCGGCGATGGCGGTCGCGCGCAACGCACCGTGCAGTCGCGCCAGCGGCGGGCGATCGGCGGGCGCGGCGACGACGACGGCGCGGCGCAGGCCTTCCTCGCCCAGCGTGGCTTCGACGAAGTCGCGCACTTCGCGGCCTCGTTCGCCGATGAGTCCGACGACGATGACATCGGCGGCGGTGAAGCGGGTCATCATGCCAAGCAGCGTGGATTTACCCACGCCCGAACCGGCGAACAGGCCCACGCGCTGGCCGCGGCCGATGGGCAGCAGCGAGTTGATCGCGCGCACGCCGACGTCGAGCGAACGCGTGATCGGTTCGCGCATCAGCGGATTGACGGATTTGCCGGCCAGGCCGACCCAGCTTTCGGCGCGGATCGGACCGCGGCCGTCGAGCGGCACGCCGTCGCTGTCGATCACGCGGCCGAGCAGGCCTTCGCCTACGGCTACTTCGCCACGTTGCCGGGACGGCACGACGCGCGCGTTCGGAAGCAGGCCTTCCAGGTGCGCACTGGGCATGAGGAACGTGCGGTCGCCGGAGAAGCCGACGACTTCGGCATCGACCCACACGCCGCCCTGCGTTTCCACGCGGCAGCGCGAACCCAGCGGCGCGCTGCAGCCGGAGGCTTCCAGCGTGAGGCCGACGGCGCGACGCAGCACGCCTTCGCGCGCCAGGCCCATCGACACCGGCTGCGGCGCAGCCGTACCCAGCCTTGCGGCGAGGCGGAGATTGCGGGCGTCGAGCCAGTGGGAGGCGGGGGTGGTCATGGGCTCAGGCGTTGCAAGGCTTGTGCCGGGGTTTTGCTCCCTCCCCTGCTTGCAGGGGAGGGCTGGGGAGGGGTGAAGTGGCGACCGGATGCGCACGGGATGGAAGCGCATCCATTCCACGCAAAGAGCTCGCCGCTTCGCGGCTTCGCGCCCCCTCCCCAACCCTCCCCTGCAAGCAGGGGAGGGAGCCAAAGCCGGGAGGCAAAGACGCACGCTTCACTTCACCGCTCCGTGCGCCGCCACCGTGCTTTCCAGCGCGGCCTGCAATCGCGCGGCGAGCGTCCCGTCGATGCGCACGCTCTCGCTGTGCACGCGCAGTTCGCCGCGCGCCAGGGTGCTGTCGTTGGTCAGGCGTACGCCGTCCAGGCCGGCCAGGTGCGGATACAGCACGCCCATGTCGTCCGGATGCAGGCGCAGTTCCACGCCGCGCTGGCTGGTGCCGACGGCGTCGAGCGCCTCGCGCACCAGATCGGCCAGCAGCGACGGATCGGCCGTGTATGCCGGGCCGATCAGCGAACCGGCCACGCGCACGGCCAGTTCGGCCAGCGCTTCGGAGACTTCATCGTCCAGTCGCGCAAGCGGACGCGTGAATCCGTCCAGGATGCCTTCGATCTGCGCCACCAGCCGGCGCACTTCCGCCTGGCCCGTCGCGAAACCTTCCGCGTGTCCGCGCGCCAGGCCATCGGCGTAGCCCTGGTCGTGAGCGGCCTGCTCGATCGCCTGCAGGTCCTCCACGCTCGGCGGCGGCGGAAGTTCGATGATCGGTTCGGGCACGGGTTCGACCGCTTCCAGCCCCGGCGCGGTCCACCGCACGGCGCCGGCCATTTCGGTGTTCCACACCGAGGTGAGACTCATACGAACGCCTCGGCCTTGGCGGCCAGCTGGATCGTGCCGGCGTCGGCCATCTTGCGCACCAGCGCGAGGATTTCTTTCTGCGCCGATTCCACTTCAGCCAGTCGAACCGGACCGCGCGCTTCCATGTCCTCGACGAGGATTTCGGCCGCGCGCTGCGACATGTTGGAGGTGATCTTCTCGCGCACCTTGGCCTCGGCGCCGCGCAGTGCGACGGAAAGCTTGTCGTTGGGCACTTCGCGCAGGATCGCCTGCATGGCGCGATCGTCCACCTCGGCGAGATTGTCGAACACGAACATCAGGTCGCGGATGCGCACGCCCAGCTCGCCGTCGATCTCGCCGATCGCGCCGAGGATCTGCTCGTCCTGTCCCGAATCCATGAAGTTGAGGATGTTCGCCGCGACCTTCACGCCGCCGACGGACGAGGACTTCAGGTTCTGCGCGCCGGCGAACTGGCGCGCCATCACGTCGTTGAGCTCGTTCAGCGCGTTCGGCGGAATGCCGTCGAGCGTGGCGATGCGCAGCAGCACGTCGGAGCGCACGCGGTCGGGCAGGCACTTGAGCGCTTCTGCGGCCTGGTCGCTTTCCAGGTGCGCCATGACGATCGCGATGATCTGCGGGTGTTCGTTGCGGACCAGGTCGGCGATCGCGCGCGGCTCCATCCACTTCAGCGTGTCCAGGCCCGAGGTGTTGCGGCCCAGCAGGATGCGGTCGATCAGGCCGCTCGCGCGTTCCTCGCCCAGCGCCTGCACGAGCACGGCGCGCACGTATTCGTCGGCGCCGGAGCCCAGTCCGCTGGGCTGGGCGAGCGTGTCGACGAACTGGTCGATCACCTTGCCCACGGATTCGCGCGAGACGCCGCTGACGGACGTCATCGCGACGCCGAGCTTCTGCACTTCCTTGGCGCTCATATGCTTGAGCACCTCGGCGGCCTGCGCCTCGCCCAGCGAAAGCAGCACCACCGCGGCGCGCTGCACGCCACTCAGTCCGGTCGTATCAGGCATCGGATTCCACCCAGTCGCGTACCACCTGTGCCACGCGCTTGGAGTCGTTGCTGACCGCCGCGCGCGCCACTTCAAGTTTGTCGTCGAAGGTCATCGCGCCCGGCGGCAACGCCTGCACCGGCGCGTCGGGCGAGGGCGAGGAAAGCGCGACGGGGATTTCCTCGTCTTCCAGCGCGATCACCGTCGTCTCTTCGTTGGCGGCTTTTTTCTTCTTCTTCTGCTCGGGCCTGGTGCCCATCAGCTGGCGGAACATCGGGCGCAGCACGAACAGGATCAGCGCCAGCACGGCGAGGCCACCGACCACGATGCGCAGGAACTCCATCGCGCGCGGGTGCTCCCACAGCGGCGTCTTCTCTTCCTCGTTCAGCGCGGCGATGTCGCGTGCGAACGGCGCGTTGACCACCGATACCGCGTCGCCGCGCTGCTGGTCGAAGCCGACCGCCTGCTGCACCAGCGATTCGATGCGCTTGAGTTCCGGATCGGTGAGCGCGCGCAGCGCCGGCTTTCCGTCCTTGCCGGCGGCGGCGGGCACGTTGTCCACCAGCACCGCGGCGGTGATGCGGCGCACGCGGCCCGGACCCTGGCGCGTGTGCGTCAGCGTGCGGTCGATTTCGTAATTGCGCACCGAACTGCGTGAGGACGGGCCGTTGGACTCGGCCTGCTGCTGCGCCTGCGGCTGCGCGGCGGCGGTGGCATTCGGAGCGGCGTTCGCGGGCGGCGCGGCAGCCGGCGTGTTGCTCACGCTGCCCGGCACGCCCTGCGGCGCGTTGCCGCCACCGGCGCTGGATTCGGACAGCTGCTCGCTGCGGATCATCGGCTGCTGCGGGCCGTAGACCTCGCGCGCTTCCTCGGTCTGCGCGAAGTCCATGTCCACGCTGACCTGCGCGCTGACGCGGCCGTTGCCGGTCATCGGTTCGAGCAGTTCGTGGATGCGCTGGACGTAGGTCGCTTCCAGGCGATGCTGCTGGTCGAACTGCTTGGCGCTGATCGCCGCGTCGCTGTCGGGATCGACGTTCGACAGCATGCGGCCGTACTGGTCCACGACGGTGACGCGTTCCGGCGGCAGGCCGGGAATGCTGGACGCGACCAGGTGCACGATGGCGTCGACCTGGCCCTGTTCGAGCGCCGCGCCGCTGTGCAGCTGCAGGACGACCGACGCGCTGGCCGGTTCCTTCTGGCGCGTGAACGCGCTGGGCTTGGGCATGGCCAGGTGCACGCGCGCCTCGCGCACCGGGCGCAGGTTGCTGATCGTGCGGGCCAGTTCGGATTCCAGCGCGTGCTGGTAGCGCGCGTTCTCGATGAACTGGCTGGTGCCGAAGCCCTGGTCGCCCTTGATGGCGTCGAAGCCCGAATCGCTCTTGGCCGGCAGGCCCGCCGCGGCGAGCGCGAGCTTCGCGTTGCCCAGCTGGTCCTGCGGGACGGCGAGCGCGCCGGAGGTGGGATCGATGCGGAACGGAATCTGCGCGGTGCCGAGCAGTTCGGACGCTTCGCTGGTCGACTTGGGATCGAGGCCGGCGAACACCGGCACGTAGTCGGGCTTCTGCGTCCAGAAGAACATCCACAGCCCCAGCGCGATGACCGCCGCCACCAGCGCGAACAGGCCGAGCTGGCGCACCACCGGGATGTCCTGCAGTCCGCGCAGTTCGCGCAGCTTGTTCTGGTTGGGGAGGGTGATGACGGCCATGTCGTTCTACGAAAGGTCGGTGTGCGGAATGGGAAAGGGCGGATGCGCGGTGGTCGGGCCGGCCTGCATCACACCGGCATGTTCATGACGTCCTGGTACGCCTGCACCAGCCGGTTACGTACTTCGACCGTGGCGCGGAAGGCGACCTGCGATTGCTGCATCGCGACCATGACGCGGGCGAGGTCGGCGCGCGGATCGCCCAGTTCGAACGCCTGCTGCAGCGCTCCGGAGGTGTTCTGCGCGCGGCTGACGCTGTCGATGGCGTTGTTGAGCGTCTGCTGGAATCCCGGCGCACCCGCCGCACCCGCCGCTCCGTTCGCCGCACCCGGGGCGAGCGCCGACGGGGCAATGGCATTGCCCGGCGCGGCGTCAGGCCCGCGCATGCGCATTTCGTGCGCGCGGATCTGGGACAGGATGGAAGAGATGGCGTCGGTCATGGCTCGTGACGTGGCACGGAGGTCGTCCTGCGAGGTACAGGCAAGCGGCGTGCCACGGATTCATGAACGGGTTTCTGGCGCGGGGAGGCGGGTGGGGTGACGTGATTTCGACGGGTGTCGGGGTCGTCGTTTCGCCGTTATCGGGGATGCACGGGATCCGCGTCATCCGGGATGCACGTGATTCACTTTCCCCGTCATCCCGGCGAAGGCCGGGACCCAGGCCCGTAGCGTGCGGTCACTCCCTTGACGGTTCCAAACATCACCGTCATTCCAGCGAAAGCTGGAACCCATTTTGACCTTGCTTCGCTTGAAGCTTTGAAGCAAAAGAAGAATCACAAGCCAAGCTTCCGATCACCTGCGGTGCTCGGGTCACTTTTCTTTGC
>Ga0209050_1002423_pt1 | contig 16073 bp, 15 predicted proteins | sample Araplavi_mTSA_r2_FD_184276 | JGI IMG/M metagenome (GOLD analysis project Ga0209050, IMG submission 184276) | Arabidopsis root microbial communities from North Carolina, USA - plate scrape MF_Cvi_mTSA_r2 (SPAdes) (version 2) | ecosystem: Host-associated > Plants > Roots > Endosphere | place: USA... | reverse complement strand
TTTGGACGATGGCGGCGGGTAGGCCTGCGTGCGACTATGTTGCCTTGAGTCTGGGCAGGGCAGGGCGGTCAGTTTGCCGCGCGGGCCGATGCCATCAGGGTGTTGTCGAGGCGGCGGGCGCCGTTGTAGCGCTTGGACCAGTAGGCCATGGTCATGTTTTCGACACGCACCACGCCGCCGGCGCTGGGGGAATGCACGAAGCGGTCGTCGCCCAGGTAGATGCCAACGTGGGAATAACGGCGGCCCATGGTGTTGAAGAAGACGAGGTCGCCGGCCTGCAGTTCGTTCTTGGCGACGGCCACGCCTTGCTGGGCGATTTCGGCGGCATTGCGGGGAAGCTTGAGCCCCAGGCCACGTTCGGCCGAGTAAGCGACGAGGCCGCTGCAGTCAAAGCCGGTGTCGGGGGAACTGCCGCCGAAGCGGTAGCGGATGCCCAGGTGATTCAGGGCTTCGCTGACCATGCCGTTGTCGGTGCCGACACCCGAATGGGTGCGCTGGCGTTCACGCTTGAATTTCTGGACCACCAGCATGCCGATGGGATCATCGGCGGTGGCAACCCACTCCGTTTCGTAAGGATCGATCTCGGACGTATGGGCGGTTGACTTTTGGCTAGTGCTTGCACAACCCGCCAGACCCGCAAAGCAAGCAACCAACGCGAGCATGCGCAGACCGCGCTTTGCAAGGCCAGTGGTTGAATTGAATCGCGCGGGTATGGAGTGTCGATGCATTCGCCTGGGGATGATTCACTGAACACAGCAAAAACCGCGCATTAGCCGCGGTTGGGGCCGAGATGTCAGCAAATTCAACAATTATGTGCAACTTCGCGGGGATTCTACCAAACTTTTAGTGCCGGTTCGTTACGTATCGGCCCTAAATATCCATGCAGCGTGGACATCTGGAAGAATTTTTTGACGTGCGGCAAGTCTCGTGCAAGGTTTGCCTACCAGAATGACCGAAATGATTAGACAAAAAATCAATCAGCCTTAAGGCCTATGAACAATACCAGGAGACAGACATGCAAAGAACCCGGGATTTCCACTATCGCTCGGTGAATGACCGCGACGCCTTCTGGCGTGAAGAGGCCACGCGCATCCACTGGGAAACGCCTTTTGACAATGTGCTGGACTTCTCGCGTCCGCCTTTCGCCAGGTGGTTCGTGGGCGGGCGCACCAATCTTTGCTACAACGCCGTGGACCGCTGGCTGCCGACTCAGGCGGACAAGCCGGCGCTGATCTGGGTGTCCACCGAGGTGGACCGTGAGCAGGTGTACACGCGGCAGGACGTCTTCGAGGAAGTGAACGCGGCAGCCGCCATGCTGCGCGAGTTGGGCGTGGGGCGCGGCGACCGCGTGCTGCTTTACATGCCGATGGTGCCGGAAGCCGTGTTCACCATGCTCGCCTGCGCGCGCATCGGGGCAGTGCATTCGGTGGTGTTCGGCGGGTTTGCATCCGTGAACCTCGCGCAGCGCATCGACGATGCGTCGCCCAAGGTAGTGGTGTGCACGGACGGCGGCTCGCGGGCCGGCAAGGTCGTGCCGTACAAGCCGCTCTTGGATCGCGCCTTGAGCCTGACCAAGTCGCCGCCGGCCTCGGTGGTGGTGTTCGACCGCGGCCTGGCCCCGTTCGAACCGGTGGCGGGTCGCGACCTGGATTACGCGACGCTGCGTGAACGCCACCGCGGCGCGCGGGTGCCCGTCGAGTGGCTGGAATCGTCCGAGCCCAGCTACATCCTCTACACCTCCGGAACCACCGGCCGCCCCAAGGGCGTGCAGCGCGACACGGGCGGATACGCCGTGGCGCTGGCGTCGTCCATGGAATACCTGTTCGATGGCAAGCCCGGCGACACCTATTTCTGCACCAGCGACATCGGCTGGGTGGTGGGGCATTCCTACATCGTCTACGGACCGCTCATCGGCGGGCAATCGACCATCCTGTACGAGGGAACACCCGTGCGCCCGGACGGCGCGATTCTCTGGAAGCTGGTCGAGCAATTCGGCGTGAACACGCTGTTTTCGGCGCCGACGGCGGTGCGCGTGCTCAAGCGCCAGGATCCCGATCTCTTGCGGCGGCACGATCTGTCCACGCTGCGCGCCGTCTATCTGGCCGGCGAACCGCTCGACGAGCCCACGGCGCAATGGATCTCGGAAGGCCTGGGCAAACCCATCATCGACAACTACTGGCAGACGGAATCCGGCTGGCCGATCCTGTCGGCGCAGCCGGGCGTGGAAAAGGTCGCCACCCGGTTCGGCAGCCCGTCGTTCCCGGTCTACGGCTTTGACGCGCGCATCGTCAGCGAATCCACCGGCGAAGACCTGGGTCCGGACGAGAAGGGCGTGGTCGCCATCGTGCCGCCGCTGCCGCCCGGCGCCATGTCCACCATCTGGGGCGACGACGCGCGCTTCGTCGAAACCTACTTCACGTCGATTCCTGGCCGGCAGGTGTATTCGACCTTCGACTGGGGGCGGGTGGACGCCGATGGCTACTGGTTCATCCTGGGCCGCACGGACGACGTGATCAATGTGGCGGGCCACCGGTTGGGCACGCGCGAGATCGAGGAGTCGGTCAACAGCCACACCGGCATCGCGGAATGCGCGGTGGTGGGTGTGTCCGACCCCCTCAAGGGGCAGGTCGCCATGGCGTTTGCCGTGCTGAAGAATCCCGCCGGCGCCGACACGCCGGAAGCGGCAAAGGCGCTGGAAGCGGATATCATGCGGCTGGTGGAAGAACAGCTTGGGGCGGTGGCAAGGCCGGCCAGGATCCGGTTCGTGGGCGCCCTGCCCAAAACCCGTTCCGGCAAGGTGCTGCGCCGCGCGATCGTCGCGGTATGCGAGTCGCGCGATCCCGGCGACCTGACCACCATGGAAGACCCTAACGCCCTCGAACAGATCAAGGAGTCACTGCAATGAAAACCAAACCCGTGCTGAGCGCCGACGACGTCAAAAAGATCCTGGCCGCGGCCGAAGCACACGCCTCGCAGAACAAGTGGGCCGTCACCATCGCCGTGACCGACGATGGCGGCCATCTGCTGGGCATGCTGCGCCTGGACGATGCGGCGCCGATCTCGTCGCACATCGCGCCCGCCAAGGCCAAGACGGCCGCGCTGGGCCGCCGCGAATCGCGCATCTACGAAGAACTGATCAACAACGGCCGCTACTCGTTCCTGTCGGCGCCGCTGATCGAAGGCATGCTCGAGGGCGGCGTGCCGGTCGTCGTTGACGGCCAGGTCGTCGGCGCGGTGGGCGTCTCGGGCGTCAAGTCGACCGAAGACGTGCAGATCGCGCAAGCAGGCATCGCCGCGCTGGGCCTATGAGCCAGGCGCTGCCGCCGGAAACGCCGGCTGGCGTTTCCGCGCAGGACACCCGGGGGGCGGACAGCGGTCCGCTGAACCCCGGCGTGAAACGGCGCGAAGTCTGGGCCTGGGCCATGTACGACTTCGCGAACTCCGGATACACCACCGTGATCCTCACGGCGGTTTTCAGCACCTATTTCGTCGGTGTCGTCGCCGGGCGTGCCACATGGGCCACGCTCGCGTGGACGTCCGCGCTGTCGCTGTCGTACCTCGTCATCATGCTGACCATGCCTACGCTGGGCGCTCGCGCCGATGCCCGGGCCAGCAAGCGGCGGCTGCTCTACACCAGCACGGCCGGCTGCGTGGCGGGCACGCTGGTCCTGACGCAAGCGGGGCCGGGCGACGTCTGGCTGGCGCTGGCCGCCATCGTCGTGTCCAACTACTGCTATTGCGTTGGCGAATCCGTGGTCGCGGCGTTCCTGCCTGAACTGGCCAAGCCGCAGGCGTTAGGCCGCGTCTCGGGTTGGGGATGGAGCTTTGGCTATTTCGGCGGCATGCTGACGCTGGGGTTGTCGCTTGTCGTGGTGACGCTGGCCGAAGGGCGAGGCGAGACCGCCGAGCAGTTCGTGCCCTGGGTCATTGTGGTGACAGCCTCGGTATTTGCGCTGGCCGCGCTGCCGTCGTTCTTCATGCTGCGCGAGCGCGCCAAGCCGCAGCAGGGCAATCCGCCCGCACTGCACATGCTCAAGCGCCTGGCCTATGCCTGGCGCGAAACGGGCCTGCACTTCCCGGAATTTCGCCGCCTGTTGATGTGCATTGCCTGCTACCAGGCCGGCATCTCGGTCGTGATCACGCTGGCCGCGGTGTATGCCTCGGAAGTCATGGGTTTCACTACGCCGCAGATCATGCTGCTGGTGTTCACCGTGAACATCGGCGCGGCGGCCGGGGCGTTTTCGTTCGGCTACGTGCAAGACCGCATCGGCCACAAGCCGGCGCTGGCCATCACGCTGGTCGGATGGATCGTGATGGTGCTGACGGCTTACGCGGCCGTGACCGCGCCGGTGTTCTGGGTGGCGGCGGTGCTGGCCGGCCTGTGCATGGGCACGACGCAGAGCGCGGGCCGCGCCATGACCGGCGCGCTGGCGCCGGCGGGCCGGCTGGCCGAGTTCTATTCGCTGTGGACCTTTTCCGTGCAGTTGGCCGCCGTGATCGGCCCGTTGACGTACGGGCTGGTGACGTGGGCCACGGAAGGCAATCATCGGCTGGCCATCCTCGTGACGGGGCTGTTCTTCGTCGGCGGACTGGTCCTGTTGTCGCGGGTGGACATGAAGCGCGGCCTCGCCCGGCAGGCCGCCTGAATGCGGTATACGCCAAGCGGGAAGCGACTGCTATCCTTATGGACTGCCTTGTGCCGCCGCGTCCCGATGCGGCGGCGCATGCTGATTGCTTGGCATTGTTGGCGCGCCGCAGTGCGGCGCGTCGTTGGCTTGTGCATGCTGCCCGGTTGGCGCCTTGCGGCGTCTTCCTGCCCAGATCCGGCGCAGACGCATCGCCTTGGGCCTCGTCAATCTGCGGGCTCCGGCCCGCATTTTGCGTAAGGTGCCCGTAAGAGCGCGGCGATACGGTTGCAGGTGGGTAATAAAAAAGCAGCATAAACAACAGAATCACCGATTGGAGACAAGATCATGTCGAACGCTATTGAGTCCGTACTGGTGGAAAACCGCGTGTTTCCGCCGCCCGAGCGCGCCGCGCAGGGCGCCGCGATTTCCAGCATGGACGCCTACAACGCGCTGTGCGCGCAGGTCGAGAACGACTTCGACGGATTCTGGGCCGGACAGGCCCGCGACAATCTGCAGTGGACCAAGCCCTTCACGCAGGTGCTTGACGAGTCCGATGCCCCGTTCTACCGCTGGTTCGGCGACGGCGAACTGAACGTCTCGGCCAATTGCCTGGACGTCCACCTGACCAACGGCAACGCCGACAAGACCGCCATCATCTTCGAATCCGACGATGGCAAGGTCGACAAGGTCACCTATCGCGAACTGCTGGCGCGCGTCTGCCGCTTCGCCAATGGGCTGGCGGCGCTGGGCTACAAGAAAGGCGATCGCGCCATCATCTACATGCCCATGTCCATCGAAGCTGTGGTCGCCATGCAGGCCTGCGCGCGCCTGGGTGTGACGCACTCGGTGGTGTTCGGCGGTTTCTCGGCCAAGAGCCTGCAGGAACGCATCGTCGACGTGGGCGCATCGCTCGTCATCACGGCCGACGAACAGGTGCGCGGCGGCAAGACCATTCCGCTCAAGCCCGCCGTTGAAGACGCCATCGCCATGGGCGGCTGCGAGGCCGTCACCAAGGTCGTGGTGTACCGCCGCACGGGTGGCAAGGTGCAATGGAACGAAGGCCGCGACGTCTGGATGCAGGACGTCGAGGCCGGCCAGCCCGATACCTGCGAACCGGTGCCGGTCAACGCCGAACACCCGCTCTTCATCCTGTACACCTCAGGTTCCACGGGCAAGCCCAAGGGCGTGCAGCATTCGTCCGCCGGCTACCTGTTGTGGGCGCTCCTGACCGTGAAGTGGACCTTCGACGCGCGCAAGGACGACGTCTACTGGTGCACCGCCGACGTGGGCTGGGTTACCGGTCACACGTACATCACCTACGGCCCGCTTGCTGCTGGCCTGACGCAGATCGTCTTCGAAGGCGTGCCCACGTTCCCCAACGCCGGCCGCTTCTGGGACATGATCGCGCGCCACAAGGTCACCACGTTCTATACGGCGCCGACCGCGATCCGCTCGCTGATCAAGGCGTCTGAAGCCACGCCCGACGCGCATCCCAAGAACTACGATCTGGACTCGCTGCGCATCATCGGCACGGTGGGCGAGCCCATCAACCCCGAAGCCTGGATGTGGTATCACAAGAACGTCGGCCGCGAGCGCTGCCCCATTGTGGATACCTGGTGGCAGACCGAAACCGGCGGGCACATGATCACGCCGCTGCCGGGCGCCACGCCCACCAAGCCGGGTTCGTGCACGCTACCCCTGCCGGGCATTGCCGCAGCCATCGTCGACGAGACCGGCGGCGACGTGGACAAGGGCAATGGCGGCTTCCTGGTCATCAAGCGTCCGTGGCCCGCCATGATCCGGAACATCTGGGGCGATCCGGAACGCTTCAAGAAGAGCTACTTCCCGTCCGAACTGCGTGGCTATTACCTTGCGGGCGACGGTGCGCAGCGCGACGCGGACGGCTACTTCTGGATCATGGGCCGTATCGATGACGTGCTGAATGTCTCGGGCCACCGCCTGGGCACGATGGAGGTCGAGTCGGCGCTGGTGGCGCACGAAATGGTGGCCGAGGCCGCCGTCGTGGGCCGTCCCGACGACACGACCGGCGAGGCCGTCGTGGCCTTCGTGGTGCTCAAGCGCTCGCGTCCGGAAGGCGAAGAGGCCCAGGCCATCGCCAAGCAGTTGCGCGACTGGGTGGCCCGCGAGATCGGCCCCATCGCCAAGCCCAAGGACATCCGTTTCGGCGACAACCTGCCCAAGACCCGTTCGGGCAAGATCATGCGCCGCCTGCTGCGCGTGGTCGCCAAGGGCGAGGAAGTGACGCAGGACGTGTCCACGCTGGAAAACCCCGCTATCCTGGAGCAGCTCGCCAAGCCGCTGTAAATGCAAACGGCCGGATTACACCGGCCGTTTGCAGCGCGACAGGCGCATAATGACGACGCCCGTGCCGGCATGTAGCGGCACGGGCGTCGTCATTCCTGGATTGCCAAATTTCTTCGCATGGAGCCGCACCCGTGAGCAGCAGTTTCGATCGCGCAGGGCTTGCCCTGATGTTCAGCACCATCCTGGTCTGGGCGGGAAGCTGGATCGCGATGAAGCTGATCGTGCCCTACATCGGACCGTTCGACTTCGTGGCCCTGCGCTACGTGACGGGCAGCCTGGTGCTTTTCGCGCTCGCGTTCGCCACGCGCCGGCCGCTGGCGATGCCGCCCTGGAAACTGACCCTCTTGATCGGCCTGACCCAGACGGCGGGCTTTCAGGGCTTCGTCCAGACCGCGCTGGTGGACGGGGGCGTGGGCAAGGTGTCCCTCATGGCCTACACCATGCCGTTCTGGGTCGTGCTGTTTGCGTGGTGGTTGCTGGGCGAGCGGCCCACGGCCCGGCACGCGGCCGGCATCGCGCTGGCCGCCGTCGGCCTGATCTGTTTCGTCGAACCCTGGAACGGGCTGGGCGACATCCGCCCCGTGTTGCTGGGCCTTGGAAGCGGCCTGTGCTGGGGCGTGGGCACGGTGCTGTCCAAGCGCATGTTCGACCGCCATGCGCCGGACGTGATGACGTTCACCGCGTGGCAGATGCTGTTCGGCGGCCTGGTCATGGTGCCCATCGCCTATCTGGTGCCGCAGATGACCCCCCAATGGGGCTGGCCGCTCTGGACCGGCATGACCTACATTGTGCTGATCGCCACCGCGGCGGGCTGGCTGCTGTGGCTGCAGGTCGTGCGCCGCGTGCCCGCGTCGATCGCGGGACTGTCGAGCCTGGGCGTGCCCGTGGTGGCCATGCTGCTGGCATGGGCCATTCTGTCCGAGCGTCCCACGCCCGTCGAGGTAGGCGGGATGGTGCTGATCCTGACTGGCATCTTTGTGGTGAGCCGTGCCGCGCCGGCCGCGCGCGCCGAATGACCTTTCCGAATTCCTGTCCTCTCCAATCCCCTGGAAACTTTCATGATTGATCTGCGTAGCGATACCGTCACCCGTCCCGATGCGGCCATGCTGCAGGCGATGGCCAATGCCCCGCTGGGCGATGACGTGATGGGCGACGATCCCACCGTGATCCGCCTGCAAAAGACGTTGGCCGAGCGCACCGGCAAGGCTGCCGGCCTGTTCTTCCCGTCGGGCACGCAAAGCAACCTGGCCGCGCTCATGGCGCATTGCGACCGCGGCGACGAGTACCTTGTCGGCCAGCTTGCGCATACCTACAAATACGAGGGCGGCGGCGCAGCGGTGCTGGGCAGCATCCAGCCCCAGCCCATCGAACACGCGCCGGATGGATCGTTGCCGCTGGAAAAGCTTGCCGCGGCGCTCAAGCCCAAGGGCGACCCGCACTTCGCGCGCACGCGCCTGCTGGCGCTGGAAAACACCTTCCACGGCAAGCTGATTCCGGCCGCGTACATCCAGGCCGCGACGTCCTGGGCGCGCGAGCAGGGCCTTGCCACGCACCTGGACGGGGCGCGCGTGTTCAACGCGGCCGTCGCCAGCGGCAAACCCGTGGCCGACCTTTGCCAGCCCTTCGACTCGGTGTCCATCTGCTTTTCAAAGGGTTTGGGCGCGCCGGTCGGGTCGGTGCTGGTCGGCAGCGAGGAATTGATCGGCCGCGCGCATCGCTGGCGCAAGATGCTGGGGGGCGGCCTGCGCCAGTCTGGCGTCCTCGCGGCCGCGTGCCTGTACGCGCTGGAGCACAACGTGGAACGGCTGGCGCAGGACCACGAGAATGCGCGCCTGTTGGCCGAAGGCCTGCGGGGCATTGCCGGCGTCAAGGTGCTGAGCCAGGACACCAACATGGTGTTCGTGGAATTCGAGCCGTCACGCTGCGATGCGCTGACGGCAGCGCTGGGCAAGGAAGACATCCTGATGCGCGCCGTCTATGGCGGTCCGACGCGCCTGGTCACGCATCTGAACGTGTCGGCAGACGACGTGCGGCGCGTGGTCGAGGCGGTGGGGCGGTTGTTGCGTTGAGCCGCCTCGGCGATCGCAATCGCGCCGTCGCCGCGAGTTCAGCCGTGGCGCGCGCGGCTGTCGGAGGGTGCTTCGTCGCGCTCCTGCATGCCGTAGTCGCGCAGCACCTGGGCCACGCGTAGACGGTAGTTCTGGAACACGCCGCCGCGCCCGGCCTCTTGTGCGCGGCGGTGCGATTCCAGCGAGCGCCAGCGCAGCACCGCGGCCTCGTCGCGCCAGAATGACAGCGACAGCAGCTTGCCGGGCGTGGACAGGCTTTGAAAGCGTTCGACGGAGATGAAGCCGTCGATGGTGCGCAGTTCGTCGATCAGGCCGGCCGCAATCTCCAGATACGGGGCGGGGTCGCCGTGGGCGGGCTCGACTTCGAATATCACGGCAATCATGGGTTGCTGTCCTTTTGAAAATCAAACTGGGACACGCGCGTCAGGAAGCGCGCGATAGCGGAATCGCGTGGATCGGGACGCGTGGCGGCATGGCGGGTGGGCGGTGACCGATGGGGGATTCGGTCGCCAGTATCCGCCAGCCCCGCAGGCAACGATTCGGTGTGAGCCGAACTATGCCTGCGCCGCGTCGCCGTCGGCCAGCAACGCCGCGTAGCCCTGCCGTGAATCGGGCCATTGCAGCGACAGGCCGCTGGCGCGCAGGCGCGCATTGCTGAGCTTCTTGCTGCCCACGTTGGCGGGCGCAGGCGCCTCGCGCGGGGCCAGGGCGCCGATCATCCGGGCCAGTTCGGCATACAGGACGTGCAAAGGCAGAGGTGTGTCGTCACAGCCGATGTACACCGGCGCAACCTCTGGCAGCAGCGCCAGGTGCACCACCGCGGCGGCCGCGTCGTCGATGTGGATGCGGTTGGCCCAATGCTCGGGCTGCACGGGCGCCCCTGCCGCGCCGCTGCGCAGGCGCTCGATGAGCTGCATTCGACCCGGCCCGTACAGGCCCGCGAGCCGCAGCGCCGCCGAGGAAACCGGCTGTGCGGCGAGCGCGGCCTCGGCTTCGAGCAACACTTTCCCATTGAAACCTTGCGGCGCGGGCGGCGTGTCTTCGTCCACCCAGCCGCCGTGATGTTCGCCGTACACGGCGCTGGAAGATACGAACACGATGCGCTTCAGGCTGGACGTGTCCAGCGCCTTCAATACGTTGGCCAGGCCATCCACAAACACGCCGCGGTACGCCTGCGGATCGCGCGCACCGGGCGAGGGCAGGTGGACGAGCCGCGTGACGCCTCGCGGTAGCGAGGCAAGCGTGTCCGGGCGCGTGATGTCGCCTTGCAGCCATTGAACGCCGCTGGCATCGCCGGCGGGCGGGTGGCGGCGCAGCGCATGGACCTCGTCGCCGCGCGCCAGAAAGCGCTGTGCCGCGCGCATGCCCAGGTCACCGCAGCCGATCAGAAGTACGCGTTCGCTCATGTTGTCGCTCCAGGCAGTCGGAAAAAAAAGGCGCCCCGCAGGGCGCCTTCCGGGCGGGCGCGGTGCGCCCTTAGTGTCACATGCCGCTGTAGACCGGTCCTTCGCCGCCTTGCGGCGCCACCCAGACGATATTCTGCGTGGGGTCCTTGATGTCGCAGGTCTTGCAGTGCACACAGTTCTGCGCGTTGATCTGCAGGCGGTCCTCGCCGTGGTCGTCCTTGACGAACTCGTACACGCCGGCCGGGCAGTAGCGCGACTCGGGGCCGCCGTACTTGGCCAGGTTCACCTTCACCGGCACGGACGGATCCTTGAGGGTCAGGTGGACGGGCTCGTTCTCGTCGTGGTTGGTGTTGGAAATGAACACCGAGCTCAACTTGTCGAACGTGAGCTTGCCGTCAGGCTTGGGGTAGTCGATGCGCGCGCATTGCGACGCCGGTTGCAGACAGGCGTGGTCGGGCTTGTTGTGACGCAGTGTCCAGGGCATCTTGCCCTTGAGCAGCAGCTGTTCGATGCCGGTCATCAGCGTGGCGACCGTGCGGCCCTTCTTGAACCACTGCTTGAAGTTGCGCGCCTTGTTCAGTTCTTCGTGCAGCCAGGAGGCTTCGAAGGCCTTGGGGTAGGCGGTCAGTTCGTCCTGGCGGCGGTCGGCAACGAGGGCGTCGAAGGCGGCTTCGGCGGCCAGCTTGCCCGACTTGATGGCGGCGTGGCTGCCCTTGATGCGCGAGGCGTTCAGGAAACCGGCTTCGCAGCCGACCAGCACGCCGCCCGGGAACGTGAGCTTGGGCAGCGCCAGCAGGCCGCCGGCGGTGATCGCGCGCGCGCCGTAGGCGATGCGCTTGCCGCCTTCGAACGTGCCGCGGATGGCCGGGTGGGTCTTGTAGCGCTGGAATTCGTCGAAGGGCGACAGCCACGGATTGGCGTAATCCAGGCCGACGATCATGCCCACGGCCACCAGGTTGTTGTCCAGGTGATAGAGGAACGAGCCGCCGTAGGTGTCGGCATCCAGCGGCCAGCCGGCGGTGTGGACCACCAGGCCAGGCTTGGATTGGGCCGGATCGACTTCCCACATTTCCTTGATGCCGATGCCGTAGGACTGCGGGTTGCGGCCATCGTCCAGCTTGAAGCGTTCGATGAGCTGACGGCCGAGCTGGCCGCGCGAGCCTTCGCTGAACACCGTGTAGCGGGCATGCAGTTCCATGCCGGGCTGGTAGTGGTCGGTGTGGCTGCCGTCGCGGGCCACGCCCATGTCGCCGGTGGCCACGCCGCGGACGGCGCCGTTTTCGTCGTACAGCACTTCAACGGCCGCAAAGCCGGGGAAGATGTCCACGCCCAGCGCTTCGGCCTGTTCGCCCATCCACTTGACGACGTCGCCCAGACGGACGATGTAGTTGCCTTCGTTGTGGAAGCACGGGGGCAGCAGCCAGTTCGGCGTGGCGCGCGCGCCGGTCTCGGACAGGAACAGGAACTTGTCCTGCGTGACGGGCACGTTCAGCGGCGCGCCTTTCTCTTTCCAGTCGGGGATGAGTTCGGTCAGCGCCAGCGGGTCCATGACGGCGCCGGACAGGATGTGCGCGCCAAGTTCCGCGCCTTTCTCCAGTACGCAGACACCGATCTCCTGATTCTTCTCAGCGGCCAGCTGCTTCAGACGGATTGCTGTGGCCAGGCCGGCGGGACCACCGCCAACCACGACCACGTCATATTCCATCGACTCGCGTTCAGACATTGCAAAGCTCCCCGTATGTATTCCATATATGGCTGGAAGTATTATCGGCGATTGTATTGCAGGCGAGGGTCCTGTACCCCTTCGCATTTCTTTTAGCCTTCAGGAGTTATTGGTGAACCCGGACAACCTGTCTGCGCGGCTGCTTTCGGTGGGCGACACCCATCAGCTCGAATTGCCCTTGCGCTGGGGCGATTCAGACGCCTTGAACCATCTGAACAACACGCTGTATTTCCGCCTCATGGAAGAGGCTCGCATGCAGATTCTGTATAACGCGGGCTTCAAGCTGCCGGCCGACGATGGCGCGATCCTGGCGCACGCGTCGTGCGATTTCCTGCGTCCGCTGACGTATCCGGCCACCGTCCGTGTGACGCATAAGGTGACGCGCATCGGCCGCTCCAGCGCCGAATTCGAGCTGCTGCTCGAGAAGGTCGGTGACGACGCGGGCCCCTATGCGCGCGGCCGGAATGTGCTGGTATGGATGGATTACGTGGCCAATACGTCCGCGCCGTGGCCGCCTGAAGTCCTGGCCCAAATGGCCACGCAGTTCACGCCGGCCCAATGAGCATGCGCGGCCGCGGGCCGCGCACCGGCCAAAATAGCGCGTGCTTTGACCGGTCATGTCGGTAAAATCTAGCGCAAAATCAGAAAAGCAATGAGGGCGCGCCACCCTCGGCGCCACCGCTTCACGGAAATCGGGCCTCGCCGCGATGCCCGCGTAGCCTGCGCCAACAGCCGCGCCCCAAGGAACGACTGGGCTTGTCCCGATTCCCCAATTTTTCCGGGACCCGTGCGCGGGTAGCGGCGGGGCGGGCTCACTTTGGTTAGACCTTAACTAGGAGTTGGAGCGATGGACAAGGTTTATGCAAGCGCCCAGGAGGCGCTGGCAGGCATCGTCAAGGACGGTCAGATGATCGCCGTGGGCGGTTTCGGCCTGTGCGGTATTCCCGAGGCGCTGATCGCCGCACTGCGCGATTCGGGCGTCAAGGATCTCACCTGCATCAGCAACAACGCGGGCGTCGACGGTTTTGGCCTGGGCCAGCTGCTCAACACGCGCCAGGTGCGCAAGATGATCGCGTCCTACGTCGGCGAGAACAAGGAATTCGAACGCCAGTATCTGTCGGGCGAACTCGAGCTTGAATTCACGCCGCAGGGCACGCTGGCCGAAAAGCTGCGCGCCGGCGGCGCCGGCATTCCGGCGTTCTTCACCCGCACCGGCGTGGGCACCATCGTGGCCGAGGGCAAGGAAATCCGCGAGTTCGACGGCCATCAGTACGTGATGGAGCGTTCGCTGGTGCCGGACGTGTCGCTGGTCAAGGCGCACATCGCCGACCGCAGCGGCAACCTGGTGTTCCGCAAGACCGCGCGCAACTTCAATCCGAACGTCGCCATGGCGGGCAAGTTCACGGTCGTCGAGGTCGAGCAGATCGTCGACACCGGCAGCCTGGACCCGGATCAGATCCATCTGCCCGGCATCTATGTGCAACGGATCGTGGTGAACGCCACGCCCGAAAAGCGCATCGAACAACGCACCACTCGCCCGGCCTAAGGAGAAGACGACATGGCATGGTCCCGCGATGAAATGGCGGCACGCGCCGCGCGCGAGCTGCAAGACGGCTTTTATGTGAACCTGGGCATCGGCCTGCCCACGCTGGTCGCCAACCACGTCCCCGCAGGCGTGGAAGTGTGGCTGCAATCCGAAAACGGCCTGCTGGGCATCGGCCCGTTCCCCACCGACGATCAGGTCGACGCCGACCTCATCAACGCCGGCAAGCAGACGGTCACGACGCTGCCCGGCTCGTCGATCTTCTCGTCGGCCGACTCGTTCGCGATGATCCGCGGCGGCAAGATCAACCTGGCGATCCTGGGCGCGATGCAGGTCTCCGAAAAAGGCGATCTGGCCAACTGGATGATCCCGGGCAAGATGGTCAAGGGCATGGGCGGCGCAATGGACCTGGTGGCCGGCGTCGGCCGCGTGGTCGTGCTGATGGAGCACGTCGCCAAGAAGAAGGACGGCTCGGAAGACATCAAGCTGCTGCCCGAATGCAACCTCCCGCTGACCGGCGTAGGCGTGGTTGACCTCATCATCACCGACCTGGGCGTGATGGAAGTCACCGAAAACGGCCTGAAGCTGCTGGAAACGGCGCCCGGCGTGACGGTGGACGAGATCAAGTCCAAGACGGCGGCGAAGCTGGACGTGTCGGCGGTGCAGTAGGCCGCACCCGCTTCACCTTGCATGAACTGACCCCCGAAGGTTGGACGAGATCCGGCCTTCGGGGGTCTTTTTGCGTGGCGAGGCGACTGTCCGCCAATCTCCCCGCACCGTCAAAGGCTGGGCTATTTCACGACTGTGGTTTCCGACTTTTCTGATTGATTGGTGGTCTGCGATACGTAGACTCAAGCGCACCCGAAAAATGTCAGGAGCCGCAGCATGGCAGGACGCGCCGTTGTTCGAATCGGCGACAAGACATCGCACGGGGGGACCGTGACGCAGGGGTTCCCCCAGTACACGATCGAGGGCAGGGCCGCTGCGGGAATGGGCCACCTGGTGGCCTGTCCGCAGTGCAAGGGCACGTATCCCATCGTCGAAGGTGTTTCCAGCTTCATCGTCGATGATGGTCTTGTGGCAATTGAAGGCATGAAGACAGCCTGCGGCGCCACGCTGATCGCCAGTCAGGACATAGCGGTGCTGGATCCCGGACCGGGTGATATCGCGCGGACATCGTCCAATACCGGTCTGTTGGCTAATAGCCTGCGCGAGCCCGGCTGCACCCATGCCGACACGGCTGTGCCGCTGGCCGAGTTCATCGTACGGGAGATGAAGACCAATCCCTTCTCCAGGCAGGGACGCGAGATCCATGATGCCAACCACTACGACTTCAAGGCGTACAACGAAGACTGGGAGCGTGCTGCGTGGTACACGAAGCTCTCAGGACGGAATACCTACGCGCAAATGCTGGCCGAGAAGAAGCTGCACGCTTACGCGCTTTTCGCGGATATCATCGGGCCGAACCGCCCCTGGGACCACAAGCCTGCACTGCGACAAATGCTGGGCGAACACTTCAATATCGGCTGGCAAAAGTACGGCGACTTCGACTACTACTTTGACATCTGGTCCAACATCCACTTCGGATACGTGGGAATTGCACTAGGATTTACCGCTGCCGAGCTGATCAAGGGGGCGGGCTTGGCGCAGGCCGCACTTGATGTCTGGAAGCGGAAACCGCAACAGAATCACCCGCAGAATGGCCCGTGGCCGGCAAGCGCGGACGACGTGACGGATCACATTTCCATCAAGCTGGGAATCGATCTATATGGGGCAGCCAAGCCTCATGAACTGACGGCCAACATGCTTCTCCACCGTGTCAGCGCCGTGCCTCTACCCTGGGGGTATGGAAATGATGTCGCCAAAGAACCGCACACATGCAGAAGAGAGCCAAAAAATTAACGGCGCCCCGTGGCGTCAGATTGGCTGCAATACTTCTGTGTGCAGCGCCGATTTTCTGGGTGCTTTTCCTGTACTTTTGCAGGCCCGTGGTCGCTTTGCACTACGCGGAGGATGCCCAGGCCGACCTTCTTGTCTTTTTCAATGACAATCACGACACGACCCGATTTCTCCTGGCTCCCGGGCAGTCTGTGTCATCACCGACCGCGATGTTCCCGGCATCTGATATGTGGATGCTGATCTCAACCCCACGCGAGAAGGGCGACACCTTGGAGATCACCAAACCGTTTAGCAGAATCGACGTTTACTTCGCCACGGGCGGAAAAATCGATCGTACGGAAATTCGCCATGGCTTCTTTGCGCGGTTTCTTGAGCCCGGCGGCTGATGCGATGACCGCAGAATGTGTTTCGGCGGTTCAGGCCGATTCGCTCAGCAGCATCCCCACATGCGGGATGCCGTCCTCCATGTATTCCTCAGTC
>Ga0209050_1002421_pt1 | contig 16078 bp, 9 predicted proteins | sample Araplavi_mTSA_r2_FD_184276 | JGI IMG/M metagenome (GOLD analysis project Ga0209050, IMG submission 184276) | Arabidopsis root microbial communities from North Carolina, USA - plate scrape MF_Cvi_mTSA_r2 (SPAdes) (version 2) | ecosystem: Host-associated > Plants > Roots > Endosphere | place: USA... | reverse complement strand
GGGGGTGCCGGGCGTGGTGAGCTTAATGTCCAGGTGGCCGTCTGAGCTGCGGGCTACGCCCTTTTCGCGGGCGCCGGTGGTGTGGGTTTTTGCTGTGTAGAGGACTTTTTCGACTTGTTTCATGTTGTTTTGAGATTTGATTGTCTGTTCCATAACCTTATTTTTTTTGATTTTTTCGAATTGTTTCTCAAAGAAACGTGCCTCATCAACCAAGGTATACCCTTTACCGGCCAAGTGGACAAAGTCGATCGTGAATCCGGCAGTCCTGGGTTTGAGCATTCTTTCCATGCCTTCATAGCCTATTCCGCCGCATTTTCTGCCGGTTTATTGCCGGGGATTATTATCTTGAATGAAAACTTATCAAAGGTTCACCGCAGAGACGCAAAGGACGCAAAGTTAACGCAAAGACGCTTCGCGCTTTTGATCCTTCTTTGCATTGACTTTGCGTCTTTGCGGTGAAAAATGACACTAAAATCTTATGAGTAGCCAAATCACCTGGGGTATTATCGGTTGTGGGGATGTGTGTGAGATCAAAAGCGGACCCGCTTTTAATAAAGTCGATCATTCAGCGCTTGTGGCGGTGATGCGACGCGACGTGAAAAAGGCAGAAGACTTTGCGCGCCGTCACCATGTGCCCAGGTTTTATGGCGATGCCACCGAATTGATCAACGACAAAGGCGTGAACGCCATTTATGTAGCCACCCCTCCTTCCACGCATGAATACTACACGGAAGAAGCCCTCAAAGCCGGCAAACCTGTCTACGTCGAAAAACCCGTGACGGTCAATGCCGCGGCTTGTGAGCGAATGATCGCGTTGGCAAAGAAGTACAACAACAAAGTATCTGTCGCGCATTACCGCCGCGCGCTTCCGCTTTTCAAAACCGTGAAATCCTTGTTGGCAAAAGAGACGATCGGAAACATCCGTTTGATCAGGATCAGTGTGCTCCAGCAACCCAATCACAAATACACCAACGCCGAACACGCCTGGCGTCTGAACCCCGACCTGGCCGGCGGCGGCTTGTTTCATGACCTCTCTCCACACCAGCTTGACATTGTGTGCTGGCTTTTTGGCGAACCTGCATTTTCCACCGGGCGGTCCTTCAATCAATCCAAGTCCTATGATGCTCCCGACATCACTTCGGTTGAATTGGGTTTTGAAAAAGACATCTTGATGCAGGGCGTATGGGCTTTTAATGTTGCCGAGAACTCGCGGGAGGACGTGTGCGAGATCATTGGCGACCAGGGCAAGCTTCGATTTTCATTTTTTACCAATTCCGATCTTCAAGTGACCACCGCCGCAGGCACACAGGTTATACCGATGGAATTTCCAGTGAACATCCAATTGCCTATGATTGACGCGGTCACTAAATATTTCAGAGGTGAAGGACCTAATCCTTGCTCGCTGGAAGATGCGCTTGTTTCCATGCGAATCATGGACAAGACGCTTTGATCAGGCGCAGGGCATAAACCAGGAGCCAGTAGCCAGTAGCCAGCCAGAATGTTAGAGTTGGTATTCAGTTGTTTACTCGGTCCTTAGGGATTCAACAGGGTTCTTGGTTGCCACTTTCATGGCGTGATAGCTTATCGTTAAGAAGGCCATCGTGAGCGACACGATTCCGGCCAGCGTAAATGCTCCCCAGCCAATTTGAATGTGGTAGGCAAAGCCGTCCAGCCACGCATTCATGAAGTAATATGCCAGGGGGAATGCGACAACCATCGAGAGCATAATGATGGCGAAGGACTCACCCGACATCAGTTTGAGAATGCTCATCACGGATGCGCCCATGATCTTTCTAATGCCAATTTCCTTGGTCCTGGATTCTGCGAAGAAAATGGTCAGTCCGAAAAGTCCCAGGCAGGCGATGCCAATGGCCAATACCGTGAAAATCGAGAACAGGCTTCGAAAATGTTCGTCGTTCATGTGAAGTCGTGCGACGTACTCATCCTGGAAGGTATACAGGAAAGGCTTGCCGGGATTAAAGCGGCTCCAAACGTTTTCAATTTTCTTTAGGGTGGTGTGGAGACTTGCCGAATTGGTTTTGATAAAAAAGTTGCTTCCGTTCCCTTCTTCCAGAATAAATCCGAACGGGGCAATGGCCTGGTGGAGATCGGTGAAGTGAAAGTCTTTTGCCACGCCAACCACGGTGACGTCATGCGTTTTTCCGGCATCATCATCCCATGCCAGCTGCTGTCCAATCCAGGGCTTTGGCAATCCCAGTTGTCGTGCGGCTTCTTCGTTGATGATGATGGCCGTAGTGTCGGAGATAAAATCGCGCGAGAAATTTCGGCCCTCCCGAAGTGCAATGTTCATGGTCGGAATAAAATCGTGGTCGATGCGTATGAAATTTAATGAGATGTGCGCTTCAGTAGAAGCATATCCCAAGCCATTGATGCCATGGTTGGATCCCAACAGGCCATCGGCGCGGGCAACACTACTGACACCTGAAATCTGACGGACGGCCTCGTCCCATGAACCGGCTACGGGACTGGGATCGCCAATACCGGCGCGGACATTGGGGACAATGACGATGTTGTCGCGATCAAATCCCATGTCCTTCTGTTTCATGAAATCGAGCTGGCGGGTGATGATCAGCGTCCCGACAATCAGTGCCGACGATATCGAAAATTGAAAAACCACAAGGCCTTTCCGCAGCGACCGCCCCTTGTGCCCGTCGGCAAAGTTGTTCCGGAGAATTTTTAACGGCTGAAATCCGGAAAGATACATGGCCGGGTAAAAGCCTGCGATAAATGCCAGCAACAAGCCAAATGGAAGAGACCAACGGATCATCTCGCTGCGAAGCAAAAGCCCCGAGAGATCGACCCCGATCACCGGCGTCAGCGATGGAAGGATCACCGAGGTGATGGCAAAGCAAACCACGATCGCGATCGAAACCGTGAGCAATGATTCCGCCAGGAATTGACGGATCAGTTGTATTCGCAAGGCACCAATCGATTTCCGTATGCCAACTTCTTTCGCGCGTTTGGATGATTGCGCGGTCGTCAGGTTGATGTAGTTAATGCACGCTATCATCAATATAAATGCGGCGATGAGCACCAATATCCGGAGATAGGCGATATTTCCGTTGGGCAACAATTCCCATTTCAAATTCGAGTTCAGGTGAATATCCGCGAGCGGTTGAACATGATACCGATCAAGCGTGTTGGGCAAATGCGTCTTCACTACTCCCTTCACTTCATTAAAAAACGATGCAGCGTCCGCCCCTTGTCTTAACTTAACATAGGTGTAAAAATCTGACCGTTGCCAATCGGTGTCGGGATTGCGCCTGCTTTCAAATGGAATGAGCAGATCGAATGTGAAGTGCGAATTGTCTGGGATGTCTTTGAGGACCCCGGAGACGGCGTAGTCGGTGCCCCCATTTACATTCATCCGGATCGTTTTTCCAATCGGGTCGGCATTCCCGAAATATTTCTTTGCCGCCGACTCTGTCATGACGATCGAATGAATCTGCTTTAGGGCATTCTCGCGGTTTCCGGAAGCAAATGAAAAATCAAAGACATTGAAAAATTCCGGATCAACCCGAATCAGCTTTGTCTCATAAAATTTCCGGTCTTCGTATTGGAGCAAATACAACCTGCCCCAGGATGGTGCGATGCGCGTTGCCGTCTCCACATCGGCAAGATCGGTCCGCAATGCCTTGCTCAATGCGGGTGGAGTGGTTGCGTCAGGGACGCTGGCTCCATCGGCGTTGACAAAATCTTTTACGATGCGATACGTGTCGGCGTATCGCGAATGAAACTTATCAAAACTGAGTTCGTGCTCCACGAAAAGCATGATGCACAGGAAACCCGTGAGCCCGATGGTCAGGCCGACAATGTTTATAAAAGACGAACTCTTGTTTTTTATAAATTGTCTTGTGGCGATGATAATTCCATGACGTAAGATCATAAGGTAAGGCGTTGGCTTGCTTCACAAGTTTGCAAATAATGCGCCATTGCTGAAAGGGGTAAAAAAAGGCCATAAAGTAAAAGACCGTATCCGGCTATGGGATAATGCGTTCGGGGGCGGACGGAATCAGTAGCCAGTAGCTACTGACTACTACCTCCCGGCTCCTCTATTTCCAAAAAAAGAAGAGCCCCTTATTCCTAAGAGGCCCCTTAACCAACCTACCTAAAAGAATATTTGTCTAGTTGCCTTGTTTTACCGGGCGCACCTCGTCGGGGATGAGCCCGTGTGCTTCTTTGTGGGTGTTGATTACGGATTGTTCGTCTTTTGCTTCCGACAGGCACATCACGGTGCCCGTTTGTTCATCGACCCAGTAGTTGATGAAGTTGACGTCGTATTTGCCTTGGGTTGCCAGATCTTTTGCGTGAGCGGCGGCTACCGCTTCGGCCGTCACATGGCCTGCGCCAAGTTTGTGGATATCCAGGTAGAGATTGTGGTTGAGCGTGATGGTGGACTCGGGGCCATCGCTGACGCGACGTACGCGTTGGGGCACGAGGCCGTGAGCCTCTTGATGCGTTTTGTAGACCAATGCGGAGTCGGGCGATTCGGCGAGGCAGTAGACCTTGCCGGCGGCTTCGTCGACCCAGTATTTAATAAAGGTCACGCCAAACTTTCCTTGTGTGGCCAGATCTTTCTGATGTGCTCCGGCAACGGCTTCGAAGGTTACCTTTCCTGGCTCCAGGTGGTGTACATCCAAATAAAGATTTCTACTCGACGACTTTACGTCTTTCACAGGTGCGGCGGTGGTGGCGGATTTATCGATCTTAGAACTGCATGAAAAATAAAAGACAGTTGAAGCAACGAGAATCGTGAGCGTGTTTTTCATAGTGATAATGTTTTTTGTTTTGTGAATAGGATCATGCGAAGCATGCATTCATTGTCTTCGCGTCACAAAAGTCAACACTCCGTCAGGCACGGGCGCGTAGTTTGGTTGCGAAGGGCGATACTCTTGTTGCAAGTTTTGATTCTATCTGAAAAGCATCAAGGCGATGAGCTTTTTGACAACGTGATAACACAGCGCTCTTCTCTGGAGCACAACATGATATCTTATTTATACGATGCCACAACATTTTCCGTAACCTATTACGCGACGTCACTGATACATCCAACCGGTCATCACATTTTGTCTCGGATAGAAACCCAAAACGTTACCACTGCGTTTATGCAGTTTTTGGTTACCCCATATTTTTTTCTAAAAGACCCTCTAATGAAAAAACTTGCGTGGTTGTATTTGTCTTTGCTGGCTGCCCTACCGGCATGCGGACAGAACAAAAAATTGGATAGCCTCTATCATCAATTGAATCAACATCCAAAAGAAGATACGGTACGCGTGCACCTGCTCACCGGAATCTGTTATTATGAGTACACTTCCGACAACGAACGCAATAAACTTCATGCCACCGAGGCACTAAGAATCTCGAGAAAACTTCACTACACCTTCGGCATCGGCACCGCACTGAAATACATGGCACTCTATTATTGGGTGATCGGCGACTATGACCCGGCCACCGAATATGCCATTCAAATGCTGCAGACCTTCGAAACGACTTCCAACGTTTTGGGCTTGAGTCAAGCTTATAATTTATTGGGGCTGATTCATGAACGGAGCCAGGACTTTGAAAAAGCAAAATTCTATTACACGAAGGCGCTCGAGATCCGTCAAAAAGCGGGACTCAAAAGGGATGTAGCCTACAGTTTTAACAGCCTGGGATCGCTCTATTATAACCTCTCCAAATTCGACGAGGCCCAGGACTACTTCCAGAAGTCGCTAAAGATCCGGGAGGAAATCAAGGATGAAGACGGGCTGAGTCAAACCTATGGAAATCTGGCCGTGATCTTTATGAAAAAGAAGGAATACACCGCCGCCGTGGCGTACTATCAAAAGGCGCTGGTTCTCCTGGAGAAATTAGGAAATAAATACAGGACCATGGTGAACTACACCAACCTGGGCGAAGTCTATATCTATCAAAAGAAATACGATGAGGCGGGCCGCTATCTGCAAGCCGCCCTCGCGATGGCCACCACCTTGCGTCATAAAGAAGTGCTGGCGGAAGTTTATGACAAGCTAACGCTTTTGGAAACAGAAAGCGGTCGCCACAAACAGGCACTGGCCTACCTTGAACGAAAGCACAACTACCTGGACAGCATCTATACAGAGAAGAAGGCGAAACAAATCGCCGAAGTGGAAGCGCGCTATCAAACCGAAAAGAAGGATCAGACCATCCTTGCCCTGCAACAGCAAAAGGAAATTCAAACGCTAAAACAACTCTACCTCGTTCTCGGGTTGCTGGCCGTGACCATGATCAGTACCTCCATTTACCTTTTGCAACGGTCGCACAACCGGAAAGTAAGTGTCCTGCTGGAAAATCAAAAGTCCTTAAACCTCCGGTTGCAGGAGGCCGATCAGCTGAAATCGAATCTATTTGCCAACATCTCGCATGAATTCCGCACACCGCTGACGCTCATCCTCACCCCGATCGAAGACAAACTCGCCTCTCCTTCCCTGGCGCCCGAGGAAAAAGAATCGTTCCAGTTGGTGGCCCGCAATGCCAACCGGTTGCTTTCGCTTGTAAACCAACTGCTGGACCTCACCAAGCTGGAAGCAAAGAAGATGGAACTCGTGGTGCAACAAGGCGATTTGAAAAAGTTTTTAACCGTGGTATCTGCCTCCTTTGATTCGCTGGCCGAAAATAAAAAGATCCGCTTTAAAAAAAGCATTACGCTAGAAGCTGTTGGCCACTGGTTTGATGCCGATAAACTGGAGAAGATCATCAACAACGTTTTGTTCAATGCCTTTAAATTTACACCCGAAGACGGGCAAGTCACGTTTGCCATCACACATGCTCCACAAACGAATGACCTGGAAATAGCCATTAGGGATACCGGCAAGGGAATTCCGGAAGATGAGCAGCAACACATCTTCTCGCCCTTTTATCAGTCACGCCAGGCGGCCGACGATGCCCGCTTTGGAACAGGCTTAGGGTTGTCGTTGGTGAAGGAGTTGGTGAATCTCTACCAGGGCACCATCGAACTCACCAGCGTGCTGCAGCAAGGCACGACGCTGCGCATCACGCTGCCACAAACAAAGGACCGATTGCCTGTATATGCCGTTTTCAATGATGAAACGCCGCTGGTGGATCATCCGGGTTCAAAACTTGCAGCAGACGCGCTCCACCTTCAACCGGAAGATGGCAACGACGAGGTCATGCCGGAGACCGGAGCAACACCCGAAGACACCGTTCTCATCGTCGAGGACAATGAAGACCTCCGAAATTATATTGCGACCACATTACAAGGCCAGTTCGTCACGCTCACGGCCAACGATGGTGTCGAAGGATATGCCCTGGCCACCGAGCGCATCCCCGACCTGGTGATCTCCGATGTGATGATGCCAAACCTCGACGGCATGGGGCTGACGGAAAAGCTAAAGGCCGACGAACGCACGTCGCATATACCGGTGGTATTACTCACGGCCAAGGCCGATCGCGAATCAAAGATCGAAGGCCTGCAGACCGGTGCCGACGACTACCTCTCAAAACCGTTCTCGTCCGAGGAACTGAAGATAAGGGTGATCAATCTCATCGAACAGCGGAAGAAGCTGGCCACTATATATAGAGTCGGCTACTCCGTCGCTGCCCCAACGCCAAAGGAACCCTCGCTGGACGACAAATTTCTAATGAAAGCCAAACAGCTCGTGGAGGACAACATCGGCGATGCCGGGTTTGGGGTGGAGAAAATGGCGGACGACATGCATTTGAGCCGGGCCCAACTCTTTCGAAAACTGAAAGCGATCGCAGGGTTGTCTCCCAACGAATTCATCAATGAGATCCGTTTACAAAAAGCGGCCCAGCTCATTCTTTCGAAGTCCGATACGCTCACGCAAATCAGTTATGCTGTGGGGTTCAACGAACAATCCTACTTTGCCAAACGCTTCCGCAAGAAATTCGGAGTGGCGCCCAGCGAATACGGCAAGAAGAATGCGGTCCAAAAGGCATGATTTTTTTAACGATTCAAATCATTGTAGTTCTCCATTCACCCCAAAAAAACCTTTTCCAGGCTGTTTTCACGGTATGCAACAAAAGTCTCCCTTTTTGATACAAAAGTTGCCAACCCTTGCGCGCCTTTTCTGCGTCTCTGGCAGGGAATAATTTGAAAATCCCTGCGATGCTATGAAAAAATACCTGACCCCCTTCTTCTTCCTGTTTGCCATCTTGTATGCGCTCCTGACGCTTCTTTACTCCTGCAAGACGGAAGATCGCGTCGAGCCCGTCATCGGCAAACAAGTGTTCTCCTTTTCCCAGGTCCAGCGAACTGGCGATGGGGCGGCAGAGACCGCTACGCCGGCCTTCGTGCTGCTCACCCTGAAAGACGGCAAGGGAAATATACAGGAGAACATATCGCTTCCGTTGTCGGCTTTGGGGCAGGGTTATCAAAGTGACGGGCTGGACTTGTCCGCGGGAAACTATCAACTTATTGAATTTGCCATTTTAGATGGAGCCCATAAAACCCTCTACGCGACACCCAAGGAAGGATCGGCATTGGCGCCGTTCATCGCCAACCCCCTTCCTCTGGGTTTCGTCGTGGCTCAAAATAGCGCCGACCAGGTTGTTCCGCTGGTACTGGAGGTCACACCGGACGATACTCCCGGGGCATTTGGTTACACCCGCTTCGGAGTTGACGGAACAGACAATGCCGGGGTAATGCTCATCAAATCAAATGTTAAAGTTGAGATCGGTGGTGTGCTCTACGAAAATGTGGATGCCACCATCCGGGTCAAGGGCTATGATGCTAACAATGTTTCACAGTGGGAAAAAGACTTCAACTTTGTTGGCCCGGCCGACAACCTGTTGGACGTGAAAAATGGCTTTCATCATTACAGCATCGCCCTCGTTGATAAGTGGGGAACAAACGACATCCAGTCGGACATACCCGGCAAAGCTTTTTGGGATGGAAGAGCCGACAGCCCGCTTCCCGTTACCTATGTGTTGGTGGGATCGAAAAAAGCCAAAAAGATAGCGAGCTATATCCTTTCCAACGAAGTCAGTGTCGCCGGCGGAGGCACAGTATACCAACCCAATATAAAAACGGAGTTCACCTACACTTCCGAGGGTCGCCTGGAGCATATCCATCATAAAACTTATAACCCGGAAACGGCACAGTTCGAGGAAACCACAACCGATACCTTTCTCTACGACGGCGATGTGGTGTCCGAAATAATAACCGTCATGGATGGAAGACCCTATTCGGAGTACCGGTACAGCTACGGCATAGAAAATAAAATAACGGCAACATTGCACTATGCCAAAGAGCTCGTGGGCACACAAACATCGAAGACGGATAGCGAGAACAATCGCGTCAATGTAGCCTACAGCTATTCCAATGGCCGGGCGTTCACGTACGCATTCGACTTTTGGTATAAAAATATCGTCAGCGATATAACCACTCAAGGTCTGGTATGCAACACCGGCAGCTACGCTTATGACAAAAACATCAATCCCTTCCGGCACCTCGGCTACATGGACTTCAATTTCGAAAATTGGCCGGTCAATAATAAGGTGACCGAAGATGTTCACTACATCGCCTGTGGGTTTCCTACGATTATCCCCGTGGCGCACGCCTACACGTATGATGCTGATGGATATCCCCTGACAAAAATAACGACCTACAAAAAAGGAAGCCAAGATGATCAAAACGATCCGGATCCCTCTTTTCATACGAAAGTAGAATTCTACTACGAATAGACCACGCCCAGCCCCCAGGCATGGCATGTTCTTCGGGAATTGATGTAGTTTTATCATTTTAGTTTTATGACAACACTGAAAAATAACCGTCAGGCTAACCGGATCGAATCGATCGATCTGCTGCGGGGAATCGTGATGATCATCATGGCCATCGACCACGTGCGCGACCTATTCCATTTCGATTCGTTTCTCTATGGTCCGGAGGATCTTTCGCGCACGTCTGCCGGCCTCTTTTTCACGCGGTGGATCACACACCTTTGCGCGCCAACCTTCATCTTTCTGGCCGGCACCTCGTCTTATTTTGTAGCGAAAAGAAAAACCAAAAAAGAGACAACGTTCTTTTTACTGACCCGCGGCCTATGGCTCATCGTGCTGCAATTGACCATCGTGCGGTTTGGGTGGCACTTCGACCCGCTTTTCCGTTACAACGGCAGTTCCATCATCTCCATCATAGGCTGTTGCATGATCGTGTTGGCAGGTCTCATTCATTTGCGCACCACAACGATCTTTTTTATTGCCCTTGCGCTCGTGGTGAGCCACAATGCATTCGACACTATCGCGTTTGAAAGCGGAACCGCTGCTGATGTCGTCTGGTCGTTCCTGCACGTATCGAAGGTATTTGATCTGGGACACGGCTACCGGTTTTCTTTTCTTTATCCACTCATCCCTTGGGCTGGTGTGATGGCGCTTGGCTATTGTCTCGGCCGGTTGTTTGACGCTGATTTTACTTCCGACCGGAGACGGGAATTGCTCCTGATCATGGGAGCATTGAGTCTCTTCATTTTTGTTGGCCTCCGGCTTATCAACCGCTATGGCGACCCCCTCCCATGGAGTGCACAACCCGAATGGCCTTTTACCCTGATGTCTTTTTTTAACCTGCAAAAATATCCACCCTCGCTACTCTACTTGTTGGCCACGTTTGGCATTTCGTTATTATGGCTGGGCCTGATGGAGGGGAAAAATGTATCGGCCTGGAAACCCGTATCGCTTTTTGGTAAGGTGGCCTTGTTCTATTATGTGGCGCACATCTACCTGATCCATCTCATGGCCATGGCCGCTGCCGTGCTCACCGGATTTTCCTGGCGATCCATGATCTTTTCCGGATCGGTCGCCAAAGGCACACCCGAGCTCGTGGGTCGCTATGGCTTCAACCTGCCTCAAGTGTATATCCTCTGGATTTCGGTGGTGTTGTTACTCTATCCACTTTGTATTCTTTGGAATACCTTCAAGACGCGAAACAAAGAAAAATGGTGGGTGAGCTATGTCTAAGAGAGTTGCACTCAGTTGACCCTCCGGCGTTCTTCGTCGGATCCTGATTTCAACTTTGCTCCCGTAATCTTCCGGCTGCCCAGGTTTCGCTTGTAGGTAAGCCTCACATATTGGTTGTGAAAGTCGTATTTGAAATAGGAGTTCACATGATTCTCCGGCGAGTCGCTTTTGATCCTCCAGTAGCTGGTATAAAGAATGTCGTCCATCGCCAAACTCAGCGTTCCGTTTTCACCCAGCTTCTTCTGCACGCCGGCGTTGAGCGAACCCTGCGGCAGGTACACGGCGATGCCGGACAGCATGGTCGACTGGTAGCTCCCCGAGATCTCTATCGCAAAGTCGTTTGGCAACTTAATGATGCTGACCAGGTTCAGGTTCACTCCAACCAAATGTTCCCTGACGTCGTGTTGTACGTGCCCGGCCTGGGCCATTTGATATTGCACCGTCACCGTGCTCTGCGCTTCCCACCAACGCGTTATGTTCAGCGAATAGGAATTGGTGAGACCTATCGTATTCAGGTAATCCAGGTTTTGCGCCCGGTAGGTCATCGTGTTGGACGCGGTATCTACTTCCGGTTGATACGAATTGATCTCCCTGCGGGAATGTGTGTACTGCAAGGAAACGATCCATTGCTTTGCATGAAACCCGACTTTAACCGCATCGGCCACCGCGGGCAGCAGCGACGTGTTTCCACCCGAGAAGGTGTTCGGTCCCCAGAAAAAAACATACGGTGCCATATCGTTGAACGTCGGCCGGGTGATCCTTCGGGAATAGGAAAATTGGATGTCCTTTTCGACGTCGAGGTCTTTCTTCACAAAGAGGGTTGGAAAAAAATAGCCATACTTCCGGTTGATCACATCCTGTTCGGCCATTGTGCTGATGTGGGTGTGCGTGTATTCATACCGCAGACCACCCGTCACCAGCCACCGCTTTTCGGGCTGCCACGTGGTGGAGACATAGGCAGCACTCACGTTTTCGGAAAGGGTGGCATACGACGAAAAAAATGGATCCACGAGCCATTCATCCCCTCCCTGCCAGCGCCGCACGACCACGTCATTGTCGAGACCCGATGTCACACCCTTGATGCCCGCTTCTATCGTCCAGGCCGAAGATGGCGTGTAGCGATAATCTGCTTTGCCGATGAGAAAATGAATGGGTGTCGCTTTACCCAGCGCGATTCGCGACGTTTCATGAATGTTGCCGTGTTCATCGACCACACCATTGTCGTAGGCCGACGGATTGTCGTTGTGATAATAGAGATAGTCGACAGAAACATTGAGATCGCTCTTCGGATTGATCCGGGTTTGGTAGGTCAGTCCCACGGTGGCGCTTTGCCAGATGTTCGTCTCCGTGATGTTTGTTTTTGTATTCCGCATAGAGTCCGCCGACAAGTGCTGGTCGTCAAAGGCCACGGCCGTCAGCTCCCAGTTTCTCCGGTAAGCCGTGATGCCCAGGCTAAGCACCGAATGCGTGGTGGGTTTCCATTCAAAGCCGGCATTCAGATTTTGTTGCGTCGTCCAATTCTCGCGATCGCTCCGGTCGTTGACCGTCATGGGAAATCCATCGCCGACCGACGTCCGTGCCATCGCCATGGTATGCCAGTTGTGATCCCGCAGCCAGGAATAGTCCAGGAACCAGGCCGTTTTTTTTGCACGGTGGTTGATCGCAAAATTTGCTCCCAACGTCTCCGCACCACGGTATCCCATGGTCAATCCGAACGAGCCGTTGGTGCCCAGGGCTTCCTTGTTTTTCATCACAATGTGAATGATCCCGCCATTTCCCTCCGCATCGTACTTTGCAGGCGGCGCCGTGATGAGCTCAATTTTTTCGACATTTGATGCGCTCATGCCCTCCAACAGCTGCATCACGGCATCGGCCGGCATTTGAACTACTTTGTCATTAATCATCATGCGCACACCGGTCTTCCCATTGATCGCGATACTATTGCTCTGCCGGTTCACCACTACACCGGGCGACTTCTGAAGAACCTCCAGAAGTGTATTGCCCGATGATGTGATGCTGCTGGCTACATTCACCACAAGCCGGTCGGCTTGGTGTTCGAAAAGCGGTTTGTCGGCCGTGACCGACACTTCGTCCAGTGCCGTTGCTGATTCTTCCAGGATGATGTCGGGAATTACCACGTTCTTATCAACCGTCATGAGGGGCGTATGAAATTTCACATAACCCACCGTAGAGGCGGATAAAAAATATTGGCCCGGCGCTATGTTTTCAAAGACGAAGACTCCGGTACTCTCGGTCATCACACCTTTCACCACGGCAGAGTCCTTTGCCTGCAAGAGCACGGTCGCGAAGGGCAACACCTGCTGCTGGTCTGCGATCTTTCCTTTGATGGTTAACTGAGCCTGGCCGTTCAGCACCGGGCACAACAAAGCCAAAATGAACAACTTAACTTTCGACATATGAGGGATCTTTTTTTAATTCACGAATAGCAGGGATGCTTACTCTCCGGCATCCATTTTATTTCTGACCAAGAACGCACGATAAGCCTGGCGATACACCGGCACTTCGGGCGCCAGGGCGATGGCCTGCTCATAGGCGGTGAGCGCGTCGATCAGCAGGTAGTGTTGTTCATAGAATAAAGCACGGACAAATTTGCCGAGTGCGATCTCTTCATCCCTGACGTCCGGCTGGGTGGCAATGAGCCTGTCGATGACGGCCCGCTCTTTTCGTGAAAGTTTTCGCACCAGGATGGGGGAAGATTTACTGCAGCCGTTCCCTTTGATTTGCACCTCGATGAGGAGTGCCTCGGTGTCGGCGATCTTCAGGTCCCGCCAATCCACACGAACACTGTTTCCAGCCGTTTCCATTTTCAGCAACTCGTCTTCAAAGAGGTCTTTGAGCGTCACCTGGTAGAACGTCCCGTCGTCTACCGTTTTCCAGCGAATGACGAAGGTGGGGTGATATAGATTCGCGTGATCTTTATCCGGCAAAAGAACCCTAACGGTTCCCGGGGACTGCGCACAAACATTGTTCAAACAACCGGTGATCAACAGCACCAGAATGGGCCGGGACAATACGGACTTGAGGGACGTGGCCGGCCATTGGAAAAGATGGCCTGCCCTGCTAAGCAGGTTAGAGAGGGTTATCATTTTGAAGCCTTGGGGGTTTAGCGCTTTTCTAATACGGCTCAAAACTAGCGATCACGCCGGCGTAGCGCTGGTAGTCTGGTTGCGAATAGAGATAATCTCGTTGCTGGGCCGAAAAATCTGCAGGGGTTGACTTCCGGACCGGTAGCTGTCACGGAGACGGAGTGTAGTCAGTGGGAAAAATGATAGATTATTCCGGCGTTGATGAACCGTTTGGATTGGCTTATGCTGGGCTTGTCTATGGCGTATCTATGGCACATACCAGGCTTATCCTAGACCTTTATACGGACAAGCAACGGTCTCACACCGGACTTACAACGGTTTATAGTGGGCGTTGGGAATGTTGCGGTTATGGGTTTCGACGGTGTACGTGAAACTTTACAACATACGTTTTTTGACTGAAATTATTTTGCGGTGGACTACAGCAGAATTATTTCTTTTGCTCCAGCACCGGGCGTGGATCGAAGACCACCTTGAACCAGCTTATCTTCCCATTTTCCACGCGATACCATCCACAACAGAAAACCGTGACGCCCGACATGGTGATGTCGTAGAAAACGCTGACGTCGGTGATGTCGGCGAAAGATTTTTTGATGTCGAATTTGAGGCGCATTTTTTTCATGTCCTCGATATAACAATCGGCGCCTTCGCGTGTGCCGAGGACGCCGGTGAAGGTCATGGTGTCGTGGAGTTGTTCCCTGGCGGTGTCGAAGTCCTCGTCGTTGAGGGATTGGATGAAGAGAAGCACTACTTCGCGGGCGGTGGCGGGTGAGATGAGGATGTCGTTTTCTTGTGTCATGGCGGGTGGGTTTTTCTATGTGAATAGAGACAATATCATGCCATGATGGGACGGGCGGGTCGCAATTTGTTTTCTGCGGGTATATCCAATCTTCTTTTGGCGAGGATCTGCCGGAGATGTGTTTCAGTGTCGACGGTTGAGCAATTTTTTCTACAGGGAAAAGGCTTGACTTGTTGCTGCCTGTGAAGGCTCAAAGGAAATGCAAGAGGCGCAACGTACGCAGAGGACCTACCTCTTTGCGTACGTTGCGCCTCCGCGGTTCAAATGACGTAGCGGCGTGTTACTTTTTCAACGATGCGAGATCGATTACAAAACGATACTTCACATCGTTCTTCAACATGCGTTCATATGCCTCATTGATGTAAGGCATATCGATCACTTCCACATCCGAAACAATATTATGATCCGCACAATAATCCAGCATCTCCTGTGTCTCCGGTATACCCCCAATGAGCGAGCCGATGATGTTGCGGCGGCGCATAATGAGTTCGAAGGCGGGGACGGCCGAAGGGGTCGGGGGCACGCCTACCACGATCATGGTACCGTTGGTATTGAGCAGATTGAGATACGTGCTATAGTCGTGTGGAGCCGATACCGTGTTGAGGATGAAATCGAAATGATTGGTCAGCGATTTCATTTTGTCCTTGTTGGACGTGAGGGCGAAGTGGTGGGCGCCCAGTTTTTTTGCGTCCGCTTCTTTGGAAGGCGAGCTGCTGAGCATCGTGACTTCAGCACCAAAGGAGGCGGCGAACTTCACGGCCATGTGACCCAGGCCTCCCAGACCCAGCACGCCTACTTTATGCCCTTTGCCTACACCCACATAGCGCAGGGGCGAGTATGTGGTGATGCCGGCGCAAAGCAGTGGGGCTACGCCTTCAAGCTTAAGCTTGCTGGATACCTTGAGGGTGTAGTCCTGGTCCACCACAATTTGTGTGGAGTAGCCACCATACGTGGGTTTCTTGGAAACACGCTCGAGGCCGTTATAGGTGGCTACCATGCCGTTGTCGCAGTACTGTTGCAGACCTGCCTGACAATTGGGACACGTGCGGCAGGAGTCGACGAAGCAGCCGATGCCCGCGAGATCGCCGGCGGCAAACCGCTTTACGTTGCTGCCCACTTTTATGACGCGACCTACGATCTCGTGGCCGGGAACCATGGGGAAGATGGAGCCGCCCCACTCATCGCGCACCTGGTGCAGGTC
>Ga0209050_1002414_pt1 | contig 16122 bp, 17 predicted proteins | sample Araplavi_mTSA_r2_FD_184276 | JGI IMG/M metagenome (GOLD analysis project Ga0209050, IMG submission 184276) | Arabidopsis root microbial communities from North Carolina, USA - plate scrape MF_Cvi_mTSA_r2 (SPAdes) (version 2) | ecosystem: Host-associated > Plants > Roots > Endosphere | place: USA... | reverse complement strand
GGTTTTCGACGACCACGGGCTGCCCCATGATCGTTCCCAACTGCTGGGCAAACGCGCGCGAGATCGCGTCGGTAGCCGCGCCCGGCGGATACGGCACCACGAGCCGCACCGGTTTCGTCGGATAGTCTGTTTGCGCCGTGGCGGAAAACGAACATAGTGCCGTCAGCACCGCGCTACCCAACAGCAATCGATATGGCGGGCGGATCGACAGACGAAACGTCTGAACAAACGGCAAGCGAAGCGGCGACCGGCGGCGAAGGGTGAAAGGCATGGCTGGCTCTTCATATGTTGACCCACAAAAAGTGTATAGAGCACCCATCCGTTGATTCAGCCACCATCCCGAAGAACTCTCCTGCAGAAAACGCAGCACTGCGTCATCGCCGTTGCCGACAACGGTGGCCGCGACTTCTTCGTTTCGCGCAGTTCTGAACTGCGGTTTCAGCTATAGCCAATCCGGTACGGCTACCTAGAATTTGAAAGCTCCAATAAATCAAAAATTATGGAGACGCTGCAATGACCCATCCTTTACCCACACGACGCGCCATCCTGCTCGGCGGCATGCTGATGGGCCTGGGTGTGAACGCTTTTGCCGCCCAAGGCGGGTGGCCGGAGCGCCCCGTCCGCCTTGTCGTCGCCGGCTCGTCCGGCGCGGGCGGCGACATCTTCGCGCGCCTGATCGCCGCGCCGCTTGCCAAGGCGCTGAACCAGCCGGTGGTCGTGGAAGCCAAGCCCGGCGCTAACGGCATGATTGCGTGCGACACGGTGGCAAAGGCGGCGCCAGACGGCTACACCCTGCTGTTCGCCCCCTCCTCCGCCATCCTGCTCAATCCAGTCGTGCTTCCCTCGCTGCCGTACGATCCGGAAAAAGACCTGCTCCCTATCGCCCAGGTCGGGGCCGCCGGAATCCTGCTGGTCGCCAATCCGACCACCGGCTTCAAGAACCTGGCCGACATGGTCGCGTACGCCAAGGCCAATCCTGGCAAACTCGCCTATGGTTCGTGGGGCACCGGCTCGTCCGGCAACCTGGCCATGGAAGGCATCAAGGCGCACTACGGCCTGGACATGCCGCACGTGCCCTACAAGCAGTTGGTAACCGAGAGCACCGACCTGATCGCCAACAACATCAGCGTCGGCTTCATGGACATCGCCTCGCCCATTCCCCACATGCGCAGCGGCAAGCTGGTCGCCCTGGGCCAGACCGGATCAAGGCGCTGGCCCGCGTCGATGGACGTCCCGACGCTGGGGGAACAAGGCTACAGATTTGAGGCGGACGGCTGGTACGGCGTCTTCGCCCCCGCCGGCACGCCGGCCGAGATCATCGACAAGCTCAACGCCGAGATCTATCGCGCGCAGCACACGCCGGACGTGCGGGAAAAAATCGAAGGCCAGAACATGATCGTGCCGGCGGACATGTCTGCAAAGGAATTCGCAGCATCCATCAAACGCGACGCCGTCATCTGGCAAGGGTTGGCGAAAGTGGCCGACCTGAAGAACAAATAGGTCGCGCGCATGGACACACCTTTCAAACTTCCTTTCTCCTCCGATGCCTTGCAGGGCCGCGTGGCGGTGGTAACCGGCGCGGCCGGCGGAATCGGTCTTGCCATTTGCGAGCACCTGCATGCGATGGGCGCCGCCGTCGTCCAGGTGGATGTCAACGCATGCACTGCCGGCTCGGATGCCGATGGCCGCCTGAACGTGCGTTGTGATATCTCCGATTCCGATTCGGTTGCCGAGATGGCCAATCAGGTGCGAACCCGATTCGGGCGGTGCGACATACTGGTCAACAACGCCGCCGTCAGCGCGCCGCCGGTGGGACTGGAGGCGCTGCCGCTTGAGCTGTGGGACCGCATCTTCCGCGTCAATCTGCGCGGCGCGTTGCTGTGCGCGCAGGCCGTGTTTCCGTTGATGCGGGACCAACAGGGCGGCAGCATCATCAATGTGTCATCGATCTCCGCCCAGAAGCCAACCCGGCTCGGCGCTTACGGCACGACCAAGGCGGCGTTGCAGGCGCTGACGCGCCAGATGGCCGTGGAGTGGGGACCGCTGGGCATACGCGCGAATTCCATCAGCCCCGGCATGATACGCACGCCACTGTCCGAACCGCACTATCGAAATGAAGGTGTGCTGCACAAGCGCATTGCAAGCATTCCTGCTCGGCGGATCGGGCGGCCGGCGGACATTGGCGGCGCGGTCGCGTTTCTTGCCAGCGATGCGTCGTCGTATGTGAATGGCCAGGATCTCGTGGTGGATGGGGGTTTCGTCAAGGCATCGTTGACGAATCTCTATGCGACGTGAGGCGGCGGCGGGAAGGCATTCCGCCAACCGCCGTGCACGGGGCGCCGGGCGCTGATCAGGCTCGGGCCCTCGCACTCCCCGCCGACACGTCCTGCAGCGCGGCCGTCAGCAGCGGCTTCCAGGATTCGATATGCCGGGTGATCAACGCGGCAATTGCCTCGGTCTGCCGCGTTTGCGCCAACTCGATCATTTCGTAGTGCTCCGACACGGACGCGCGCTGCCGCTCCAGACCCTCCGGCGAATTGATTCCATACAGGCGCATGTCGGCTCTCAGGTCCATGATCATTCGTGTCAGCAGCGGATTGTTCGCGCGCGACACCAACGCTTCATGGAACCGGCGGTCCGTTTCGATGTAATCGGCGACATTGCCTGCCTTGACGGCGGCGGCAACCGCATCGGCCAGCTCAATCAGCGGCGCCGCGTCGGTGAGACCCGCCCGCGCAACTGCGACGAGCGCCCCCGATTCGAGCATGATGCGCACGTCAAAATGGTTCTCCAGGTCCTTGGGCGTAGCTGCTTCCACACGGAACCCCCGATTGCGCAGCGGCGCGACCAGGCCCGTACGGCTCAGCTCCAGCAACGCCTCGCGCACCGGGGTCGTGGACATGCCCATCTCGGTCGCCACTGCCGGCACGGAATAAATGGTGCCCGGTGCCGCTTCGCCCGACACGATGCGGGAGCGCAGTTGCGCCAGCACCATTTCCCGCAAATTGGTGACGCTTTCCATCGAGATCCCCTGGAAAAAAACGAACCGTCACTATATCAAATCCCTTGCAGTAGCGCGTGACGCGCTATATAAATGCGTCACGCGCTACCTGATGCGCCCGCCCCGGGCCGAGGCGAATTGGCCCAATGGAGACATCTATGGATGAACCTTTGAAGCGCCACGTCTGCCTTGGCTGTGGCTTTCTGTACGACGAAGCCCTGGGGCTGCCCGAACACGGCATTGCGCCAGGAACCCGATGGGCCGACATTCCCCACGATTGGGTCTGCCCCGACTGCGGCACCCCAAAGAGCCGGTTCGAAATGGTCGAACTTCCGTACGCCAGCGCCGAAGCCGCCGCGCACGCCCTCGTCTGAACGCCTGCCGAGAACTCATCATGAACAAAGACTTTGTGCTGCGCGCGCACGACCGCGGCTTTGAAAAATTTCTGTCGACGGGCGAAGCGTCCAGCTATATCGCGGGCCACCCCGAAGGCATGGTGACCCGCCATTCCAGCTTCAACTTTGGCGCTTACCAAAGCGGCATTCCCGGATTCGGCCGGATCCGCGTTTTTGGCGAGGAAGTATTCAGTGGCACCGGTAGCGGCTACAACATGCACCGCCACCATGACTTCATCATTTGCGCGTTCGTTCTGGCGGGCACGCTGACGCACGTGAACACGGTAGGCAACATCGATCAACTTGGACCGAACGACTTCTACGCCTTCTCTGCCGGCTCCGGCGGCAAGCATTCCGAATTGAATCTGGCCAGCACCGATATGCAAGTGCTGTATCTGTGGCTCTTGCCCGACCGCCTGCTGACGCCGCCTTCCTATACGCGCAGCCACTTCGATGCGAGCACGCGCCGCAATCAGCTTACGCAACTGGTGGGCAACGCCGACGGCGCCTTGCGAATCAGCCAGGACGTATCGGTTTCAAGGTTGGTGGCCGACCAGGCAATGCACCTGCAATACACGCCCAAATCAAATCGTCATGGCGTGTATGTGTTCATGCTGGACGGAGAGGCCAGCGTCGATGACATCACGCTGGCGCGCCGCGATAGCCGAGGCGTGTGGGGCGATCGCCCCATCACGATTCAGACGGACGGTGAAGGCGCCGATCTCCTCATCATTGAAACCATCCAGTAACGCCGTCCAGATCAACCTGCGTTGCAAGCGGCGCTTGTATTCACACGCCGCTTGCCCCCCGTCTGGGGGATGCGAGGAGAATGTCATGCCAGTGATTCAGCTGTATTACGCAAAGGGGATGCTCGACCCCGCCAGCAGGAACGAAATGGGCAAGCGGCTGACGGAAGTGCTGTTGACAATGGAAGGCGGCGCCCGCACCCCGGGCGGCTTGGCCTTCGCGTCGGTGCTGTTCACCGAAGTGCCCGCCGAAGACTGGTGGGTTGGCGGTAAGATCGACGACACGCCCATCCGCACCCACAGCCGTCTGCTCGCCCGCGTCAGCATTCCTGAAGGCTACATGAGCCAGCAGCACAAGTCCGAGGTCCACGCGTCGGTACACGCAGCCATGATGGAAAGCCTGGGCGCCACGCGCGAAGACGGCAGCGGCGCATTGGTCATCATCGAGGAAGTGTCGGAAGGCAATTGGGGCGCGGGCGGGCACACCATCAGCCTCGCCGCCATTGCAAACACCGTCGGGCTTGCCAAGGACGGCGAGCGTTTCAAGTGGGTCGAAGCCTACTTCCAGGCCAAGGCCAGACAATATGCAGCGTCGCATTACCCGCCAGGCACCGGCGGCCTGTTGCCGGCACTGTCCGCCACCTCCGCGACGCAGGGAGAATGACGATGGCCTTCGAGTTCACCGCCTGCGGAACCCAGGCCCCATTTTTGCTGTCCCTGTTGTACAGCGCCGGCAGCGGGCCGGCGTCATAACAGGAGTCACATGAATGACACGATCCCAACATCTCCGGCTGAGCGCACTCTGCGCGGGCGTGGCGCTTGCCGGCAGCGCCATCGCGGCCGACGCCCCCAAGGTGCCGGACTACGGCCCCAACCTGGAGCGCTTTGAGTATCCGCACGAGGTCAAGCGGCTGGCGCTGGACACGCAAGGCCAGAAGCTGTCGATGGCCTACATGGACGTGGCCGCCGCCAAGCCCAACGGCAAGACCGTCGTGCTCATGCACGGCAAGAACTTCTGCGGCGCCACCTGGGACGCCAGCATCGCCGCCCTGAGCCAGGCGGGATACCGCGTCGTCGTGCCCGACCAGATCGGCTTCTGCAAATCCGACAAGCCGCAGGCCTACCAGTTTTCGTTTCATCAACTGGCCGCCAACACCCACGCCCTGCTCGATCATTTGAAAATCGACCGCGCCAGCATTGTCGGCCACTCCATGGGCGGCATGCTCGCCGCACGCTACGCGTTGATGTACGGCCCGCAAACCGACGCCCTGGTGCTCGTCAATCCCATCGGCCTCGAAGACTGGAAACAGAAAGGCGTGCCCTACCGCAGCATCGACGACTGGTATCAGCGCGAGCTCAAGGCCAACTTCGAGGGCATGAAGAAGTACCAGCTGGGCACCTACTACGCCGGCCAATGGCGCGACGACTACGACAAGTGGGTCCTCATGGCCGCCGGCATGCTGCAAGGCGAAGGCCGCGAACGTGTTGCGTGGAACCAGGCGCTGACCTACGACATGCTCTACACGCAGCCCGTCGTGCACGAGTTCGGTCAGATCGCCGTGCCTACCACGCTGCTGATCGGGGAAAAGGACAACACCGCCCCCGGCAAGGACGCCGCGGCGCCCGAAGTGGCAAAACAGCTCGGCAACTATCCTGAGCTGGGCCCGAAGTCGGCCAAGGCCATTCCAAATGCAAAGCTCGTCACGTGGCCGGAGCTTGGCCATTCCCCGCAGGTACAGGATCCGAAGCGGTTCAACGAAGCGTTGCTGAAGGCTTTGCCGGCGGCGAAGGGTTAAGGGACGTGTTGCTGACAAACGCCGCCACCCGCGAGACCACATCGCCGCACCCGCGGCCCATCGTGACCACGTGACGGCGATCTGTGAGCAACTGCAGCTGCACATTCGTGTTGCACGCCCTCTTCACGATCTTGAACGCGTTCGATACGGGCGCAACGTCATCCTGCCGCGCATGAATGACAAGGCAGGGAGCGCGCAGCATGTCCAGGCGGCGCGATACCGAGGCCGCCAGTTTGCGCATTTCGGCAAGCGACCCCCAGGGGAGGCGCGGCAAGCCCGCCGCGCGCTCCCGGCGCTGAAGCGCCCGATGCCGGCCTATGCCCAGTGCCCTCGCGGCCAGCAGCCGTAAGGCCACCCTCACGCGTTGCGGAACCGTCCGGCCGTCATGACGAAACACGGGCGACAGCGCCAGGACACCGGCCACGTGGAACGGACGTTCCTGCGCAAAGGCGAGCGCCAGCACGGCCCCCGTGGACACGCCGCCGACGATCACGCGGTCAACCTGGCAAGCCAGCACATCCGCGCCACGCCGCACGCTGGCCAACCAATCCAGCCACCCTGCGCCGGCCAGATCCTGCACAGAGCCGCAGTGCCCCGCCAGCTTGACCACGAGCACCGCGTAGCCGTACCGATTCAGACCGCGCGCCAGCTCGTGCAGCTCGCTTGGCAGGCCGCCCACCCGATGAATCAGAAGGATGCCCGTGCGTCCGTGCCCGCCATGGCCCGCCAGCAGATGCTCGCCGGCCATGGGTTCCAAAGGCTGCGGCGTTGCACCGCGCGCCGGGATCGGGCCATCGGCCGGCCGCGCGCACCCCACCGGCCTACCTTCCGCCACCTTGCAGATTGCGTCGACCACATTCATGCAGACGCCTCCTCGCACTTGTGGCCGTCAGAGGGCAAGCTGGCGCCCATGGCGCGTCGATACGCCGCGAGCGTGCGTAGCATCTGTTCGCCCAGGCGCAGGTGCGTATCCGCGAACGCCCGCGCATTGGCGACGATGGCGTGGGTACGCCAGGGCCGGTTTCGAATCTGCATGATGCAGTCGGCATAGCCCGCTATATCACCGGGCGCGGCCAGCCAGCCTGTCTGGCCGGGCACGACGATCTCGGGCAAGCCGCCCACATCGCTGGCAACGACAGGCCGGGCTGCGGCAAACGACTCGGGCACGATACGCGACCAGGCTTCCGTTGCGGATGGAACCAGCACGACATCCGCCGCGCGGATCATGTCAGGCACATCGGTGCGGTGACCGGCAAACACCACATAGTCCGAAATGCCAAGATCGATCGCCAGACGGTAAAGCCCATAGGCATAGGGTTGAGTGCGAGCGGTCGCCATGCCTACGACGAGCGCCACCGCCGGCACCCCACGGATGCGCAGGCGTTGCACGACGTGAAGCAGATCAGCCTGCCCTTTTTCTGGCCGCAGCATCCCGATGGTGGCGACGACGTATGCGGCTCTGGGCGTGGGCACCCCGAGGGCGCGACGGATGTGCAGGCTCGCATCGAGCGCGTCATTGGGCGAAAAGAACGGGTCCCCGGCCCACTCCCCGACAACGCTGATCCTGTCTTCAGCGGCCAACCGGGCCGCCAGCAGCTCCTGTTTGCCGACTTCGCTGGTTGCGATGACGTGATCGCACCCGATCGCCCATTCCAGCCGGCGACGCAGGGAGGAACGCATGGGTTTGGCGAAGTGACGCGTCCGGACGACGGCGCACAGGTCACGGCAGAGCGCGGCGGTCTTCGCGTCGGCACGGCTGTGACTGTCGATGACCTCAATGCGAAGGAATCGGACGGCCCGGCGAAGCGCCAAGACGGTCCGAATCGAGTACGCGGGATTGAAATCGATGTCTATGGTCGTCAGCTTGCGCTCGCGCGCGGCGTGGCTGACGGCACTGTTCGAGGGCGAGGCGATCGCGACTTCGTAGCCACGGTCGTGCAGCCAGCTAGCCTGCTCCAGCGTGCGGAACTCCAGGCCGCCGAGGCTGCGCTCAGCGAGCGTATGCAGAATGCGCATGATGATCCAGTACATCCAGGCAGGCGGGAAGCACCTCACCGGTCGTGATCGAATTGATGCCGCTCTGGGGGTGCCGTGGAACGACGAACGCCGACCCGGGCCGTTGCCAGAACCACTCGGGATTCGCCTCGTTGAAGATGCCGACATAGGGCACACAAGCGCCCTGCGCGATATGCGAGGGACCGCAGTCATTGGCCACCACCAGGCGCGCGCGCAACGTGATGGCGCTCAATTCCGAAATGGGCCGGCAATAGGCAATGGAAAAGTCGGGCCGTTGCATCGCCTGCAGGGCTTCCCGCTCGGCGCTTTCCTGCTGCCCAAGCACGAACAGAAAGCGGGCGCCGGCGCCCAGCAGCGGCTTGAGCCTATCGGCCAGCCTCACGTAGTTTGCAAGACTCCACCGCTTGAAAGCGCCCGCGCCGCCCCCGGGGATCATCACCACGTCGGCGCCCAGCACCGAGTGCACGTGGGGACGAGCGAGCATCTGGAAGCACGCGCGCGTCGCGCCTTGCAGGTCGAACGGCCGATATGCGGCCAGCACGCGCAGATTGGCTTGGCCGATGTATTCCGTGACGTCCTTGCGGTGGCAATGCGTCCAGGCCAGGTCGCTGATCCGGGCGTTGCGGAACCCCAAACGGATCGACGGCGGGCGCAGCAGGTTGACCACGCCGAAGCGCTCGCTGCTGTGATGCAGGCTGACGGACAGGCGCGTTTCTTTTCTCAGACTGCGCAAATAATCGAAGAACGTAGCCGCGCGCACGAACTCATCGACCCAGGGCAACGCGCGGTAGAAGCTGCCCACGTCGTCACGCGCGACCACCTTGATGCGGCGCGACGGCCACCATGTCTTGAGCTGATACAGCGTCGGCATGGCGACGATCTGGTCGCCAAGCTGCGGCTTGCTTCTGACATACACAACGATTTCCGACACCTGCGGCCTCCCTGCTGATTGCACGGCCGGTCGGCCGCTGGCGGGCAATGTATCGGCAGGTGGCCGGCATAATTCCGGCGTCCTTTGAACAATTGTGAAGAAGTTTGCACTGCCCTTCGAACAACTTCACAAGTTGTCCGCGGCGCATTGCGATAGCCGCCCCGGGGCGGCGACTACATGCCATGCCTGGCCTGGCGCATCAGGCGCATTGTCAGCGTCGCAACCGAGCCGACCAGCGCCTCGCCCGAATCCGCGTTGCTCATGACCATCACGGCAAGTCTGTCCTGCGGCGCAACGACCCACCGCGAGTGGAACGCTTCCGTCGCACCGCTATGGTCGCGTAGCGATGTCGCGCTCACCAATTCGTCGCCGCAAGGCGCGGCCAGCCATGACAAGGCAAGGCGGCAATCCAGATCCATGCTGCTAACGGCCACGGTTTCCAAACCCAGCAACGTCTGCGCGGATCGCTCGGACAGCACCTGTCCTGCCCCGGATCCGGCGCCGGCTCTGCCTTGCCCGAACAGCATGCTGGAAAAGCGCGCCATCTCGGATGCGCTCATCCACAGGCCATCTGCCGCCGCGTTCGGCTGTGGCCCTTCCGCCCAGGGCTGGCCGCGCCGGTAGCCGGCCGCCCGCTGCCCCTTCATGCGCTCGTGCGGATGAAATCCCGCGCGCGGCATGTTCAGGGGTCGAAGAACGGTGCGCCTCACGTACGCGTCAAGCGGTTCTTGTGCCGCATGCGCCACCATGTCGCCCAGCAAGGCATACGCCATGTCGGCACGGGCTCGGCCCATCGTGTCTTCCAGCGTGGCCGGATGCACGCCCAGAAGCGTACGGGCGGTGAAGGGCGCAGCATCCATCCACTGCGCGGCGTTGCGGCGCGGTTCGAGGCGCCCGTATATCAAGGCGTCGTCAGCCGGCAGGTCCAGCGACAGCAAGCCGTCGTCCGCGGCGCGAAGCACGGCCGCCGCCGTGACGACCTTGCTGATGGCGCCCACGCGATACAGCGTGTCGCCGGTCGCCCGTCGATGCCGTGCCGTGTCCGCGTACCCGAAACCCGTGCTCCAGACGATGCGCTGATCGTCCACGACCGCAATGGAGAGGCCGGGAACCTTGGACACGCCCATTTCGTAAGGGATGCGCTCGGTCAGGTAGTCGACCACCGCCGCATAGTCCCCTTTCTGAATCGTCGCGGGCGCGGCGGGTGGCAACCCCTGGCAACCGCCCACAGCGACGAAGAGCGATCCGATGGCAATCAGGCGGGCAAGCGAGAACATGGATGACGGCAACCCCGTGAAAGAGAAATGCCGAGATGCTATCGATGCGCCACCGCGCGATCCTTCCTGCTTTGTAGGGAGTTTGTGAAGATCTTTGCGCGTGCGTTGCGCGCGCGCCAGGTCGAGTCAGGCGGCATGCCAACGGATAACGAAGCGGGCGCCGCCCAGCGGACTGTCAGACACCAGCGCCTCGCCGTTGTGCCATCGGGCCACACGGCGCACGATGGCCAATCCCAGTCCCGTTCCTCCGGTGCCGCGCGCGCGGCTCTCGTCGAGCCGGATGAAGGGATCGAAAACCCGCTCACGATCCGCAGGCGGCACGCCGGGTCCGTCGTCATCCACCGTCAGCACGTAATGCAGAGGCTCTGGACTGGCCAGTCCAACCTGAACGTTTCCGCCGGCATGCCGGATGGCATTTTGCAGCAGGTTCAGCAACGCGCGCGTCATGTAACGCGGATGCAGCCGGACTTCGCCCGCATCACAGTGCGTCACCTCGCAATGCACACGCGCTCGCTCAGCCTCAAACGAGGCGTGTTGCACAACGGAATCGAGCCAGCCGCGGGCATCCTGGGGCTGTAGCGGGATGTCGTCGCGCTTGTGTTCCAGGCGGGCGTACATCAGCAACTCCGATGCCATGCTGTCCAGCTCGGCGACATCGTTCTTCATTTCCTCGACAAGACGCTTGCGCGCGGCGGCGTCGGCCTCTTGCTCGATCATGTCCAGTTCGAACGACAACCGGGCGATGGGCGTTCGCAGTTCGTGCGACACCGCGTTGGTCAGCTCGCGCTGATTGCTGATCAGCGCACTGATGCGATCGGCCATCTGGTTGAACGTGTCGCCCAGCCCACGGATGCTGGAAAACCGCGACAATTCGGCGCGCACACGCAGGTCGCCCTGTCCCATCCGTTGCGCGGCGGTCTTCAGCGCTTCCAGATCGCGCCAGACCGGCAGCGCCCACACCAGCATGAATCCACACAACATCACGCCCAGGGCGGCGTAGATGGCGACGATCACCCACGTGCCGACCAGCGGCTCGGGCGGCAGCTTGACCATCAGCCACTGCGCGCCCGGACCCGGTATGGCGGCCACGAAGCTCATCTGGTCGTCGCGCAGGAAGAATCCGCCTGCGTCGATGGTGCGGCGTTCCACATCGGTCAGCGCAAATTCCGCCGCGTTGTAGTCGGCCGGATTCAGGACCTGCAACGCCAAACCGTAATGGGGCGCCAACGTGTTGCGCACGTAGTCGGGGCGCGCCTCGGGCGGCACATGGGCCAGTTCCTGCTTCAGGCTGTGCAGCTGACCGCGCACGGCTTCACGCGTGTAGTTGGTTGTCTCGGACTCAAAGAGATAGTTCGCCGCCCGGTCCACCACTTCGTTCGACAGCACGAACCCGATGGCCAGCACCACGAAAATGCGCAGGACGAACCTAAGCATTGCCCAGCTCGTGGACCTTGGGCGAGAACAGGTAGCCCTTGCCCCAAATGGTCTTGATGCGCGCCGGGTCACGCGGATCGTCGTCCAGCTTGCGGCGCAACTTGCTGATGCACACGTCCACGGTGCGATCGAGCCCGTTGAACTCGATGCCGCGCACGGCGTTGAGCAGATCGTCGCGCGTCAGCACTTGGCCGGCCTGGCTAGCCAACGCCCACAACATTTCAAATTCCAGCGTCGTCAGGTCGACCTCTGCGCCGGCCAGCACGACCGCGCGGGTCTGACGGTCGATCGACAACGGTCCGAACGCCAGGAGTTCAGGCTGCGTTTCAGCCTGGTTGTGACGACGCATCAGGGCGCGGATCCGCGCCAGCAGAACACGCGGCTCCACGGGCTTGATGACGTAATCGTCTGCGCCGGATTCCAGACCCAGGATTTGATCCACGTCGTCTTCGCGGGCGGTCAGCATCAGGATCGGCGCAGACGAGAACGCCCGCAGATCGCGGCAGACCTGCAGGCCGTCTCGGCCAGGCAGCATCAGATCAAGAATGGTGATGGCCGGCTCGTGACGACGAAACGCATCCACCGCATGATCACCACGATACGCCTGAACAACGTTGAATCCGTGCTGTTCCAGAAACTGCGCGATCAGGCGCGCCAGCTTCGCATCGTCTTCGACTAACAAGGCCTTGGTCATGGTGTGGAGACAGAGTTTCATGCACCGGCACAGTGCATTTTGGCGGCAAGCATACACCGAAAGAATTTCGGGTCGCGTGGGCGTTGTTGAGGGCAATGGGCAAAGCGGCATGCGCTGAACACCCCGCGCGCCGCTAACGTGGCCGCGCCTGCAGGCCATACAAACCGTCAGAATTGTTACCGGTCGCCCGTGTACCTATCTGATACATTGGCGCCTCAAAAATAATGAAAAAGCGAGGCCAGCCTCACCGCGCGGCAGCCGCCGTGCGTGAGACATGCACGCACAACGTCAATCAACAACGTGCCGCGATCAAGCGCCTCAGTCTCAATCGTCGATCTTCGGGGTAACAATCAAAATGAGAAAAATTGCACTGCTTGTGGTTTTGCCTGCGCTGCTCGCGGGTTGCACTTCCGCGCAGATGAGCATGATTACCGGCAAGCGGAACAAGACCTACAACGACGTTAATGCAGCATGGGTGGGCAGCACCGAAGAGCAACTGGTTTCCAAGTGGGGACCGCCCAAGAAGAGCTACACGCTTGAAAGCGGTGCAAGAATTATTTCGTACGAAGAGATCTGGGGCCCGATTTCGGCTTATCACGTGTGCGTCGAGAAGTTCATGATCGAAAAGGGCATCGTGACGAAGTGGGGTCTGTCGGGTTGCCCGGCGCGCATGACGGGCTCGATGCCGGCGGAAACGCCGATTCCGCAACCGACGATGTAAAACCCGCGTCGCAGATTCAATACCACCGACGCTCGATTAGTACCCGGCACACTTCAAGTCCGGGTACTCGTCGAGCGGCAATCACGACAGGCCCAAGCGCACGGCTTACTCGTTAAGCGACATCGGCCGCGATCCTCCCGGCGGCAGGCCGAACACGCGCCTGATCGCATTCAAAAACGCGCCGTAAGGCCGGCCCAGCACCAGCATCATCACGGCCGCGCCCAATATCCCTCGCACCAGACCCTCGCCCGATGCCCCGCTGATCGCGATGATCGCGGCGTAAATAGGCACCTGGAAAGTCATCAGCGCCACGCTATCCCAAAGCAGCCGGGACACGCGCGTGTCCTTCGCGCGCCGCATTGTCCAATCGCGCCAGAGACCGTAAGGCCTACCGACCGGAATCATCAGCGCACCGCCGATCAGCCGCGCGTGGAACACCTGGTCCCACGTCATTCCCGCGATCCAGCGCTCGTTGATGATGCCTGTCGTCGTAAAGAACAGGATCAGCGCAACGGTGTCGGCAATATAGGAGCGCGTGGATAGCGGCGAGGTGGTCTTGTCCGTCACGTGCCGTTCCCCCGGCATCTGTTCTGCCTGCCGGCGCCCGAATCTGTATATGGCGGCACGTTCCCCGGCCCGCTAGACTGCGACGACCTTCGATTCCGAAAAACGTCCTCCCCGCGGTAGCCAACATGCTGAAAATATTGGGAAAAGCCTCGTCCATCAACGTGCGTAAAGTGCTGTGGACGTGCGCAGAACTGAATTTGCCGTTTGATCGCGAAGACTGGGGCAGCGGTTTCCGGCCCACGTCCGAACCGGAGTTCCTGGCGCGCAATCCCAATGCCATGGTGCCCGTGATCCAGGATGGCGACTTCGTGCTGTGGGAGTCGAACACCATCATCCGCTATCTGGCGGGCCAGTATCAGGGGCAACACCTGTATCCGGCCGAGCCGAAGCGGCGCGCGCGGGTGGACCAGTGGATGGATTGGCAGGCAACCGACTTGAACCGGTCCTGGAGCTACGCCTTCATGGCGTTGGCGCGGCAGTCGCCCGCGCACCGGGACGAGGCCGCCATCGAGGCGTCGTGCCGCGACTGGGCGCGGTTCATGGGGATTCTGGACCAGCGGCTGGCCGCCACCGGCGCTTATGTGGCCGGCGACGCGTTCACGCTGGCCGACATCCCGGTGGGGCTGTCGGTGAACCGCTGGTTCGAGACGCCGTTCGAAAAGCCCGCGTTGCCCGCCGTGGCGGCGTACTACGACCGGCTGGCGCAGCGCGACGGCTACCGGCAGTACGGCCGCAACGGCACGGCTTGAGGAAAGCGCCCGCGGGCGCACTCCCCCTATTTCACGACGCCGCAAACGATACGTCCGCCTCCGCCGCCCAGCGGCTCGGGCTTGTCGCTGTAGTTGTCGCCGCCAGCGTGGATCATCAACGCCCGGCCCTTCACGTCAGCCAGCTTCAGGTGCGGCGCAAGCACGGTTTTCGTCGCGCTGCCATCGGCCGCGACGGTGAGGAACGGCAGGTCACCCTGATGTCCGTCGGTCGCCATCGGCCCCTTGTGCGCCTTGGTGCCCTTGGGATCCAGGTGCCCGCCCGCACCGCCGCCCGGCGCGGTCTTGCCGCTTACCGGACCGGGCTCGCACGAGCCTTTCTCGTGCACATGAAAGCCGCGCTCGCCGGGCGGCAGGCCTTTGAGGTGGGGCGTGAATTGCAGCCCTTCCTTGGTGTCTTTCAGGGCGATGGTGCCGGCGCTCTTACCGACGCCATCGGGCGTCAGGAACGACATCGAGACGTCTTCGGCCAGCGCCGCGCTGGACGCGCCCGCCAATGCCAGCGCCGTGACAAGCATCGAGAATTTCTTCATGAATTGCCTCCTGGAAAGATGCCCGCAAGCTGCGGGCGGCCATCGGTAAGGCGCGCCTCGCGCAGCCGGCGGCGCAGATGAAGATAGCACCGGGGCCGGGCGGTCCGCCAGAAAACTTCGTTCCTGATACAAGGTTGTGACACGGTGTGGGGAAAGGCCAAAGCCGCTGCCTAGCCGTTCACGATCAGGACCACCGCATGCAGCAGCACGCCGATCAGGCCGCCCACCAGCGTGCCGTTGAAGCGGATGTACTGAAGATCGCGCCCCACACTGAGTTCCAGTTCGTCGACCAGATGACGTTCGTCCCAGTTCTTGACGGTGCGCGAAATGTGCTCGGTGACGCCAACACGCAGCCGTCCGGTCAGACGCCGCGCGCCGCCCAAGATGTGGTTGTTGATGGCTTCTCGCAGGCCGGGGTCTTCGCCAAGCTTGCGCGCCAGCGCCAGCAGCGCGCTTTCCAGATGCGCGGCCAGCGCGGAATGTTCGTCCGCCAGGTCGCGCCGCAGCGCCGCATGGATGTCGTCCCACAGGCCTTGAACGTATTCCTGGACCTTGGGGTGGTCGATGGCGCGCTGCTTCAGGGCTTCGACCTGGCTGGCCAGCGCCGGGTCGGTCTTCAGGCGTTCGATGTAGTTCATCACCCACGCCTCGTAGTCGCGGCGCACAGGGTGGTCGGGCTCGGACAGCACGTCGCGCAGCTCTTCGACCAGCGCGCGCGCCAGGCGGTCGGCCAGGTTGTCGGCGATGTTGTCGACGGACTTGACCACGTCAACGGCGGCGATGATGCGCGGCCATTCCTTGCGGGCGAACTTCACGAGCAGGGTCGACGCGCGCTCCTTGACGTCTTCCTCGGCCAGGTAGCCGCCCAGGCGTTCCATCGCGGCGTCCAGCAGCTCCTGGTGCCGCCCGTCGCGGGTCAACAGGCCCAGCACCTCGCCGGCGGTGCCCGCCGCATCCCAGCGGCGCAGATTGCTGACGACGAATTCCTGGATGACACCGCGCACGGCCCGATCGTCCAGCAGGTCCAGCGTCTGCAGCGCCACGCGCCGCGCCCCATCGCTCAGGGCGTGCGCCTGCGCGGGCTGGGCCAGCCAGCGGCTCAGCCGCGCGGCGGGATCGAAGACGCGCAGCTTTTCAATGAGGGTGTCGGGGTCCAGGAAGTGATCGCGCACGAAGATCGCCAGGCTGTCGCCGATGCGGTCCTTGTTGCTGGGGATGATGGCGGTGTGCGGAATGGGCAGACC
>Ga0209050_1002409_pt1 | contig 16158 bp, 15 predicted proteins | sample Araplavi_mTSA_r2_FD_184276 | JGI IMG/M metagenome (GOLD analysis project Ga0209050, IMG submission 184276) | Arabidopsis root microbial communities from North Carolina, USA - plate scrape MF_Cvi_mTSA_r2 (SPAdes) (version 2) | ecosystem: Host-associated > Plants > Roots > Endosphere | place: USA... | reverse complement strand
TCCTTATTGTGCCAACCGGAATGCGGTCAGCTTTCCATCAACGTTCTGCACCAGCAGAATCCCATCGGCGACCACCGGCTGCGCCAGCAGGGCATCGCCACCGCTCTTGGCGCGCCCGGCGAATTCGCCGTTATCCGTCCGCAACCAGTGCAGATAGCCCTTGTAGTCACCGACTACAACGTAATCGCCCTGCACCACCGGCCCGGTCAGCGAGCGGCGGGCCAGGCCCGTCTGCGACCACATGGCGCTGCCGCTGGCCTTGTCCAGGCCGAACACACCGCCCTTGTTGTCGGTCACGAACACATTGCCCGAGGTCAGGGCCACGCCACCGGCGCCGCCATGATCACGCGCCCACAGCGGACGGCCGGTCGGGCCTTCGATCGCCATGGTCTGGTTCTTGAAGCTGCTCACGTACAGGGTATTGCCTTCCAGCACCGGGGCGCCGTCCACGTCGGACATGCGCTCCAGTTCGGTGCGGCCCTCGCCGTTGGCGACCATCTGGTCCCATACGGTGCGGCCGTCCTGCATGCCCAGTGCGGCGACGCTGCCGTCATCGTTGCCGATGAACAGCACGCCCGGGCCGGCCACCACCGGCGCGTTGCCGCGCACGGTCAGGGCGGGCAGCTCGCGCGGGTTGAACCACTTCTGGGTGCCATTGCCGGCGTCGAAGGCGGTCACCCGGCCATCGTTGCTGCGCACGAACACGATGCCCTGGCCGATGGCCGGCGCCGAGATCACTTCGCCGGTCACCTTGGCACGCCACTTCTCGGTACCGTCGCTGGCGTCCAGCGCGATGACCTGGCCGTCCAGCGTCCCGATCACCACCAGGCCCTCGCCGACGCCCGGGCCGCCGGACAGGCGCAGCTTGGGCTGCTTCTTGACCTTGGCCGGTTCGTAAGTCCACACGGTCTTGCCGGTCTGCAGGTCCAGAGCGTGCACGCCGCCGGTGATCGCTGCCGCGAACACGCGGCCATCGGCCACCACCGGACCCTGGCGAACGCCGATGCGCTTCTCGCCCTTGCCCAGGTTGCTGCTCCAGATCCGCTCCACCTTGACGGTGGGTTCGAACTTCACCAGCTCGGCCGGTTCCAGCGCCTTCTTGGCCTCGGCGTCCTTGCCCGCGAACCAGCCCTTGACGGTGGTGCAGCCGGACAACGCCACACCCATCAGCACCAGGGTGGCAACGCGCTTGATCATGACCATCTGCTTCATTACACCGACTCCGCAGGGGCGGCAACGGTGCCACCGGCATCCATCACCTTGGTTTCCAGAACACGCCGCTGCGGCGCTGCCACGTCCAGCGTCTTGAGCGCCTTCTCATACAGGCCACGGGCTTCGTCGCGCTTGCCGGCTGCGATCAGGGCGTCGCCCTGGATCTCCAGGCTGGCACTGTCGGTCGCGCCGCCGAGCGCCTTGATGGCGTCGTCGTGCTTGCCGGTGGCGATCAACAGGCGCGCGATGCGCTGGTTGATGACCGGCTTGAATTCGGCATCGGCCTGGATGGCGCGCAGGGTGGCCAGCGCGTCTTCGTTCTTGCCGGCCTCGACCTGCGCCTTGGCCAGCTGCAGCGCTGCCAGGTCCGCGTAGACCTTGGCCTTGGTGCCATCCAGGTCCTTCACGCCCTTGGCCGCTTCGTCCAGCTTCCCGTCCTGGAGCTGCTTCAGCACCACCTGGTACTGGGCGTTGGCGCCGGTCAGGTGACTGCCCTGTTCCTTCTGCCACCACTGCCAGCCGGCAATGCCGCCGATGGCGATGGCCACGCCGGCAATGATGCTCACACCGTTGTTCCGCAGCCAGCTGCGGACGCGTTCACTTTGTTCGTGCTCGTCGAGCAGGTCGTCGATCGCCATGCGTACTCTCGCCCCTGCCGTTCAGGAGGGACTGTTTGAATTGGACTGTCGAAACAGTGGAAACGCGGCTCAGTGTGAAACCGGAGCCACGGAGCCGTCAGAGGATACCGTAAAGCGCGCCACGTTGGCTCGCTGGTACGGTGAAAGGTCGACGATAGAGCCGGCCTGCTGAACCTCGACCGCCGACGCATTGCCCAGCACCATGCGGGCCACCTGGCCCGGGCTGAAGCTGCGGGTCTCGCCCGACTTGATCAGGGCCTTTTCCACGGTCGTGCCGCCCGGTCCGGAAATGTCCACCCAGCTGTCGCCCTTGAACTGCAGGGTCAGCGCTCCGGCCGGCGCCGGTGCAGTGGTGACCGCAGGACGCGGTACGGGAGTCAGCGAGGCCAGATAGGGAGCCGACGGCGTTGCCGGAGCCGATGCAGGCGCCGCTGCCGGGGTGGCCGGCGCGCTCGGCTCGGTCGAGCCGGCAACCGGTACCGCCGCCGGAATCACATCCAGCGACGCGGTATTGGGGGTGGTCGAGGCGCTGTCGAAGTGACCGCGCGTGGCGAACCACACCGGCACCGCCAGCACGGCGGTGATGCCCACGTACAGGGCACGGCGCCCCAGGCTCTCGGCGATGCGCCGGGCCCGCGGCGTATGCGTGTGGCTGACCAGCTGCGGCGGCACCACCGGACCGATCCGGGATTGCTCCAGGACCTCGCCCAGGTCGACCTTGAGCAGGCGGGCATAGCTTTTCAGCTGGCCGCGCACGAACACCGGCGCGCCCAGCCGGTCCCACTGCTCGGCCTCCAGCGACTTCACCACCTGCACCGGCATGCGCAACTGCTGCCCCACTGCTTCGAGCGTCAGTCCTGCCGCTTCACGCGCCTGGCGGAGGCGTGCTCCACAGCCGGCTGCGGTATCGAAAGCGTTCACAGTCTGGTCATCAATCACAATGCTTCAACCCCGGGAATTAGGAGCCGCATCCTGCGGAAATTCGTCGCGAATTCGCTGCAGATAGCGACCGGATGCCACTGTGTCACCAAGCTGCGCCTCGATTTGAGAGGCAAGTTGTAACACGGAACGTGTGGCCGGTGCAGCCGCGAGACGTCGTTGTACGAAGGCCCGGGCCTCGAAGTAGCGTGCCTGGGCGTACTCGCTGCGCGCCATCGATTCCAGCGCATACGGGTTGCCCGGATCGAGCGCGAGCGACCGGCGCAGGTCCCGCGCGGCCCGCTCCGGCTGCCCCGCGTCCAGCGCGCAGCCACCGGCGTTGGCCAGGGCGGCAGCGGGGGTGCGGTAACCCGGCGCGGCAACCGCCCGGTCGAACAGGGTCAACGCTTCTGCCGCGCGGCCATGACCACATAGCCAGGCGCCATAGTTGTTGAGGACATCGCCACTCTGCGGGGCGAGTTCGGCCGCCTTCTGGAACAGCGGACCGGCTTCGGCATCGGCACCGCGCTGGTTGGCCAGGGCGGCCAGCAGCACGTAGGCGTCGGCCCGGCCCGGATCAAGCTTGAGCGCACTCCTGGCACGCTTCTCGGCGACATCGAGCTGGCCGACGCGGAACGCTTCGGCCGACAACGTCAGCTGGTCCTGGTAGCCCACCCGGCGGCGGGTTTCGGCACTGTCGCGGGCCACATACTCGGGGGCCACCCCCAGGGGGGCGCTGCTCGGTTTGATGCCTTTGCTGCCACAGCCGGCGAGTGCCAGCGCGACGAATACAACGGCTGGCAATCGGAGGTCAGGCAGCGGCATCCCGGTTTTTCCCGTCCTGTAGCGTCTTGTTGAACTCGGCCTGGCGACGCGTGCGATCCATCACCTGGCCCTTGAGCTGGCCGCAGGCGGCATCGATGTCGTCGCCACGGGTACGCCGCACCATCGTCAGCACCTGCGCATCGAGCAGGATCTTCTGGAAGGCGCGGATGTCGGCATCGCCGGACCGCTCGTAGCGGGTGCCCGGGAACGGATTGAAGGGAATCAGGTTGACCTTGCCCGAATGCGAGGCCTGCACCGCGTTGTCGAACTGGCGCATCAGCCGTGCCAGCTGACGGGCATGCTCGGGCTGGTCGTTGATGCCCTTCATGAGGGTGTACTCGAACGTCACCGACTCGCGGCGCTTGTTGGCGCGCAGGTAGCGTGCGCACGAGGCCATCAGTTCAACGATCGGGTACTTCTTGTTGAGCGGAACCAGCGTCTCGCGCAGCGCGTCATTGGGCGCGTGCAGCGACACCGCCAGCGACACATCGCTCTCGGCGGAAAGGCGGTCGATCTGCGGCACCAGGCCGGAGGTGGACAGGGTCACGCGCTTGTTGGCCAGGCCGTAGCCCAGGTCGTCGCGCATCACGCTCATGGCGCGCACGACGTTGTCGAAATTCATCAACGGCTCGCCCATGCCCATCATCACCACGTTGGTGAGGCGACGCTGCTTGTGCGGGATGTTGCCCAGATGGCGTGCGGCAACCCACACCTGGCCGATGATTTCGGCAGTGGAGAGATTGCGGTTGAAGCCCTGGGTGGCGGTCGAGCAGAACGTGCAGTTCAGCGCGCAGCCGACCTGCGAGGACACGCACAACGTGCCGCGGTTCTTGTCCGGGATGTACACCGCTTCGATGGCGTTCTTGCCATCGGTGCCCATGGCCAGCAGCCACTTGTGGGTACCGTCGGCCGAGGGCTTGTCGAACACGATGTTGGGAACGCGGACCTCGGCATGCTGGTGCAGCTTGCTGCGCAGCGCCTTGCCCAGGTCGGTCATCTGGTCGAAGTCGGTGACGTAGTGGTGGTGGATCCACTTCATCACCTGGTGGGCACGGTAGCGCGCTTCGCCGAGCGTCTCGGCGAAGAAGCGCTCCAAACCCTCGCGATCGAGGTCGAGCAGGTTCTGCTTGGCCACCGGCGCGCCGTTATCGAGCACGACGGGGATGACGGTGGGCTGTACGACCTCGTTCACGGCATTACTCTCAGCGCGAGACCACTTCGGTCGCGGCGAAGAAGTACGCGATTTCAATCGCGGCGTTCTCGACCGAGTCCGAGCCGTGGGCGGCATTGGCATCGATGGAATCGGCGAAGTCGGCGCGGATGGTACCCGGCGCAGCGTCCTTCGGATTGGTGGCGCCCAGCAGGTCGCGGTGGGCCAGCACGGCGTTCTCGCCTTCCAGCGCCTGGATCATCACCGGGCCGGAGATCATGAACTCGACCAGCGCGTTGAAGAACGGGCGCTCGCGGTGCACGGCGTAGAAGCCTTCGGCTTCGCGGCGCGACAGCTGCTTGTACTTGGCGGCCACGACCTTCAGGCCGGCCTTTTCGAAGCGGGCGTAGATTTCGCCGATGACGTTCTTGGCGACAGCGTCCGGCTTGATGATGGAAAGGGTGCGCTCCAGCGCCATGGGAAGTTCTCCGTTGGGCGGGCCACTGATCGACCCGAGAGTAACATGAAAAAAACCCGCGTCAAAACGCGGGCTTAGCCTGATATACGTGCGTCAATTCTACAGCGTCCGCAGGCCGGGACACAACGTGCCGCATTCACCTGGATGAGCGGCGGGCAACCGGGTTGCTGCACCGCACAATGCAGCCTCGGGCTGCCGGGTCTAATATCAAACAATCGTTTGATTGAACCCCAGCCCCGCCCATGGCCAAACCCGCTCACTTCTCCACCAAGGACCGCATTCTCGGCGCTGCCGAGGAGCTGTTCGCGCTGCACGGGTTCGCCGGGACCTCCCTGCGCCAGGTCACCAGCCAGGCGGATGTGAACATCGCTGCGGTCAATTACCACTTCGGTTCCAAGGAAAACCTGGTCAACGAGGTTTTCCGTCGGCGCATGGACGAAATGACCGCCGCCCGGCTCTCCCAGCTGGAGCTCGCCCGCCGCGAGTGCCCGGGACAGCTGCGCCCGGTGCTTGCGGCCTTCGTCGAGCCGGCGCTGGCCATGGCCCAGGACCGCCAGACCGGCGGCGCCTTCGTGCGGGTCATTGCCCGGGCCTATGCGGAAAAGAACGACAACCTGCGCAAATTCCTGTCCGATCACTACGGCCACGTCCTGCGCGAGTTCGGCAAGGCGATCGCCGCCTGCGTCCCGGACCTGAGCAAGGAAGAGCTCTACTGGCGGCTGGACTTCCTGGCCGGCGCGCTCACCTATGCGATGGCCGACTTCGGCCTGATCAAGCGTCCCGCCGGTGTCACCGAAGCGGCGCATCGTGCGCATGCCGCCCAGGAGCTGATCCATTTCGCCGAGGCCGGCTTCCGTGCCAGCGCGGCCACCACCCCGGCAGCGCCTCACCTTTCCACCCCGTAACGCCGGCCCCCTACCCCTTTCACCCCGTAGAGCCAGGCCCGGCCTGGCTGCTTGCAACGACCAACAAAGGCTTATCGACATGTCCAATTCCCTGCTAGTCCGCCGCGCCGCCGTGCTGGGTGCCGGCGTCATGGGCGCCCAGATCGCAGCCCACCTGACCAACGCCGGCGTCGACACCGTGCTGTTCGACCTGCCCGCCAAGGAAGGTCCCGCCGACGGCATCGTGCTCAAGGCCATTGCCAACCTGGGCAAGCTCAGCCCTGCCCCGCTCGCCAGCAAGTCCTACGCCGAAGCGATCACCCCGGCCAACTATGAAACCGGGCTGGAACAGCTGCGCGACTGCGACCTGATCATCGAGGCCATCGCCGAACGGATGGACTGGAAGCAGGACCTGTACAAGAAGATCGCGCCCTTCGTGGCCGACCATGCCGTACTCGCGTCCAACACCTCGGGCCTGGGCATCAACAAACTGGCCGACGTGCTGCCGGAGCAGCTGCGCCATCGCTTCTGCGGCGTGCATTTCTTCAATCCGCCGCGTTACATGCACCTGGCCGAGCTGATCCCGGCCAGCACCACCGATGCTGCGGTGCTGGAAGGCCTGGAGAGCTTCCTGGTCACCACCCTGGGCAAGGGCGTGGTGTACGCCAAGGACACCCCGAACTTCATCGGCAACCGCATCGGCGTGTTCTCGATCCTGTCCACCATCCACCACACGCAGGCATTCGGCCTGGGCTTCGATGAAGTCGACGGCCTGACCGGCCCGCTGGTGGGCCGCCCGAAGTCGGCGACCTACCGCACCTCCGATGTGGTTGGCCTGGACACCATGGCCCACGTCATCAAGACCATGGGCGACACCCTGCCCAACGACCCGTGGCATGAATTCTTCAAGTCGCCGAAGTGGCTGGACGCGCTGATCGCCAAGGGCGCCCTCGGCCAGAAAACCGGTGCGGGCATCTTCCGCAAGGTCGGCAAGGACATCGTGGTACTGGATCTGGAGAAACAGGACTACCGTCCGGCCGACCGCACCGCCGCGCCGGAAGTGGTGGATATCCTGAAGATCAAGAACCCGGCCGAAAAGTTCGCCAAGCTGCGCGAGAGCCAGCACCCGCAGGCGCAGTTCCTGTGGGCGACCTTCCGCGACCTGTTCCACTACAGCGCCTATCACCTGGCCGACATCGCCGAAACCGCGCGCGACGTCGACCTGGCCATCCGCTGGGGTTACGGCTGGTCGCTGGGCCCGTTCGAAACCTGGCAGGCGGCCGGCTGGAAGCAGGTAGCGCAGTGGATCGCCGATGACATCGTCGCCGGCAAGAGCATGAGCAACGCCCCGCTGCCGGACTGGGTGTTCGATGGCCGCGACGGCGTGCACGCCGCCGAAGGCAGCTACAGCCCGACCCGCAACGCCAAGCTGCCGCGGTCGGCGCTGCCGGTGTACCAGCGCCAGCGCTTCCCGGATCCGCTGCTGGGTGAAACCTTCAGCCCGGGCGAAACCGTGTTCGAGAACGACGGCGTGCGCATGTGGCACGACGGCGACGGCATTGCCGTGGTCAGCTTCAAGACCAAGATGAACACCGTCTCCGACCACGTCCTCAACGGCCTGCAGGAGGCGATCAAGCGCGCCGAGCAGGGCTTCAAGGGCCTGGTCATCTGGCAGCAGAAGGAACCGTTCTCCGCCGGTGCCGACCTGGCCGGTGCGCTCGGTCTGCTGCAGGCCGGCAAGGTCGATCAGTTCGAAGACATGGTGCACAACTTCCAGCGCACCAGCCAGGCGATCAAGTATTCGCTGGTGCCGGTGGTGACCGCTGTGCGCGGGCTGGCCCTGGGTGGCGGCTGCGAGTTCCAGATGCACAGCGCCAGGAGCGTGGCTGCGCTGGAGAGCTACATCGGTCTGGTCGAGGCCGGCGTCGGCCTGCTGCCCGCCGGTGGTGGCCTCAAGGAACTGGCGGTACGTGCCTCGCAGGCCGCTGGCCCGGGCGGCGACGTATTCGCCGAACTGAAGAAGACCTTCGAAACCGTGGCCATGGCCAAGGTGTCCACCTCCGCGGTCAACGCCAAGGAACTGGGCCTGATGCGCGCCACCGACAAGGTGGTGTTCAACAGCTTCGAGGCGCTGCATATCGCCAAGGCCGAAGTGCAGGCACTGTCGGAAGGCGGCTACCGTCCGCCGATGCCGGCCCGTCGCATCCAGGTCGCCGGTGACGTGGGCATCGCCACCTTCAAGATGATGCTGGTCAACATGCTGGAGGGCCGCTTCATCAGCCCGTACGACTACGAGATCGCCGTGCGCATCGCCACCGTGCTGTGCGGCGGCGAAGTGGATCGCGGCACGCTGGTCGACGAAGAATGGCTGCTGACCCTGGAGCGCAAGCACTTCGTCGAGCTGGCCCAGCAGGAAAAGACCCAGGCCCGCATCGCGCACATGCTCAAGACCGGCAAGCCGCTGCGCAATTGATGGCGCGCCGGGCGCGACGGACCCGTCCGCGCCCGGCAGGTGCCGACTTCTGGTCGGCACACCTGTTCCTACATTCAAGAGATCACTGCAATGACCAAGCAAATCCAGGACGCCTACATCGTCGCCGCCACCCGTACCCCGGTCGGCAAGGCGCCCAAGGGCGTATTCCGCAACACCCGTCCCGATGACATGCTCGCCCACGTGCTCAGGTCCGTGGTTGCGCAGGCCCCGGGCATCGACGTCAACCGCATCGACGACGCCATCATCGGCTGCGCGATGCCGGAAGCCGAGCAGGGCATGAACGTGGCGCGCATCGGCGTGCTGCTGGCCGGCCTGCCGGACACCATCGCGGCGCAGACCGTCAACCGCTTCTGCTCCTCCGGCCTGCAGGCCGTGGCGATGGCGGCCGACCAGATCCGCCTGGGCAATGCCGACCTGATGCTGGCCGGCGGCACCGAATCGATGTCGATGGTGCCGATGATGGGCAACAAGATCGCCATGGCACCGAGCGTGTTCGACAACGACCACGTGGCGATTGCCTACGGCATGGGCATCACCGCTGAAAAGGTCGCAGAGGAATGGAAGGTCTCGCGCGAGGAGCAGGACGCGTTCGCTCTCGCATCGCACCAGAAGGCCATCGCCGCGATCCAGAACGGCGAGTTCAAGGACGAGATCAGCCCGTACGACGTGCGTACCCGTCAGCCGGACCTGGCCGACGGCCGCCGCATCATTACCCGCGACCGCATCGTCGACACCGACGAAGGCCCGCGTCCGGACTCGTCCGCCGAAGGCCTGGCCAAGCTGCGCCCGGTGTTCCGCAACGGTCAGTTCGGCGGCACGGTGACGGCCGGCAATTCCTCGCAGATGAGCGATGGCGCCGGTGCGGTGCTGCTGGCCTCCGAGCAGGCGGTGAAGGACTACGGCCTGAAGCCGCTGGCCCGTTTTGTCAGCTTCTCCGTCGCCGGCGTGCGCCCTGAAGTGATGGGCATCGGCCCGATCGCGGCGATTCCGAAGGCGCTCAAGCAGGCCGGCCTGACCCAGGACCAGCTGGACTGGATCGAGCTCAATGAAGCCTTCGCCGCGCAGTCGCTGGCGGTGATCCGCGATTGCGGTCTGGACCCGTCCAAGGTCAACCCGCTGGGCGGCGCCATCGCGCTTGGCCACCCGTTGGGCGCCACCGGTGCGATCCGCACCGCCACCCTGCTGCACGGCCTGCGCCGTCGCCAGCAGAAGTACGGCATGGTCACCATGTGCATCGGCACCGGCATGGGCGCAGCAGGCATCTTCGAATCGCTGTGATGCGTCGCCCTCGGCGGCGCTGACCGGTGTGCCGACCAACGGTCGGCACCTGCCGACGGTAGCCACCGACCGTTGGTCGGTGGACGTCCCCGGGCCCGGTAGCGACGTCCGCGGGCCGGCGCTACCGAGACAAAACGGAAAACAAAAACGGGCGGCCAAAGGCCGCCCGTTCTGTTCAATTGAGCAGCGCGTCCGCCCTGCTCAATCCTCAGCCAGCATCTGCGTCAGCTTCTCGCGGGCCGGCTTGGCCAGCTTCTTGTTCTCGAGCGCGAAGCGGATGGTCGCCTCGACCAGCCCAAGGTGCGTACCGCAGTCGAAGCGCGTGCCTTCGAAGCGGTAGGCATCGACCTCGTCGGTGTTCAGCAGCTCGGCGATGGCGTCGGTCAGCTGGATCTCGCCACCCGCGCCCCGGCCCGTGCCTTCCAGCAGGTCGAAGATCTTCGGGCTGAGCACGTAGCGCCCCACCACGGCCAGGTCGCTCGGGGCGTCCTCGGGCTTGGGCTTCTCCACGATCTGGGAAATGCGTCCCTTGCGGCCATCGAACGCGTCGGTCGCCACAATGCCGTAGCTGGCGGTGTTCTCGTGCGGCACGTCTTCGACAGCGATCACGCTTGCGCCGGTGGCCTCATTGAGGTCGGCCATCTGCTTGAGCGCACCGTCGCCGCGGTTCCAGATCAGATCGTCGGGCAACAGCACCGCGAACGGCTCATCGCCGACCACCGAGCGGGCGCACAGCACCGCGTGGCCCAGGCCCAGGGCCTCGGTCTGGGTGACGAAGACCGCGCGCACCCCTTCAGGCAGCACATGCCGGACCAGCTCAAGCAGCTCGGTCTTGCCGGCGCGCTCAAGCTTCTGTTCCAGCTCGTAGGCCTTGTCGAAATAATCCGCCACGGCATGCTTGTAGCGGTTGGTGACGAAGATCAGGGTGTCGCACCCTGCCTCGATCGCCTCATCGACCGCGTACTGGATCAACGGCCGATCGATGATCGGCAGCATTTCCTTGGGAACCGTCTTGGTTGCGGGAAGAAACCGGGTGCCCAGTCCCGCTACCGGGAACACCGCCTTGCGGATGCGCTTGCTCGTCACAACCTGTTGGCCTCACGTGCCGGAAAGGGAACCACATTAGCCGACTCGATGTGAGTTTCCTGTTGCAGCGGCGCGAACTCCGGCATCGTCGCGAACAGGATGCTGTTGATGGCGTCGGTGTCGTAGTTGGCAATCGCCTCGCGCAGGCGCGGCACGTTGGCCAGCACCTGGTCGCGCGCGAAGGTGCGCACGCCGGCTTCCAGAATCTTGGGATGCGCGGTCGGACGATAATCCTCGTCGGAATAGAACAAGGTCTCGTGCAGCTTCTCGCCGGGACGCAACCCGGTATAGATGATCGCGATGTCCTTGTACGGCTGCTTGCCAGCCAGGCGGATCATCTGCTCGGCCAGCACCCGGATCGGCACCGGCTCGCCCATGTCCAGCGTGTAGATCGCCCCATGCGACGCCGAGGCGGCCGCCTGCAGGATGAGCTGGCAGGCTTCGGGGATCGTCATGAAATAGCGGGTCACGTCCGGGTCGGTGACGGTGACCGGCCCGCCCTTGAGGATCTGCTCCCGGAACACCGGCACCACGCTGCCCGCCGAGGCCAGCACGTTGCCGAACCGCACGGTGACGAAGCGGGTGTTGCTGGTCTTCTGGTCCAGGCTCTGGCAGATCATCTCCGCGTAGCGCTTGCTCGCGCCGAGCGCGTTGACCGGATCGACCGCCTTGTCGGTGGAGATGAAGACGAAATGCTCGATGCGCGCTTCCACGCAGGCGCGCGCCACGGTTTCGGTGGACAGGATGTTGTTGCGCACCGCCTCGCGCAGCTGACGCTCCAGCACCGGCACCTGCTTGTAGGCGGCCGCATGGAACACGGCATCGACCGGCGACAGCGACAGCGCGTGGCGGATCACCGCCGGGTCGCCGCAGTCGCCCAGCACCGCTTCCACCACCAGGTCGGGGAAGCTGCGCTTGAGCTCGGCCTCGATGGTGAGCAGCAGCAGCTCGCTCATTTCCAGCAGCACGATCCGCCCTGCCCCGTGCCGCGCGCACTGGCGGCACAGCTCCGAGCCGATCGAACCACCGGCGCCGGTCACCAGCACGGTGCGGCCGCCGAGCCAGCCCCGGATCAACGACCAGTCGGGCAGGATCGGCTTGCGGCCGAGCAGGTCCTCGATCGCCACTTCCTTCAGTTCGCCGGGCAGTGAATGTCCCAGCAGGACATCGTTGAGCTTCGGCACCATGCGGAACGGTACGCCGGTGCTTTCGCACAGGGCCACCACCCGCTGCATGCCCGCCGCATCCAGCGACGGAATGGCGATCACCAGCAGTTTGGCCGCGGTCTCGCGGGCCACCGCAGCGGCATCGTCCAGCGTGCCCAGGATCGGCAGGCCCTGCAGCTTGGCGCCCTGCAGGTGCGGGGCGTCGTCGAGCAGCCCGACGGGTTCGAAATCGCCGGAGCGACGCAGGTCGCGGACCAGGGCTTCAGCAGCCTGCCCTGCGCCGAGGATGAGCACCCTGCGCGCGGTCGCATCGGACTGCAGCGACTGGTAGTCCTTCCATGCCCGGTACAGCAGGCGCGGTGCGCCCAGCAGGGCCGACAGCGCGAACGGATAGATGACCAGCACCGACATCGGCACGCCGTTGAAGCGCTTGTAGGCCAGCACCACCACGATGGCCAGCAGCCCGATGAAACTGGATTTGAAGATGTGCAGCAGGTCGGCCACGCTGGCAAACCGCCACAGGCCGCGGTACAGACCCACGCGCCAGAACACCACCGCCTGGATGGCCAGGACGAGCGTGGTGTCGATGTTCCACAGCGGAAGCGACGGTGCATCGGCCAGCATCGAATAGCGGCCAGCATGCAGCAGCTGCCAGCAGGCCCAGACCATGAACAGATCGTGGGCCACGATGGCGGCGCGGGGAAGCAGACTCGTGAAGCGGTCCTGCCAAGGCGTCATAAACCAAGCAATCCTTCTAGTGGCGCATTCCATTGCGCAGGAGCAGCCAAAGACCGGTCGCGCCGACTATCCACGCGAGGGCCAGGGCAGCCTCCCACCTCGGCTGCAAATACGTGCAAGCATTAAACACTGTAATACTGAACAGACCAAAAACAAAGTACGTCCCTGTAACCGAAGTGTGCGTTGCACCACTTTTGACGGCACGCTGATAAAGATGCTGGGTGTGGGGCTCCATCCATCTTTGCCCCGCCAGCATGCGCGAAAGGAGTGTGAAGCCAGCGTCCACGAGGAAGGCGGTCAGCGGCACGAGCAACAGCAGCCAGGACACCGTCGTGACCACGCTGGCCAGGCAGACCAGCGCCGCCACGGCGTAGCCCAGCGCACCACTGCCGACATCGCCCATGAAGATCCGGGCGCGCGGGAAATTGAACGGAAGGAAACCCAGGCAGGCCAAGGCCAGGACGATGCCGGCAAGGGCCAGGGGCCCGGGCAGGATCAGGGCAAACGCGGCCCCGGCCAGAATGGCCTGGGTGGTCGCGATTCCGTTGATCCCATCCATGAAGTTCCAGATGTTGATCAGCGATGTCGTGAACAGCAGGGTCAGCGCAGCCTGAAGGGGGTTCCCGGTGGCGTGCCAGACCAGGCCCGCCAGCAGCGCCGCAGCGACAATGTGGACCAGCAGACGGCGGACCGCCGGCAGCGGGCGGTGGTCGTCCCACCAGCCGATCCCGGCCACCAGGGCCAGGCCCAGTCCGAACACCAGCAGGGGCAGCCGCGCGGCCGGCCAGGCCACCGCCGCCGCCACGACTGCCAGCAGCAGGGTCACGACAATGGCGATGCCTCCCCCGCGCGGGGTCGCCACGCCATGGCTGCGCCGTTCACCGGGCTGGTCCATCAGGTTGCGCCGCAGCGCATAGCGGCGGGCGCACCAGGTGAGCACCGCCGCGACTGCCAGCACCGCCGGCAGCCCGATCCACCACAACGGACCCATGGTTCAGAGCACCGCGTAGTTCAGCAGCGGCTTGACCGTCCCCCACTCCTTGCAGCTGGGGCATTGCCAGTGGTGGGTACGCGCGCCGAAACCGCAGCGTGTGCAGCGGTAGGCCGGGTTGCGGACCAGCAGCTGGTCGGTGATGTGCTTCAGGTCGTGCAGGGTCGCCGTGGCATCGGCGCCATCGGCCAGGGTGAGGTCGATCAGCGCCGACTCGCCGCGCACCGACGGGCGGTCCTTGAGCTGACGGCCCAGGTACGCGCGCGCCGGGGCAACGCCCTCCTGTTCTTCCATCAGCTGGGTCAGCGCCAGGACCGGAGCGATGCCGCGATAGTGCTCGGTCATTTCCGACAGGAACGCGCGGGCGCCGCCCAGATCGCCCACCTTGCGATAGTTCTGCATCAGCGGCTGCAGCACTTCGGGCAGGTACTCGGGGTCGTTGCGCGCCGCACGCTCGAAGGCCCGCACGGCCGCTTCGGCATTGCCCGAATCGGTTTCCAGGCGGCCTTCGATGATGCCGGCGCGGACCGACATGGCATCGGCCTGGTAGGCACGCGCGATGGCGGCGCGGGCCTCGTCGAGCTTGCCGGCGCCGCGGAAACGCTCGGCCAGCTCGCACTCGAACTGACCCACCAGCTTGCCCATCGGCTCACCGGTCACTTCCTCATAACGGGTGGCGTTGTCGATCGCCTTTTCCCAGTCGCGTTCGGCCTGGTAGATGCCGATCAGGTGCTTGAGCGCCTGCGGTGCGCGCTGGTCGATCTGGGCCAGTTCGGTGAACACGGTTTCGGCACGGTCCAGCAGACCGGACTTCATGTAGTCCTCGCCCAGCGCCAGCAGCGCCTGCACGCGCTGCGCGTCGCTCAGATCGGTACGGTTGACCAGGCCCTGATGCAGGCGGATGGCGCGGTCCACTTCGCCACGGCGGCGGAACAGGTGGCCCAGCGCGACCTGGGTCTCGAAGGTTTCCTTGTCCAGCTCGGCAATGTGCAGGAACAGCTCGATGGCCTTGTCCGGCTGCTCATTGAGCAGGTAGTTCAGGCCGCGGAAATAGGTGCTGGACAGGCGGCTGACCTGGTTGTCGCCGTGACGCTGGCCGCCACGCCGGCCGATCACCCAGCCCGAGACCGCTGCCAGGGGCAGGAACAGGAAGAACCAGAACCACTCGGAGACAAAGTCCATCGGCGCTCAGCGTCCGTCGAAAGTAGAAGAAGGGGGTGCCACGGGGGCGACGGCCGGAGCCGCCTTCTGCGCCTTGCGCAGTCGGGAATACAGCGGGATCACCATGCCGACCATGACCAGGCCTGCACCGACGATCGCACCGGCCAACAGGGCCACGGTAATGGCCAGACCGGTACTGGAATGGATGGCAGTGAACCCCAGATTGAGGGTCATGTCCTGCGAATTGAGGGCACCGATGACGAGCCCAGCCACCAGGACCGCGAGCAGGATCAGCAGGCGTACGACGTTCATGCGGCAGCTCCCGATGCGTTAGGAGTAGAGAGTAGCGCATCCGCAATGGCGGATGCCTGCGCTCAGGCCGGATCGCCTTCCAGCGGCACCACGGCGCTGACGCGCTCGCGCAGCTCCTTGCCCGGCTTGAAGTGCGGGACATGCTTGCCCGGCAGCGCGACCGATTCCCCGGTCTTGGGGTTGCGCCCCAGCCTGGGCGGCCGGTAGTGCAACGAAAAACTGCCGAACCCGCGGATCTCGATGCGATCCCCGCCGGCCAGCGCCCCGCCCATCATTTCCAGCAACGACTTCACCGCCAGATCGACATCGTCCGACTTCAGATGCGCCTGTCGGCGCGCCAGGATTTCGATCAACTCGGATTTGGTCATTACGGACTCGCGTCGAGGGTCTCAAACCCTGAAACGGCCCGGACATGTGTCCGGGCCGTCCAGGAAACTACAGCTACGGGTAAGGCCGATTACTCGGACTTGTTGCCGTTGAGCTGGGCGCGCAGCAGCGCGCCGAGCTGGGTGGTGCCACCCGAAGCGGACTGGTATTCCTCCAGCACTTCGCGCATTTCGGCGTCGTCCTTGGCCTTGATCGACAGCTGCAGGGTACGACCCTTGCGATCCATGCCTACGAACTTCGCTTCAACCTTGTCGCCGACCTTCAGGAACTGGGTCGCGTCGTCGACGCGCTCGTTGGCAACGTCACGAGCCGAGACGTAGCCTTCGATGCCGTCAGCCAGTTCGATGGTAGCGCCCTTGGCGTCCACTTCCTTGACCACGCCTTCGACCTTCGAACCCTTCGGGTTGGCCGCCATGTACTGACCGAACGGATCCTGCTCC
>Ga0209050_1002403_pt1 | contig 16199 bp, 11 predicted proteins | sample Araplavi_mTSA_r2_FD_184276 | JGI IMG/M metagenome (GOLD analysis project Ga0209050, IMG submission 184276) | Arabidopsis root microbial communities from North Carolina, USA - plate scrape MF_Cvi_mTSA_r2 (SPAdes) (version 2) | ecosystem: Host-associated > Plants > Roots > Endosphere | place: USA... | reverse complement strand
CTCCATATCGAACTTGCCGCGATGCTCCATCAGCGCCTGGTGGAATTGCCAGTACTTGCCCTGGCCGACGGCGGCCAAGGCGGCACGCGAGGCCAGCACCGAATCCTCGCCGAGGATCGGGAACTCTTTCAGCACCAGGCGGACACCTTTGTCTTCTTTCAGGAGCTGGTCGAGCGGCCCCGCGACCGCCTTGCAATAGGGGCAGTGGTAGTCGAAGAACTCGACCACCGTCACGTCGCCGACCGGATTGCCGGCGACCGGCGTGTCGGCATCGTTGAAGATCGCGTCCTTGTTCTCGAGCACGGCCTGGGTCTGGGCATCGCTCTTGCTCTGCTCTTCCTTGGCCTGCAGCGCCTCGATTGCCTCGCGGATCACCTCGGGATGCGCGACGATATAGTCGTGCACGATCTTCTCGATTTCGGTCTTCTGCTCGGGCGTGACGGCCGCGTCCTCGGCGAAAGCGCGCGGCGAGAGCAGGGTGAGCGAGAGCGCCGCGACAGCGGCGAGCAGAATCTTCATCGGCATTCCTTCATGAGAGCTTATTCGTCGTCGTCGCCGTCCGGTCCACCGGCGGCGGAGATGATGTCCTGGGCCTGCATCCAGCCGGGCGAGCCGCTGGGCAGGATCTTCACGGCGCGGCGCGCTTGCAGCCGCGCTTCTTTCTTGTCGCCCGAGGCCATGGCCTCCTGGGCCTGGGCGAGCTGCGACAGGCCGATCTGGTTGTCGCGGCCATAGGCGATCGCGAGCAGGCGCCAGACGCCGGGATCGTTGGACTGCATGCCGGCGGCGAATTCGAGATTGGCGACCGCCGGCTTCACATAGCGCTGGTCTTCGGTCTCGAGCTGGACCTGGCCCAGCTCCTGCCTGAGCAATGCCTCCTGCGGCTTCAGCTCGACCGCGCGCTGATAGAGCGGCAGCGCGTCGGCGAGCCTTCCGTTCTGGAACAGGATCTGGCCCTTCTGCTCGAGGAAGAACGGGTCGTCCGGCGATTCCTTGAGCAGGCTGTCCATCAGGATCAGCGATTCCTTCAGCCGGCTCACGCGGAACAGCGCAATGGCGCGGGCGTAACGCGCCGGCTGCGAGGTATCGGTCTTCGGATAGGCCACCATCACCTGGTCGAGCGGCCAGAGGAAGCCTTTGAGCTTGGCCAGCATGCGCTGGTGCATCTCGATGAGCGCCGGCGGGTCCTTGGCATCGCTGTAGGGCGAGTGGTCGACATGCTGCTGCACGGAATCGACGCGGTCGCGGGTCAGCGGGTGGGTCTGCAGGTAAGGATCCTGGCTCTCGGTGTTGAGCAGCATCTGGCTTTCGAGCTTCTCGAAAAATTCCAGCATGCCGCGCGAGGATTGATGCGTGTCGTCCAGGAAGCCCATGCCGGCCTGGTCGGCCGAAGCCTCCTGGGTGCGGCTGTATTTCAGGATGTTGCGCAGCGCCACGTTCTGGCCGAGCGCCATGGTGCCGATGCCGACCCCGGGATTGCCGGTCGCGACGCCAGCGCCGATGCCGGCGATCATCGCCAGGATGTTCTCGATCGTCGCATTGCGCATCTCGTCCTGGATCCGCACCAGGTGGCCGCCGGCGATATGGCCGGTTTCGTGCGCGATCACGCCGATCACCTGGTTCGGCGTATCGGCGCGGATCAACAGGCCGGTGTTGATGAACATGTTCATCCCCGGCGTGACGAAGGCGTTGATCCGGTTGTCGTTGACGAGATGGACCTTGATCGCCGCGGCATCGAGCCCGGCGGCCTTGAACACCGGTTCGGCATAGGCGCGGATCGTGGCTTCGATCTCGGCGTCGCGGATCAGCGACACGCCGCGTCCTTGTGCCGCGGCCGGTAGCGGCTGGACCAGTGCCAGAACCGCACTGAGAATCGCGACGGCCACCAGGCAACCAACGCGAACAAGCAGTCGGTTGATCAAATCCTCGGTCCTTCTCTATGCTCGCCCCGGCTCGGCGCCGGGTTCCGAAAGAACGGTTCCGGTTCGGGCCGGTTGCACGCGCGGAACGACGTCAAACCGCGTGGATCCCTGGGGAGAGCAGAACATGCCTAGCGCCTATCATACTTTACCTGCTCGATCCAGGGTGGCCCCGGCCGGCCCCACTGGGTGGATTCGGGGCGGTTTCCGGCATGACCGGGCGAAGGCGCTGCTGATGATCGCCGCGCTGCTGCCGGCCTTGTCGGCCTGCGGCTCCGGACCGGTTGCCCGGACCGCGGTTTCCTCGAACGACCGGCTGCAATCGACCCGGGCGCAGGGCAACCCGAACAACAACGGGCCGTTCAACGGCGGCGGCTGGTTCGATTCCGACCTGCGCGGCGCTGCGGTCAGCGACGAGCCCAGAGCGGCGCTGGTCGCCCGCGACGTGCTGGCCAATGGCGGCAATGCCGCCGACGCGGCGGTCGCGGCCTATTTCGCGCTGGCGGTCACCCTGCCATCCGCGGCCGGGCTGGGCGGCGGCGGCGTCTGCCTGGTGCACGACGCGGACAAGGAGACGACCGAGGTGTTCGACTTCCTGCCGCGGGCCGCCAAGGGCGGCTTGGTAGCCGTGCCGGGCAACGTCCGTGGCATGGCGGCGATCAATGCGCGCTACGGCCGGCTGCCCTGGGCCCAGCTCGTGACGCCGGGCGCCAATCTCGCCGGCACCGGCACCGCCGTCAGCCGCGCCTTCGCCAACGAGCTCCAGGCGGCGGGATCACGTCTCGGTGAGGATCCCAATATGGCCGCCGTCTTCACCAAGGAAGGCGGCGCACCGCTCGGCGAAACCGACAACCTGCGCCAGGTCGATCTCGGCGCCAGCTTGGAGCGAATCCGGATCGGCGGCGTCAACGAGTTCTACAGCGGCCAGCTCGGGCGGACCTTGTCCGATGCCGCGCAGTCGATCGGCGCGCCGCTCACCATCGAGGATCTGCGCGCGGCCAAGACCGTGCTCTATGCGCCGGCCTCGATCGATGCCGGCGACCGGCAGCTCTACTTCCCGGCGCCGCCTTCTTCCGGCGGCGTGCTGACGGCACAGATGGTGAAGGCGCTGGAGAGCATCGATGCCGGCAATTCCGCCGAGGTCGCGAAGGCGATCGACGGCCTGATCGCCGATCGCAACGGCTGGATGAAGCCGGGCGGCGACGCGAGCAAGCCGGCCGACGATCTCGTGACCGAGGATCACGTGAAGGCGGCGCTCGGTGCCAAGCTCGATGCGCCCGGCGCGGCGATGAATGAGAATCCTTCCGCGACCGGCCTCGTCACCATGGACAGCCAGGGCCAAGGTGTCGCCTGCGAGTTCACCATGAACGCGCCCTTCGGCTCGGCGCGGATCGCACCGGGCACCGGCATCATCCTGGCGCCCGCGCCGAACGACCGCGGCGCCGGGTTCAGCGCGCTCGGCCCGGTCATGCTCGCCAGCAACGCCAGCGGCCGGCTCTATTTCCTCGCCGCGGGCAGCGGCGGCGCGCCGGCCGATATCGCGAAGGCGACGCTGTTCGATTCCGTCTCGCGCCAGGAGATCCCGCTGGAAAAGGCGATGCAGCAGGGCCGCATCTTCGCCGACGGCGCCGGCACCGCCTATGTCGAGGATTCGATCCCCGGCGGCCAGGCCGCCGTCACCGGCTTCAAGGTCGAGCACGCGGACAAGCTCGCGCGCGTCAACGCGATCTATTGCAAGGACGGCATTCCGGACACGCCCGACACCTGCCAGTTCCGCAACGACTACCGCGGCAGCGGCCTCGTCACCACCGTGAACAACCAATGAGCCGCGCATGAAGCGCGCCGCAGCCGGGTCGCCGCCGAAGATCTCGGCGCGATCCGCGGTCGACCCCTTCATCGTCATGGATGTGATGCGCGCGGCCGGCGACTATGCCCGCCGTGCCGCCGCCGACAACCTGCCGGACGTCGTCCATCTCGAGGTCGGCCAGCCGAGCACGCCGGCACCGCGCCGCGCGCGCGAGGCCGCCGCCGCGGCGTTGGAGGCGGGTCCCCTCGGCTATACCGATGCGCTGGGCCTGCTGGAGCTGCGCCGGCGCATCGCGCGCCACTACGTGGAATTCTATCGCTGCGCGCTCGACTTCGAGCGCATCGCCGTCACCACCGGCTCTTCCGGCGGCTTCCTGCTCGCCTTCCTCGCCGCCTTCGATCCCGGCGACCGTGTGGCGTTGGCGAGCCCCGGCTATCCCTGCTATCGCCATATTCTTTCCGTGCTCGGCATCGAGCCGGTGCTGATCGAAACCCAGCCGGAGACCAAGTTCCAGCCGACGCCCGCCTTGCTCGACCCGCTTGCCGGCAAGATCGACGGGTTGATCGTCGCCTCGCCCTCCAATCCGGTCGGCGCCATGGTCTCGCCCGCGGAATTGGAGGCCCTCGCGCGCTGGTGCGACGCCCATGGCGTGCGCCTCATATCCGACGAGATCTACCACGGCATCAGCTACGGCATGCAAGCGGCGACCGCGGCCGCGTTCAGCGACCACGCGATCGTGGTCAACAGCTTCTCGAAATACTTCTCGATGACCGGCTGGCGCCTGGGCTGGCTCGCCCTGCCGCCCGAGCTCATGCGCCCGGTCGAGCGCCTGGCGCAGAACCTCTTCATCTCGCCGCCCGCGATCGCCCAGGTCGCCGGCATCGGCGCCTTCGATGCCACGGAAGAGCTCGACGCCAATGTGCAGCGCTATGCCGCCAACCGCGCGCTCCTCCTGGAAGAGCTGCCGAAAGCCGGATTCACGAAGCTCACGATCCCCGACGGCGCCTTCTACATCTACGCCGACGTCGGAGACTTCACATCAGACAGTCTGGATTTCTCAAAGCGCATGCTCGCCGAAACCGGCATCGCCGCCACGCCCGGCCTCGATTTCGACCCGGCCCGCGGCGCGCATTTCATGCGCTTCTCCTTCGCCCGCAGCACCGCCGACATGGCCGAAGCGGCACGGCGGCTGAAGGCCTGGCACAACAAGGCGCGGCGATGAGTCCTGCGCCGGCGCATCAGAGCGCGCCGCGCTGCCGAAAGTCGATCTCCAGGTTGTAGGCGAGCAGCGCGCCGAAGCGGGTATTGCCCATGGGCCGCTTGCTGGTCCTCTGGTGGATGTCGATATCGGGACCGCGATTGCCTTCGATCAGAATGGGGCCGTCCTCGAGGAACGCGACATCCCATCCCACCAGGGCGTAGTCCGGGAAAATGCCGTGCGCGCGTTTCACCAGAGAGACCGCTTCCTGCCACATCGGCAGCTGGCGCCCGGTGATGCGCGCATCGGTCGCGGGATGCCGATCGTACCAGACCGTGCCCATCGTCCGCAGGTGGGTCGCCGGACCCAGCGTGCCGGTTCGCAGATCGATCGAAGCGGCGATCCCGCCGGCATGAAAATTGTCGACTTCCGAACGCGCATCGACCGGCATTCGAAACGCGGCATCGGTCAGTTCATAGCCGCCATTCTCGTTCCGGCACGTCAGCATGCGGGCCGTGCACAGGGCGCCAGGCGTGAGGTCGGCGAGGATCCGGTGGTTCTGCAGCACCGGCTGAACGATGTACGACCCGGCAAATCGGGAGAGTTCGCGCAGATGCATGAGGAGCTCGTTCGAGCCGAGCTCCCGCCCCCGGCCGTTGTCGTACCGGCCCGGCGCAACCAGTCGCCATCTTTCTGCTCCGAAGCCGCCCTTTCCCTGGACCGGCTTCACGAACAAGTCGAAGGCAGGCAGCGCGGCATTGAACGGCAGGCCGCCTTCAAAGACGAACAGCGTGGGAACGTGCTTCAGCTGATGCTTGCTGCAGTGTCTGGCAAACGCCGCTTTGTTCTTCAGCAGCGCCAGGCGGGAATGCTCGGTCTCGACGGGATAGAGGCACCGATAGGCAATCTCCTTCGCTTCGTACCGCATCAGGTATTCGGCCGCGCTCTTCAGCCGGTGCGGCAGATAGAATTCGTAGATGTAGTAGTACTGCGGCGAGATCCGGAGGCTCACGGCCAATTTCCACTGCTCGAGAAATTGGCGTGCCCGCGATTTCCCTGTCACCCGTGTCACGGCGTCGCCGTTCCGTCGGACCTGCTCGGTGGCGCGTACGGCGGCGATGAAGGGCCACAACGCGATGAGAACCAGGTTGAGGGCGCTGATGGTCACGTCGCCGACCGGCCAAAGTGCCTGATTGCACAGCCGGTGGACCCGGCCGGCGGGCGTGTTCTCCGGAGGCAGGTTCCAGCCCAGGACGAACGGCGGCGGATAGAGCCGGTCGCGGATCGAAATTCCGTGCCGCGGCAGCGCCTGGGCCGTCTTCTCAAACGGGCTCAGCGCCCGCGCCGCGTCGAAGGTGATGTGGAAGACGGCGAGAAGGTACAGCGACGCGGACAGCAATTCGGCGGAATCGGTGAGCAGCGGCCAGACCGCGGGCGGTTCCACCAAGCCGACGGCGCCGGCCAGCAGATCGAATGCGGCGGCTGCGACCTGCAACGCCAGGCCGGCGCACGCGGCTTGCTTCGCCCGACGCGGCGCCGCTCCGATATGCGCCAGAAAGATCAGGCAAGGCCCGGCGAGGAGAAGCAGGTAATCGTCGAGGTCATCCGAACCGAAATATTCGCCAAGCCGATCGCTCGATGATTCGAAGAAATTCGCGCCGCACACCAAGGCCAGCACGGCCACGACGCCGGCCCACAATCGGCCGGTCCATCGGCTCGAAGAAACCTGCGCCATCTGCGAACATGCCAGGAGCGCAGCGATAACCGCGACCAGGCCCGTCAACGGGTCGAGCGCCCAGTCGTTGGTGAACCCCGGGCTTGCGATGATGTAGAGGGCGGCCAGCGTGGTCAGGCCGAGGAATGCCGGAATGCCGGAATGATGCTTGAGCGCGTTCATGGGACCGCGACCTGTAATGCCTGGTCGAGTTTTAACCTTTGAGTCCCGAAACACAAGAGCGCGCCGGCAATCGATCTTCCTGTCAGCTTTGCTCGCCCCGTCTTGCGAATTGACGCGCTCCTGGCTGCGTGCGCTAGTTTCCGCATGACTGCAAGTGCTGACGGGGGCGGCGCTGCCGAAGCAAACCGAAAACGATCCGAACAGAAGCGCTGACGCAGCAATCAAGCGGAAGCGCCATGACCGGGTGGCTGCCGTGGCGTGGGACGGCCACGACCTGAGGACAGCATTCAGGCTGGCGCTGCTCCTGCTTCCGGCGTGGCTGTTGCCCGAGTCCAGCTGGGCGCCGCTTTGGCTCTGCCGGATGCGCCTGTCCGAGCGCTTCAAGCGGCATGGCATTGAACGCACCGCCAGGGCGGTGCGCGCGGCATTGGGCCTGGATGTGGCGACGTCTGAAGACATCGCGCGGCGGCTCAAGGCGGCGATCCATGAGCTGCAGATGCAGGACTTGCGCGGCTGGCGGCCGGGCGGATGGAAGCCGCGGATCTCGCTGCAAGGCGAGGAGCATCTCGAGCGGGCGCTGGCGGACGGCAAAGGCGCGGTGCTCTGGGTGGCGCCGTTCGTCTTCAACAGCGGCCCCACCAAGATGATCCTGCACGAGAAGGGCTATCGTTGTTCCCATTTGAGCAGCCCGACCCATGGCTATTCTGAAACCTCGTTGGGAGTGGCCTATCTCAATCGCGTCCGCTGCATCCCGGAAGACCGGTATCTGGCGCAGCGGATCGTCTTCGATCGAGACGCTCCATCCACCGCGATGCGGCGAATGGTCCGCGCCCTTGCGCAGGGCGAGGTGGTTTCGATCGTTGCCGCCTCGACCGAAGGCACCGATATGGTTCAAGGCCCGATCTTCGGCGGCACATTGCCCGTCGCTGTCGGCGCGCCCCGGGTTTCGGGCTTCACCGGCGCGCCGGTGCTCCCTGTCTTCACGGTGCGCGACCCGAAGCTCGGCTTTCGCGTGGTGATCGAGAGCCCGATCGAAATCGCGCCCGAGGCAAGCCCCCTCGACCGCTGCATCGCGGCTACTGCCGAATTCCTGACGCGCAGCGAAGCGTGGGTGCGCCGATACCCCGAGCAATGGCGCGCCTGGAGCAAGTGGAACGCAAATTGAACCGGAAACAGATCTACACGGCGGCAGCCATGCGGGTGACGGCGATCATTCCACGCGCCGGCAAGAGGCGCGGACGTTCAGCACCGTCGGCAGCCGCACGGATCGGCGCGGACCGGTCGGCGCGGCAATGCGCTCGATCAGCAGCGCGGCGGCCTGACGCCCGAGCTCGGCGCAAGGCTGCTCCACAAGCGTGAGACGCGGCTCGAACAGGTTCGCCCATTCGAAGTCGTCCATGCCGACCAAGGACACGTGGTCGGGCACGGTCAGGCCCAGTTCCCGCACGGCCTTCATGACTCCGATCGTCGCCAGATTGTTGCCGGCCACGATCACCGAGGGACGCTCGAGGCCGGTGAGCAGGCGATGCGCCGCCGCGCTGGCATCGGCGGTCGTCCCGCTGCCGGTCACGATCCACTCGGCCCGGATCTCGACACCGCGCGATTCCAGTGCTGCCTGGAATCCGGCGATGCGTTCGATGGTGGTTGCAAATCCGGGTTGGCCGGCGACGAAGGCGATGTCGCGGTGGCCCTTTTCCAGGACGTGCTCGACCAGCACGTCCATCGCATTGACGTTATCCACGCCGACTTGATCGAAGCGCCGGTCCGGCATTCGGTCGAGGAGGACGCAAGGCGGGCCGCCGTTCAGCAGGTAGTCGAGCGCCTGTGCCGGCTCCGCCGACGGCGCGAAGATGATGCCGTCGACGCGCCGCCGGTGCAGGACGTGGATGACGGCCAGCTCCTTCTCCGGGTCGTCCTGCGTATCGGCCAGGAACACCATGAGCCCGAGCCGGGCGCATTCGGCCTCGACCGCGCCGACGATGTCGCTGAAATAGGGATTGGAATGGGTCGAGAAGGCGAGCCCGACCGTGCGGGTCGCATCGAGCTCCAGGGAACGCGCCGGGTCGTTCGGCTGATAGCCGATGCGGGCGATCGCTTCATTGACCAGCTGCGCGGTGTCGGGCGCGACCTCGCGCGTCCCGTTGACCACGTCCGATACGGTTGAGATCGAAACCCCGGCCGCGCGCGCGACCTCAGAGATGGTGACCATCGCCTCACTCCGCCCTGGCGGCGGCCCTTCCGCCGGCCCGCGTTTCACGGGGGGCCGTGATCTCGCAATGAACACTATCCTATTCTCGAGCCGTTCGCGCCATCACCTTTCCGCGCTTCGCTCCCCGGATGCTGCCCGAAAATTCCCGTCATCTGCCGGGGATTCCCTGTCGCCGGCCGGCTTTCGCGCCGCGTCAGACCCTCGGCTTTCGGCGGCGCAACCGTGCCTTGAGTGCGCGCCAGAGCGGCGAGACGAGGCGGCTCATGATCGGGATGGCGAGCAGGCCGACGCAGAGTCCGACCAGGCCGGCGCCGGCCGCCTGGACCATCCAGGAAAGCAGCCCGCCGAGGGCGGGGATCGCCTGCGCGACGCCGGCGCCGGCATCGTGCAGCAGGTGGCTCGGCCAGGACCAGCCATAGGCTTCGATCCCGTGCAGCAAAATGCCGCCGCCGACCCAGATCATCGCCGCGGTGCCGACGGTGCCGAGCACGCGCAGGAAATACGGCATGACCCGGACCAGGGCGCGGCCGAACACCCGGAGCGGCGCGCCGAGCGAGCCGCCGACCTGCGCCAGCGCGAGACCGACATCGTCGGCTTTCACGATGATGGCGACGACCCCGTAGACCGCGACGGTGATCGCGACGCCGACCACGGCCAGCACCACTGCTTGAGTCCAGGGCCCGGCATCGGGAACGGCGCCGAGCGTGATGGTCATGATTTCGGCCGAGAGAATGAGATCGGTCTTGATGGCGCTCGCGACCTTCTGGTCCTCGAACGACTGCGCGTCGGTGGCGATCGGCTCCAGCGCCGCCTCGTGCTCATGCGCGCCATGCGGGAACAGGGTCTCGTAGACCTTCTCGGCGCCCTCGTAGCAGAGATACAGCCCGCCCAGCATCAGCAGGGGCATGATGGCTTGCGGGAAGAAGAAGCTGAGCGCCAGCGCCCCCGGCAGCAGGAACACCAGCTTGTTCTTGAGCGAACCGAGCGCGATCTTGCCCACGACCGGCAATTCCCGCGCCGCCACGAACTCGGTGAGGTACCGCGGCGTGACCGCGGTATCGTCGATCACGACGCCCGCCGCCTTGGTCCCGGCCTTGGCCGCCTGCCCGGCAATGTCGTCCAGCGACGCCGCCGCCGCCTTGGCAAGGCTCGCCACATCGTCGAGAAGCGCAATCAGGCCGACACTCATGCAAACACTCCAATTGGCGGCGCACCCGCGGGATGCCGGTTCTCGCCGCGCGCGGAGCTTAGTTCAGGACCGGCAAGTTTGCCACGCCGGGCGGAGCGCCGCCGGCGGTCCGGCGCGCACGAGCCGCGCCGACATCTCCGCCGTCATCCCGGCGCTAGGCGCCGGGATCCACGCCTTGGGTTTTGAAGCCGGCTTGCGACGCCTACTCTGACCGCGATTTTCACCGACCCCAATTTCACCCGCCCCCAATTTATTATGTATTTAACGAAAGGGATCATCCCAGAGTTTCGTGCATTCAGCCGAAGTTATCGCTGGCATGGCTGAGCAAGGCCATGAGTGGACGTTAGCCGCCGCTCACCCGCTTCAGAAGCTGGTCCAGGATGGCATCCTGTGGGGCCTCCTCGACAGGGTCCCCAGGTCCAGGGCGGCAGATCGCTCGAATGAGCAACAGCCGCTCTTCCGGACTAGGAGGCGTCGTCGTATCAACACCCAACGCCAAGTAAGCCTGGATCAATGTAGCGCGTTCATTTGCATCCCCGTTGCGGGCAACGCTTTGCACGTAGATTCGTGCAACCAGTTTCATGCCCCAGAAGAATGCCAAGCTTGGAAGCGTTACGAGCGCAATCTCTACAAGTGCGCTGTTTGCCTGCATGTTCGCGACCAGAGGAGCAATGATGTTGATTGCGAACATCAAGTAGATCGCCAAGAGAAGTGCAAAAGCGAGGCCACTCTGCCTTGCTGCGACGAACGCTTTTCTTGCCCGATCATTCCAGTACTTGACGGACGCGTGAAGTTGAAGCCCATCTCGATAGGTCTTCTCGATGCTCTTTACCGCTTCGGCCTGCGCCTTGACGAGCCGCCCCTGGGCGCGAAGTTCGGTCAACTCCGATTGCCACTCATCGCGGAGCTTGCGTGCGTGGGCAATATCCTCTGGGGTAGGATCGAGATTAGCCATCGGATAGCGCGCTGCGCCGGCCTTGACCAACGCCCGAGGGCTTAGCCCTGTTCCTCCAGCTGCGATGCGTAACCTATAGCTGTTGTTGAGCTCATCGCTTGATCCTAGTATGCTTGAAATGGCGAAAGCTTCCTGGTCGCTCTCCTTAAGAGCGAGCACTGTAGCTGCAGCCGGGGTGCCGGCGATAAGAACGTCGCCCGTCTCCGCGAGATCGCCAATTGCTTGGAGTGCTGCGCCGACTTCCGCCAGTCGGGCGTCTGACCATTCCCCGAACCCCGCCTGAGTGACCTCGGCCAACTTCAAGTACAACTCTCGTTCACGCCGAAACACTTGCTGCGCCTGCATCATGAGGCCAGCTCGGCCGCCTGCTTGGAAAGCGCTCTCACTTGCGTCTTTCCAGGTTTGGACCTGTTCGACTGCCCATTGGTGCATAGCCTGAGCACCCTCGAAGATAAGCTGCAGTCGAAGCACCGGAGAGTTGATATCTAACTGGTGCTTACCGCCTGGGTGACCAGGTCCTTCAGAAAACAGTAGGTGTGCCATTCATCCCGCCTGATCTAGGGTGCTCAACTAGAACTATGCCAATATTGGCCCGGGGCGGAAGGTGGAAATATTGGTCACTGCTTGTGCGAGAATCGCGGTCAGATTGGAATTCCCCAACCACCGCTTCACCCAGGCGTCCGCCAATGACCAAGCCAAGCCCCGCATCATGTACATCGAGAGCAAGGCCGAATCCCTCAACGGGCCGGCCTGGATCGGGCGCGTGACTTTCTCGAAGAGCGGCCGCTCGCTGACCTATCGCGGCAACACTTTGCAGAAGCTCGGCGGAAACGGCTTCAAGGCCAATTACTTCGATGTCGCGACCGGAGACCATTACTGGGTCTCCGGCCCGCGCAGAGATGGTCGCGACCGACTCTATGAGCAGAGCACGCGGGCCGTGGAGATCGATGCCGATGTCGCCGAGGAATACTGGTCCACGATCCGCGGCCGATGAGTTGGACGGTGTGCCACAGCGCAAAATCGGCGCCCAAGCGGCTCCGGACCGGGCAAGCTCGGCCGACTGTGGAATAGTCGGTATCTGTTCTGACACGCTCTACCAGTAGCGACGGTCCATCACGGCCCCTGAGCATGCTGCGGCACCGCGGCGGCGCGGCCGCCGGGAACTGGCGGCGGCGGCCTGGAGTTATCAGGGCAGGTTTCGCAGCCAAAGGATGGGACCATGCCAGCGGTCAAAGTGAGCGTGCTGGTCGGCAGTCTGCGAAAGGGCTCTTACACCCGCAAAGTCGCCAAAGCCCTCATCGCGCTGGCACCGGAGATTCTGAATTGCGAGATCATCGAGATCGGCGATCTCCCGCTCTACAACCAAGATCTCGACAAGCGGCCGCCACGGTCCTGGGTCCGGTTCCGGAAAGAGATTGCAGCACGGGATGCGGTCCTCTTTCTCACCCCCGAATACAACCGGTCGATGCCAGGCTGCATCAAGAACGCGATCGACGTGGCGTCGAGACCGGAGGGTGAGAATGTCCTCGATGGGCTCCCAGCGGCGATCGTCAGCGTCACGCCCTACACGATGGGCGCGTTCGGCGCCAATCACGCGCTTCGGCAGGCACTGGTCTTTCTCAACGTCCCGGTTCTTCAACAGCCGGAAGCCTATATCGGCAATGCCGACGCGCTCTTCGACAAGCAGGGCAATCTGGTCAAGAAAGACGCCCGCGATTTCTTTGCCAAGTTCATGGCGGCCTTCGCAGATTGGATCGCGACGATCCGGTCCGGGTCCTCGGAGGAGGATTTCGATGCCTTCATGACGCAGCGGGAAAAGGCTGCGAAAGCCTATGTCTCCGGCGATGCGCAACCGCTCGCCGGAATGGTTGCCACCGATGGGGCTGCCACCTTCTTTCCACCCCATGGCGGCAAGGTGACGGGCGCCAAACAGGTCGCGGCGCGCTATGCGCGCGATGTCAAAGCCTTCGCGCCGGGCGGCCGCAGCGGTTTCGAGGTGCTGCAATCGGAATCCGCCGGTCGCCTGGCCTTCTGGACCGGGTTTCAGACGGCGCGGGTTACGATCGGCGGCAAGTCGATGCGCATGAAGCTCCGCATCACCGAGATCTTTCGACGCGAGGGCGATGGGTGGAAGATGGTGCACCGCCACGCCGATACCCTCGACGAGCAGCGCTAGCGCTGTCGCCTCAGAATAATGATGCACGATCCGCGGCGCTGCGGGGGACGCCCACGGCGCAAATAACGAGACCCATGCGGCTCCGCACCGGACAAGCACAGCCGATTGTGGTATAGTCGGCGCTTGTCCTCCGACCTGTCCGCCGAAGCTCCAGCGAAGGCGGAAGCGCGTCGGTTGCGCGCTGTTTGAAATCGTGAACGCGCGTGAGACGACACGCTTCGGAAAGACTCCGCGGTGCCGTCCGGGTACGCCTGCGTCACAGCAACGTTGACCCGACGTTTACAGAACGCCGTTTCCGTTGCCCGCACGGATGAGAGAAAGGCATTCCGCAGCAAAGGCTTGATGCGGCTTATGAGAACGCCGGCCGCCCGGGTGAACGCCGTGCGCCGGTGCATCCGCAACCCGGACCCGACCCGGACAGAATCGGTTTTCTCTGCGCATGGGCAGGACGCCGAGCCGGCACAATGATCTTGCGGCCCCGTCCGGGTTACGTCCGCGTCCGCAACGTTGACCCGACGTCTACAGAATGCCGTTTCAGTTGCCGGCAGGGACGAGAGAAAGACATGCCGCAACAAAGACTTGATGCGGCTTATGAGAGCGGCGGCCGTCCGGGTGAACGCCGCGGGCCGGTGCAGCGGCAACCCGGACGGAACCCGGACAGAAACAGCTTTCTCGGCGCCCACCGCGCGGCGGCGGCGTTAAGCCTGCGCCGGCCGCTTCACCACCAGGCGGTTGATCGAGAGTGCGATCACGCTGAACAGCGCCATGCAGGCGACCATTGGGAGCGCGGTGCCGTCGGCCGCCGCGGCGACCAGGCCGGAGCTCACCGCGGCCAGCACGAATTGCAGCACGCCGAGCATCGCCGAGGCCGCACCGGCATTGGCGGCGAAGGGTGCCATCGCCAGCGCCGTGGTGTTGGGGATCACGAAGCCCATGGTGGCGATCCAGAAGAACAGCGGCACCAGGATGCCGAACAGGCCGCCCCAGCCGGCGATGACATCGGTGACGAAGACCGCGGCCGCCACCATCTGCAGCAGAAGGGCACCGAGCAGCACGCGCTCCGGCGCATGGCGGCGCTGCACCCGGACATTGACCTGGGAAGCGAAGATGAAGCCGACCGCGTTGATGCCGAACACCCAGCTGAAGTAGCTGCTCGGATGGCCGTAGACGTTCACGATGACGAAGGGCAGGGCCGCGATATAGGCGAAGGTCCCCGCCATCATCGTGCCGCCGGTCAGCGCATAGCCGACGAAGTTGCGATGGGTGAAGAGCCGCCAGTAGTTGACGATGATGGAGGTGAGGCGGAGCGACTTCACATAGGCGGGATTGAGCGTCTCCGGCAGCCGGATGATGATCAGCACCAGGCTCAGGATCCCGATCAAGGTCAAGAGCCAGAAGATCTCGCGCCAGCCGAACCAGATGAGGACGCCGCTCCCGACCATCGGCGCCAGGATCGGCCCGACGCCGAACACCAGGAGGACGCGGGAATAGACCCGGATCGCATCGGCCCCGGTGAAGAGGTCGCGCACCATGGCGCGGGCGACCACGGTGCCGGCGCAGCCGCCCGAAGCCTGCAGGAAGCGGAGCGCAATCAAGGTCTCGACATTGGGGGCCAACGCGCAGCCCAACGAGGCCGCGATATAGAGGCCGAGGCCGAAATAGAGCGGTGGTTTCCGCCCGAAGCGATCCGCGATCGGGCCGTAGAACGCCTGGCCGATGGCAAAGCCGGCGAAATAGGTGGGGAGCGTCAGCTGCGCCTGGGCGTCGGTGGCGCCGAGCCCCGCCGCGATGAAGGGCAAAGCCGGCAGGTACATGTCGATCGCGAGCGGGGCGATCAGACTGAGCACGGCGAGGATGATGACGAGTTCGGCATGGCGCTGCCGCGCCCGATGGGAAGGCTGGGACATGGCGGGCATCATAGAGGCGGAATCGGAAAGGAGTTATGCAGCCTTCCGATACATGCTCTTCCGATACGGGCGATGCCGGGATGGGCGATGCCGGCCGCGCCTTATGGGACGCGGCCGGTGCCACTTCATGCGAATGGGCTCAGGCGGTCCGGCCGAGGCTGGAATACTGGAAGCCGGCGGCCTGCATTTCCGCCGGGCGGTAGATGTTGCGGAGGTCGACGAAGACCGGCGCCTTCAGCAGCGACTTCACCCGATCGAGGTCGAGGCTGCGATAGCTGTTCCACTCGGTGAGGATGACCAGCGCATCGGCGCCCTCGATCGCGTCATAGGGATCGTTGCGATAATCGAGGTCCGGCATCTGCTTCTTCGCCTCGTCCATGCCTTCGGGGTCATGGGCGCGCACCTTGACGCCGCGCTTCTGCAGGGCGGGCAGGATGGTGACGCTGGCCGCCTCGCGCATGTCGTCGGTGTTCGGCTTGAAGGTGAGGCCGAGCACGGCGACGGTCTTGCCTTCCGGCTTGCCGCCGAGCGCCGCGACGATGCGCTCCGCCATCTGCGTCTTGCGGTGCTCGTTGAAGTCGAGCGTCGCCTCGATCAGCGACAGCGGCGAGCCGGCATCCTTGGCGGTCTGGATCAGCGCACGGGTGTCCTTCGGGAAGCAGGAGCCGCCGAAGCCGGGCGAGGGGTGCAGGAACTTGCCGCCGATGCGGCCGTCGAGGCCGATGCCCCGGGCGACGTCATGCACGTCGGCGCCGACCTTCTCGCAGAGATCGGCGATCTGGTTGATGAAGGTGATCTTCATCGCCAGGAAGGCGTTGGCGGAATACTTGATGAGCTCGGCCGTCTCCAGCCTGGTGAAGACGATCGGCGTGTCGATCAGGAACAGCGGCCGGTAGATCTGCCGCATGATTTCCTTGGCGCGCTCGCCGTCGGTGCCGATCA
>Ga0209050_1002398_pt1 | contig 16238 bp, 13 predicted proteins | sample Araplavi_mTSA_r2_FD_184276 | JGI IMG/M metagenome (GOLD analysis project Ga0209050, IMG submission 184276) | Arabidopsis root microbial communities from North Carolina, USA - plate scrape MF_Cvi_mTSA_r2 (SPAdes) (version 2) | ecosystem: Host-associated > Plants > Roots > Endosphere | place: USA... | reverse complement strand
CCTCACCAAACAAATAAAGAAACAACGTGATCGATGGATAAATGACAACCCATATTTTTAAGGATGCCATCAACTTTGCTTTTGTTTTCATACGGAAGAAATTACTTTTTGGAAATTTGTTTCCTCAAAAGTAGTCTCCAAAGCCTCCTGCAGGATAGGACAAACATGCAGTTGAACAGGACTTATCTGAAATTGTGCCGGAATGCCTCCGGTGAATATCCCGTATGCTTTTTGAAGAACCGGATAAAGTAAGAAACGTCTTCATACCCCAAGTAGTAGGCGACCTGGTTTACCTGGTTTGATGTGGCCAGCAAATATCTTTTGGATTCCAGGATGATGTGCGCGTTGATCAGTTCAGAACACGTCTTCCCCAGCGTGGCCTTGGTGATGGCATTGAGTTGATACGGTGAAAGATTCAACATGTCGCTATACTGTGCCACTTGTTTGTGTTGCGCAATATGCTTTTCTAAAAGCTCTAAAAAATCCTCGAGACGTTCCTGTGCATACGTGTTGGCATTATTCGAAGCGGCTTTACTATTCTGGCGGACCAGTTCGATAAAGAAAATGCCCAGGTTTGCCTTGATCACCTCCCCGTGCCCCTCTTGTTTGTCGGTATACTCTTGAAAAATATACGTCAACAACGGAAGTAGTTTATTGAACCGGGTGGCATCCAGCGAATGCAAATTGGTCGCCATGGCCTTGCGCAACGGTTGCCTTGACGCCTTGTCGCGCGGACGATAGAAATCGGGACTGAACTCCACCAGGTATCCCGTACTTCCCGCTTTCAGGGTGTGTTGGTGCACCTGCCCGGGCCGCATGAGAAAAACGGCATGGTCGCAAACTTTGTATCGTGTAAAGTCAATCTCATGATGACCTGCTCCTTTTTTCAACGCCAGGACGTAGAAAAAGTCATGCCGGTGAAGTTCTTGCACCATGTCCTTTCCTGCCAGCAGGTGCCGCACGTCGCGTATGCTAAAACCTTCAGAGACGTTTGCTTCTTTTGGAGCAGCTTTAATCTGTCTTACCGGAATATTTTTCATAGCACATATCCTAAAGCCCATACCCCACCTCGTGATCATTTCCATTTGAATGATCGCCAACCCCTGACCACCCCCAATCACCAGCCACATGACTACTGGCTGGCTACTGACTACTGGTACTGATCACCACCACCGTTCCCCCAGCGCCCTCCCTAAAGCTCCCTGAAATCGTCTTCCCACTTCTCCTTCATCTCTTCGTGTTTCTTCCAGTATTTCCTTTCGATCTCCTTCATGGTCTCGTCGAACCCGGGGTGCTTTTTCAGGTTATCGGCGATAGGGTCGGTGGGAAGGAGGAGAAGCCAGTATAGAAAATTGTCCTGTTCCTTGGTGAAGCGTTTGAAAAGTTCCATCGCCTTGTCCGGTTCCCCTTTATGGGAGTAGTACATGGACAAGTGCAGATCTTTGTACATGGTTTGGTTGTGATCGGCGTAGTCTTTAAAGCGGCGGACATAGTCTTCACCCTTTTCTTTTTGCCCGGTCAACAGGTAAGCCTCCCCAAACCTCAGGTATTCGTGCTGAAAAATATCGAGGCCGAACATTTTCATTGTAGCGATAGCGCTATCGTAGCATCCGGCGGCCGCAGCGTAGTCGCGTTTTATAAAATCCATTTTACCAACCTCCTGTAAAATATCAAACCGCGTGGTCTGTGTTTTCCATCGCTTGCGCAGACGTTCCGCGGCTTTTTTCGGATCGCGGTCTTGGGCGTAGCGAATATAGTCGTTTACATACCCGGCAAAAAAATTCTTCGGGTTCAGCTGCAACGACTTTCCATTGTATTTCAATGCTTCGTCGAGAAATCCGTTTTGCAGGAGGGCGTTGCTGAGGTGGAAATAGTCAAAGCTTAGGGTGGCGGAGTCTGTCCCCTTGTCGGCCTTCACTTTCCGGATGGCATATTCCAGGTACTTGGGGGGATGCGGCACGTGGATGTTGTAGAACTCTGTCAGGAAGTGAAGGACCAGCCCGGAGCGGGGGTCATACTCCAGTGCTTTTTCAAAATAAGGAATGGAGAGCTCATACTGATGCTTCTCTGCAAACGACAGTGCCTTGGCGATCATGCTTTCGCTCGAACGGGCGTCGTACAAAATGGCTTTCTCGGCAAAGTCGTCGACCTCGGCGGTGTGGCGTTTCTCGACGTTAAAGATATCGAGGTAATAATACACCATCGTGGCCGTCGCATAGGCGAGGGAGAACTTGGGATCTTTTTCGACGGCCTTTTTAAACCAGGGGATGGAGGCTTCCAGGTCTTTGGGGCCGCTGCGATAGAACAGGTCTTTGCCTTTCAGGAAGTAGTCGTAGGCCACCGGGTCGTCGGTCGGCTTCTTTTCGATGCGGCGCTCTTCTTCGGGCGTGATGATCACTTCGATTTCCTGCGTGATGTTTTTGGCCACCTCCTGCTGCAGCTCAAAAATATCTTTTGCCTCGCGGCGGTATTGTTTGCTCCACAAATGCTTGTCGGTTTCGCCATCGATCAACTGGATGTTCAACACGATGCGATCGCCCAACTTCTGACCGCTGCCTTCGACAAAGTATTTTACATTCAATTCTTTTGCCATCTCGGGGATGGACCGGGAAGCACTCCTGTATTTTTCAACCGACGTCCGGCTGATCACGCGGAGGTTTTCGATCTTTTGCAGGTTGTTCAGCGTGGCCTCCATCAAGCCGTTGACCAGGTAAACGTTTGAGGAATCGTTGCTGTCATTTTTAAAGGGAAGAACGGCAATGGATTTTTCCAGTCCATTACCCGGTTGGCTTGTTCCGGACCAGAAAAAGTATCCGGCCACGACTACTGCCAGAATTCCTATAGCCCCTGCGATCCATACAAGCTTTGATTTTTGGCGAACGGGAATCTCGCGATTCGATTCGGGCAGGACCGCCGTTTCCGCGGGTGTGGTGGTGTCGCGCTTGCCGACTTCGCCGGGCGGGTAGCCGTAATATTCGCGGAAGCATTTGATAAAGTAGGAGGTGCTGTTGAACCCCACCTGGTGGGAGACCTCGGAAACATTGAGCGAGGTTTTCCGGAGCAGATCCATCCCCCGTTTCAGGCGGACCTGGTTGATCAGCTGACTGACTGAGAGCCGGGTCTCCTTTTTTACCTTCCGCAGGAGGTTCGACCGGCTCATGTTCATTTCGTTGGCCAGTTCGGAAACGCCAAACTGTTCGTTCGAGATGTTTTTCTCCACGACGGCGGTCAATTCGGTTAGAAAATCACTTTCAGGAAAGAGAGAGTCGGCCATGGAGAAAGGTATGTTTCTGGTGTCGCAAACCGCCTCAATTTACCCTTTTCAGGGCCTACTTGCATCAAAATTTATATCGCTGCGTCATAATTTATATCGAATCCCGCAAAGTTGATGGTTTTGTCCGCAAAGGTGTTTAGCCCCGCCCTGCCGTTGGGCCGTTCTTTGGGTCATTGAATTATTCAAAAAAAACTAAACACCAAAGCATATGAAAACTGAAAAACGTACACATCCCGCATCCTGGGTGGCCGCCGCTATCGGGATGGCCTTGATCGCCCTGGTTTCTTCTTGCACGTCACAAGGAAGCTCTCAAAAGAAAGAGAGTGGCGTAAAAGCTCCGGAGGTCGATATCCACACCGCCGTACTGACGGGCAACCAGGCAGCACTGAAACAACACATCGCCGCCGGCACGGATATCAATGAGAAAGATCCTTTCGGCGGATCGAGTCCTCTCATTAGCGCCGCCGTGTTTGGCAAGACGGAAGAAGCCAAAATCCTCATCGACGCCGGTGCCGACATCAACTTCCAGAACAACGACGGGTCGACGGCGCTTCACACGGCCGCATTTTTCTGCAGGCCCGAGATTGTCCGCATGCTGCTGGACAAGGGCGCGGACAAGACGATCAAAAATAAATTCGGTGCCACCCCCGCCCTGACCGTGGCCGGTACGTTTGCCGAATCGAAAAATGTATACGACATGATGGGGAAAGCGCTTGAACCCATGGGACTGAAGCTCGACTATGCCTACATCGAAAAGACACGCCCCGAGATCGCGGAAATGCTGAAATAACCAAATCACTCAAAACACCAAAAATATGTCGACGCTGAACAGAAGATACGATATCGATTGGCTTCGGGTGATTGCCATCGGGTTGTTGTTGATCTATCACATCGCGATCGGGTTTCAACCCTGGGGGATCATGATCGGCTTTATCACCAACCGCGAGCCGTGGATGTCGTTGTGGACGCCCATGACGATGCTGAACGTCTGGCGCATTCCCTTCCTGTTTTTTGTTTCGGGCATGGGCGTCTATTTCTCTATGCAACAGCGAAACTGGAAAGCGCTTATCCAGGAGCGCAGCCTGCGCATCCTTCTGCCCTATGTTTTTGGGATGGTCTGTGTTTTCCCGTTGAGCGTGTTGATCCTTCAACGCTATTATCAGTGGGACCTTGGCTATTCGGTGAATGCCGGGCACCTGTGGTTTCTGGGAAACATTTTCGCGTATGTGGTTTTACTGTCGCCCCTGTTCTATTATCTGCAGAAAAATCAAAACGGAATATTTGTTACGGCGCTAAAGAAAATGCTGAGCACGCCCCTGGGCCTGATCCCTGTCGTCGGGCTTTTCATAGTCGAAGTGTTGGTGATCAAGCCCCATCCTTACGAACTGTATGCCATGACCTGGCACGGCTTTGTGCTCGGGTTCCTGGCGTTCTTTGTCGGATTTTGTTTTGTGCTCTGTGGCGATTCGTTCTGGAGCATGCTCCTGAAATGGCGTTGGCTGTTCGTCGTGTTGGCGGCCGGACTCTTTGCCGTACGTCTTTTGGTGCTGGGGCTAAAGACGCCGGGGTATCTGTTGGTGATCGAATCGGATTGCTGGATCTTCTCGGTGTTGGCCTTTGGACATAAATACCTGAATCGCCCCGGCAAAGCGCTATCGTATCTAAGCCAGGCGGCGTATCCTGTTTATATTCTTCATATGACATCCCTGTTTCTGGGATCATCGTTGATCTTTCCCCTGACGCTTGCTGTGCCGCTGAAGTTTGTGATGGTGATGATCTTCACCTTTGCCGGATGTTTTGGCGCCTTCGAGATCATCCGTCGGGTGAGTATACTAAGACCTTTGTTCGGATTAAAAATGAAGGAGCGTTCGCTTTCCATCAACGGAAATAAACCTGGATTGGCACAAGCCTAAAACTATAGCATCATGGTAAACCTCAAAAATGTAACAAAGCGTTTTGGCACAAAGACCGTTGTGGATGACTTGTCGCTCGCGATCGGGCGAGGCGAATTGTTCGGGTTGCTCGGCCCTAACGGCGCCGGGAAGACCACGACCATCAACATCATCATTGGCGGTCTGCTTCCTGACGCGGGCTCGATCACGCTTCAGGGATCCGGATCGCCCCAGGATCCGGAGATCAAAAGACGGATTGGCATCGTGCCCCAGAGCCTGGCGGTCTATGAGAGCCTGACCGCGCATGAGAACTTAAATTTTTTTGGCAGGCTGTATGGACTGCAGGGAAACGAGCTGACGTCGAACATCCAACGCGTATTCGAGCTCGTCAATCTTACCGACCGCACAAAAGACCGGGTCAAAACGTATTCCGGTGGAATGAAGCGACGGCTGAACATCGCTATTGCGTTGCTTCATCGTCCTTCGTTGCTGATCCTGGATGAGCCCACGGTGGGCGTGGATCCGCAATCACGAAACGCCATCTTCGACAGCCTGCGAAATCTGAAAGCGGAAGGCTGCACCATCCTGCTCACCTCCCACTACCTCGAGGAAGCACAACAACTCTGCGACACCGTTGCCATCCTCGACGAAGGAAAACTGGTGGCCAAGGGAACGGTGGAAGAACTGATTGCGCTTCACGGCGGGCAGAGTATTCTGACCGTGGAGACCAGCAAGGGCAGGTCAAGAATAGAAACGCATGAGCCGGTCCAGGAGATCGTCCGGATCCATGCGGAAGAACAGATCATTTCCCTGAAGATGGAGAGCCCGAATTTGGAGAAAGCTTTTTTGAATATTACTGGAAAACATTTAAGAGATTAACATGAAAGAGATCATCACCCTTACCCGAAAAGATCTGCAACTGCTTTTCCTGGACAAAACCAGCGTCATCGTCACCTTTGCGCTACCCGTCGTGCTGGTCGCGTTGATTGGAAGTGTGTTCGCCGGTTCGTTTCCGTCTTCTTCCGGCATCACGAGCTATGACTATGCATTTTCAAAGGTCATGTTCTGGGGCGTGCTCGGTGGCCTGGCGTCGTCGGTGGCATCTCTGGCCATTGAAAAAAATTCGGGAACCATCATCCGGATCCAGCTGGCGCCGGTTCATAAGTTTCAGGTGTTGGCCGGCAAAGCGCTGGCGTGCATCAGCGTTATATTGATCAGTTCCTTTTTGACGTGGACGTTTGCTTCCGTGCTTTTCGGTATCAAAACCGCTTCTCCCTTGAACATGATCCTCATTTGTTTTTCAAACGCCGTGCTCTTTGCCGGGCTCATGACCTTCCTCGCCAACTTTGTGAACACGGAGCGCGCGGCGGGAGCGTTGAGCTGGTCGGTGGCACAACTCCTGGCGTGTTTCAGCGGCATCATGTTCCCGGTCATGATCATGCCTCCGTGGATGAAAAGTGCTACGAATTTCAATCCCGTGACCTGGGCGGTGAAGGCGATGGAGATCGTGCTGTGGACGGGCGGAACGTTTGGCGAATTGGTATTGCCCGTGTCCATAACACTGGGGAGTGGGCTTTTCTTTTTTGCGCTGAGCGTATACCTGTTCCGGTGGACAACGCAGAACGCCTGATAAAATCACCGATGGTCAAATGAAAAAAATCTCCAACGAACGGCAGTGGTTCCCATGGTGGATCGGTGACCCCATGGATCTCCCGGCCCATTCCGCGCAGCAACGTGACGCTCCGCACCTCCATCAGAAGGGGTGGTGACGCATCCCGCCATCGACAACAGCGACCGTGCCGGTAATGTATCGCGCGCGAGGCGACACCAGGAAAGTGGCCATGTTGGCGATGTCCTGTGGCGCGCCGAAATCACCCAGCGGGATCTCACGCGCGGCAAATTCTCTGCGTTCTTCGTCCGTGAAAACGCGGCGAATATTTGCTGTATCGATCAGGCCTGGCTGCAGACAGTTGACGGTGATGCCGTAGCGTCCCAGCTGTCCGGCGAGTTGCTTGGACCACACGACAATGCTCCCCTTGGCAACCGCCGACGCATTGATCGCGCGTAGCTCGTAGGTGCTGGTGATGTTCAGGACCGTGCCTTGTTTGCGTCCCATAAAATGGGGCAAGAGTTGTTGCGTTAACTGCCGGTGACGGTCGAAGTTCAACGTCATGGCCGCACTCCACTCCTCTTCCGGACCGTTCACCTCCAATGGGCGGCTGCGGCCGGCGTTGTTAATCAGGATATCAACATGACCCAAGCCGGACAGCGCCATGGCTGCAATCTTTTGCGGCCCGTCGGGCGCGACAAAGTCCTGAGCAAACGTGATGGGTGTCTCACCGCCTGCAGCAACAAGCTCATCTTTGAGACCCGTTAACAAATCTTCGTTTCTGGCTACGGCAAATACTTTCACGCCCTCGATAGCCAATTCTTTTGCCATGGCCCGGCCAAGTCCCTGACTGGCACCGGTTATGACGGCGGTTTTTCCTTTCAAATACAGATCCATATTTTTTTCTCTTTGCGGGTTAAGAAAATTTCTTCGCAAGCGTAACCACAGGCATCCGATTTTACACGTTGTAGAAATAATTGTAGGATACTATCAAATATGTAAGTCATGGCGGACAGAAAGAAAAACTCCACGTATTCCCGTAACGAAAAATGCATCGTTGAATGCGATCTCACCTATGTTGTTTCGAAGATCGGGGGCCGGTGGAAGCTACAGATACTAAGTATGCTGGAAGACAAAAAGCTTCGGTTTAGCGAACTAAAAAAAGAGTTTTCTTTTACGACGGAACGCATGCTCACTTTGCAGTTGCGGGCGCTGGAGCAGGATGGACTGGTGAAGCGAACCGTCTACGCAGAAGTTCCGCCGCGCGTAGAATATGAACTCACACCGATGGCCGTAGCGCTGGGTCCGATCTTCAAGCAATTAAGCGATTGGGGCAGCAAACACCGGAGCCTGACAAAGCAGAACCTCGTGTAGGGAATGACCCTGTTCCTTAATGCTCTTCCCGGCCCTCGGCCTTTGGATCATCCCACCCAATAAAATCGTCGCGGTCAGGTTGATCAAAATGTTGTCCTTCCAACTAACCACGTTTGAACATATGAACAATCGTTTGAGGTGGCGCATTAGACTTTTTTACTATTTTTAGGGACCCCCGGAATAGCAGCGGATTTGTCGCGACCATCCCAGTCCAGCGATGATCAGCCCGTCAGTGCCAGGGAGAATGGAGCAATCGCTGTGAAAGAAAACCTGGAAGAGGACCTGATTCGTCGGATAAATGATGGAGATGAACGAGCCTTTAAGCTCGTCTTCGATCTCTATTACCGTCCGCTGACGCTCTTCGCCATGAAGTATGTTCGCGAGGTGGAAGACGCGAAGGAAATTGTACAGGAATTCTTTGTGCGCATGTGGTCGAAACGCGACACGCTCGACATCCGGTTTTCGCTTCGCATTTATTTGTACCGGAGCGTCCGGAACGCCTGCCTCAACTTTATTGCTTCAGACAAGGTCGAGAAAAAACGGATGATGGGGTATCAACACCCCGAAGTCTCGAACGACAACGCCCTGGAACACATGATGGCCGCCGAGCAGGAAGAGCTCCTGATGCGGGCCATTGACAACCTTCCGGAAAAGTGCCGCCAAATATTTGTCATGAGCCGCATGAACCGGCTTTCGCACCAGGCCATCGCCACCCAGCTCAATCTGTCTGTGAAAACGGTGGAGACCCAGATCTCCATTGCCCTGAAGCGCCTGGCCGAATGGGTCATCACCCTGGTCATGTTTTTTTGCGACTAGCCCACCCTTCTTAACACCCCAGGCCGCGTCCCGGACACCGCTCCATTTAAAATAATTCAAAAAAAAGTCCCCGCCCTTTTAAGGGGTCCCCTCCCATTTTCTGTCTGTACGGTAATTCAAACGGAATTTTACCTAATGGCTTTCTATGGATAGAATTTTTACGGTCGCTCTTTTTCGCGTTTTCAGGTTTAGGATTGGCGGTGAATTCCGGAAGGGGTTCCTGGTGATGGCCTTGGGGTGTGGTCTGCTCCAGGCCCAGGCGCAAGATCCAACGTTTTACGAAACATTCGACAGTACACCGATGGGCGAGGTCCCCGAGGGATGGCGGACGTATTCGCTCAACGGCGACCGCGGCAACAACTGGTTGCGTTCGGTATATGGTTTTTTCGGACCCAAGGTGATGACCAGCGGGGTGGAATATGCGTTGCCCGGAAAAATAGACGAAGACTGGCTCGTCACACCGCAGATCACCCCCCAGGAAAACGACTTTCTGATCTTTGATTCCGGACAGGAATTTGTGTGGGACGATTGGGGATCGACCTTCGAGATCTGGATCTCCACCAAGACCGACAACCGCGCCGATTTTACAGAATTGCTGAAGGGCTATACGGAACCCGAATTTCCCGGCTACTTATATTCCGAGCGCTTGCTGCTCGACCTCTCCGCCTACCAAGATACTCCCATCTACATCGCCTTTGTCCATAAAAATCCGGTGACCGGAGAGCCCACGGATCCCGACAATCCCGAACCTCCTGTAGAGAACTGGTACCTCGACAACGTTTGGGTAAGACCGGTGCAGCCGATGGACTATAGCGCAGGAGAAATATTCGGTTCGTTCGACAATGTTATCCGCGTGGTACAATCGCGTACCACGGTTATTATCAGCGTCGTGGTGCGTACGGCGGGCGACAACGGCAGCGCTGATATTTCAGCGCTCACCTTCACCACGGCAGGATCGTCACCGAAGGTTAAGATCAAGGAGGCTACGCTCTACACCACCTATGGTGATTCCTTTCTGTCCACCCATGAAGATACCGGTGAAGTGAATGCCGATATGTTCGGATCCGTCGCCGACCCCGGCGATGAATTTACAATTGAAGGTTTTCAGAACCTGGGTCGCGGCGACAACTATTTCTGGCTCATGTATACGCTGGAGGCCGATGATGCTGTGCTCACCTATCCCTACCCGGAAGTCGACGCCACGTTTGAAAGCGTGATGGTGAATGGCGTCGAGCATGCCACTACGCTAAGCACGACGGCGGCAAGCCATCCGGTTGTGCCGGATGCACCCGTGAACGACAATTATGCGGATGCCATTGATATCACGCCTGCGACCGGTACGGTTCGCTTGGGTTCGTACAACTACAAGGCCACCGTTGAAACGGAGATTGGCGTAGAACGGCTGGCCTATTGTGCCACGCCCATCTATCAATCGGCCAGGGATGGATGCAACTCCGTGTGGTGGCATTTCAAAGCACCCAGTGCCGGCCTCATCACGGCGGACCTTTCAACGAGCAGCTTCAACACCTTGTTGCTCATTCAGGATGAGCAGGGCGACCAACTGGCGTGCAGCAAAGACATAGACGAATCCGCGCTCGTGTTGCAATCGCGCATTTCAAATTTTCCGGTGGCCGAAGGGCAGGACCTGTATATCCGCGTGACCGGTGAAGGCGAGTTCCCGGAGGACCCCAATGCTGCGAGTGGCGTGGTGAATCTTGATTTTACGTTTGATGTCCCGCTGGGTGTGGAAGGGCCATTCTCCTATGAGCTGTCCGAACTTTATCCCAACCCCGGCAACGGAAAAGTGAATGTAGACCTGGTGCTTCATCGCCCCGCCAACGTGGTGCTGGAAGTGACAAACCTGATGGGACAAACGGTTCGCGTGCAAGAGGAAGGCTTTTTGAACGCCGGAAAATATGAACAGTTGACGCTTGATGTGACGGCACTTCCGGCGGGACCCTATTTCGTGCGCATGCGCGGAAGCAGCAACACGGCCCACAAGCTGATCGTGGTGAACGATGGGGACGTGCGATGATCGAGCCATGAAATCATTTTTTTTAAAACACGATGGAAGATAACAAAGACGACGACAGAAGCTGGTACCTGGCTTCGAAACGGTTAACCGAAGGTCTCTCCGATGCCGAGCAATCGGAATGGGAGGTTGTGCTGCGCAATGAAAAATTCAAAAATGATTTTGCATTACTCGAAAAACACTGGCATGCCCTGGAGTCCTCTGCTTATGCGCAAATCAACGTGAGCGAAGATTGGGAAGCGGTGCGTGCAAAGATCAGGGCCATGCCGCAAACACCAAAACGATTTGCCTTTTACCCCTGGCTTCGCTACGCCGCTGCCGCAGTGCTGGTTGTGACGGGCGCGTATGTCGCCTGGAATTTCAGAAAACAAGCAGCACCTGCATTCATCACGAAAATAGAGGCACCGGCCGGGGCGCGTACCTACGTGACCTTGCCCGACAGCTCGCACGTGTGGCTCAACGCAGGCACGCTGATCGCTTTTGACCAGCGCTTCGGAAGCGACAACCGCAGCCTGATGCTGGAAGGGGAAGCTTTCTTTGACGTGGAGAAAAGTAAAGTTCCATTCAAAGTACATACCGTGGCCTACGACATCGCCGTGCTCGGCACCGCTTTCAATGTGAAGGCCTATCGCAACGACGACGTGGTGAGCACGACATTGATCCGCGGGTCCTTAAAAGTGAATCGCACAACCGCCGCCGGTGTGGCGGAAGAAATCCTGCTTCATCCCAACGAGAAAGTAACGCTGCAAGGATTGCCTGCCGAACGCTCGGGGCACCCGTTGGTGCTCCAGAAAAATATAGACGCCGTCGCGGAGGCAGATTGGAAAGATGGTTGGTTGACGGTGCGCGGCGAATCCTTGGACGAGCTTTCAAAAAAGATCGAAAGACTCTACAACGTGACCATCCATTTTGAAGACGACAGCTTGAGGGCTTATAAATACACCGGGCGCATCCAGCAATTCAGCCTGGAGCAAGTGTTAAAAGCGCTGGCCCTGACATCGCCGATCGATTTTGTGATCAACGAAAAAAGCGTGACGCTGCGCGAGAATAAAAACACGAAATCAAAATATAAGACCATCCCCACACCCTGACGATTTGAATACGGAACCTAACCTTATGCTATGAAAAAACAATACCACTGCACATAACCATACGCATCGCCTAAAAAAAGGAGGATCAAAAGATGCTGACACATCTCCTGATCCCTTAGGACAGACAAAACAGCTACCAACCCTGTGACGGAGTGGAACGATATTATTTTACCTAATCCCAGCGAATTCTATGAAAAAAAACGGATACGGCCAAGGAAACCTATGGCCAGTATTAATTAAAACGGCGTTGGTTATGAAAATCTGGCTTTTACTACTGATCCCCATAGGCGTTACGCTGGCGGGTACGGCGCATTCTCAAAACCTGAGCCTGGAGCTAAAGGATGTCACGATCCGCCAGGCGTTGCATGCCATTGAGCGGCAGAGTGGGTATTCTTTTTTTTACAACGATTCATTCAAAGACCTGGAGAAAAAAATCTCCGTCACCGCGCAGAATGAACCGATCGCTGACGTGCTGGGACGCGTGCTCAGCAATACGCTGCTCACACACAAATTCCTGGAGGGCAAACTCATTGTGATCGTATTGAAAGACGCCCCCGAAAAAATCAGGGTGCACGGGCAAGTGACCGGCGTCGACATAAAAACATCGCTGCCGGGCGTCAATGTCACCGTGAAAGGAACGTCAACCGGAACGGTGACCGACACCAATGGACAATATGTGATCGACGTGGATCCCGGTGCCACGCTGGTGTTTTCCTTTGTTGGCTACATCAGCACGGAAGTGAAGGTGACAAACGAAACGCAGATCGACATTGAGCTGGAGGTGGAAGCCAAAACACTGAACGAGGTCACCGTTGTTTCCACGGGCTATCAGGAAGTGGATAAGCGGCTGTTCACCGGCGCCGTTGTAACGCTGGGTTCAAAGGATTTCAAGACCGATGGCACCATCGACGTGAGCCGCATGTTGCAAGGGCGCGCTGCCGGGGTGTCGGTGCAAAACGTGTCGGGCACATTTGGTGCCGCACCCAAGATCAGGGTGCGCGGCGCAACGTCCATTACCGGCGACAACAAGCCACTGTGGGTAGTCGACAATGTAGTGCTCGAAGATGTCGTGAACATTTCTGCAGAGCAGCTGACGACGGGCGACCCCAACACGCTCATTGGCTCCTCGGTGGCGGGTTTGAATTCCGATGACATCGAGAGCATCACGATCCTGAAAGATGCGTCGGCCACGGCGTTGTATGGCGCGCGGGCCAAGGATGGGGTGATCGTTATCAAAACAAAAAGAGGACGCGTCGGAAAACCGGTCATTTCCTACACCGGAAACTTCTCTACCTACCTGAAACCTTCCTACGACAATTACAATATCCTGAACTCTGTGGACCAGATGTCGGTCTATGCCGAAATGGAACGCAAGGGGTTGTTGAACCACTCCGATATGGTGTCGCAGGCCAACGGCGGCGTATACAAAAAAATGTACGACATCATCAACAGCTCCTACAACGAACAAACCGACCAATTCGATTTGCTGAACACCCCGCAAGAGCGGCGCGCTTTTTTGCAACGTTATGCGCTGGCCAACACGAACTGGTTTGACAAGCTTTTCAAGAACTCGTTTGTGCAGGAACATTCGCTGGGTGTTTCGTCGGGAACAAAAGTATCGCAGCTCTATTTTTCCACCAGCTACTATGACGACAATGGCTGGACCATTGCCGACCATGTGGATCGCTACACCCTCAATGCCAACGCCACCTTCAAGCTTTCCGACAAGGTCGGCTTCGGCCTCACCGCCAACGGCTCGTCGCGCACGCAGCGTGTGCCGGGCACCGTGGCACGCCAAGTCGATGTGGTGGAGGGCCGCTACAACCGCGACTTCGATATCAACCCCTTTAGCTTTGCGCTGAATACAAGTCGCGTGCTCACTGCAGAGGATGAAGCCGGCAACCTGGAATACTTCACGCGCAACTATGCGCCGTTTAACATCATCAAGGAGTCGCAAACAAATTACATCGATCTGAACCTGCTGGATCTTCGTCTGCAAGGCGATTTTAACTATCAACTCACCAAAGATCTCAAGTATGAGTTTGTCGGCGCCGTGCGCGACGTGCGCACCACCACGGAACACAAAGTGGGCGACGATTCCAATATGGCCGAGGCCTATCGCGCCGCAGGTTCGCAGGTGATCCGGCAGGGGAACAAATTCCTTTACTACAATCCCGATTTTCCAAACCTCGATCCGGTAGTCGTCTTGCCAGAGGGAGGTTTTTATAATCGCTCCGACGATCAGATGCGCAGCTATTATGTGAAAGATCAGCTCACGTGGAAGCATGCGTTCGGCACCAGGCACCATGTGAACCTGGTGGGCGGTCACGAATTGCGCATGATCGATCGTCAAAATTCCTACAACAACGGCTACGGCTACCAGTTCAACAAGGGCGGCATCGCCTTCACGGACTATCTCATTATCAAGCAACTGCTCGAAGGCAATTTCAACTACTTTGGCATGGGCTACACCAAAGAGCGGTATGCGAGCTTCTACGCATCGGCAAACTATTCGTTCAACGATAAATATGTATTGAATGCCACCACGCGGATGGACGGCTCCAACAAACTTGGTGAAGCGCGCACGGCACGGTGGCTGCCCACCTGGAACGTGAGCGGTGCCTGGAACCTGGATGCCGAAAATTTTATGACGGCGGTTCGCGCCATCGATTACCTCACGCTCAAGGCGGGCTACGGATTGACGGCAAACGTTGGGAATGCCACAAACTCGTCGGTGGTGTACCGCAGCGGCACGACGCCTCACCCGCACTTTGATGAAACCGAATCGCAGATCATCATCGACGGCCTCGAGAACCAGGACCTGACGTGGGAAAAACAATATGAACTGAACGTCGGGTTAAGTACTGGCTTTTTCAACCGGTTCACGGTGGCCTTCGATTATTATAAACGCAATCACTTCGATCTGATCAGCGTCATCAAAACATCGGGCATTGGTGGCGAGCCCTACAAGGCCATTAACTATGCGGACATGAAATCACACGGCGTCGATCTTACCATCGGTGCCACCGTCTATGACCGGCGAGGATTGACGTGGACGACGAACTTTGTTTTTAGTCACAACAAAAGTCGCATTACCAACCTGAAGAATCTGCCGCGCATCTACAACCTGGTATTCCAGGATGGTGGGGCGCAGCAAGGCTACCCGGTGCGCGGGCTTTTTTCAATCGACTACAAGGGCCTCAACCCGGAGAACGGTGTGCCGACCTTTATCGACCACGATGGAAAACTGGGCACCAATGTTTTTCTGCAAAGCCTGAACACACAGTATCTCAAATACGAAGGCCCCGTCGACCCCACTTATACGGGAGGGTTTTCGAATACCTTCCGCTACAAGCAACTTTCGTTGAATGTGTTCTTCACCTACCAGGGCGGCAACAAGATCCGGCTTAATCCCGCTTTCAAAAACGGCTACTCCGATCTCGACGCCATGCCCCGCGAATTTCTTGACCGGTGGATCACACCGGGTGACGAAAAATACACCGACGTTCCCGCCATTGCCGACCTGAACGTACTGGCCGGCCTGGGCTCGACCTATCCCTACAACACGTACAACTATTCCACGGCGCGTGTAGCCGACGGTGGGTTTGTGCGGATGCGCACCATCGCCCTCAGCTATACGCTTCCGAGCAAAATTGTTGCGGGTACCACGTTCACCAGCGCTTCCATCAGCCTGACGGGCACGAACCTGTGGCTGGTGTATGCCGACAAGAAATTGTATGGACAGGACCCCGAGTTCTTTAGTTCGGGCGGCGTGGCCTTGCCGGTGCCGCGACAGATCACCCTCTCGGTCAAGCTCGTGCTCTGATGAAGACGAATGAATTTTTGGATATCGAATTATCAAAAAGTAATCGGATGAAAAAGAAAGTATCGATCCTGTTTGCAGCCGGCGTCATGATGATGACAGGCTGCGACGACTTTTTATCGGAAACACCCGACAATCGGGCCAGTCTCGATTCGAAGGAGAAGATCGCGGAGTTGCTGGTGACGGCCTATCCGGAAGCGAACTATATTCCCTTTTGCGAAGCACTTTCGGATAACGTGGAAGATAATTTTGGGGGCACCGAAAATGTGACCAACGCCGACCCTTGGTTCTGGAGGGACGCTTCAGCGACCTGGCAGGACTCGCCGG
>Ga0209050_1002393_pt1 | contig 16261 bp, 14 predicted proteins | sample Araplavi_mTSA_r2_FD_184276 | JGI IMG/M metagenome (GOLD analysis project Ga0209050, IMG submission 184276) | Arabidopsis root microbial communities from North Carolina, USA - plate scrape MF_Cvi_mTSA_r2 (SPAdes) (version 2) | ecosystem: Host-associated > Plants > Roots > Endosphere | place: USA... | reverse complement strand
GTACGTATACCAGTCCACCGAACAGCCATAATGACCTGGCCACAAATACGATGAACCATAACATCACGAGCAGGGGTGCGTGCTCATTGAAGTAGGCTACAAAACGTTGGGTGAAATCAGGCTCCGGAACAGCGGTGTTTGCTGCCTGCGCTGCCAGGTTTTCCAGTGTTAGCTCCGGTGTTATTACCACCTGTGCAGGCGTTTCTGCAGCTATTACCCCGTGGCCTGCAGGCTGGCGCAGCTCATAAAAGAAGGTGAGCACGGCGCAGCCAACCAGCATGAAAAACAGCAGTGTGAAGATATTATAGCGCAGGGCGGGCCTGGACTTACGGGTAAATAGTATCAGGATACCGGCTATGAGGGCCAGTACAAGGCCTTGCCACAGGGAATGGATCAGTGTCCAGCCGATGGCGCGGATAATATCATTAGATAAGAGTTGCATAGTGATGCAGGTTTACGGGTTATTGCTTATCCGGGTTTATTTTATTGATCAGTGCTTTTATTTCATCCAGCTCGTCTTTCGAAGTTTTCTTGTTGCCCAGCAATTGCATGAGCAGGGTGGCGGCAGAACCGTTGAAGGTAGCATCGAGGAAGCGGTCTAGCAGCAGTCCTTTGGTGGATTTCTCTTCCAGGCGGGGGCTGTAAACGTGCTTCATGCTGCTTTCATCGCGGGCCAGCATGCCTTTGTCTGTCATGATCTGCATGATCTTCAGCGTGGATGTATATTGAACGCTGCGCTTCTCGTCATTCAGGTGGTCATTCACGAAGCGAACCGTGGAGGGGCCATGTTTCCACAATACCTGTAATATCTCCAGCTCCGAACGGGTGGGCTCCGATGGCGGATTATTTTTAGGATCGTCTTTCATGGAATTAAAGGTACGAATATATTCGTACGAAACAAGTAGTAGGGTAAGTTTTTTTTATTGGGGGGTGGAAATGTCCTGTTTCACCATTTACTTCGTCTCTTATGCGGATGGTCTTTTGCGGGGGGAAACGATAGATTTGTATTGCCTTAAAATCCATTATTATGAAAAGTACCATAGTTGAAAATATAGATGCATACATTGAAGGTTTCCCCGAAGCAGTGCAGACCGCACTACAGGAGGTTCGTGCAGCCATTAAAAAGGCAGCGCCGGAAGCAACGGAGGCTATTAAATATGCGATGCCTACTTTCGTGCTGAATGGGAATCTGGTGCATTTTGCGGCGTATAAGCACCACATCAGCATTTATCCTGTGCCAACAGGAGATGCAACATTTGATAAATTAATGGCGCCTTATGAGACATCAGGGAAAGGCACGGTGCAATTTCCGCTGGATCAACCTATGCCGGTGGCGTTGATTGAGAAAATTGTGCAATACCAGGTGAAGCGGAATAAGGAGAAGGCGAAGAAGAAATAGGACCAATTTCCCACAAACTGCTGCGCATAAATATCATTCAGGGTCTGATACTGTTTACACCTATGCCAACTTTTAGTTAACCCTGCTCCACATAAATACGCCCTTGCGTTATTAGCTAAAGTATTTGAATCAAATGCATAGAGGTACCGAATGTTAACCTCGCTACAAAGGATGACTAAGCTCCCTTTAAGCACTTACTAAACACTTACTAAGGTCTCACTAGGGTCCTACCAGGCACTCCTAAGGCACTCCCCAGCAGCACACAGCGAACTGACGTGGATTGGATAAGGAACAGTCGGCGAAATCATGAGGAATTGACAAGGGAAATACCAGGATCTCACGTGGAAACCATTAGGTGTTGGTGAGAAAACAAGAGGAATATCAATTATACAAATCCGGCCAAAATGGCCAAAACGGCCAATCTGGCCAATATGACCAAAAACGGCCATTCCATTTTTTCAGCGTGTCCCTGATAATTAATATTGCGGTATTGAATTCAATTTAGTTCCCGCTGCAGCGGATTTCATCATGATGAGGGTTTAAACGGCGTGTACCCGAGAACATGCCGCCCACTTCATAATTCTTAAATCATTTTACAATGCCAAACGAAAAATCGAAGATAGCCACCCGCATCAAAACTGAACGTGGCTATAAACGTACCCGCCAAACCATTGCGGAGTTCCAACGATCTGCAAAAGCTGCGAAACTACTGCTGGACGCAGTGAGGACAGCTGGTGTTAAAGCACGAGACAAGGCGCTTTTTTCAAGGCTTCTTGGGCTGATGTTTAAAATCATTAAGTCTGACGATTCCCACAGGCGTGGTGATCGGACTGTAATTGATGGAGACATCGAGCTGATGAGAGGTTTCGACTTTAACCAGAACGGCAAATTGTCGTCTCTCCTCTTCATTCAGCCCACGGCCAGTATTGACCATGTCACCGGTACCATGAAGGTAGACCTGCCCGTTTTCGTGCCTGAAGATATGGTCAAGGCGCCGTTAAACGCAACACATTTTAAGGTTGCGTGCGCGGCAGCCGAGGTTGACTTCGCAGAAGGCACTTTTGTTACAGCGACTGCGCGGACCGAAGCACTGCCCTTTAACGATGAGGAACTTGCAGTGCCTATCAGTCTTACCGCTACAGTAACACCTAACAGTACAAAATGGCTGATACTTGCAGTCGGGATAGCGTTTAACGACGTTACCGCCGACAAGGCAGATTCGTTCGCCGAAAGCCAGTACAATGGGATGTGCATAGTGGCGGTTAGCAGTCCGAATGCGTAAAATGCATCGAAGTAAGAGGCAGTTGCCATAACAATTTGATAGATGAAGAGAGGGGTGTACCAGATAAAAATGGTGCACCCTCTTTTTCTTCTATGTTGCTTGTTCATGAAATTGATAGTGAACTTCATGTAAGAGTTTATATAATGATTTAGTAAATTGAGTAAATTTTACCATTGCAGCCCTTTTATGAATATTAAAATCCCTAACCTTAGAACTGATTTTCTTTGTATTGTTAACAGGCATTGCCCGGAAATAGCGGCTGTGATTTCGTCCTACCTGAATGAAACAGGATGCTATCTGCCGATGTTCGAAATGCCCAATGTAACGGCGACTAGGCCAAGTGAGCCGGCGGACGAAATGAATGAACACAGTTTCTCCAGAGATAGGGCAGAACACCAAATGATGGACATTCGGCAGGTGATTGCCCAATTAGATGCGAATGTAAATATTGTCTTGGCCGGTCTAACAGCCGAACAACGTAGCTTCCTTAAATTGCCTGCAGATCTCAATTGTATTGACGTCATCGATATTGACGAGGTTGACTTTTACTTGTCCCCCTTCTTTTCGGCAAGAATGGAATATTTAACGTGCACTTCTGCTGAACTACTCCAAGGACTTTATGCAGCGCGGCAAGGAGGTTATTGGCTAAGAATAGATGAGCAAGCCCAGGCAATCCAACTGGTGGCTGGCCAATCCAGCGAATGCGTCATCATTGAAGACAACCGCACGGCTTCTGCAGTAATCGCTGCCAATTATGCAGTCGCTACGGCTGCACATCTGGTCATTGTAGACAGCTTACGGAAAAAAGAACATACAGAAATTATTGCCCTATTGGAAGATTGGAAGGAAAACGGTGACCAGGCTGCTTACCAGGAGATTGCCGACAAAGTCACTTCCCGGCTGGGTAGTATAGACATTACAAAATTTGATTGTGCAACTTTCTTTACCACCGGACTCCCATACTCCCTGGTACTGGGGAACCCTATCCCCTGCTGCTATGTGCATCTTGGAATGCGTCCTGACCAATTCATATTCTATAATATTCTTCTAGAAGGAGAAACAATACCAGGCGGTGCCGTCCTATTTTCTCCACAGGCTTTTGAAGACGAGGAAATTGACTATGTGAGAACAGCTTTACAAGATATGCATTACTATATACGTGAATTGATCGGTGCTGGGGCGACTGCATATGCTATGTCGAGGGCTATTCAATTCTTCCCATACAGCCTTTTGCACATCTGTAGTCACGGTGGCGAGATCCGTGGAAGGCGGATAGAACACCACTTTATTGACAGCGAGGGCGGACAGCATACTGTTGTTTACGACGGCGTGCTCTCTTTTGCTCCCATTCCTGGCTATGGAAAAATTGAGGTGGCACTCAAAGCATTCCCGAGGTCGATTGATGGCGTAAAAATGCATAGCAAGGAGCTGGAAGCGATGAACTACCCACATCACGTCTTTTCTGACATGTACAACTCAATTCTTAGAGGCCGGCGAAAGGAAGACAAACTGATAGAAGATATTCAACACGTACAAAACTCCTGCTCTATTCAATGCTATGACTTTTCCTTCCAGGGAATAATTAAATGGCTGGCTGGTGGTATCAAGCCCATCATTTTTAACAATTCCTGCCAATCCTGGAGCAGAATCGCTGGTGAATTCCTCTATGCCGGCTGCAGAGGTTACATTGGCACCTTATGGAATGTCGGTAACAACAAAGCGATAGCCGTTGCCACGGAATTTTATCGCATAACTGGAAAGATGTCAATTTGCGAAGCGCTTCACCATGCGGGCAAGAACGCAAATGGGTCGAAGTCAGAAAATGGCTACATATATTGGGGCTTGCCTTTCACGACCCTGCCAATAGGCGTAGACAATGCAAGTAGTAGGGCTGGTATATATCAACTGTTATACCGCCAACAGGTTTTCCTGGAACGCTATTTTGAAGAAAAAGAAAACGTTGTAAATGAAAATCTACAGCTTCAATATAAATGGCATATTGATGAAATAAATATTCACTTTACGGCTACTGACTATGATCAGCTTTTTAGCAAGTTTATGTCGGCACGTCGTACTCGAAAACAGTAATTTTATATCATTGTCCAATATATTCTAACATCTTGCAATGACTTTGTACCTTCTAATTGATACTTGTAACATAAGAAAGTTCGTTTCCAGAACCGAATTCGGCCATCATCTGAAACGGTTGATATATTGGGTCGAAAGCGGGAAAGTTATCTTATTGGTGCCAGAAGCACTGAAGGTCGAATGGACCAAGCACCGGGAAATCTCTCGCAGGGAGATCAAAAAGGATATGAATAAGCACGCCGCCCTGCTGCGAGCAGAAAAGGCCATTTTCAGGGTTGACATCCCAATTGACACATCGATTGCGGAAAAAAATCTTGAGTCTCAAATAGATGCTATTGACAAATTGATGGACGGCGCTATCCATGTCGTCGACCATCAGGTCGCTGTATTCAAAGTACATCAACAAAAAAAGAACGCGGCCCCCCCCTTTCACAACAAGAAGGATAGTGAAATCGATGCACTCCTGCTTTTCAATACACTTCAATACTGCACAGATAACAAGCTTCCCTTATTGTATTTCATTTCTGACAACTATACCGATTTCGCTGCTGCCGACGACCCATCTACCCTCCACCCAGGCATTACAGGCTTGTTTCCCGATGTTTCCATACGGTATTACAAAAGCATTGGGGAATGTTTTTCAGGTATGGAGCAGGATGGACTTGTTCCAATGCCAACACCAGAACAAAGAAATCATACCATTACCAACCTGTATCCGGTAGACAAGAACGCCCGTCTGCTCGACCAGGTATTCGATTACCTGGTGTCCGTATTTAAAGAATGGAACTTTCTGCCACATCGTTTCTTTCTCGAGCACTATCCCTTCATTACCGACAACAGGGCAAGGTATGTTAAACAACCATTCACACTCTATACGAACAACGGGCCCGTCTATGATCTTCTTCTGGGAATTCAATGTAGTAATGGCCGGTATCATCTACAACAATCTCAAGTCGAGCCGTTAACTGGCTCAGATGAAAAAAAGCTAAAGATCATTGTAGACACACTTTCTTTTAACTATGTTTACCTGATTACAAAATATGATACAGCGCGTCAACCAGTTAACTTTATTGTAGGCGACACATTGAATATGGATACGCTATGGGGAAAATATTTCCGGTTCGAGATTCCCCAACTGTTCGATCTCCAACCCAATGCCGACTGGAATGCCAATCAATTACAGGAGGCCGCTTATATACAAGCCAAACTGGGCAATTTCCAGGAAGCAGCACGATTATCCTTAGCCGCCGCAGACCAAGCCATCAAAAACAATACAGGTGTTCATTACTACATTAGCCACTACAATCTCAAACACCTTTCCCTACATATCCGGATGCACAACCAAAACGGAGAAATCGCAGATGTAGCGATCAGCGAGTACGAAAATTTGAAAATGGACGAAATTTTGGCTAAGGCCAAGACCCCGACGAACAAGCATGCACTGGAATGGCTGCATAGCGAAGACTACATTTATGAAACGGCATTACGGATCAATGAGTTGGTGGTCAAGATCCGGTCAGCGTTTTACAGGGATATAACTGGCCATAATAATTTTCCCCACCAGATGTATTTTGAGTTCTGCCAGTTCATCGGCTTCATTGTGCACAATAATATTATAGTCGAAGAATTTTCGGATGTAAAAGAAATCTGCAATTCCTGTATTGAAGGAATACTCGCCTCCATCGGCAGTAATAAAGGGCTTGGCGGAAGGCTCACGGGGCTTTCCGACCTGATGGTGCTGCAATTCATCCACTATGGCAACTTCAAGGTCATCCAGGAGTACATCAACAGGTACAGTATTTCCATTATTCCTTACCATCGACAGGCAGACGAGGGCTTCTTCGTCCGCTGCTTCAAGAACCTGCTCGCCACTATACAGAACGGTTTTCTTGGCTTTGCACTCAAAGCAGTCCCGGTCCGTTTTTTCTGGAATGACCTTCAGAAAAAGATCGAAACAGCGTTAGTACTATTCACATATTTGGACCTCCCGGAAGAAAGTGTCGACGAAGTGGCCATTTCATTACTGTCTTATCTTCAGCGGCAACAAAACCATCCTGCCTTTAACCTGATCAGGATTCTCGGCAAGCTGATAGAAAAGCAAGGGCACAAGATGAGCCAGAAAACGCTTCTCGCATTCTTTCATTTCTGCGTCCTCCATGAGCGGTTCAACGAGGAGTTCATCATCTATCAACTGCACGAGCAGTTCAAATGCCGATCCCCTTTTCCGGTCCATATTCCAGCGAACCTCTTCCAGGAATTCCAAAGCAAGTACCTCCTGGAAGCCCCCTGCCGACTTGCCGAGGACAGTATTCAACAGGTCGGGCTTTTCTATTTGACGACCGACGATCCTGACTACAGGCGCCAGATCGTCGATCACCTTGTTAATGCCCTCCAGCATGAATTCGATCCGGAATTGTATTACCACATGGCCATAGAAGATATCCTCCCTTTGAATACAGCTTTCGAAAAGCAGTATATCTGCAACATGTATGCTTACATCCAGCAACAACCTTCAACACGGTCCACTGCATATGAAGAGGCGTTCACCAACGGTACTATCGACCAGTTTTTAAACTTCATGTTCCGGCTCGAACGCGACCTTCGGCCTGATATAGCAGTCATCCTGTCCAAAATGAGCAATTACTATAAGTGGCTACTGGATCTCGAAGGTTTCAACTATGTAGAATTTGACTACAGGTGGATTTACAACCACTACACAATGTATTATAAAGCCAGGTACAGGAAAAGCGACGCATTAAAACGGCACCTGCTCTCCTATATTCGCCAACACCCTAAATCAAAAGCCCAAGGTGCCTTTATTCACATCTATCATATAGACTGAACTGTTCCCTAACAGACGACAAAAATGCACTTATGAAGCAAAACCATTATCTTTGCGACGCCGGAAGGCTCTCTTTGCGAATCCGCCAGGCACAATTTTATCCCTTTAAAAAATCGTCCCAATGAGCGCCCTACCAAAGAAATCCAGTTTTGACAACACAGACGAACTCGCCGGACATGTTCAAAAAGAAATAACTAGAATTCATAAAAAGGTTATTCCTCTTGACACGCTGGAACGCTTTTTTGAAGCGCTCCTCTACGTAAGCATGGAAACAGAAGAAGGCAAACACATTCAGGTGACCATCACTTTTTACGACCCGCATGCAGTGGCTACTCCACCGGTCACTAAAAAGCCTCCAGTCCATGAACAGTGGTCCTACATCCCTTTCCTGGACCCAATTGTGCTGGACGTCGGCAGCCTTGTTAAACTTTCCAATGGCGCAGATCCGTGGAGTAGCTCGTTGGCCGTTTACTATGACACCAATGGCAAACTCTGGATCTATGGCATGATCGACCAGGCGATCCACCTCGAAAGCTACATCAACCTGGAAGAAACAACCAGGCCAGGTCTTCCCGGACTATTCCAGGCTTCCATTACAGGCATTGGTATCATCAGCGTTCGGTCCAGTGCAGGCCAGGTGGCGACTTTTAAACGTGGCAAACTGATCAGCCACTACCTGAATGTTTTTTTAAAAGGACCGGTCGCAGAAGCCATCAAAATTATAAGCCAACAAACTGACGCGGAAGTGCTACAGGCCTATAAAAAGAAAGGCATTAACCCGGAAGACCTCGAGGGCAATGAACAGAGAAGTACCCAGCTGTACCGCAACAGTCTTAAACGACTCCTTAACAGGATCAAGGGCTATAATCATGGAGGCGCATTGCTCATTACTGCGGATACGAAATTAAAATCGCTTAGGATTAAGTATCCTATTCAATATGACCGGTTAAAGACCGCTATTAAAAAATACTGCATGAACGCCAACGAGCAAATGATGGCCATGCCGGAAGATGGCGAGGGACAAATAGTCCAAAATGATCACGAGATCTACAAACTTATCGCACAACAACAGTCGATCACCAAGGAGATCAAGGGTGCGATCCGCTTTATCGGGTCTATGGCCGGTGTGGACGGCCTGGTACTGATGGATTACCAATCCGTCATCAGGGGTTTTGGCGTAGTCATCGAGGACGTTAAACCTCCCAATGTAGTATATGTTTCCAGTACCTTGGACGCAACGGAGAAAGGTTTAAAAGAAAAGAACCCGAAGGACTTTGGCACACGGCACCAAAGCATGATCGCCTATTGCAATCAGCACGAAGGCAGCCTTGGCTTTGTTATTTCCCAAGATGGTGATATCCGGGCAATTACGAAGGTAGATGAAAAACTGATCGTCTGGGAAAACATCGAGATTCAGAAAAATGGCGGGTTCCGGCCACCGGTTCGCAAGAACAAAACATAACCCGGCCATCCATCTGACTTATTCCCTGACTATTACTGATCGCCGCCACTAACGCAAAAGCGGTTTAGCACGAACAGGCAACTGGCTATCTAACGTTTATTTATTTCATTCACCTAATCTTGATTTTTTGAAACGGATTTCACTCCGCCAGTGTAAGGTAAAGTCTTATCTATCTATTGCTAGAAGCAATATCAAGTAGTAACTACTACTCTTAAAGCCTAACAAGATGGCCCCAGCCGGTTTTCCGGTGTTTCACGCTAGGCAATTTTCTTTCCTTTACTTCCAAACTTCAAAATCCAATTTACCACATCAGCATAATCCCTTAGTGACAACTGATAACTATGGCGTTTTTGAAATTCTTTGGCATCATGAGTGAATGAAGAGCTGGTAACAAGCATTGCACTATTTGCTTTAACGTCACACAGCGTCCCGTATAGTGTCCTAACCAGATCAATTCCTATTTTCCTGTCTTCACGGTAGTGTTTAGCTTCGACAAGGCATAAAAGCCTTCCTACTTCAGTATTGAGGTACGCAAGAATATCGGCTCCGCCGTCTCGGGTTTGCTTCGTCAACTCTACATCCCATCCCATATCTTGGAGCAAATCAGCCAGAAGCTGTTCAAATTCTCTGGGCGATAACTTGCGCAAGTCACTTGGCTGTCTTTGTAAAACAGAAATTAGCTGATGACCGGCTGAAACTATGATCGGTGATATGGAAGCTATTACTCCTGAAGTTGGGACTATTATGTTGTTAGATAAATCGTATAGTGGCTTATCAAGAAAAGAGAGTATGGAGTCAATCCTCCCAGTGTTTAACATTTCGCAGAGAAGGGATATAGCAAGTGGATTGCCTTTTGAGGCAAGTATAGCCTTCTGCACTTGATCATTAGGTAGTTCAACATCGGAAAGCTTTCTTATCAAATCCTCGGCAGTTGAGGAAGAAAGTGGTCCTAATTCAAGTGTTTGTGATCTTCGTAATTGTATTGGCAATCGTCTTGTAAAAATTACAGAATTGACAATTTTGTAGTTGAGTATCCTACCTAAAGCCTCTTCATGTTGCTTTAGTGTCCAATGTTCCGAATCGTCTATCACAACAACCATTCTATCTACGTTACGAGGATAATGCACTCGATTTCCTATAGTCGAAATTATCTGGGCTAATTTTTCTCCGTTAAATGGGCCGGACGCATCTAACCATATAATCATAAATGGATTTCTTCTTGACGAAAACCACTCCGTTATAAGCTCAGTTTTTCCTATTGCCGCTGGTCCGTAAACAATAAGTGGGCTTCGAGGAGGGCTTCCAAAAAAATAATTATCAAGGAATTTTAGTTCCATTTCCCGACCTGTAAAGCTGGGGTTTCTTTTAAATGTCAAATTCTCCATAATAATGAGTTCATGGGAGGTTATTGTAAATACGTGCGTGTAGTTACATTATGAACATTCGTGCAATGGGGCATGTATTTGGTAATACCTTCTGATTTTAACCAATTATAGACTGCAATTTTGCTTTGATGACAAATGCTTCTATTACCGCTTTTACATAAACCTTATCTTCAGCGGATAGATTAGCCAGTTGCTGGAGTTGCGCTTCTAATTCATTCGGGTTTTTAATATCAACAATACCAAACACAAGATGATCAAGTGAAACATCCAATGCCTGGGCCATTTTTGCAGCAACATCGATGGATGGCGTCATGGATCCCCTTTCATATTTGCTGACCATATCGCCACTTGTCCCCCCGATACGTTCTCCTAATTCTCCTTGGGTCAAGCCTCTTTGTTTGCGTATGATGGCTACACGTTGTCCAAAATTCATATAGAGCTATTCTTTTTTGCGGGTTAGTTGATTAAAGTAGAATACTAATTGGCTATAAATCTATATCTTTTTTAAAATAGTAATTGTATATAGACTATTTAATATTCAAAAGTAGCATTATATCGCTATTTTAACCCGCCTTTAAGTATAACAATTAGGTAAAAAAAGCAAAAAAAAGAGCTATAATTCTTTTTCATAAATAGAGCTATATGTATATTTATGGAACAATAACTCTAATTATGAAAAACGACCTCAAAACAAGGAAGCTAACAGTTACATATCAAATTCAGCAACAGCCAACGGGGAATTATTACATAAAAGTCCCAAAAATCCGCCTGGCTGGAAAATGGCTTTACGATGCAGGCTTTAAGGCTGGAGATAAAATAGAAGTTAAAGTAGATTCTAACCGTATTACTGTCTGCAAGATTAAGCAAACAACAGTTAACCCTTAAATTAAGAACAATGGAAATGAGCACAATGCGAAAATGTTTAACAGCGAGTAAATATTGTGACACTTCATAAAATGTGTTAAAGCATCTACTTAGTACACATCAATTAGTTATGATTATTATTTAACCCTCCTTTTTTTAAACACATCATGTATGGAGATATTCAATATGTTCAGTGCCTTACACGATTCAATAACTACCATGCCTGTAAATATTCGCAATGAGATTTGCGAAGGCTGTAGCTGGAGCATTCCGACTTACTACAGAAAAGTAAAAGGAACTGTTGAAGGCAAATCCAGTATTAGCAAAACAGAAGCAGGTAAAATCCTTTTTATTATTAGAAGGATTTATACAGAACAATTGGCTCTGACTGGGAGCTATGAAAGGAAGTAATCAACTTTGAGAGCGTCTCCAAAGACCATATTAAGGCAAAAACCCGCGCAAATATTAAGTATTAGCGCGGGTTTCATGATACTTCTCTTGTTATTCAAATTTTGTGTATAACTAAAGCGTTAGAATATTTTGTAAGTAGGTAATTTAAGCTAGATGTTCGATGAGCATTTTGCCCTCGCAGAGTAGTAAGATTCTTCTGGTTGGCTGTTAACGTTTTGTTATTAAAGCTATTTATGATAGTACCTTTTTCCTTTCTGTACGTTCACTTTATTTGAGATGGCAGGAGTGTTGCCGAGATTCAAAGAGAAAATTCTTTAACTCTACAATATGTTAACTAAAATACACATATATGAAATTAGCTATGAGGTATTAATAAGTAAAATATGAGAAGGAATATTTATTACGGCCTCTAAGTATTTAAGATATTAATATTTTAATCTATTTAAACAGTATGGCAGCAAAAGTAAAATTCCAAATATTCGTTAGTTCCACATTTGAAGACTTAAAAGAAGAAAGAGAATTAGTCATAAAAGCAATTCTAGAAATGGGGCATATTCCTGTTGGAATGGAAATGTTCAGCGCCGAAGATGAAGAGCAATGGAAATTAATTCAACGACAAATTGACGACTGTGACTACTACATTGTTATTGCGGCGCACCGTTATGGTTCATTGGACGGAAAAATAAGCTATACAGAAAAGGAGTATGATTATGCATTTTCTAAAGGAATTCCTACGCTCGGATTTATAATTTCAGATCAAGCGGTATGGCCAATGGCAAAGAGTGATACTGATACCGATAAAAAAAATAAGCTTGAGAATTTTAAGTCAAAAATTAAAAAGAAGCTAATTAGCTATTGGGTGAATAAAGAAGATTTATATGGCAAGATCTCTATTGCCCTCATGAAACAATTTACAACTAATCCAAGAATTGGCTGGATTAAAGCAAATGAGTTAGTAGGCCCAGAGGTGTTAACAGAGCTCTCAAGATTAAGTAAAGAAAACGCTAGCTTACGCGAGGAGTTAGAACTCGTTAATAAACAAATGGCAAAAAATGCGGAGGAAGAACATGAAAAGAAAATTGAGGCGTTAAAAAAGCATACTACTATGATTTCCTTCATGTTTGCTGATAGTAAGAATTGGGAAGAGGATCGTAAAATTTCATTTTTCAGTATATTTAATCTTATTGCTCCTGAGATAATGGTAGAAAAGTCAACATTAGCAACAGCAAATTATGTGGGAACAATGTTAAACCCCAAAAAGAAAAGGAAACTTAGAACAGACTATCCCATACCAAGCAATACGATGAAAAGTGTTTTTGCTGACTTAGTAGTGCTGGAGCTCGTTAAACCGTCTCCCAAAAAGCACAGTATAAATGATACAAATGAATATTGGACGATCACTGAAGAAGGGAAAAAAGTATTTAAGGCAATCAGGCGAGATATAATTGAAAACCAATACATTGACTCGGATCTTAATACGGATAAAAAAAGCGTAGATGTGGAAGAATCCCCAGTGGAAGAGTTGCCGTTTTAAACTTGAAAAACCTAACTGGGACCCTTGTTTCGGCTGAGATCCAAAAAATATTTGTAGGCTTTAGGAGAAAAGGAAATAATAATTCCTTCATGAAGATAGGAATGGAATAAAGACGGATACCAAAAATTCCTTATCTAGGAAGCAGCGTTCCAGTCCACGAGGTGGCGATGATATAGATGTAATCAATTTTATTGATACTTCTTCCCTTTTGCCGGTAGTAGATTGATCATTATCTCCGACCAGACAGAGGCCCATAATACCACTTCAGCGCCTGCTGCTCCACCTCTTTTACAAATGCGTCCTTTGCCTGGTTATACTCCAGCGTATCCCTGAATTCCCTTAACGACAATTCCTTCTTTAATGCATCATAAGCATCCCGGGTATCCGGATGCGCCCGCAAAAAATCCCTGAAAGCGATATGCCTGTCCCAATGCAGTGTACCCTCTACGAGGACGTGAATATTAACCATCGCCCTGAAATCCTTCCCGGTAACAAGCTCCTCTCCTATATCCACAATAGCCGGCGGCATTTTATCCGGTAAAGGTTCCAGCTTTATAAAAAGACGCCTGTAAGGCATCATTGGCTCATACTTCTTAAAATAAGTATAGCCGCTTTGCTGCATGGGAACAATCACTTTATCAAGATCATCTTCAACACGCAAACCGATGAGTATATCAATGATCGGTTTGGCGCCCAGGCCAGGAACGGATGTACTGCCAATGTGCTCTATTGTAGCTCCTATACCCTCCAGGGCCTGCTCCAGCTTATTCTTCTCTGTAACAAAATCATCTACCCATTTTGGCGTATATTCCTCAATTATGATTTTCATTTCATAAATTTAAGCCGAACCATACAACCCACGAAATATGCGAAAAATAATCCTTGATCTTGCTGTAACACTCGACTCTTTAATTGAAGGCCCCAATGGTGAATACGACTGGTGCATCTTAGATGAAGAGGCCAATTCAAGCCTGGATGCTTTTCTGGATGATATTGACACCATATTCTACGGAAGAGTAAGCTACGACCTCTGGGGTAATTATCAACCGGAAGAAAACGCTCCAACCTTTATAAAAGACCTCTTCAAAGCAACGCACAGCAAAGAAAAGGTTGTTTTTTCAAGAACGAAAAGCGAAGACGGCAAAGCCACTTTCATCAGCTCAGATGTAGAACAACAGGTTAAAGAGATCAAAAACCGGCCCGGCAAGAACATCTGGCTATACGGCGGCGCAGGACTGATCAAGACCTTCATGGAACTCGGACTGATAGACGAATTCCGGCTGGCCGTGCATCCCATCATATTGGGAAAAGGGAAAGCCCTGTTCTCAAATCTCGACAACAGGGTGCCATTGAAACTAAAAAGCGCCACCCCGTCCAGCTCAGGCGTGATCCTCTTAGTATATGAAAAGGCCTGATAAAGGCCTTAAGAGGCAATGAGGTTCGAGGTCTTTCCCATCTTCGGCATATCCTCCAGGGTATTTACCGGCCTGTAAGACAGCGGCGCGTGTGTATGAAAATCGCCAAGATCCTGGAGCTTATAACCATATTTTTTCAGCAGCTTGAACGTATCTTCCCTCATCTGTACAGAGATATCATGGAACACCTCGGTGATAATCACAGGATGGTATTTTTCCAGCACCGGTTCCAGGCTCCTGAGCACATAATAATCCAGGCCTTCTACATCCACCTTGATCAGCGACAGCTTAGGCAGCCGGTCCTTATAATGCTCCTGCAGGTACTTTCCCAGGTTCACTCCCCTGATAGGATCCTTCAGTTTATACTTTCCATGACGGTTGTCATTCAGGTCAGTTATCAAGCCGCCATTACCCATGGAGGCATCTGAGGAGGCGAAGTAGAACTGGGTCTCTTCCTCGGTGGCGGCAAACTGCAAAGGAACAATATTAGCCTTGCCGCGGTTTAAGGCGGCATTGGCTTCCAGTACCCGGAATACATGCGGATTAGGATCAAGGGCCAGCACCAGGCCTTCAGGGCCTGCGGCTACCGCCATAGATACCGTAAGGTCTCCGATATTAGCGCCAATGTCTATTGCCAGCGAACCTTCCGGGATATACTGCCGGAAGAAATCCATTTCATGCCGGGTGATCTCTTTGGGTTTCACCAAAGGGTTCAGCCAATTGGCAAATGCTATTTCTTCGCCATTGGGCAAGCTGAACTTATCTACCCTGATATCATATTGCTGAAAAACACGTCTGGCCTTCTTTCTTGCGAAGGACTGTTTCAAATAGGAAAATATAGGCATATCAGTTATCTCTGCATTGGGTTAAATACTACTTATAGTACAGCAGGGATAAAAGTATTAAAAAATAACTATTACTGCAAAACATCATTCGGTTCTCAGGCTCTTTACCGGGTTCATTAAAGAAGCCCTGATAGCCTGGAAGCTTACTGTCAACAATGTGATCAGTAAAGTGCCTGCGCCCGCTGCGGGGAAGATCCACCAGGGAATGCCCGTGCGGTATTGATAGTGCTGCAGCCAGCCGCTCATTGCAAACCAGGCCAATGGGAAAGCGATGGCGAGTGAGATCATCACCAGCACCACAAAGTCAGTAGAGAGCAGGCGCCATAAACTGAACAAGGTAGCGCCCAGCACTTTGCGTACACCGATCTCCCGGGTACGCTGCTCTGCCATGAAAGAAGCCATTCCAAACAAGCCCAGGCAGCTGATGAAGATCGCCAGTATAGAAAAAACGCCGGTAAGGCGGCCAAAGCGCTGCTCATCGCCAAACTTCCTGGCATATTCCTGGTCTACAAACTGGTAGTCAAAGGGATGATTGGGGTTATGCTTTCTAAGCACACCGGCTATCCTATCCAGCGCGGTTTGCACACCCAGTGCCGGGTTTAATCTTACCAGCATACGGGTGCCGGGATCCCTGTTCAGATGAAAGAAAGATGGACGTATCGGGTCAAAAGGCGACTCTGCGATCACATCTTTTATGACGCCGATGATCGTATAAGGCTCATTATCCCATATCA
>Ga0209050_1002389_pt1 | contig 16288 bp, 14 predicted proteins | sample Araplavi_mTSA_r2_FD_184276 | JGI IMG/M metagenome (GOLD analysis project Ga0209050, IMG submission 184276) | Arabidopsis root microbial communities from North Carolina, USA - plate scrape MF_Cvi_mTSA_r2 (SPAdes) (version 2) | ecosystem: Host-associated > Plants > Roots > Endosphere | place: USA... | reverse complement strand
ACGGTCGACCCGAAGGAGACGTCGACCCAGGAACTCGTGAAGCTCACCGTGGGCGACTCGGCCCCGGCCGAGGCCGCGCCACGCGGCACGCCCGGCGACGTGAAGCTGCGCATCACCGGCCTGCGCACCCCCGAGGCCGGCGGCCGCCGCGTGCTCGACGGCGTGGACCTCACGGTGCGCGCGGGCGAGATCTACGGCATCGCCGGCGTGGGCGGCAACGGCCAGGGTGAGCTGGCCGCCGCGATCATGGGCCTGCCGATGGACGCCTTCGGCGAGATCGTGCTGGAGGGCCACGGCGACCTGCGCCGCACGTCCACCGCCGACCGGCGCGCGCTGGGCCTCGCGGCCATCCCCGCCGACCGCTACGGCCTCGCGCTGGCCGGCTCGCTGTCGGTGGCCGAGAACTTCGGCGTGGGCCAAGTGCACACGGGCCGCTACGGCCCCGCCTGGCACCTGCGCGCGAAGGACCTCGAGCGCGACGCCGCCGAGGCCGTGCGCGAGTTCGACGTGCAGGGGGTGCGCTCCACCGCGCAGAAGGCCGCGCTGCTGTCGGGCGGCAACGCGCAGAAGCTCGTGATCGCCCGCGAGTTCAGCAAGTCGCCGCGGGTGGTGCTGGCCCACAGCCCGAGCCGCGGCCTCGACGTGCGCGCCGGCGCCGCGGTGCATGCCCGCCTGCGCGCCGCGCGCGACGCCGGTGCCGCCGTGCTGCTGATCAGCGAGGACCTCGACGAGGTGCTGGCCCTCGCCGACCGCGTGGGCGTGATGACCCGCGGGCGCATCGTCGCCGAACACGACCAACCCGCCGACCGCCAGGCGATCGGCCAAGCGATGGTGGACCATGGCTGACCTGACCCGACCCGCGCCCCTGGTGGCACCGTCCGTGACGACCTCGCGCCGCCACCAACCCTGGGCCAGCCGCCGCTACACGCTCGAGATCCGCCAGCAGCTCGCCTGGCCCTGGCAGGCCCTCGTGCTGGCCCTGTCCATCGCGGCGGGCCTCGCCCTCTCCGCCGCGATCCTCGTCGCGGCCGGCGTGCCGGCCGACGAACTCGCCAACGAGTTCATCGTGCAGACCTTCCTCGACGGCCAGAACTTCCGCGCCGTGCTGTTCCAGGCCGCGCCGATGATCCTCGTGGGCCTGGCCGGCGCGATGGCGTTCCGCGCCCGCTTCTGGAACCTGGGCCTCGAGGGCCAGATGATCTGGGGCGCGATCGGCGCCACCGCCATCTCGTTCTTCGGCATCGGGCCCGAGGGCCTGCGCCTGCCGCTGATGTTCGCGAGCGCGCTGCTGTGCGGCCTGCTGTGGGCCTGGGGCCCGGTGCTGCTGAAGCTGCGCCTCGGGGTCAACGAGATCATCTCGACGCTGATGCTCAACTACCTCGCCGGCAACTTCCTGCTGCACCTCGTGTACGGCCCGTGGAAGGACCCGAAGGACGCGTTCCCGTACTCCCCGCAGTTCCTCGCGGCCGAGCGCCTGCCCGAACTGTTCGGCGGCGTGGGCAGCGCCATCGTGCTGGCCGGCATCGTCGCCGTGCTGGCGTGGTGGCTCGTGGACGTGAGCCGCGCGGGCCTGTACCTGCGCTTCGTGAACGCCAACCCCCGCATGGCGGACGCGGCCGGCGTGCCGGTCACGCGGATGATCGTGGGCTCGGTGCTGGTGTCGGGGGCGATGGCGGGGCTCGCCGGCTTCGTGATCGCCTCGGGCCAGGAGGGCCGCCTCACGCAGGCCTTCTACCAGGGCTATGGCTTCTCCGGCATCCTGATCGCCTTCCTCGCGCGCAACAACCCGCTGGCGGCCACCGTGGTGGCGCTGCTCGTGGCCGCACTCTTCGTCACGGGCCGCAGCCTGCAGGTGTTCTACCAGGTGCCGTTCTCGATGGTGCAGCTGATCCAGGCCGTCATCGTGATCGCGGTGGCCTCGTCCGACTTCTTCATCCGGCACCGCCTGCGGCGCGTGGCCGCCGCGTGAGCGAGACCCCATGGACATCCTGATCAACTGGCTCGCCAACACCCCCGACTTCGCGGTGCCCTACGCGCTCGCCGCGCTGGGCCTCATCCTCACCGAACGGGCCGGCGTGCTGTCGCTCGGTGCCGAGGGCCTGATGCTCGTGGGCGCGCTCACCGGCATCGGCGCGCAGCTCGCGTTCGGGCAGCCCGGCGTCTCGCTCGTGCTCGCGATGATGGCCGCGAGCCTCGTGTCGGTGCTGTTCGCCGCGATGGTGATCCTGCTGCGCGTGAACCAGGTCATCGCGGGCCTCGCCCTCGTGTTCTTCTGCCAGGGCTTCACGAGCCTGCTGGGCACGCTGTTCGAGTGGACCAACCAGGCGACCGGCGGCATCGGCGCCGCGGCGCTCTGGCCACTGTCGGCGCTGCCCGGGGTGGGCCGGCTGTTCGAGCAGAACGCGATGGTGTGGCTGACCGTGCCCATCTTCGCCGCGGTGGCCTGGTTCCTCGCCCACACCACCACCGGCCTGCGCTGGCGCGCGGTGGGCGAGAACCCGCAGGCAGCCGACGCCGCCGGCATCGGTGTCACCGCGTACCGCTTCGCGGCCGTGCTGGCCGGCGCGGCGCTCGTGGGGCTGGCCGGCGCGTACCTGTCGGTGGTCAGCACCAAGCTGTGGATCGCCGGCATGACCGGGGGGCGCGGCTGGATCGCGATCGGCCTCGTGATCTTCGCGCGCTGGTCGCCATGGAAGGCGCTGGCCGGCGCACTGCTGTTCGGCTGCATCGAGGCGCTGATCCCGCAGCTGGCCGCGGCCGGCATCCCGCTGCCGCAGTACTTCGTGCTGATGACGCCGTACGCCGTCACGCTCGGCGTGATGGTGTGGGTCGCGGTGGCCAAGCGGGGCGGCCAGGGCGAACCCGGCGCCCTCGGTGAACCCTATGTGAGAGAGGAACGACGCTGATGCGCGCCTTCGTGTACGGCGAGACGCGCGACGTCGCCCCCGCCGAGTTTCCCGACTACCTGGACCCGGCCACCACCGCGGTGATCTCGATCGACATGCACCGGGGCCACCTCGACGACTCGCCGGACTGCCCGTGCCCCGCCCCGCGCGCCCGCGAGATCGTGGACGGCATCGACCGCTTCCACGACGCGGCCCGCGCACGCGGCGTGCGCGTGGTGCACGTGAAGTCGGTGCTGCGCCCGGACGGCGCCGACGACCTGGGCGGCATCCCCGCGGCCTGGCGGCGCACCTTCCCGCTGCACGTGGGCCCGATCCCGAACGCCGCCGGCCACGCCCTCGAAGGGTCGCCGTGGACCGAGTGGGTGACCCGCGTGGAACCGCAGGACCTGCGCGTGGAGAACAAGCGCCGCCTGTCGGCCTTCTACCCCACCGACCTCGACTTCCTGCTGCGCAACCAGCGCATCACCACCGTCGTGCTGAACGGCGGGTTCACCGACTGCTGCGTGCTCAACACGGCCTTCGATGCGAACAACCACAACTACCGCGTGATCGTGCTGCGCGACCTCACGCGTGGCACCGACCCGCAGCTCGAGCAGTCGGCGCTCGCGATGGTGTCGCTGCACCTCGGCCTCGTCACCGACGCGGCCGATCTGCTCGCGCAGTGGGGTCCGGCACCGGCCGGCTCGCGCTGACCGGTGCCGGGGCCGCCCTCCGTCCCGGAGGGCGGCAGGCCGATCACTTCGCGGAGGCCTGGGTCTTGGCCGGAGCGCCCGTGTACGCGAGGCTCGGCAGTTCCGCCTTGGCCTTCTCGGGCGTCTCGAGGTCGAGCACGATGCGGCCGGCCAGCACGCCGAAGCTGGGCGACGAGCGGACGTACTTCGTCTCGCCTGCGGCCAGGGTGAAGCTCAGCGTCTTTTCCGTTTCGGTCGACACCGCCGCCACATGGTTGCCCGCGGCCGCGTCCACGAAGAAGAAGCCACCGGGTTCCGACTTGCCGACGACCTTGTCGTCCAGGCGGATCTCGGGCTGGATGGCCGCGCCCACCATCGACGACGAGCGGAAGAAGTACACGCGGCCCTGGTCGGCCTGGATCGCCGGGATGGTGGACGCCATGTCCTGGTACTTCACGCCGGTGGCGCAGCCGGACAGCACGGCGGTGACGGCCGCGGCGGCCACGAGTTTCAGCAACGTTCTTTTCATCAGAGTCCTCCCAAGTTGAGCTGGATCGCAGGGTCCAGCGTGGAATACCGGTGCTCGCCCGGCAGGTAGAAGCCCACGAGGCGCGTGCCGTCGATGACGAGCCAGGCTTCGTGGGCTTGTCGGCCTTCGATGCTGAAGACCGAATCCAGGGGGCGGAACACCGCGCCTTCGGGCAGGCGCCCCATCTCTCGCCACCGGCCGCCCGCCTCGAGGCGTCGGCTGTACCCGGTGGGCAGTGCGATGGTGGTGTGGCCGCGGATCTCGATGTCGCGCGGTGCGGCGGCCGCGGTCAGCGTCGCGGGCGTGCTCACCACCATCGGCGCGCAGGCGGACAGCGTGGCGGCGGAAACGGCGAGCACGGCCAGCGTGCGCCGGATGTGTCCAGCAGGTTGCATGTGATCCTCCCCGATCGTTTTTTTGTGCGGCGGATTCTAGGAGCCGCTCGATGACACGGGAACGGTGACTTTCGCGTGGTGTGGCATCGGACACGAAACGGCCGGCGACACCGGCCACGGCGCCGACCTGCATGGCCGGCGGGATCGGTCGCCCTACGCCGGCGTCGCCGCCGGCGCGATGAGGAACACCCGCACCACGTCGGCCAGCCGCTGCACCTGGTCCCGCAACGACTGCGAGGCAGCCGACGACTGCTCGACGAGGGCGGAGTTCTGCTGCGTCATCGTGTCGAGCCGGGCCACCACGTCGTTGAGTTGTCCGATGCCTTCGTGCTGCTCGGCCACCGACGTGCTGAGCGCCCCGATCAGGCCGCTGACCTGCTCCACCACCCCGACGATCTCACCCATCGTGCGCCCGGCGTCGCCCACGCGCTCGACGCCGGCAGCCACCACCCCGGTGGACGTCTCGATGAGCGCCTTGATTTCCCGCGCCGCCTGCGCGCTGCGCTGGGCCAGGTGTCGCACCTCGCCGGCCACCACCGCGAACCCGCGCCCGTTCTCCCCGGCCCGAGCGGCCTCCACCGCGGCGTTCAGCGCGAGGATGTTGGTCTGGAACGCGATGCCGTCGATCACGCCGATGATGTCGGCGATCTGGCGCGACGAACGGCTGATCTGGTCCATGTCGCCCACGACCGCATCCACCACGCTGCCGCCCCGCGTGGCGGCGGCCGCCGCGGCGGCAGCGAGCTGGTGTGCCTCGCGGGCGGTGTCGGCGCTCTGGCGCACCGTGCCGGTGAGGTGCTGCAGCGTGGCCGCCGTCTGCTGCAGGTTCGACGCCGCCGTCTCGGTGCGGGTCGACAGGTCCAGCTGGCCCGCGGCGATCTCGTTCACGGCCGTGCCGATGGTCGACGACGCATGGTCCACCTGCCCGATGGCACCGGACATGCGCACGAGCGCCGACTGCAGCTGCCGCGCCGCGGGCGACGTCGCGCGGGTGGCCGACGTGTCGAGCGCGAGGCGGTCGCCCTGCTGCAGGCGCGTGACGATGCGGTTGAGTTCGTGTCCCTGCACGGCGTCGCGCCGCATGCGTTCGCCGATGACGATCTCGAAGCCCGTCTGCACCACCACGTAACCGGCGTGGCCCAGGACGCGCACGAAGTCGGGGTCGGTGGTGCAGAAGACCGGGAAGCCGAGGGCCTGCAGCCGGTCGAACGCGATGTGGTGCAGCGCGATGGCGCCCGCGCCGATCACGAGCGGCTTCCAGTCGCGGTACAGCAGCAGGAAGGCAAGCGTGACGAACACGCCGAAGTGGCACTCGGTGCGCCCGGCGCCCAGCTGGATGTGAAGCGCCACCATGGCCATCAGCAGCACCGGGAACACGCAGCGCGACAGCAGCGTGCCGCGCGCGAGTGCGTGCAGCAGCCCGCCGGCCACCAGCAGGGCCCCCGCGCACGAACACGCGAGCACCGACAGGCCGCGCGCGGCGCCGAGCGACACCGCGACCACCGCCCCGAGCCACAGCGCCCCCAGCATCCAGCTGTCGGCCCCGCGGCGCAGCGCCTTCAGGTCGAGGGTCTCGGGCATGCCCGCGGTCGTGGTTGTCATGTCGTGCGGCCTCCCTGCCGTGATGCGTTCGTTGGAATCGGTTCCCGAATTCCGGCGCATTTCAGCAGCGAGGATCCGCTTCGTCCATCCGGCGGACCCTCATGACCAGGCCCGCGGCGTGAAGGTTTTCGCGCGCGGCACGAATGGATCGGGGCCCTCGCACGCACCCGCGCGAGGGCCCCGAAAACGGCCTTGATCCCACCGGCCACGCCGGGTTTCGGTGTGGCCTGGCGTGTCGTCAGTGGTCGTGCCCTTCGTCGTCGTGCGCCTCCTCGCGGAAGGCCGCCGGCCGCACCGTCGCCGCGGTGGCCGTCGTGGCAGGGCAGTTCGCCGGCCTGGCCCGCAGCAGCGCACGCCCCGCGGCGACGCCGGTGGCTGCGCCGTTCTCGACCGCGACTTGGCCGTTCACCACCGTCATCACCACGCCCTTCGACAGCAACGTGGGTGCGGTGTAGGTCGCCGCGGCCGCGTACGTGGCGGGATCGAACACGACCACGTCGGCGTAGTGCCCCGCCTTCAGGCGGCCACGCTCGACCATGCCCAGCGTGTCGGCCGTGAGCGACGTGCTGCTGCGGATGAACTGGGCGAGGGAGATGGTCTTCTGCTTCACCACGTACTCGGCGTACTTCTGCGCGAACGAGCCCACGGCGCGCGGGTGGCCCGGCGACGAGTCGGACGAGGTCATGACCCACGGCCGTTTCATGAACGCCTGCACGTCGGCGTCGGTCTGGTTGAAGTTGGCGACCAGCTGGTTGGCCACGCGCAGCACGGCGATGGTGGCATCGACCGCGTCCACGCCCATCGACGTCGCCACCTCCGCGAGGGTCTTGCCGACGTACTGCGGGCTGCCGGCGGCGAACAGGATCGACGCCGCGCCGTTGCGGATGCGCAGGTTCTCGGTGATGCCGGCGCGCAGCTGGGCCTGCTGGGCGGGGTCGTCGAAGCGCTGCAGCATCGCCGCGCGGCCGCCGGCCAGCGCCCACGAGGGGACCAGCGCGGCATCGAAGTACGTGCTGGACGCGAGCCACGGGTACTGGTTCGCGGTGATCTTCAGGCCCTTGGCCTGCTCGTCCTCGATCATCTTCACGATGTCGCCGGCCTGGCCCATCACGTCGGCGCCCAGGGCCTTGATGTGCGAGATGTGCACAGGCAGCTTCGCCTCGTTGCCGATGCGGATCACCTCGGCCACCGCGGCCTTGAGGTTCGTCGACTCGTCGCGCATGTGGGTGTCGTAGAGGCCGCCGTATGTGGCGGCCACCTTCGCCATCTCGATGACCTCCTCGGTCGCCGCGTAGGTCTGTGGTGTGTAGTACAGGCCGGCGGACAGGCCCACCGCGCCCTCGCACATCGCGTCGGCCACGTGCTGCCGCATCGCGTCGAGCTGCGCCGGCGTGGGCGCGGCGTTCGTCAGGCCCAGCTGGCTCTGGCGCACGGGGCCGAAGCCCGCGAAGATGACCGCGTTGGTGCCCGGCGGCGCGGTGCGCATCAGCGCGGCCTGCGCCGCGATGTCGTAGCCGCCGTAACCGTCGCTGCCGATGATGGCCGTGGTGACACCCTGCGTGGTGAACGCGGCGTTGAGGCGCGTGGCCGCGTCGGCGGACAGCAGGTTGGCGTGCGTGTGCGGGTCGATGAAACCGGGGGCCACGACCTTGCCCGCCGCGTCCACCGTGCGCCGCGCCACCACACCCGCCGGCGCCTTGCCCACGAACACGATGCGTTCGCCCACGATGCCGACGTCGCCGGTCACCGGGGTGTCGCTGTCGCCGTTGTAGATCGTTCCGCCCTGGATCAGCAGGTCCACCGCGACCGGTGTCGCCGCCTCGGGAGGGGTGTCGTCATCGCCGCCGCAGGCGCTGAGCGTCAGGGCCGTCACGGCCAGGGCGGTGGCCGTCAGGCGGCCGATCGTGTGCAGTTCCATCGGGGTACTTCTCTCCGTCGATTCGATCGTTGTGGGAAAACGAGGTCGAACCCGGGCCTCCGGCCGCACCCGGGTCGCAGTCGAGCCCCCCCCCGGGCGGGGATGGACTCAGGTGAGGTGGAACGTGGAGGGGATCAGGTGGCCGGCTTGTCGCTGAAGGCCTTGAGGTTGGCCTTCAGCTCGTCGCTCATGGGCACGTTGAGCGGCACCTTGCGCGGCGGGATGGGGTTCAGGAACCACTTGGTGTAGAGCTTCTCGAACTCGCCGCTCTTCATCAGGCCGATGAGCGCGTCGTCCACGGCCTTCTTGAAGTCGGGGTCGTTCTTGCGCAGCATGATCGCGTACGGCTCGACCTGCAGCGGCTCGCCCGTCACCACCCAGTCGGCCGGGGCCTTCGAGTTCGCGACCAGGCCGTACAGCAGGATGTCGTCCATCGCGTACGCCTCGACCCGGCCGTTCTCGGCGAGCAGCGCGCCGTCGGCGTGGTCCTTCGCGGTGATGATCTCGGTGTCGAGGTTGTTGTCCCGGAAGTACTTGCGCAGCACCTGGAAGTTCGTGGTGCCGGCGGTGGTGGCCACCTTCTTGCCCTTGAGGTCCGTCAGGCTCTTGATGCCGGCCGTCTTCTTCGCCATCAGGCGCGTGCCGGTGTAGAAGTAGTTGACCGCGAACTCGACCTGCTCGCGGCGCGCCGAGTTGTTCGTGGTGGAGCCGCACTCCAGGTCCACCGTGCCGTTCTGCACGAGCGGGATGCGGTTCTGCGACGTGACCGGCATGCGCTCGACCTTCAGGTCGGGGCGCTTCACCTTGGCCTTGAGTTCGTCGACGATGCGGTCGCACACCTCGACGCTGAAGCCGATGGGCTTGGCGTTGTCGAGGTAGCTGAACGGCACCGACGACTCGCGGTAGCTGAGGGTGATCGACCCGGTCTCGGCCATCTTGGCGAGCGTGCTGGCGGGCTGAGCGTGGGCGGCGAAGGCCGCTGCGGCCCCCAGCAGGGACAGGACAACGCGATTCAACGTGAACATGAGGTACTCCTTCGGGCCGTGGTCAGAAATGAACAGGGGTCACTGTAGGGGTGCGGACGTTCGTCCGCGAATGACGAAATGAACACACCGTATGCCGCAGCGGCATGCACCAATGCATGGCGCACATCGCCATGCACGGGAAAACATACTTGGCGCGCATTCCGGCATTCGACAGCCGGGTTATCCCTGCCCACCATGGCGGCTTCATTCAAACAACTCCAGGAGAGGTCCGTGAAAGTTGCTGTCATCGGAGGCGGCATCGTCGGCTGGACGTCGGCGCGCGCGCTGCGCGCCGCGGGCCACGACGTGGTGCTCGTCGACCGGGCCGGTGAGCCCGCGGCGGGCGCCAGCGGACAGAACGGCGCGCAGCTCAGCTACGGTTTCGTGGCCCCGCTCGCGTCGGCCGCCATTCCCGCCCAGATCCCCAAGCTGCTGTTCTCGGCGGACTCGCCGTTCCGGATGCGCCCGGGCCTGTCGCTCGACACGTGGCGCTGGTGCCTGCAGTTCCTCGCGGCCTGCACCCACCAGCAGTCGGAACGCACCACACGCGCGCTGCTCGCGCTGGCCCACGAGAGCCACACGCACTTCACGCAGTGGCGCAACGGGCTCGGCACCGGGGTCGACATCGAACACGCACAGCGCGGCAAGCTGGTGCTGCACCGGGACCAGGCGTCGCTCGACGCGGCCGGCCGCCAGGTGGCACTGCAGGCGGGCGTCGGACCCGCTCAAGAGCTGGTCGACGCGGCCCGCTGCCGCGCGCTCGAACCCGCGCTGGCCGATGGCAAGCCGCTCGTCGGCGGCGTGTGGACCCCGAGCGAGGAGGTGGCCGACTGCGCGAAGGTGTGCGCGGCGCTGGCCGATGAACTGGCCCGCGACGGCCGCACCGAGGTGCGCTGGTCGCACCAGGTGGCCGGCTGGGACGCCGCCGGCGGCAAGGTGCGCGCGCTGCTGGCCCGCCACGAGGGCCGCCTGGAACGCATCGACGCCGACGCCTTCGTGATCGCCGCCGGCGCGCAGACGCCCGCCGTGACGAAGGGCCTGGGCGTGCACGTCCCCGTGCAGCCGCTCAAGGGCTACAGCATCGACGTGCCCGCGGACGCGGTGCGCGGGATGCCGCAGGTCAGTGTCACCGACACGTCGGTGAAGACCGTGTTCGCGCCGCTCGGCGAAGGCCCGGCCCGCCGGCTGCGCGTGGCCGGGTTCGCGGAGCTGGTGGGCAACGACCTGCACATCCCGCCCGACCGCATCGCGCGGCTGCTCGCCACCGTCGAGGACGTGTTCGGCCTGCGCGCGCAGCCGGAGGACGTGCGCCCCTGGGCCGGCCTGCGCCCCGCCACGCCCACCGGCCTGCCGTGCATCGGCCGCACGCGCCGGCACCCCAACGTCTACGTGAACAGCGGCCAGGGTGCGCTCGGCTTCACGCTCGCCTTCGGGTCGGCCGAGCTGCTGGCCGCCGAAGTGGCGGGCCGCCCGCGCGCGCTCGGCCGCGAAGATGGTTTCCGCGCCGGCCTGGCGCCCCTTGCAGGAGTCTGACCCCCGATGTTGCCCTTGATCGACGATGCCTTCGTGGCGGCCCACGTGAGCCCCACCGCCACCCGCGAGGCGATCGCCGCCGCGTTCCGCGCGCTCGCCACGGGACGCGCCTCCATCCAGCCGCGTTCGCGCATCGAATGCGGCGACTTCCGCCTGAGCACGATGGGAGGCATCTGGCTCGACGCCGGCCTCGCCGCCGTGAAGACCTACGGCACCGTGCAGGGGCAGTTCGACTTCCTCTGCAACCTCTTCGACGCCCGTTCCGGCGCGCCGCTGGCGGTGCTGCAGGCGAACGAGCTGACCCGCGTGCGCACGCCGGCGCTGTCCACGCTCGCCGCCCTCCAGCTGGCGCCGACGCCGCGCCGCCTCGCGCTGTTCGGCGCGGGCGTGCAGGGCCGGGCCCACCTCGACGCGCTGCTCGACGCCTGCCCGTTCGAGGAGGTCGCCGTGGTGAACCCCCACGACGTCTCCGACTGGTGCCGCAGCGCGTCGGCCCGCTGGGGCCGCCCGGTGCGCCAGTTCGACGCGGACCCCGCCGTCGAACGCTCCGACGTCGTGGTCACCACCACCCGCTCGAAAAAGCCCGTGTTCGACGGCCGGCGGCTGCAGCCCGGTGCCTCGGTGATCGCGGTGGGCACGAGCCTGCCCACCGGCACGGAACTCGACGACACGACGCTGTCGCGGGCGGCGCGTGTCATCGTCGAATGGAAACCGCAGAGCCTCGTGGAGGCCGGCGAGGTGGTGATCGGGCAGCGCAACGGTGCGCTCGATGCGGGGCGCGTCGTCGACCTGGTTGAACTCGCCGAACAGCCATGGCGCACCGCGCCGGACGACATCGTGGTGTTCAAGACCGTGGGCGTGGGACTCACCGACCTCGCGGCAGCGTCACTCGCGTGGGCCGCGTGGAACGCCTGAGCCCACCACGGGTCATCCCGGCGAACGCCGGGATCCACCGCCGTCCGATGCGCCACTCGGGCAGTGGGCCCCGGCTTCCGCCGGGGTGACGGCCCATCAGCCCTTCAGCGCCGTCGCCATGTTCGCGACCAGGTCGTCGATGGCCGCGCTCGTCGGAATGTCCCGCGACCGCAGCGCATAGACACTCACCGGAATCTCCGGCTCGAGCGGCGCCACCGACAGCGCCGGGAGCCCGCGCGCATACCGCGCCGACCAGCTGTCGACGATGGCCCAGCCGAAGCCCGCGTGGGCCATCTCGATGGCCGCGTGGTAGCTGTGCGTGGTCACCGCCGCGTCGGGTGAGACCTCGTGCGTGCGGTACAGCGCGTGGAGCTGGCGGCCGATGGGGTCGGCCGCGTCGAGGTCGATGACCGGGCGGCCCGCCAGCGATTCGACGGGCACGCCGTCCACAGGCACGTCGTGGCCCACGCACACGATGCGGCCCGTGGCAACGACCTGGTTGATCACCGCGGGATGCAACGACGGCTCCAGCGCGAAACCCAGTTCGGCCTCGCGCCGCACGATGGCGTCGGCGATCTGCGCGGAGTGCAGCGTGCGGAAGTTGAGCCGCACCTCGGCGTGCCAGCGCCGCCACTTGCCGAGCGCGCTCGGCAGGAACTGCAGCGACAGGGCCGGCACGCACAGCAGGCGCAGCACGGTGTCCGAGCCCGACCCCAGGTTGGCCGCCGCTCGGCGCACCGAATCGAGCTGCTGGTACAGCTGCTCCACCTCCGGGAACAGCCGCTCGGCCTCGCGCGTGGGCACGAGGCGGCCGCGAACGCGCTCGAACAGCATCACCCCCACGCTCTGTTCGGCCTGCTGCAGCAGCCGGGAGGCCGCGGGCTGGGTGATGTGCAGGATGTCGGCGGCGCCTTTGACGGAGCCGGCCTGCATCACGGCGTGGAAGATTTCGATGTAGCGGAGACGCAAGACGGGACCTCACCGGAAGTGAGGCAGTCTACTTCGCGGGCAGCCCCAGGAACGCGAACGGCTTCGACACCTCGAACTTCGCCGAGGTCTCGCCCGCGAACACGTTCTTCTGGTGTTCGCCGAGGCGCAGCACCTTGACGTGGCCCGCGCCCGGCGAGAAGTCCACCTTCTTCAGGTCGACCCAGAACGCGTTCGGCGTGAGGGCCGATTCGAAGAAGTACAGCCGGCGCCTGTGGTCCGCCACCGTGCGCCAGCGCGTGCTCGAGATGTTGGGCTGGTCGGGCGTGGTGATGCCGAACGGCACCGAGGCGTTGCGGATCACGCTGAACATCGTCGCCACCGCCAGGTCGGGGTCGGTGTACTTCGGCACCGCGTTCACGTAGAACGACGCGCGTGCGAAACGGTCCGACGCGCGGTTGGTGCCCGGCAGCATCACGGTGCCGCCGATCTGCTGCCAGTACGCGTTGAGCGCGAGCTGCTCGTCGAACGTGGGCGAGTTGGTCATCACCTGGAACTTGCGGTCGTGGTGGATGACCTGGCGGCCGCCGATGTACTCGACGATGGCGCTGTCGCCGCTCGCGTCCGAGAGCGACAGGTGCAGCGTCGCGAGGCGTTCCTCGCCCGGCACCTTGTCGGTCACCACCGTGAACGGCTCCTGCCGCAGGTGATCGACCGCCTCCTTCACCGTGGCGAAGTTGTCGAGCGCGTACTGCGCCCACGCGGCGATCGTGAGGCCCGGCTTGCCGCGGCCGTCGAACGCCGGGTACTGCGACTCGACGAGCCACAGCACGTTGGCGGACAGGCCGGCCTCGTTCAGGCCGTCGGTGGTGGAGATGTCGTAGCCGGTGGCGACGACGCTGCCGTAGCGCGACGTCCACATCACCGAGTTGGGCCCGGCCTCGCCGGTGCGGGCCATGCCGCGCGGGAAGATCCACAGGTTGGTGGCGACGTCGACCTTCCAGTCCATGGACCGGGCGGTGACGATGTTGCCGTCGGGCCCCAGGTACACGACCCGCGTGCAGGCGAAGGCCGCGGCGGACAGCAGCACCAGCACGCCGGCGACGAACCCTCGGATCGGGACCATGTGGCGCTCCGTGTCAGTGGTTCTCGCCCGTGCTCGCCTTGCGCGCGTAGAACGTGGCCACCTCGTCGATCTCCTGCTCGGTCATCCCGCGCACCATGTTCCGCATCTGGGCCTGCGCGTCGTTGCGGCGCTCGCCCGACTTGAACGCGCGCAGCTGCGCGACGAGGTACTCCTTGGGCATGCCTTCGATCCACGGCGTGCCGATCTTCTGGTCGACCCCGCCGTGGCACGAGATGCACGGCGCGATGTTGCGCAGCGGGTCGCCCACGCGCACCAGCGCCGGGAGGTTCTCGTCGTACGTGGTGGGCGCGGTGCGCGCCTTCGGCAGGTACGCGTAGTAGGCGGCGATGTCGCGGATCTGGTCGTCGTTCAGCGCACGGGCCAGCGCCTCCATGATCGTGCTGGACCGCCGGCCCGACTTGTAGTCGTGCATCTGCTTGATGACCACCTCGGGGTACTGGCCCGCGAGGTTCGGCGTGTTCGACGCGCTCAGGCCCTGCGCGCCGTGGCACATCGTGCAGTTCAGCGCGAGCGTGCCGCCACGGCCCACCGCATCGCTGGGCGCGGCCTTCGTCATCGAACGCTCCAGCACCACCAGCGTCTCGCGGGGCGCGGCCGTGCCGTCCTTCGGCGCCGACCAGCTGGCCGGCACGCCGGCCGCGCGGCAGATGGCGTCCCACAGGCCGCGGGCGCTGAAGTCGCCGTGGACCGACGGCAGCAGCACGAAGCCGACCAGGATGGACCCGGCCGTGAGGATCGCGAGCGCGATCACGCTCCAGCGGAAGCCCGGATTTCGAAAGGAGTAGACGGGCGAGTCCATCACCGGCTCCCGATGGGAATCACCGGCACCGAGGCGTGCTCGAGCGATGCCAGCTGGTAGATGGGGAAGCCGTAGTTCACGAGCGTCAGGCCGATCATCATCGCGACCCACAGCGCGAAGCCGTTCAGCAGCGGCGGCGTGTGGTGCACGGGATGGGCCGGCGCGCTGAACGTGAAGGCCTGCGGCGTGACCTTGGGCCGGCGGTGCGCGGACGCGAGCACGTAGACCAGGATGAACGCGGACACCACGAGGATGAACCCGCCGATGGTCGATGCGATCACCGTCCACGCCTGCGGTGCGAGGGCCGGGTGGCTGTAGTCGTAGTAGGCCATGCGGCGCGGCATGCCCAGCAGCCCGACCCAGTGCCACGGCATCGACAGCACCATCATGCCGACGAACCACAGCCACAGCTGCAGCTTCACGAGCCCCTTCGGCAGCGGGCCGCAGCCGGTGAGCTGGGGCCACAGCTCGTACGCCGCCATGAAGTACATGATGACGATGGCGCCGGCGAAGATCAGGTGGAAGTGGCCGGTGACCCACTGGGTGTTGTGCACCGTCTCGTTGAGCTGGTAGCTCATGTTGATGATGCCGCCGGCCCCGCCGAAGCCGAGCATGATGAACGAGAAGGTCACCGCGAGCATCATCGGGTTGTCCCACGGCAGGGCCTTCACCCAGCCGAACAGGCCCTTGCCGCCGCGCAGCCGCGCAGCGATCTCGACGGACGCCACGATGGTGAACACCGTGAGCAGCGTGGGCACCGACACCATCGCCGTCATCGCCGCGTGCACGAACTTGAAGCCGGCGCCCACCTGCGGGTCGGCGAACAGGTGGTGGATGCCGATGGGCATCGAGAACACCAGGAACAGCACGAAGGCCACGCGGCCCATCGTGTCGCTGTAGAGCCGCCCGCCGATGGCCCGCGGCACCACGGCGTAGAACATGATGTACGCGGGCATCAGCCAGAAGTACACGATGGCGTGCAGCGTCCACGAGAAGAACACGCGCGCGAGGCCCGCGTTGATGGTGTCGACGAGGCCGAGGGACGCGGGCAGGATCAGCAGCAGGATCTCGAGCGCCGCGCCCACCGAGGTCCAGGCCCACAGATACGCGCCCGCCACGTTGCCGTACATCGCGAGCGGCACCGTCTTGCCCGGGTTCTCCTTCTTCCACGCGTGCAGGTTGACGGACATCAGCGCCACCCAGATCCACGAGCCCACCACCACCAGCACGACGCCGATGTAGTAGAACGGGCTGCCCACCATCGGCGGGTAGAAGGTGTAGAGCACCGAGGCCTTGCCCAGCGCCATCGTGATCGCGGCCACGGCCGTGCCGGCGATGACGAGCCAGAAGCCAGCCCACGCCCACTTCAGGCCGATCAGCGGGCGCTTCAGCGCGAGTTCGCTCAGTGCGTAGCCGAAGCCCATCGCGACCAGCGTGGGCAGCACGTAGGCCATCACGGTGCCGTGGGCGGTGACCGAGCGGTAGTAGTGCTCGGGGTTGTTCACCCAGGCCGCGAGCGGGCTGCGCACGAACATCTGCCATTCGCCGAGCACGATGGCCCCCAGGAAGGCGGCGAACGCCACCCAGAAGTGGGCCAGCACGAGCTTCCTAGCGTTGAACACAGCGCAGCCTTTCTCCCGAGCGGGCCTTCGCCAGGAACTCCTCGGGCGGCAGCACCTGCACCCGGGCCCACATCGCCTCGTGGCCGGTGCCGCAGTACTCGTGGCACGGCATCAGGTGTTCGCCGGGCTTCTTGAAGCTCGTGGTGAAGGTGGCCACGAAGCCGGGGATCAGCATCGTGTTCGCGTTCGTGGTGCCCACGATGAACCCGTGGATGGTGTCGGTGGCCGTGGCGCGGAAGGTCACGGACATCTCGGCCGGCACCACGATGCATGGCGGCATGAACGAGTACTGCTGCGCG
>Ga0209050_1002386_pt1 | contig 16316 bp, 17 predicted proteins | sample Araplavi_mTSA_r2_FD_184276 | JGI IMG/M metagenome (GOLD analysis project Ga0209050, IMG submission 184276) | Arabidopsis root microbial communities from North Carolina, USA - plate scrape MF_Cvi_mTSA_r2 (SPAdes) (version 2) | ecosystem: Host-associated > Plants > Roots > Endosphere | place: USA... | reverse complement strand
CTCCTTTTCCGCGACCGCAACCGAAATCTTCGCTTTCGATGTATCGAGTCCGATGAAGAGTTCGCTATACTCGTGCATGGTTCGCCCTCGCCTAAGCATGGGGATAGGCGCCGGCCCTTCCGGCGTAACCCCCGTTTCCTGCTTACTCCGAGGGCGGGCCAACTTCACTGCACGAACATACGGTCTAGGGCGGGCAAGTGACCGCCCTCATATAAATTGTAATTGCCGGCTCCGGCTGGAAAAACGGTCGACAATTCGCGCGGATTTTGACGGTCTTCCTACACGCTGCCCGAGGCGGATCGTAACGCAGTTCCACCTGATTGTGAGCTGAATCGTTTGGCGCCTCGCCGAAGCGGACTATTCTTGACCCACATCGGGAGGCATCATACTTCACTCGCAAATGCTTGGAGGGGGGGATTGCTCATGAAGTTAGGGCGCAGGACGGTAATGTCCGGGATTGGCATGGTATGCTCCTTCCGGCCATACCATGCGTTTTCAGCCACGGCTTCGCTGGCGATATCCCCACCGGGGATCGGTCGGGCTAACGACCGGACGAGGGATCTCCTTCGCAGGAAAATGGCAGAGCAGCATATTCCGGCGCTTCAGGTGGCAGTTGTGGTTAACGATCACGTGGTGATGTCAGAGGCGTATGGCATCGCAAATGTTGAACAATCAACCGGGGCGAGCCGCGAGACGTTGTTCCCAATCAATTCGGCTACGAAGTCCTTCACCGGGGTCGCGATTATGCAACTGGTGGAGGCGGGTAAAATCGAACTCGATGCCCCGATTTCAACGTATTTTGATGATCTTGCCGAACAGTGGCGTTCGATCCGAGTGCACCAGTTGCTCGCCCATTCCTCCGGCCTGCCCAACATCGTCAACGAAAAGGGTCTAATCGGGGGCGGCTCTGAAGAAGATGCCTGGAAGCTGGTTCAAACACTCGCGATGGATGGAGAACCCGGGACTGCCTTCGCTTACAATCAAACAAACTACGTGCTTCTTGGCCGGCTTATTTCGAAATTATCAGGACGCCCCTTCGAGCAGTTCCTGGCAGAGCGCCAATTTGCGGCGGCTGGCATTTCGCGTGCGCGTTTCGGCGATGGCTACGACATAGTGCCGGGCCGCGCGTCCGTTTACATTCGCGAACATGCTGGGCGCAGCAGCGCTTCCGCGCCGGCCAATTCACTTTATCACTGGATTGATGACATACCGCCGTCCACGCGTGCGGGAGCTGGTCTATACACAACGGCAGACGATCTCGCCAAATGGATCATCGCACTCCAAAGCGGCAAACTGCTAGCGAACCCAGCTAGTCTCGACCGCCTATGGCGTCCCGATGTGCTCAATGATGGAAAACCGGGAGCTTGGGCAATGGGTTGGCCGATACTTGCTGCAACAAAGCGTCGGGCGGTAGGAGGCATTGGCGGCGGCAGATCAACCTTTTTCGTTTATCCCGACGATGGGGTCTCCGTTATTGTGATGACTAACCTCGTGGGAGCAAACCCTCAGGATCTGATCGATACAATCGCCGACTATTATATCCCGCCTGCTACTAAATAAGGGAACCTTCCCGATCCTCCGCGCGGGGGAGGAGGGGGAAAGGGGCTTTTGGCAAACCCGGCAGGCGGATCTGTGCCTAGCTCCAGTCCATTTTCCCGTAATCGCCAGAAAGGCGCTGTCTGATGCGCTCGCCAGATTTCTGTTCCCTCCTCGATTATAATAATGTAGGTGCCTACATATATGACGAGGTGGGTACATGTCGAACTTCGAATACATTGCCGGTCATCAGCTGGTTAGTCGGCGGACAGTACTGGCAGCATCGCTCCTCGGTGCAGCAGCCCCAGCGCTCGGCGTGTCCAGGAGAGATGATTCCCTCGATCAGTTCATCAAGGAACAACTCCACAGCGCTTCCATCCCCGGCATGGCAGTGGGCACCGCAAAAGCAGGCAAAGTTAGCCTTGTGCGGGCTTACGGCTTTGCCGATGTTGCCCGCCGACGGCACATCACAACCGGCTCTGTTTTCCACCTGGCCTCCGTTACTAAAACCGTGACCGCCACGGCAGTCATGTTGCTGGTCGAGACAGGCCAGGTTGATCTTGACGCACCCGTTAATCGCTATCTCGATTTCACCGTAGTCAATCCCGCTCATCCCGATGTGGCGATAACCGTTCGGCATCTACTGACACATGTCTCAGGCATTTCGGACCACACGTATTATCAGGTGGATTTCCGGACGATCGGCAAGGATTCGTCGTTGTCGCTACGGGCTTTCCTGACAAACTATCTTACGCCAGGAGGCGCTCATTATTCCGCTATGGGCTGCTTTTCCTCAGCCGCGCCTGGCGCGGCCTATGACTATTGCAACGTCGGTTATGCCTTGCTCGGCTACATCGTTGAGCGCATTGCGCACGAAGATTTGCGGCTATTCACGCAGAAACGGATCTTTCGGCCACTCGGCATGCAGGCCATTGCCTGGCGCATCGCGGATGTACCTCCGCAACTGGCCGTCACGCCGTATGACGTCGTCGATGGTCGGACGGTCGCAACACAGCCTGTCGGTTTTCCGGATTTTCCGGTAGGGATGCTCCGCGCGTCGATAGCAGGCTTCATGCCATTTGTCGCGGCAGCGGCGAATAGTGGGGCGACCGATAGGGCCCGGATCCTCACGGCTGCCAATCAGGCCGAGATGCTGACCATGACGGTACTGCCCGGACTGCCGCCATGGGTAAGCGGGCAAGGGTTGGGATGGATGGAATCCACGAGCGATGGCAAACGCAGGATCAATCACTGGGGCGGCGATCCCGGGGTGTTCACTGCCGTGTATCTCGCCCCGGCTACACAGACTGGCGTGGCAATCTTCACGAACATGTCGGCCACGCCCGAGAGCAAGAACTCAATAAAGCGCATCGCCGAGCATCTTTTGACAGATACCATGCCATGACAGAGAAGCGGAAGGATTACAGCCGTGCAGCCGGGGCGGGTGCCCTTGGCGCGCGCCTTCGTCGTCTGTCCGAACGCTTCGATCGCGAGACTGCGCAAATTTATGCCGCGCAGGGCATCTATTTCGAGCAGCGCTGGTTTGGCATTCTTAACCAGATCGTGCTTAATGGCCCGATGACCGTCGGCGAAATTGCAGAAACGCTTTGTATAACCCATGTATCTGTAAGCCAGGCGAGAAGAGCACTTGAGGGCGCTGGATTGATCCAGATCCTAGAGGATAAGACTGACGCCCGACGCCGTCCTATATCGCTGTCGTCAAAGGGCGAAGGGCTCGTCGCGTCACTCGCGCCGCTCTGGGCTGCCTTGAGCGAAAGCGCGGAGGAACTGGATGCCGAGGCGGGTAATCTCGTGAGGCTGCTCGACCGCTTGGAAGACGCACTTGACGAGCACACCCTGTCGCAGAGGGTCGGCGCGCGCATCGCGAAAAGTGCCCGGTTCTGAGCAAATGAACGGCGCGCGCGAAAACCGTCTACTCATATCGACCTTTTTGCTGGTCACTCAACGCTCGCGCTTCCCTCGCCCGGAACGCAGCGGCAGCTGTGGGTGCGTGAGGACGACATGCCGCATCGTAAGCCGACCTTGCCGACCAAGATATGCATCTCCTGCCAGCGGCCGTTCGCATGGCGCAAGAAGTGGGCGCGCGACTGGGATGAGGTCAAGTTCTGCTCGCAGCGCTGCCGGGGCGGGTGGGTGAAGCAGCGGCCGTGACAACGCTTGTTCCAGTGCTCGGCGACCAACTCTCGCTCGATCTCTCTTCGCTTCGCGCGGCAGAGCCCGAGGATGCGGTCGTGCTGATGATGGAGGTCGCCGAAGAGACGAGCTACGTTCGGCACCACAAGATCAAGCTCGCGTACATTTTCTCTGCGATGCGCCATCATGCCTTGGCGCTCAAGGCAGCTGGATGGCGTGTCGATTACGTGCGACTGGACGATCTGGAAAACAGCGGCAATTTCACGGGCGAGATTGCTCGCGCGATCCAGCGGCACGACCCGAAGCGGATCGTCGTCACCGAAGCGGGAGAATGGCGCGTCGCCGCCATGCTGGATAGTTGGGAGACACTGTTCAGTCGGCCGGTCGAGATCTGTCCGGACACGCGGTTCCTGTGCTCGCACGTCGAGTTCGATACATGGGCGGGCGGGCGGCGTGAACTGACCATGGAGTTTTTCTATCGTGATATGCGAAGGAAGACAGGCCTTTTGATGGACGATGGCAAGCCGGTCGGCAGGCACTGGAATTTCGACAAGGATAATCGCAAGCCAGCGCAGGTCGACCTGCTGACGCCGCGTCCGCTCCGTTTCACACCGGACCAGATCACCCGCGATGTCATTGCGCTGGTGAACGGCCGTTTCGCCGATCATCCCGGCAATCTGGACGGGTTCGACTATGCCGTGACCGCTGCGGACGCCGAGCGGCAAGCCGCCAGCTTCTTCGCGAACGCGCTGCCGCAATTCGGCGATTACGAGGACGCGATGCTGACCGGCGAGCGGTTCCTCTGGCACTCGATCCTCTCACCCTACATCAATTCGGGGCTGCTTGATCCGCTCGACTTGTGTCGGCGCGCTGAAGCCGCATATCGCAGCCGTGCCGCTCCGCTTAATTCGGTCGAGGGCTATATTCGCCAGATCATCGGGTGGCGCGAGTACATCCGCGGCATTTATTGGCGCGAGGGCCCTGGTTATGTCGATCGCAATTTCCTGGAGCATGACCGGGCGCTTCCGGGCTGGTACTGGAACGGTCGAACCGATATGCATTGTCTGTCGGAAACGATCGGGCAGACGCTTGCGACCGCGCATGCGCACCATATCCAGCGCTTGATGGTGACCGGCAATTTCGCCCTGCTGATCGGTGCGGACCCCAAGCAGGTTCACCAGTGGTATCTCGAAGTCTATCTCGATGCCTATGAGTGGGTCGAACTGCCCAATACGCTGGGGATGAGCCAATTCGGCGATGGGGGGCTGCTTGGATCGAAACCCTACGTCTCGTCGGGCGCCTACATCAACCGGATGTCGGATTATTGCGGCACTTGCCGCTATAACGTCAAGGAGCGGATAGGCGACGACGCATGCCCGTTCAACGCACTCTACTGGGATTTCCTCGCCCGCCATCGGGATAAGCTCGGAGGCAACCATCGACTGGCGATGCCGTACCGCACCTGGGATCGGCAATTGGCAGTGGACCAGCAGGCCACCCTGGAGCAGGCAGCCGCATTTCTTCGCCGGCTCGATCTGTACGGCGGCGCGTCTTCTTGATGGAACGTATGATGGTGCCGCCTTCCACAGGTCAGGATTCGTGGACGAGAGGGTGACCGGCCCAATACCCTTGCACTGGGGGCGTTCGCGCCGGGTCCTGAATTGGCTTCGCTAGCTTACCAAGGTTCAGGGCGTTCGCGGCGAGGAGGAACTAAGCTTTCGCGCCGTTTGCTTCCTGCAATCGCAAGCGGGCGAGTTGGAGGATGCGTTTGAAGGGGGCAAACGGTACTTCAACTTTCTTTCATTCACGCGGCGAAGCGGCATGGGCATCGTTCTCGAACAGATTCCCTGCCAGATCTAGAGCCCCTTTGTGAATTGACCGCGCAATTTTGAGCATGGGCTGTCCCGCCCAGCATGGGAGTCGGGCAAAGGCGTCGCAGTCCTGCTTGCTCGCCGTCACGCGATGCTCGCGGCATTACCGGGACGTATGCACCGCCGCGCTGACCCTTCGGCAGGACCAGCTCCGGCTTGGATCGTCGAGTGTCATTCGAGCTTGTTGACCGATGGCAAGAAACTTCAAGGTGGACACGGCGTTCGAGAGACAGCCGCGACCACCGCGGTGCCTACCAGTGGAGAGAGATGATGAATGCCCATCAACTGAGTTTCGACACACGAAATCGCTATTGGTCCACGGAGCGCGAAGCAATCAATTTCTTCGCACGCCACGATGGGATCGAAGTCGAGTTGATCGTGACGAAGGAGGCCTTGGTGGCGGTGGGTCAGCTGGCCGCCAGCTTTAATGAAGAGTCTGCGCTGCTGACTTTCGATAACAATGAGGACTTGTTTCTCGATGCCGCTATTCGGGTTTGGACGGCTGCGGAAGATAGCAAGCCGGTGTACTTCATAAACGATGATAATGTTAGCGCCTCCAGTTGACCGGCATTAGTCGGTTGGTTTCGAGACGTTGCTCGCTGAGGCAACAGAACGGTTCGGCGCGCAGATGTTTGGGCTCGGCACCATGATCTGAACGCGGCAGCGATCCAGCGATCGCAAAGGCAGGCTCAATTCGGTGCCTGATTTGAACTTCCCTGTCTGGCGCGGCGTCGAGGCGGAACGCGGCGAAGCGTTGGACGTTTTATCAGAGCAATCATCCTGTTGGAGGATGTGGCGATTAACCGGCAACGGCAAAGGAATGATCAATGGTGGATGCAGCCCCAGCAACTCCGACCCTTGTAGAAGCGGACACCTCCGGGCTAAAGGTGCGATCTCGCGATGGCGACAATCTTGGCCACATCAAGTCCTTCATGATCGACAAGCACTCTGGCCAATCGACTTTTGCCGTATTGAGCCTTGGCGGCTTTCTCGGATTCAACAAAAGCTTCTATCCAGTGCCCTTCAGTGTGCTAGCCTATGACGCACCCGCAGATGACTATGTGGTCACTATCGATAGACGCGTGCTGGAAGGCGGCCCCAGTTGGGCGAACAATGCGCCTGATTTCAATCAGGCGTATGCCGATCGTGTGTCGAGCTATTATGGCACGCCGTCTGCTCAGATTACTTGATGCCTCGAATTGTCCAGCGCACGAACCGCTTCGCGGATGGCGTAATCGGCGAAATTCTTGCAGGGACCGTGGGGCGCCTTTGGCCTGAGCCTCGGGGGCGGTAAGTCGAGTATGCCGGCTCCTTTCAAGCAAGGATCCGAACGATGGGCGCATTCATCGATCTCAGGATTTCTTTGTCAGCTGGCAGTCGCCGCCGCGACGTGCCCCGGATCGGTTTTGCCTGTCGCAGGTTCCTCAGCAAACCACGCTCAGGAGCAGCGACGACAGACCGGCCAGCTTCCCTCGTTGAACAAACGGTATTGGCCCTTGGTGTGGCGGTGAAGATCCACAGTTCGATGTGGTCGAAATTCTCTGTTGCAAAGCCATAGGCCACGACGGGGCGGGGCACGTGGTCCGGGTCCATCCAGTCGATTTACGGGAAGCGGTGGTTCGCGCTAAACCGCGAGGTCGGCTGCATAAATAGATCTGACCCATTCGGGCAGATGCGGCAACGCGAAGACCAAGCGTCCTTTCGCGAAACTCAGGCAATGACTCGGTGACTGGTTGAGGCGTGAGTTATCAAAGACCATGCCGCGATCAGCATTGAGAATTGCTGCGCGGATGAGAGGCGCGCCACGCGCATAACGAGTACGAATCTTGTCTTCGGGGACGATATGCCCGCCTTCATCAACACGTGTGCCGACACGCGCGACGGAGAGGTCCGGCGTATCGACGCCGACATGCATCACAATGACCGTGAACCCTCGGTTGCGCGCTTCGTTGATCAGTTCAAGCTTGGATGGGTGCGAGAACACGGTCTCGGTCGCGAAATCCCGTCCCCGAGCAAGATAGTCAGTCCGGCGTGAAGATGCGATCTCGGCCGCTTCGTAAGACGCGGAGGGGGACGGGTCGCATAGCTCGTCGCGCTGGATGATGTCGGCGTTGATGAATGGCCCCGCAAAGCTCGGTGCTACGCGGGCCTCGTAGAGCGTCGACTTGCCGGCACCATTCGGTCCGACAAGCACGACCATCGTAGGCTTCATGCCTTGCGTGCAGCTTTCTCACGTACGAGGCGACCGGCCTCGTCGAGACCGATGCCTAGGCCCAACCGCCGTCGTCGGGCAAAGAAGGCATTTTCATCAGGACCAGGCTGAGCCATCTTCTCGACAAAGCTGTCGAGCCAAACGTCCTTTTCCTCGCCCGTGAGGTCGGTTGTTTCGATATCGCCAGCTAGGGCGGCGGTGATGCGTGCGTGATCGAAATTGCCCGATTTTTCGATAGCGCGACCTATGCGGACCCAATGGACGATCTGGCCGGCAATTGAGCGGCTCTGCAACTCGGACTCCCGACGCACAATCTTCATGATGTCGTCGCTAAGCTTGATGGACTGGGCCACAAATCACCTTTCGATCCATGGGTAGCATTTTGCCACCTAAAGTTCAACCCATCCTGTGGTACGGTTGGGAAGGTGCCGCGAGATGCGCGGCCCTCGCGGTCCTTGCACCAAGACAGCCACTGTTTGATAACATCGCCGGTTGCGGATTTCGCCGCTGGGGCAAAGCTCCTGTCGTCCTCATTTATTACGCCAGGCGATGAGCAGCACCGCGCCCACCAAGGCGAAAATCCAGCATCGTCTGCATCGTCGCAATGTTTGCGCATCAGAGCAGTGGCAGTTTATCGATTGTATCAGGTTTCAGACGGATTGAGAAACTAAGTCCTCGTACCTAATCCTCGGAGCGGTTAAAATTAACGTCCGTGCTGGGAGAACATTTTGCGCAAATCGTAAAAAGACGCTTGTCCCGGAAGTCCTGAAAATCGCGGCGTTGTCGGTTTCGGGTGATTGGCGAATAGCAAGACAGGAGTTTTAGGCACATATGCGCTTTCATGCTTTCAAGGGTGCAGTACTAGGGGTTCACCTAACGGTGGGGGTCGCATGGGCAACCCCCCAAGATGGAACCCGGGATTGGATATTTAGCGGTTCTGAACTGATCGACGCTCTGGAAGGCAGGTTGGAAGAGAAAATGTCTGGCGAAGCTGGCCGCAGTTTGCAAAATGCCCGTGCCATCGCTTATATTGCCGGTGTCGCAGATGCCACTAGCGGCACGCGCTGGTGTGGAGCAGGCACCGTTCTTCCCCATGAGCTTGCCGACCGCGTTTATTCCCATCTCCGTACGCTCAAGTCAGATCGCCTGAGACGAAGCGCATCATTGCTTGTGGTGGAGGGATTAGCGGAGGCGTTTCCATGTCTCGAAAACTGAGCGAACCACGTGATAATTGCAAATTTCGGCGCTTCAGGTGAGACATGGATGGGGTCTGCCCCGGTCCGATCATTCACTTTCGGCCGGTCAGGTTATTCGGCAGCGGCATTGTTGACGAGGTGCTCGAGCACGGCTCTGGTCAGCCCCCCACCCCGCCGCTGCCGTCGCGATCACCGCCTCGTCGGTGTTGCCCTGCGGTAATGGATGGTGAATTGCAGCTTCTGACTGCCGTGCGGTCCGCAAGCTCAAATTCAGTGAATGCTGAGCGGAAGCGGTGGGGGCGGTGCGGAAGTAAGAAGCGGCAAATCTGGCTACCGCGTCGGGACATAAATACTCGGCGTAATAGCCTCGTATCGGCCATCGGCCAGCTGTAAATCCGCGTTCAATCTTCGACCGCAATATCTTTTGATAAAAGAGGATGCGGACCGGGAAGGCGCGCCTACCGACGTTGCGCCGGGCCGTACTACACCTGACCATAGTGCGAACATATGGAGAAAATGCTGCAGCCTGTCATTCGATGTGCGAAAAGGGGCACCCCATGGTAAGCGGCCAACTGACGCTCCAGCTGACCGTTCAGAACCTGGTCAGTCTCGCCTGTCAACGCTGCGCGCGGGCCGACAGGGAAGGGGCATTGATCGACGATTACCTCCAGTTCGTGCACATTTTCCCCGCTGTGCCGGGGCGGCTCGGGCAGAAGATCGAGGAAACCTTCGGTCTTATGCGTTGAGGATATCGAACTCAATGATCCGCAGGCACTACTGCGTCTGACTGCAGCGGCGGCCGAGCAGGAGTAAAGCCACCATGAATGAAGCACTAAGCAGCACTCCCGGCGACCTGAGGCGAGAGATTAGGTGCATTCTCGGCGGCAAGGGCATGTCGAACGACTTCGGTTATGGCCCCGATTACAAAGTCATAACCGTAGACCCGACGACCGCGCCAGCCGAGCGAAGGCCTTTCGTGCGCTGGCCCTGATGCAGGTCGAGCGCGGGGGGCTTGTCGGCGACCCAGCCAAGGGTGCAATGGCCGATAGTAGGTTTCCCGCGACGGGAACCCGGAAGAGGTTCGCAAACGCCTGAGCATCCTCCGGACAAATGGCGAGATGTTCGGGGCTTTCGGCGCGGTGGAATTCGACCGGACAAGCTACTAAAGGTAATAGCATGACATATGGCGAACTGATCGAGCACGCCCAGCGGCTGCATGTACTGGCCACCTCGCGAGCGGGTACTCGAGCTGATCTGGTGCAGCTTCGGGACCTGGTTCCCCAATTGATCAAAGCTGTTAGGGTACTCACTCAGGATGGTGACGACATGGTTTCAATCCCTGTCATCGACCTGACAAACTGCGAACCTGTTGAGGGATTTGAAATGGGATTCCCGAGACTTCCAGCCAGCGCTGTAGGGCCCACCGGCTGAACAAAAAGCAAAAGAGGCCGCCCACTCGGTAGCGAAGGCGGCCTCTAACGGTACTTTCCGGGGGGACATCACCGTGACGCTGCCAAAAGCAGCACCAGATAAACATTCCATTATTCAACTGGTTCCCGGCGCTGAAAATGATATTGTGGCCGGCGCTGCGGCTGCACGGAAGGACGTGTCTGGCAAGCTACTCCGTCAGGCCAAGTGGGGTGGAGCCCCTTGGCAGCCGGTGTCGAACCCGGCCCGCAGCTTTACTTGCCTCAAAAAAAAGGGCTGCCGGAATGTGGATTCGGCAGCCCTTTTTTCGCTCAGCAGGTTCGGTGCAAAGGGTAATCCAGCCGAACTTGATCCTGTAAGCAGGATCCGATCCGGAAATGCTTTGAGCGGGCATTCGTTCCCGACTGGGTTCGGGTGAAACCGGGTGTCCCCCGGCGAAATCCGGGATTAAAATGTTGCAAGCGCAGTTGCTCCCGTCTTCCCGCGTGATACCTTCCGCTTGGCTGTGGCAGCACGGATCTACGTGTCCGCTCTTGAGAACCGTTTCGGCGGAAAGGCCAGGTGGTCGAAGATAGCCTGATAGACGGTGTCGAATCCGGTTCGCAGCTACATGAGAAGGGCCCCGGCCCGCGCTTGAGGTCGCTGACCGGGGCTAGTTTCGCGTTGCAGTGGGTATGGAATAGCCCGTCTCGGTGACAGATACTTGAAGCTGAGCGCCCCAGTTTATGACGCCGAAGCAAAACGCTTGGGATAGAAGCCCCAGGAAAATGCCCCGGAGCATGTTTTCGGGGCTCCGGGGCTGAGTTTGGGTCGCAATGCGCCGCAGCGCCTACGGGCTCGACTCGGAGGGAGGGTCACGCCCGAGCGGGCCATGAGCCGAACTGTGAGACGGCTGAAGCGGTAACGCGAGTTGCATTTTGTTAATCCAGGTTGAGTCGGCCCGTCCCTCGTCATCATGCTGCCGGATCGCATCGAACTTCGCGGCGCATGTTTAACGCCTGAATTGAGATAATCAGGCTTGCGATAGTCGAGGGACAGTCTCCCGCGGCCGGTCCTCAGCGGTTCGGCGAGGACAAACGAACATCGGTGGCCACGAAGTCCTCTGCCTGGCGCATCGCCTGCGCGGCTAAGTCGAGTTCGACGCTACAGGCTTGATGGGCGCTGCCGTCGCACGCGATGATGCCGCCGCTACCGTCATAGACTGCATCGGTCTGCTCGATCGTGTGGAAAGGGCGAACGATCCACCGATCGGCTGTAAGAAAGCAAAGCCTATGTCGGTAAAAGCTGCGCCGAGCATCAGCACTGCACTTTGATGAAGCCGGATAAGCGCAGGCCGCCGGGAAGCGCCGCTGGTTACCCGCGGCCGGCTTCCCGCAGACTGTCGCGGCATATCCGCCCCGGGCGCGCTCGGAAACGGTATCTGACACCGGCGCCTGGAACGTCCTGTTCTTGAATGAACTGGCTGACCGCGAGCATCGCCGTGCCTTGTCCGCTGCACAGTGTCTACCGCGCGTGAGAAGCTCGCCCGGATCCTGCTGCTTGTCGCCAGTCCACGCCGCGGGTTTAGCTTCCGAGGCCGCGTAGGGCGCTTCGGTTAGCGAGGAGAATGCGCCGGTGGTGCCTGGACACTCACCGGCGCCCCCTTGGTGCGACCCGACGGGGCATGGGTCCAATATAGAACCGATGATAAGGATGTGATACCAAAATATTGTATCAGGAGTGTACTTGTGCACATTCCCAACCGTTACGCTAGACCAAAAAAATACCCGGCCTAAAATAGGCCGGGTAGTCATCAGAGAGTTAGCTCTCGCTAGTCCTCTTCGGGTCGCCATATATTGCTGCGCCAAATAAAAGTGGATGACAAGCGATTCTATCGTCCCATCTCAGGACATACAGTGCTGACGGTTTCATGGGAACTTTCTTCAATGAAAAGGGTTTACGGTCCCTCCATTCGACCTTCAAAGGAAAAAGGCCGGCGCGACGCAGTCGGGACGGGCACTCCTGAGTGCGTGAATCGAGGATGTTGCAAGCAAGGGACCGCAGACGGCAAATCCTCCTTGGCGCGCTCGGAACCGGCGCGGCGCGATCGCTGCTGCAACGGTTACTCAGTTCGCGGTCGCCGCCGCCTACCTAGCGAGGGCCTCGGCGTCGGTCAGCAGCATGTCGAAACCGAGGCGATCGCCATCGCCCATCCTGCCCATTATCGGGCCGCATGCGACGTCGGATAAGTTGGGGGTCGGGACGGTGGGTAATCATCGGTGGCGGGCTTGCCAGTGACATGGCGCACGCACTTTCCGCCGAAGAAGGTGCTGTCGCCGAGGAGCAGCTTGACGAAGGCGGTTTCACGCAGGCAAGGCTTGTTCCCCCCGGCCTGCCTCGAAGCCTCCGTACTGATAGCCGCTGGTGCGGGACGCGCTTTCGCGAACGGTTATCTCACCGCCCTCCATGGGACGTCGAGGCGTCAAGGGTAAGGCATACCGGAATTGTATGGAACCGAGCATAACTCCGGATCTTGACGACGTTATCCCTGTCGCTTTTCATACGACCCGGCTTTTGATTCGGAGGATGATCATGGCAATTCATGGGGGCAAATGCCCCAAGTGCGAGAACACGATTGCAAACGTCTATATTCAGCCCGTCGATGCGAAGGTTCCGTTTTCAACGGACGAATACAAGGCTGTATCGTACCAATGCCCTTCTTGCAGGACAATTCTCAGCGTTCAGATGGACCCTATTGCCCTGAAGATAAGCACGGCGGATCTCGTCGCATCGAAGGTCTCTCGCTAGTGGGGCGACCACTCTTTGCTTGAATTCCGGTACTATTAAAAGGCCGATCGGATGAGAGCCGTTGAAATGGGAACACTTCCATTTCCAACCGGCAGCATAGGGCCTGCGCCGGATCACATCCAGGCCTTCGCGGAAGTTTCGACCTCATCGTGCTCTCGCACAGTTTGGAAGAAGTTACCGCGACTATTCGCGCGATCTCTGTTCCATCTCATCGCCGTGTGGCTTGCCGGAAAGTGGCTTTCCGAAGCCGGGTTTTCGAGAAAGCATAGGCATTCATAAAGCCTAAGCGCGCGGGGATTATTGTGCGCCACCTGCAAGTTCAGCCACTCGGCGCCGGCGGCCATGACAGACTGCTGCAACCAGCGTATCAGCGCGCTGCCGATGCCTTTGTTCCGGCAATCCGCTCTTAGCAGAATGTCTGTCAGCAGCCAGTCCCGGCCGCTGTGATCGAAGTAGATTCGTCCGAACGGGGCTTTGCCCCGGGGGATCAGGCAATAATTGCTCTTTGGGCTCGTTTTCAGAAAATGGGCGTACTGAAGAGCGAACTGATCGCCGAGAAATGCGTGTTTCTGCTCGGCGCACCGCGGCGCCACCAGCAGTTCGACAAGGCGCGATGTTTTGTACAGCGCGCAAAGCCATGGAATGGCCTGTGCACTTGCTGGGAGTAGCTCGATGCCGGACGCACCAAGTTTTTCAGTAAAAGGCGCAAGTGGGCGGTGGCGCGGACAATTTTTCAAGGAAGACGGCTCCGCTGACTAAGTGCCTTGTCCGTCGTCGGTACGAATGCGGCTCGGCTTCACCATGGGTCCTTGTAATGGCAAATTAACGACTTGGGCGAAGTTTTGCTCTGTCTTGGGACACAACAAGTCATGATGTTGTTTACACCGAAGGATTTCGAACCGTAGATCGGCCGCAAGATTCGCGTCGGGACGATGCCGGAACCGGTCGAGGTGACGCCTGCGGCAAGTCTATCGGTGCAATGCCATGGTAGGATTCTACGTGCGCGTTCCATTTCCGCTCTGCTTCGAGTCTGCTCTGGATACCGATCTGATCGATGGAATGTATGAGTTCGAATGAGGGAAAGGCGGTCCGCACGCCATCTGTGTCAAGCAGTTGCATCCCCGCACTGACCGGCGGATCTACGAAGCAGTTTTTGCTTGAAAGTTGGGGCAGCGGGGCACCGACCCGTAAGGAAGCGGCGCCCCGCCATGTTCCTGCAGGGCAGCGTCAGGAACGCTGGGGATAGATTCCGGAAAGCGATATGTTGGTCTGCACCGCCAGATAGGGGTTCATGATCGAAAACGCCTGGCTGCCGCCCGCGATACCCACTGTGACGGATCCCTGCGGCGTGAAGCTGCCCCCGGTTATGGCGACCCCGCCGAGATTTACCGTGGTTCCGGTGGTGCCCGCAGGCGCATAGATCTTGACCTGGTTCGGACCGGCATTGGCGCAGTTGGCCAGCAGTGATCCGTCTGCCGGCGTGTTCGCCTGGTTCGTGGTGCCGGTGACCGCTTGAATCGAACCGGTCGCCGACGTAGTTCCCGCCGTACCCGTGAAGTTCGCTACGTGACTGTGGGCGGGCATGTTGGCGATCGTCAGGGTCTCCGTTTCCGTACCCGCGTTCTGGCCCCAAACGTAGTTCTGTCCGCTGGCGGTGCTTTGCCCCAGCCCAAGGAAGGAGCGGCCCGCGGCATTCGGCAGGGCGAAAGTCGTCGTGCCGTTTCCGCCGAATGAGGTGCCTAACAGCGAAAACAGCGCGTTATTCTGGGCGATGCTCAGAATTTGTCCGTTGCAGGATGCCCACCCCATCGGGGCAAAGCTGAATCCGACCTGCATTATCTGTCCGATGAACGGCTCGCTCATATGGCCTCCCTGTATAGACTGCGAATCCTGAAATTTTCATATCTCGTGATTTCAGATAATCATGACGGCGTTGTTATTGATTGCAAATCTTGTTTCTTTGTAAAACGTATAAAATTTTATCTCCTAGAGTTTGGTTCGATGTGACTGCAAAATTAACTATTCGGCAACAAAATTGATTTCATGTTTTGGGAAGTATTGTATATTTTTTGTTTTGAATGTTTCCGCGTGTCGCATCGGAAGGCCAGATAGGCTTGGCTTTCCGATCGCTTTGCGCGATGGGGGGAATTCTTATGCTGGGGTTCGGGACCAGGTTCCGTTCGCGCGGCGTCTGGCTTGCCGGCGCACCATTTTGTCGCTGGCTGCGCAATCACGCTATGAGGTCTGCAGCGTTTGTTTCGCTGCATCGACGTGCCAAAGCGGCTTTGCTCTGTCTTTTGGCTGCGTTTCTCGGAATCCTCCCGAACACCGTTTGGGCTGCTTCCCCAGGCTGCAACGCGATCAGCGGAATGAGCGGTATTTTCACCATCGATGGTAGCGGCAATGGTACGGAAAGGTTCACAGACCTTGCCGCTCAGCCGGTGGCCGATGGTGAAACCATTACCTATACCTGGTCCGGCAACACGAAAGGCGCCTACGTATCCTTTCTTTGGACCCACAGCGGCGGGACAGCCTACGGGGCCGATGCGATTATCGATTCAACGGCCTCATCGGGGGCCGGTCATTTCACACTGACGGGCACGGGTCCCGGCGATTATTTCCAGGTCGCCGTGATGGACACGAACTTCAACAGTCAGACCAATGTTGCGGCTCGCAACAGCAGTGTTTCGATCAGCCTGACATGCGCGTCCGGTCCGGTGCTTGGGTTGTCGATGAGCCATGGGGGCAACGCGGCACAGGGTGGGCTGATGAGCTACACCATCACGCCGAGCACTTTGGGCGAGGGGACCACTTCGGCGCCGCTGACAGCGACGTTGAACCTTCCGCTGGGCATGAGCATTTCAAGCCTGTCCGGCACGGGCTGGACCTGCACGCCTTCGGGCCAGACCGGCTCATGCACGCGGACCGGCAGCTTCGGCCCCGGCACGGGCCCCGTCATCAACCTGATCGCGGCATTTGCCGCCAATGCTACCACGCCGCTCGTGCCTTCGGTGATCTTGTCCGGGGGCGGAGCGAGCGCTTCGGCTTCGGCGAGCGATTCGACCGTCGTGGTCCAGGCGCCGACCATCACCAGCATTTCGCCGACCGCGGGTCCGGTCGGCGGCGGCACCA
>Ga0209050_1002382_pt1 | contig 16330 bp, 26 predicted proteins | sample Araplavi_mTSA_r2_FD_184276 | JGI IMG/M metagenome (GOLD analysis project Ga0209050, IMG submission 184276) | Arabidopsis root microbial communities from North Carolina, USA - plate scrape MF_Cvi_mTSA_r2 (SPAdes) (version 2) | ecosystem: Host-associated > Plants > Roots > Endosphere | place: USA... | reverse complement strand
GCGTGGCAACTCGGCCATCTACATCCAGAACATCTCCACCGGCGCCCGTGAGCTGGTCACCAGCTTCCGCGGCATCAACAGCGCCCCGGCCTTCTCGCCGGACGGCCGCAAGCTGGCCCTGACCCTGTCGCGTTCGGGCAACCCGGAAATCTACGTGATGGACCTGGGCAGCAAGCAGCTGACCCAGCTGACCAACCACTTCGCCATCGATACCGAGCCGACCTGGGCCCCGGACGGCAGCGCGGTGTACTTCACCTCCGACCGCGGCGGCCGTCCGCAGGTCTACAAGGTGGGCGCCGGCGGCGGCAGTGCCGAGCGCGTGACCTTCCAGGGCAACTACAACGCCAAGCCCTCGGTGTCCTACGACGGCAAGAAGATCGCCGTGGCACAGGGCTCGGGCAACAGCTACAAGATCGCGGTGATGGACAGCTCGCTGGGCTCCGCGCGCTGGAACACGCTGTCGGTGGGCTCGCTGGACGAGTCGCCGAGCTTCGCCCCGAACGCGAGCATGGTGCTGTACGCCGCGCGCGAAGGTGGCCGTGGCGTGCTGTATGCCGTCTCGGCGGATGGGCGTGTCCGCCAGCGCCTGGTGCTGGCCGATGGTGATGTGCGCGAACCGGCATGGTCGCCATACCGTACCCAGCGCTAAAAGAGTGTTAATATTTTCGCTGTATTGACCCCTCATCGGCCTAGGAGCCACAAAGGTATTGCCATGAACAAGTCCACCCGCGTTCTGCTTGTTTCCCTGCTGTCTGTGGCCGTCCTGGCCGGTTGCTCGAAGAAGGTGAAGGAAGAGCCGGCAGCCCCGGTTGACACCGGCACCTCGACCACCGCCCCGACCGGTCCGTCCACCTCCGGCCTGTATGGCCCGGGCGACCTGGACACCGACGCCTGCCTGCGTCAGCGCGTTGTCTACTTCGATCTGGACAAGGAAGACGTGAAGCCGGAATTCCAGGCGATCATGGCTTGCCATGCCAAGTACCTGCGTGACCGTCCGTCCTCGCGCATCACCCTGCAGGGCCACACCGACGAGCGCGGTTCGCGCGCGTACAACCAGGCCCTGGGCGAGCGTCGTGGCAACGGCGTCAGCTCGGCCCTGCAGGCCAACGGTGGCTCGGCTTCGCAGCTGACCGTCGTGTCCTACGGTGAAGAGCGTCCGGTCTGCACCGAGTCGAACGAGTCCTGCTGGTCGCAGAACCGTCGCGTCGAAATCGTCTACACCGCGCAGTAATCCATGCGCATTGGCATCAAACTGATGCTGGTCGTTGCGGCAGCCCTCGTGGCTGCCGCACCGGCGCACGCACAGCGGCAGAGCCTGGCCGACCGTGTCGGTTCCCTCGAGCAGCAGATGTACAACAACAGTGCCAACCAGGACCTGTTGAACCAGATCAACCAGCTGCGCCAGCAGGTCACCAGCCTGCAGTCGACCCTCGAGCAGATCCAGCACGAAAACGCCCAGCTCAAGCAGTCCTCCCAGGACCAGTACCTGGATCTGGACGGCCGCCTGAACCGGTTGGAAGGGGGCAATGCAGCGCCCGCCCTGCCGCCCGTTCCGGCAACCCCGTCGAAGGCCCCCGCGGCCCCGGCGCAGCCCACTGCAGCGGCCACTTCCGAGCGGCCGCCTTCCGTGCATGGCGACCCGGGCAGCCTGGCGGCCACCGGTGACGAACGCACCTCGTACAACGTCGCCTTCGATGCGCTGAAGGCCGGCAAGTACGATGATTCGGCGCAGCTCTTCCTGAGCTTCCTGGAGCTGTACCCGAACGGCGTCTACACCCCCAACGCGCTGTACTGGCTGGGTGAGAGCTACTACGCCACCCGCAATTTCCCGATGGCCGAGACCCAGTTCCGCGAACTGCTCTCGCGTTATCCCACCCACGACAAGGCCCCCGGCGGCCTGCTCAAGGTTGGCCTCTCGCTGTATGGCGAAGGCAAGGTCGACCAGGCCCAGCAGACCCTGGAAACCGTCGTGGCGCAGTACCCGGGCTCGGACGCCGCGCGCACCGCGCAGGACCGCCTGCAGTCCATCCGCCTGGGTCGGCAGATCCGCTGAGCCGCCTGCCGGGCGTACAATGCGTAACCTGTAGAGCCGAGCCCATGCTCGGCTGCTTTCGTTTCCGGCGCCTGCTGATCCGGCCGCCCGCCCCATGAAGAAGTGCCCGCCATGACCGCCGTTTCCCCGTCCGCCGCCGTCGCTACCCCCAGCGAGATCGTGCAGTCGCCGCTGCCCCGGCTGAAGATCACCGAGATCTTCACCTCGCTGCAGGGCGAGGCCGATACCGCCGGCTGGCCGACCGTGTTCGTGCGCCTGACCGGCTGCCCGCTGCGCTGCAACTACTGCGACACGGCCTACGCCTTCCACGGCGGCACCTGGTGGGATATCGACGACATCGTGGCCGAGGTGCTGGCCCAGGGCGTGCGCCATGTCTGCGTGACCGGCGGCGAGCCGCTGGCGCAGAAGCGTTGCCTGGTGCTGCTGCAGAAGCTGTGCGATGCCGGCATGGACGTCTCGCTGGAAACCTCCGGCGCGCTGGACGTCAGCGCGGTCGACCCGCGCGTGTCCCGCGTGGTCGACATCAAGACCCCGGGGTCGGCCGAAGCCGCGCGCAACCGCCTGGAAAACCTGCCGCTGCTGACCGCCCGCGACCAGATCAAGTTTGTCATCTGCAGCCGCGAGGATTACGACTGGGCCAAGGGCATGCTGGCCGAGCACGACCTGGTGAAGCGCTGCACCGTGTTCTTCTCGCCCAGCAAGGGCGAGATCACCGCGCGCCAGCTGGCCGACTGGATCGTCGAAGACCGGCTGCCGGTGCGCTTCCAGATGCAGCTGCACAAGATTCTGTGGAACGACGAGCCGGGCCGATGAGCCTGGGCGTGGTGCCCTGATGTAGTTCCGGCGCGGGACAGCGTGCTGGCTTTCCCCTCCCAACCGGATGTTTTACCCATGAAGAAGGCAGTCGTGCTTCTCTCCGGCGGCATGGATTCAGCCGCCGTCATCGCCATGGCCCAGGAACAGGGCTTTGCCGCGCATGCCCTGAGCGTGCGCTATGGCCAGCGCCACACCTCCGAGCTGGACGCCGCCGTGCGCGTGGCCAAGGCCCAGGACGTCATCGCCCACAAAACTGTGGACGTGGACCTGCGCAGCATCGGCGGCTCGGCCCTGACCGATGACATCGACGTGCCCGAAGCGGGCGGCGAGGGCATCCCGGTCACCTACGTGCCGGCGCGCAACACCATCATGCTGTCGCTGGCCCTGGGCTGGGCCGAAGTGCTGGGTGCCAACGACATCTTCTGCGGCGTCAACGCCGTGGACTATTCGGGCTACCCGGATTGCCGCCCCGAGTTCATCGCCGCCTTCCAGGCGCTGGCCAACCTGGCCACCAAGTCGGGTGTGGAAGGGGCGGGCATCACCGTGCACGCACCGCTGCAGTTCCTCAGCAAGGCGCAGATCGTCACTGAAGGCGTGCGCCTGGGCGTGGATTTCGGTCTGACCGTGTCCTGCTACAACGCCGACGCCAATGGCGCCGCCTGCGGCCACTGCGATGCCTGCCGCCTGCGCGCGCAGGGCTTCGCCGATGCCGGCGTAGCCGACCCGACGCTGTACGCGTAACCGCCCCTCGGTGGGTGCGAACTGCTCCCCCGGTGGGTGCGAACCGTTGGTTCGCACGCCCTCCGCCGGGCATGGCCCGGCGCTACCGGTGTGCTGTGGTGGGTGCGAACTGTTGGTTCGCACGCTCTCCGCCGGGCATGGCCCGGCGCTACCGGTGTGCTGTGGTAGGTGCGAACCGTTGGTTCGCACGCCCTCCGCCGGGCATGGCCCGGCGCTACCGGTGTGCTGTGGTAGGTGCGAACCGTTGGTTCGCACGCTTTTGCCCTCCCACCCAGCCATCAAATTAGGTTAAAATGCCGACCCCGCCGAAAGGCAGGGCATGCACGGGCCGTTAGCTCAGTCGGTAGAGCAGAAGACTTTTAATCTTTTGGTCGATGGTTCGAATCCATCACGGCCCACCAATGCAATCAATGACTTAAAGCGCCCTTGTGGCGCTTTTTTCGTCTCCTCCGTAATTCCCTCCGTAATTCGATCACCTAAGGCTGTACGATGCTTTCCGGCTCGTTCGGTAGGCGTGCCGTGTCTGCGGATTGATTAGGGGGAAGGATGCCGACCAATAACGAGATCACCAGAGAGATCGAGGGGATCAACGCTGCATGGAGGCCCGACCCTGCGCGGCGGGGGCGATTCGGCAATGTCATACGCCGCTTTCACGCTACTGGCGTGCGAGGTATTCGCGATATCTCCTTGAACTTCGAGTGGCCAGTGACAGTGATCGCTGGAACGAACGGAAGTGGCAAGACGACCATCCTCCAACTCTGCTCAGCTGCGTACCAGAATCCCCAGGGCGGCGGACGAAACTACAGGATCGGAGAGTGGGTGCGCCATGCTCTAGGTGCCCAGTCGCCGATCTATGGCGAGGTTGCCAGCGTTGAGTTCCATTTTGAGGGAGAGGCAAACCCGCTGCAGATCCCCTACGTCGCAAGTACGAAGCGATGGGGCTATCCGCGGCGTGGAAATCCGACACGCACGGCAGTGTTCTACGGGGTAGGGTACTTTTCACCAAGAATCGAGAAAAAGGACCGGTTAAATCTGTTGGGTGCAAGGATCGGCATACGCAGAACCAACGATTTCACGCCTGAGATCCTTCAGAGCATTTCCACCATCCTTGGCGCGACCTACGACGCTGGTTGCACCCACGTAGTCGGTACTGCTGGTGAGTACTGGAGCGACACGGTCTCAGAAGTTCGTCGCGGAAACCGTTCCTACGGCGAGCCGCACATGGGAGCTGGCGAGCAGAAAGTCGTTCGGATGGTGACCGCTATTGAGGCGCTTCCTCCGCGATCACTGGTCTTGTTAGAAGAGCCGGAGATTACCCTGCACCCTGATGCACAACATGGCTTGGCTTGGTACCTGATGAACGTAGCCAAGCGCAAAGGTCATCAGATTGTAGTAACGACACACTCTACGGTAATTTTCAATGCGGTTCCTGCCGATGCGCGGATTCTCTTAGCTCGGGATATCGATGGTACGCGGGTTGTGCCGCGTGCCCCTGATATTGCCGCAGCGAGAGAGCTTGCCGGCGCCGTCCATCGCGACGGTGAGCTCATTCTAGTTGAGGATGACGTTGCAAAGCAGTTGTTAACTGAGCTGCTAAGACGATACAACCGGAGCCTCTTACGCACTGCCAAGGTCGTTGTGGTAGGCGACACCGATCAAGTTAGAAATCTAGTGCGAGCCTTCGGCGCTGAGGGATGTCGTGTGGTCGGTGTTCGTGACTCGGATATCGGTGGCTCTTCAGTTTCTGGTCTCGTTTCCCTGCCGGGAACATTAGCTCCAGAAGCTCAATTGCTTGAAAGTGCAAACCTGTTGCGAGGTGAGGCGCTCATACATGACTTGCGAGCTGCGCATGCGGTGGCGGAGAGGGCTGGCCTGGCATCAAGTGGAAGTGATCGAGCCAAAAGAATTCTCGCGGCTCTGTCAGAAGAGCTGTGCATGCCGCGACCGCAGCTTATTGATCGACTGGCATCGGCCTGGATTGACGGGCACGCGGCGGAGGCGCAAGCGCTTGTCGCCCAGATTGATCTGATCTTGCATCCACGTACACCACTGCCACCGCCGCCATTCCGGCCTGCGACACCCGCGGCAGCTGTTTAGTCCTTGCCAGCCGGTCGCACCCTTGGAACGCTCTTGTCGTAAACCTTCATCATAGCGTCGGTGACGCCCAGCGCGTCCTGACGCTCGGCGCGATTCCCGGCAGTATCGGTGCCTCCTTTACGTTTTAGGTCGTGAAGACTGAAGCGTTCCTCAGTTACGATGACCCCGGCGCTGATCGCGAGTTGGATGAAGCGTTGCCAAGTACTGTCTAGACTGGTCTTCTGCAGAGGCTCGCCGTGCTCTGCAAGGAACAGATTGCGTTGATCGGCTCGCAACTGCACTGGCAAGCTGTGGCGCTCGATGATGGCTTCACGTCGCGTGATCGCGGCATCCCATGCGCTCCGCAACCGCGGCGTCCACTCCACGAGGTTGTCGCGGCTGCGCTTCCGGCGATTCGTGTGCAACCCCTCGGCCGTCCCTTGCGCCTCGGTCAGCGTGAGCGTTTCAATGCCGCGCAGTCTGCAGAGGTAACCCAACTCCATGATCATCCACAGATAGGCCGGCACCGAACCCTCGGTCCTGGACGTTCGCATGGAGCGCTCATGGGCGAATGCCAGCAACTTCGCATAGGCTGCATCGGTGGGAAGTCGCTGGCGCTTGCGCTCCTTCGCCTGCTCCAGCCCTTGTGCGGGATTGTGGTCAACGATGCCCCGATTGAGCGCCCAGCGGAACACCAGGCGCGAATAGCGCAGGACTTTGTTCGCCTTGGTGGGCGTTCCTGCCGATTCAATCTTGTCGACCAGGCGCTGGAAATTGTGGTTGCGCAGCTTTGCCACCTGAAGCTTGCCGAATGGAACACCAAGGTTGGTGGGATAGTTGATCAACACGTTCCGCGCTGACTCGTAGTCGTCACGGGTGCCTGTGGCCAGGCCTTTGAATTTCGCGCTGTCGTGATACTGGGCGCATACCCATTCCACGGTCCCGGTGCTCTCGCCAGTCTCCATGATGCCGTGCAGCTCAGATAGCTTGGCGTCAGGGCCAGCAACTGTGCGGCGGGTCTTCCTGGGCCCGTCGATGCCCGTCGCCGTGTCCAATACGTACCATCGCCCACGGCCAGTCGCATCCCAGTACATTCCCTTGGGAATCTTGACCTGGTCAATGTGTGGCGGGATCGATGGATTGTGCTTTCTCGGTCGAGGTGCCATCAGATGACGTCGTTTCCATAGGTGTCGTTGGAGGCCTGTTGCAGGCCGAGTGCTGCGTTCATCGCGGCTGCGGTGGTCCAGATGCCGCCCTTACCGTCGTACCTGTAGCGAATCCCTTCCTTGCGAGCCCACGCTTCCACAGTGGAGAGGCGCGGTCGTTCGCCGGGCCGACAGAGTTCCTGCAGATCCTGAAACTGGAGAACATCTCCGATCATCGAGCCTCCCGGCCTGAGCGTCGGGGCGGATCAATCCCGTAGGTTGCCGCCAACGCATTGGTCCACCGATACGCGGTCGCCCTGCACACGTTGAACCTGGTGCACACGGCATCGATTGTCGGGAAGCGTGCCTGCTCATGCGCCCATTTGGAGAACTCCAGCACCGTGCGCAGGTGGCCGTAGCTGGCGAGGTCGTGTTTCACCTTGCGGACCTTAAGGACTGGGGGCATTGCGGCGTCTGCAGAGAAGGCCGCCGCACCAATACCCAGGGAAGATGAGAGGTTCATGCGAACAGGTCCAGTTGGCCAGGCAGCGTCGGGCGTGGGGCAGCGACGGCCAAGCGGGCAGGCCTTAAGCGGATCAGGCACTCTCCCTCGCCACGCATCTGCCACGGTCTGCCGGCGATGGGCACAAGGTCGTGGAAGCCGCCACCTCCGCCCACGCGGTCCTTGATCGTGACCTGGTAGTAGTCCCTGCCGCCGAACTGTGTGTGGTGCCCGGGACGCGACCGCACGGCGACGACAGTGAAAACGGGAATCAAAAGGTTCCATCCGCTGGCCCGCACTTCATCTTCGTAGTGCCACGAGCCATCCAGATAGCGGTCCATGGATAGAACCTGGTCGCCCACCGCGAATGGCTCCAGGCTCGCGACATCGCCGTGCGCGGACATGTGAACCGGCGGGTAGAGTTCGCGGATCGAGAAGCACAAGCCGCGGCCGTTTACGTCAGTAAAGTCTGTGATGGGGAAGTAGGCGAGGGCGATCCCGCCATCCCGCAGCAGATAGAAGGCAGTTCCGCACGGGGTCGCCCCGGCCACCTCGTGCTTCCGCAAGGACTGGCGCGACCATCCGCCTTGCAGCAGATCGAGGACGACACGCTCTGCGAGATCCATTCCGATCTCCCGGTGCATCACGCGCTCTCGCTGTGCCTCAGCCATGAGCGCACCTCCGCCAGCACCGCGCTGCGGCCCTTCCAGCCCGCCGCCCCGGCCACGGGGCGGTAATACCGAACAGGAACGCGCCCAGCACGATGGCGAACCGCAGGGCCACGGTTGCGAGGTGGTCAGCCATTGGGCACCTCGGTGATTAAGACCGATACCGGATTTCCGACATCGGACAGCAACGGCGCGCCGTTTCCGCGCAGCTGCCGTAGCCGGTTGGTCACGTCCATCTTGCTCATGCCCGGCTGCCCGAACAGGGCATCGGCGATCTGTGCGTCCAGGCGCTCGCTGGCGCCGTCTGCCATAGAGGTGTTCACGCGCGGGCCCCCATGGCTTCGAGAGCCGTGATAGCCAGCGGCCGCACGAACCAAGCGGAGAGGCCATCCTCCGTTTCGCCCAGCCACACCAGACGCCAGTCAGCGCCCGGGGCTTCCGGGTTCCAGTCGATCATCTGCTGGATGTTCGCGTACACGCCGGTGCCCACCGATTCCTCCTCGAGTTCGGCCTCGACCACGACCAGGTCAAACCCTTGGGCGTAGAACAGCGGCAGGAGGGAGGATTCGCGGCCATCAGCCCACGCAGGCACATCCGGATGGCACATGACTTCGCCATGGCCGTCCCGCGCCGGCAGCCGTGCAGGGTCATACAGCCCTCGCCACGGATCTGCCGGATCAATGCCGGTGCCATTCTGCCCGCGCACCAGCTGCAGCAGCTGCGAGGCCTGCGCCAGCCGGGCCTTGGTGATATCGCAGAGCGGCGCGTCACCTTCTTCGAAGCTGCTGCGGAGCGCGTTGTACCAAGCCGCCACCGGTGCCTCGAATACGCGCAGATCCTGCACGCGGGGCAGGCGGGCATACAGGTCCAGCAGCGCGGTTGAGGCCTGAGCCAAGGGAACCGCCTTTGCAGCATTGGGAATCCACACCGCCTCAACGGCGATTGCCTCCAGGGTGCGGACGGCCTCGCGCAGCTCAGGGCACGCGTAGGCGATGGGGAGTTCTTTCGACTGTTGGGTCGCGGTCATTGGGGTTCCTGCTAGAAGTCGACGTCGGTGTTGACGAATGCGCCGCCCAGCGGCGTGAGGTTGGGCTCTGCCGCAGCGCCAGCCGGGCGAGGGGGGATCGGCCCGGCGCGGCGGTACCGGCGGTGGGGATCGGCCGCGTATCGACCATCGTTCAGGCGGATCACTTGGTACTGTGGAAACGCGTCCGCCGGTAGGTAGGCTTTGGCCTCCGCAATGAGGCCGATGTAGCGCTCCTGCCACTCCGCCGGCATCGACTGCAGGGTCCGCCGGGTAAGCACGTGGTACGCGGCGCGGGACTGTCCGAATGCCTGGTGAGCAGGGCCGGTTGCATAAAGCACTTTGCGGGCCGTGGCAGCGTCGGCGGAGCGATCTGTGGAAGGGGCGCTCATCCAGGTCAGTCCGCGCTTTGGACGGGCAGGCGATCCATGTAGCCGCCGTGGTTCGCCGCATGGCGACTCAAGGTGGGGCGTAGCGGCGTGGTGCCCAGCTGCTCGATACGCCCGCCGTTGGCGCGGAAAGTAGCCAGATCCTCGGTCAGCTGGTCGCGCTCGTAATCCTTGTGCCGCACGGTGGTCGATGCATCACTCGCGCGGCCGTTCTCGGGCAGCGCCGTGACCAGGGCGCGGAACGTCCGTCGCTCGCGGGGCTCGGCCGCGCGCAGCGGGGCGATGGCGTGCTGTATGTGGCCTGCAAGGCGCCAGATACCAGTGCGGCCGGAGCGCGCGCAGGTAGCCTGCCCACTGCGCGCCAGCCCGGTCAGCGTATGGCTGATAACGTGGCTCGACTCGTTGATGCGTCCGATGGTCCTCAGCTGCTCAATCGTTGCGCCCTGCGGGAACTGCGCAAGGGCCCTGCGCACCAGGTCGGCGCGGCCGGTGTGCTGGGGGCGAGTACTCATGCGCGCGCTCCTGCAACCATCTGGCGCATGGCGTTGCCCAGGTGCAGTACGCGCGACGACTGATGCGCGACGGCATCGGCGTTGTTGGTCAGCACCAGGGTGTCGTCCAACGGGTAGGCGGTGTGCCCATCCCAGTCGTCCAGCACGTCCTTCATGCCGAAGTGTTCACGCAGCTCCTGCGCGTTGGCTGTTTTGCCGCAGCGTTGCGGCCCATAGATCACGACAGAGCGGCTCATGCGTGGATTCCTTTCGTGCTGCGCGTAGCGCGGTGGTTGGGGGGGATCGACCGGACGCGCACGCCCTGCCGGTCAAGCCAGCGGTGTGCTGCCTGAGCGGCCAGACGGTTGAGGGGGAAGGTCGTGCCGCCCAGGCGAAGCGAGTTGTGCGATACCCCCACGCTCCGGCTGGCGCTGGCGGCGAGCTGCAGGAGCGATTCGCGCGGCGCGGCGGTGTACAGCCCGGCCCAGATCCAGCCTTGGCACACCATCAGCACCAGCGACTCGCCCTGGTGGCCGGTGGCGAACTGCTGCTCGACCGGAAGGGTTGCTGCGGCGCTCATGCGGACAGCGCCAGGTCGCGGGCCTTGGCAATCTCCGCCTCGGCAGCTGCAAGGCCGGCGGCGGTCAAGGTCGCCGTGCGAGGAAGCTCCGGATCGTCGAAGCGCACCAGGACTCGCTCATCCAGCCAGTTCATGACGCGGCGGGTGAAGACCTTCTCCGGTCGGTTCTTGGGCGCGAAGCCCGCGCGGGTGCGGTGAAGCGCGTGGTCCGAAGCGGCATGCGCTGCCAGCAGCGCTGCGCGTTCTTTCGGCTTGAGTGCGGCGGCCATGGCGTGTCTCCTGGTCAGGCTGCGATGGAGGTGGAAGGGGCGGTTGAAGCGAGTTCGGCCAGCACTTCGCCGCGGTGGCGGGCGAGGTGGGAGATCGGAATGCGGTAGTGCGCCAAGGTGCTGTCGGTCCAGCGCAGCTCGGCCAGCGCGGCGCGGTCGTAGGGAACCGGCCGGGTAGCAATGCCGCAGCGGTGGCACTCGATGTGCACCAGGTCGGGGCAGGCCGTGCCGAGGCGATGCCCGGTGGGCGCGCCGCTGGTGGTGACGATCTGAGGCCGGTGGCCGTGGCCACAGGAGGGAACCGATGCAGGCAGCGGGCGTGAGGTCTGGCGCATGCTCAGCCCCTCACCGAACTGCTGGCTGCCCAGCGGGCCTTCGCGGCATCGTGGTAGGCATGGGCGCTGCGGATCTCGGCGATGCGCAGCGGCACGACGACGGCGGCCAGAAGCCCAACTGCGAGCCAGGTGATGCGGAGACGGCTTTTCATGCCCGCACCTCAGCCGACAGATCCCGCGAACAGGCTTCCAGGCGAAGGCTTGCCACGCCCATGCGGCGCGAGCGGCGCAGCTGGTTGCGGCTGTGTTCGCCCTTGCTGCGGGTCCACAGGGTCCGGGCGGTGCTGTGATCGCGGGCCGCCAGCGCCAGCAGGGCCTTGACGGCCAGCAGCGGCAGCAGGGTTGGGCTCGGATCGGCGTGGCGATGAGACATTGCGCGCTCCTGATTAAGAGAGAGCGCCGGCGGGTCATCTGCCGTGGGGATCGGCTGCGGCAGGGAGGGAGGCCCGGTCCGCATGGCGACCCGCCGGTCGCCCGCCAGCACTGCTGGCAAACGGACCATACAAGCAAACTTGTGTGCGAGTCAACAAGAAAACTTGCGTAATGGGCCGTCGGCTATGTGCCCGCCTGAACGAGTTGCTACCCTTTGGGTCTACAAACAGGGAGGGGTAGGGATGGAGCTGCTGTTAACCACCGTCGGCGCTTTCGGGGTTGCCGTCATCACGCTGGCGCTGCTGTCGCTAATCTTGATGGGTCTGCTTATGCCGCTAGCCGTGTTCGGCATAAAGCCACTGCTGCGAGTGGCAATCGAAGAATTGCGAAAGACAAATCGGCTGCTTGCACGGCAGGGAATGCGTGACCAGGGAATGGATGCTGGTGGCATCGGCGAGATCGCCACGTCACGGGACGAATCGGCGCCGCAGTCGTTGCAGGATTTCATCCGTGACCGGGATGTGCGGGGCTGACAGCCCTTGACGCAAGTGCGCACGCTGGAAACGCTGAGGCGTTTCCAGTGGTGCTTGGGGCTAAGGCTTGGGTAGTACCGCGGCCATGTTCTTGATCAGCCCTGTTTGCTCAAGAGGGAATCCCTCCGTGATTGCTTCTCTGGCTTCCTCGAGGTCGATCAGCAGAGCGCGCAATTCAGTGGGCGAAAGGTCCGTGATGCTTTGCCTCACGACCAGGTGCTGATCAACCAGCCAGCCGAGCTGAAACGCCTCGGTCAGTACGCGAATACGTCGTATATAAGCTGAGCTTGTAGCGTTGGGATCGACGCTTGCTGGGTGAATTGCCGGCAGGTCTCGGTCCGGAGGCCTTTCCCGCTTTTTAACCTTGGCTGCCAGCGCGTGCGCGAGTGCTTCCAGTGCTGCTGCTTCCTTCATCATCGACCCCCTTCGAAATCTGGCGCTTCCGCAAATGCGCGGTGAAGTCGACCACATTGTCCGGCGTGACTGTCTGCTCTGCACGCGCACTCAGGTATTGATGCGCGAGCAGAACAATGGCAGCGTCTTCAGTGCTTTCAGGATCAAACGATGTTCCAAGAGCAAGGCACGCAAGGCGGACAAGTTGGTACGACGCGGCCAGAGTAGGGGCGTCGAGTTGCAGCGGTTGAGATTGGACGGGTGAGGCGACGAACGAACCGCTAGGTGCGGCGCCATCCCACTGTAGGAACTGTTCCACTGTCAGGCCAAAGGCCTTGGCAAGCTCAGGCAAATACCGGGGACGCCTGGTTGGGATCTCCAGTAGCTGCTGGAGGTGTTGATACTTGACGTTAGGCGCGCCTGCCGCGCGCACGCGGGCAGCCAGGCCCTCGACCCCTAGGCCGTGAGCGTCCATCAACCCCTTGGTGATTTCACCGATCAACATGCAAGCAATCTTGCACTGTTGAAACACAAGAAAGATTGCGGTAACTTTGCGCAAGGTTTCTTGTGTAAAGGCGTCCGATGACCCCGCTGGACAGAGCTATCTTGATCTGTGGCACCCAGAGTGAGCTGGCCCGGCGTGTGACGGGAAAGCCAGCCACCGGATACGTCTATCACTGGCGCAAGAATGGTGTGACGGAAGAGGTGGCAATCGCCATTGAGCGAGCTGTAACCACCGCTGTGGGGGAAGACCCGGCTGCGGCAGCACGCGCAGCAGCCAATGGCGGACGGGTGACCGCAGACGAGCTGCTTCCTGGTGTGCGTTGGGAGCGGGATGAGGCCGGGGCCGTCGTGGGCTACTTCAAGAACGTCCCGCCGCTGGCCGGGGTCACCGATGCCCATGCGTGACCCGGCCCTCATCGTTGCAATCGTTCGCCATGGCTGGGTTGCTGGGCACCGCCACTATCGGCTGCGCTGCCTCAGGACGAAGCTCCTTAAGTGCGGGGTGGCCACCGCCGTGCTGATCCTGTCCGCTGCGATTGCTGTGGGCGTTTACTGGAGCCCAGAGGACCGCAACCACGCCACCGATGCCGGATGCGGCGTCGTAGGTACGAAGAGCGGTGAAGTGCATGCGCTGCGGGAAGCTGATGATCTCTGCCATGGCGCCAATGTTGCGCCGGCCGCTGTCAGCCTTCCCACGATGATCGATGGCGCGTTTCAGGGGGAAGCATGACCTGTCAGCGCTCTGACCTGTACTGGCGAGATGCGCTGCATAACGCAGTGGCCCGCGCCCCTGGTGGCCTGCAGGATGCGGCCGCACACATCACCAAGCGCAGGGGCAAAACGATCTCAGCCGAAACGCTGCGCAAGAAACTGCGAGGCGTTGACGGTGAGTCTATCTCCATGGAGATGGCCGAGATCCTGACCGACTACATGCAGCAGTTCGTGGTCACGCAGGAGAGTGCCACCGACTGGGTGTGCTCCCTCGCAGGCCAGTACGACCTGATGGTCGACTACGTCCCGCCGCCGCCCGAGGGTGGCTGGCCCAACGAGCTGGCCGCGATCCAGGCGAAGTTGCTGGAGCTGCACAAGCTGACAGGCGCTCTGGCCGGCGCAGGCATCGACGCGCTGGCAGACAAGCGCCTCACCGTCGCCGAGGCGGATCGAATCCAGGACCTGTCGCGCGAGGTGCGCAGACTCTGCTACCGCCTGGAGCGCAACGCCTGCCGTGCTGCTGGTCAGCAGGGGATGGAGGACTGACGTGGCAACCCACCACGCCCATCGATCCAAGTATCGACGGCGTGGCATAGCCAGCGCGTCTGCACGGCAGGCGATGGAACTGGCAGCCCTGGCGCTGACGGATGCGGTGCCTGGGTTGATTGGTGAAGAGGCATTGGCAGAGCGCGAGCGCATCCGCCAGCGACAAGAGCAGATAGACAACCGGCAGCACAGCCTGCCTTTGGGGAACCCAGATGTACCACGCAAGCACTGATTCGGCCCCATCCCCCCGGGTGGCTCGTGAAAGGCCGCGTGCTGCCCGCGCTACTGAATCCGCCCTGGCATTGCGAGCCATTCGCGATACCAGCGAAGGGTCCTCCCTGGCTTTGGCGGACGCGGGTAATCAGACGCGCATTTCCTGGGTAGATAGCGGCTCGGGAAACTACTGAATGTCTGAAAACTATGGGGATGTGCTGCAGCAGCTGCAGTCTGCCGGCCTACTGGTCACCGAGCTGGACACCACCGGGCGCATGGTCCGCTGCCGCGTCGAGGGGTCACGCGAGCGCCGCGGCTGGTACGCGCTCCACGAACTGAACACCTCGGCTGGCGAAGTGCTGGTCGTCGGCACGTATGGCGTCTGGCACGGCAACGAGAACGGTGCCACGAAGGTCGATCTGCGCAAGCGCGACAAGACCTTCTCCGATGAACAGCGCGAAGCGCTGCGTAACCGGCTGGCCGAGGATCGTCGCCGGGCGGAGTCTGCCCGGCAGACCCAGGCGAAGCGCGCGGCCGAACGGGCATCGTCGGCGTGGGCGAAGGCCAACGCCGTTGGTGAAGCCGACTACCTGGTCAGCAAGGGCGTGCAGGGCTTCGGCCTGCGATATGGCACGACCGGCGCGGCGCTTGTCCCGCTGCTGGACGTCAATGGCCAGGTGCACGGCCTGCAGGTGCTGCGCAGCGCCAAGCTGGCTGCGGCAGGGCGCAAGCCAGCGAAGGAGTATTGGCCGGCCGGGATGGTCAAGAAGGGCCACTTCCACCTGATCGGCGGAAGCCCTCAGTGGATCCTGCTGGTGGCCGAGGGCTATGCCACTGCGGCCACGCTACACATGGCGACGGGCTACCCGGTAGCCGTCGCTTTCGATGCGGGCAATATGCTGGCCGTTGCCTCGGCACTGGCGAAGCGCTATCGCGGCATCAAGATGCTGTTGTGCGCCGACGACGACGTGCTGCAGAAATGCCGGCACTGCAAGAGCCGCTTGGTGCTGGCCGACCATCCGCAGTTCTGCCCATCGTGCGCGCAGCCGCACGGGGCGTCGAATGCCGGCCTGCTCGGCGCCGAGGCCGCAGCGCTGGATGTGGGCGGAGCCGTGCTGCAGCCGGTCTTTGTCGATGAGTCGGCCAGGCGTGAGCGCTTCGTCGACAGCGGCCGCAAGGTCAGCGATTTCAATGATCTACACGCCCAAGAGGGCCTGCATGTCGTGCGGGCGCAGGTCGAGGCCCGTCTCACGGAGCTTTCGTGGCGGGTGCCCGCAGAAAAACGCGCGTCTTCCATCACCAGCGACGGGGGCGAGGGGGATGATCGCTTGGCCCCCATCCATTCGCTGACCGAGCTGCTGGAGCGCTTCGCGCTGGTCTACGGGCAGGGTGGCACGGTGTTCGACCACAAAGAGCACATGCTGGTTGCCCTGGGCGACATGCGCGACGCCTGCGTGCGCAAGGAGCTGCATCGGGCATGGATGGAGCACTCGGATCGGTCCATCGTGCGTGTGCGGGAGGTCGACTTTGACCCGTCGTGCGAGAAGCCCGGGGTGACCTGCAATCTCTTTGCCGGTTGGCCGACCGTACCGCAGGAGGGCAACTGTGACCGGCTGTTGCAGCTGCTCTGGCACATGTGCGGTAACGAGGCCAACCAGAAGGCGCTGTACGACTGGGTGGTCAAGTGGCTGGCCTACCCGCTGCAGCACCCTGGCGCCAAGATGAAATCGACCATCGTCATCCATGGTCCGCAGGGCACCGGCAAGAACATGTTCTTCGATGAGTACATGAAGCTCTACGGTGAGTACGGCCGGGTGCTTGACCAGGCGGCCCTGGAAGACAAGTTCAACGACTGGGCGAGCCGCAAGCTGTTCCTGCTGGCCGACGAAGTGGTTGCGCGCACCGAGGTGTATCACCTGAAGAACAAGCTCAAGGCGCTGATCACGGGCGATCGCATTCGCATCAACCC
>Ga0209050_1002380_pt1 | contig 16334 bp, 12 predicted proteins | sample Araplavi_mTSA_r2_FD_184276 | JGI IMG/M metagenome (GOLD analysis project Ga0209050, IMG submission 184276) | Arabidopsis root microbial communities from North Carolina, USA - plate scrape MF_Cvi_mTSA_r2 (SPAdes) (version 2) | ecosystem: Host-associated > Plants > Roots > Endosphere | place: USA... | reverse complement strand
GCGGCCGCATCGGCAAGCAGGGCATGGGACCGTTCTCGATCACCGGCCAGCCGAACGCCATGGGCGGCCGCGAAGTGGGCGGCCTGGCCAATATGCTGGCGGCGCACATGGACCTGGACAACGCCGCTCACCGCGACGCCGTGCAGACATTCTGGGAATCGCCGCGCATCGCATCGAAGCCGGGCTTGAAGGCCGTCGACCTGTTCGAGGCCATTGAGGCCGGACGCGTGAAGGCGGTGTGGGTGATCGCCACCAATCCGGTGGTCAGCCTGCCGAACGCCGACCAGGTGCGCCGCGCACTGGAGCGCTGTGAGCTGGTCGTGGTATCCGACGTGGTGCGCGATACCGACACCAATGTCTACGCCGATGTCCTGCTCCCCGCGCTGGCCTGGGGCGAAAAGGACGGCACGGTCACCAACTCCGAGCGCCGCATCTCGCGCCAGCGTGCCTTCCTGCCTGCGCCGGGCGAAGCGAGGGCGGACTGGCTGATCCTGTCCCAGTTCGCGCTGCGCATGGGCTACGACGGCTTCGGCTACGCCAGCGCCGCCGAAATTTTCACCGAACACGCCCGCCTGAGCGCCTGGCGCAATAGCGAAGTCGAACTGCCGCGCGCCTTCAACATCGGCGCCCTTGCCACGCTGGGTGAATCCGCCTATGACGCACTGCAGCCGACGCAATGGCCTGCAATCGCGACCGCCGATGTGCCAACAGCCAGCCGTCCGTTCGCGGATGGCCGCTTCTCGCACGCCGACGGCCGCGCGCGTTTCATCGCTACAGTGCCGCGCGCTCCGGCCAACCTGCCGGACGGCGAATTCCCGATCACCCTCAACACCGGCCGCGTGCGCGACCAGTGGCACACCATGACCCGCACCGGCCGCGCACCCAAGCTGGCCGATCACATTCCTGAATCCTTCATCGACATGCACCCGCAGGACGCCCTGTTGTGCGGTGTGAAGGAAGGCGAGCTGGCGCGCATCACCAGCCAGTGGGGCAGCATGATCGCCCGCGTCCAGCACGGTGGCGGCATCGCGCGCGGCAGCGTCTTCGTGCCGATCCACTGGAACAACCAGACCGCTTCCGACGCCCGTGTCGGTGCAGTCGTGAATCCGGTGGTCGACCCGGTCTCCGGAGAGCCGGAATTCAAGCATACACCCGTGATGGTCGACCGCTTCCCGGTCAAATGGCACGGCTTTATCTTGAGCCGCGACGGGCTGGAACTCGATGCGCTGGCCTACTGGACCAGGGTGCAGGGCAAGGACTTCCAGCGCTACGAACTGGCCGGCCGCAATGCCATTGAAGATTTCGGCACCTGGGCGCGCCAGCTGCTCGGCATCCAGGACGACGATGCCGACTGGCTGGAATACGCCGACCGTACCTCCGGCGTATTCCGCGCCGTGCACCTGGTCGACGACCGCATCGCGCAATGCATCTTCATCTCGGCCCGTCCCGACCTGCCGGCCCGCCAATGGCTGGCCAGCCTGTTCGACAAGCAGAAACTGGAACTGGCCGACCGCGCAGCGCTGCTGGCAGGCCGCCCGATTGCGGCAGGCGCCGACAGCGGGCCAACGGTATGCTCCTGCTTCGGCGTGGGCCGCAATACGATCTGCAAAGCGATCCGCGAACAGAACCTGACCACGCCGGCGCAGATCACCGCCTGCGTTAAGGCCGGCGGCAATTGCGGCTCATGCGTGCCTGAGCTGAAGAAACTGCTGAGCGAAGTACGCGTGGAGGAAACCGCGTAAAACCTGCCTGTGGTAGAGTTGTCGGAGGAGCGCATCATGGCAATCCGTGACAACTTTACCTACACGGACATGGATGAGTGGCTCAACGATAAACGGGTCACCGAAATTGAATGTCTGGTGCCGGACCTGACCGGCGTTGCGCGCGGCAAGATACTGCCGAGGGCTAAATTCACCGAAGTGCGGGGCATGCGTATCCCGGAGGCCGTGCTCGGCATGACCGTCACCGGCAATTCCCCGCAGGACGATGCCGCCTACGACCGCGCCATCTCACCCACCGACCGCGACATGGTCCTGAAGGCTGACCCCAGCACCATCACCATGGTGCCCTGGGCGACTGACCCCACCGCGCAAGTCATCCACGATTGCTATTTTGCAGACGGCCGGCTGGTCGATTTCGCGCCGCGCTCCGTGCTGCGCCGAGTGCTCAAGCTGTATGAAGACAAGGACTGGTGCCCCATCGTTGCGCCGGAGCTGGAGTTCTACCTGACCGACAAGAATTCCGACCCCGACCTGCCGCTGAAGGCGCCCATCGGCCGCAGCGGTCGCGCCGAAACCAGCCGCCAGGTGTACAGCATCGACGCCGTCAATGAATTCGACCCGCTGTTCGAGGACATCTACGATTACTGCGACATGATGGGCCTCGACGTCGATACCCTGATCCACGAAATCGGCGCAGGACAGATGGAAATCAACTTCCTGCACGGCGAACCGATGGGCCTTGCCGACAATGTGTTCTACTTCAAGCGCACGCTGCGCGAAGCCGCCATCAAGCACCACATGTACGCCACCTTCATGGCCAAGCCCATGGCTGGCGAGCCGGGATCTGCAATGCATGTACACCAGAGCGTGCTCGACGCGCGCACCCGCAAGAACATCTTCAGCGACGCCGACGGCGCGCCATCGCAACTGTTCAAGTTCTACATCGGCGGACTGCAGCGCTACATGCCCGCCGCGCTGGCGATCGCCGCGCCGTATGTCAATTCCTACCGCCGCCTGGTGCGGCACACCGCCGCGCCGATCAATATCCAATGGGGCACCGACAATCGCACGGTAGGCTTCCGCGTTCCGGAATCCGGTGTGCAGGACCGCCGCATTGAAAACCGCATCATCGGCGCCGATGCCAACCCCTACCTCGCGCTGGCAGTCACGCTGGCCTGCGGCTACCTCGGCATGACGGAGCAGATCGAACCCACCGCGCCAACGTCAGGCAGCGCCTACGATTTGAAATACGAGCTGCCGCAAGGCCTGCCCGAAGCACTGCGCGCATTGCGGGCAGAAGAAAAGCTGCACCAGGTGTTGGGCGAGCGTTTCATCGACGTCTACGCCGCTGTGAAAGACCTCGAGCACCAGGAATTCATGCGCGTGATCAGTCCTTGGGAGCGCGAGCACCTGCTTCTCCATGTCTAGGCTATGTCCCACGCCAAAGTTATACATATGGTAAGGTTCGGTGCACGACCTTTTGCCGGAGTCGCGAGATGACACTCGTGCAGCGCTTCATCCGATTTTTCGCTTTGGTTCCAATGCTGTTGTCCCCAGCGTTCGCCACTGCGGAGGCAACCGCGTCCGCCGCCGAACCGCTTGAGTTACGTGTCGCCGTGCCGTCTGATGGACGTGCTACATACTTCATCCGCCTGCTGGAAGAATCATTGAAGTTGATTCATCAGCCTTATCGCCTCCAGTATGTCAAGAACGTTCCCGCCCGCCGCATGTGGTGGATGCTGAACAAAGGAGACATCAATCTTTTCTACGGCATGCAGACGAAAGAAAAAGATAGCAACGAACAGATCGTGCGCGTGCGCAATGCGCTGACGAACGGCTTGATCGGCCAGCGCGTGTTTTTGATCCGCCGCGACGATACGGACGTCTTTGCACGTGTGCAATCGGTCGGCGATTTGAAGCATACCGGGATGATCGCAGGCTTCGGTGCTGGTTGGGGCGACGCAAAGGTGTGGCGGGAGACAAGCCTTCCGCTGTACGAGCACACCGCTCCGTGGAGCACAATATATGCGATGGTGGCTGCGGGAAATCGTCATGTCGACTACCTGCCGCGCGGCGTGATCGAGGTGCTGGAAGAAGCGCGCTTGCATCCAGAACTGGCGGTGGAGCAGCACTTGCTGGTCGACTATCGAGCCGACTTCGGTTTCTACCTGGCGGAATCAGCCGCCAGGTATCGGCCTGTCATTGAGCGGGCTTTGAGAGAAGCGGAGGCCTCAGGCCTCAAAGCCCGCCTCATCGAAGAGTCGTTCGGCGCCGACCTCAAGGCTCTGGGGCTGGATCGTCGGATCCGCCTGCGCCTTGCGGCATCCCCCTGATAGATGTGCTATATTCCGCCTGTCGGAAAAGGCAGACTTGGTTTGGTAAGCCCAAGTCCTTTCGGTAACGAAAGCTCTGGTCTTTGGCCCTTGCATCAGATCCCCGCGACGAATATTTGACGCCATTGGCGTCCAACTGTTCGTCCGTGCGGAATCCAGGCTAGGAAACGCTCCGGTCGAACATCGACAAAGGAGCCTCGACATGCATACCCCCGAATTCAATTCCCACGACGTCCTGATCGCAGGCGCCGGTCCTGTTGGCCTGTTTCTCGCCTGCGAGTTGCGCCTGGCCGGCTGCTCAGTGCTCATCCTGGAGCAGGCGCAGGAGCCATGCAACCCGCTGAAGGAACTCCCATTCGGGCTGCGAGGCCTTTCCGTACCGACCATCGAAAGCCTGGACCGCCGCGACCTGCTGCGTCCGATCGAGGAGCGTGCAGTCAGCCGCGACGCGCCGGCAGCCGCGCACTGGCTGCAGCAGCCGCGCCGTCCCGCAGGTCACTTCGCCGGCATCCAATTCTTCCACGACCAGGTTGACAGCACGCAGTGGCAGTACCGTCTGCCGGGGCCGGTCAGCAATGTCGCCACAGACATGGCAAGTATCGAAGCGCTCCTCGCGGCGCGTGCGAACAAGCTGGGCGTCGAGATCTTGCGCGGTTGCGGCGTTGAGGATTTCAAGCAGTCCGAAACCGGCGTAACCGTCTTCGCAGGAGGCCGCGAGTTTCAAGGACAGTGGCTCGTCGGCTGCGACGGTGGCCGCAGCGCGGTGCGCAAGCTGGCGCGAATCGGGTTTAGCGGCACTGATCCTGAGTTCACAGGCTATTCCGCCAAGGTCACGCTTGCTGAACCGGGCATGCTCAAACCCGGCCGCCATTACACAGCGACAGGAATGTATGTCTACGCAGCGCCCGGTACGCTCGGCATGGTCGACTTTGACGGAGGCGCTTACCATCGCACCGCCCCGATCACCCGAGAGCATATCGAGGCAGTGCTACGCAAGATTTCAGGCGCTGACGTCACGGTAACGGAGCTCGAACTTGCCACAACCTGGACGGACCGCGCTTACCAGGCAACGGAATACAAGAAGGGCCGCGTGCTGTTGGCCGGCGACGCTGCGCACATTCACTCTCCCCTGGGCGGCCAGGGGCTGAACCTCGGGCTGGGCGATGCAATGAACCTCGGTTGGAAGCTTGCAGCGACCATACGCGGAAACGCCTCCTTTGATCTACTCGAAAGCTACGGACGCGAACGGCACCCGGAAGGCGCGCGAATCCTCGACTGGTCCCGTGCACAGGCAGCATTGATGCGGCCTAGTCCCAGTTCGCGCGCGATGGAAGCGATCATCCGCGACCTGATCCAGACGCGTGACGGCGCGACCTATTTCGCCGGACGCGTTTGGGGCGTCGAAAACCGATACGATCTCGGAGACGCTCACCCGCTGGCTGGCCGTAGTGCGCCTGATTTCGAGCTTGCCGACGGAACGAGGTTGAACGTGCACCTTCGAACAGGCCAGGGGGTTTTGCTCGACTTCGACGGGGACGACTCGCTCAAGAAGATTGTCGCTCGCTGGAACGATAGCATTCGCTATATTGGGAGTCCGGCGAAGGAACGGCTGGATTTAAGCGCGCTATTGATACGTCCTGACGGTATCGTTGCCTGGGCCAGTGACACCGCCAACAAAAGAAGCAATGCTGCTGCCATTGCAGCCAGATGGTTTGGCAAACCATGAATATGATTCACCAATTTTCTTATAGAACCTATGCAAACAATTTCCGACGAAGCTACCTGGATTAATGAACTTCCCCTTGAATGTCAGCTTCGATTCCTGGCCAGGCTAAGCTTTAACCTTACAGTAGCTGGCCGAAGCAGTTATGAGGTAGGTACAAATGACCTTACTCATCCTTCAGAGCTTCGAAGAGTGAATGAAATTCAGCATCGAGTAACCGCCTGTCTGTCGCAGCTTTTGAATGGAAATTGCCCAGACGGCTTCGTGGCCTCAATGGCAAACCTGGTACTGAGAAGCCAAGACGTTGAATTGGATAGCTTGCTGCAACATAGCTGGGCTGAAGCAAAAAGCCGATCATTTCCGATGGCCGCACATTGAGGCTTGTGATCTCAGAACTAAATGCCGCCCATGCAGATGTATTTGATGACCAGGTAATCTTCGATGCCATGCGTGGACCCTTCGCGCCCCAGGCCCGATTGCTTCACGCCACCGAATGGTGCGATTTCGGTCGAGATCAGGCCGGTGTTCACACCCACCATACCGCTCTCCAGTCCTTCAGCCACACGCCAGATACGGCCGATATCGCGCGAATAGAAGTACGCTGCGAGACCGAACTCGGTGTCGTTGGCCAGCGCCACCGCTTCCTCGTCGGTCTTGAAGCGGAACAGCGGCGCCAGCGGACCGAAGGTCTCTTCGCGTGCGACCAGCATGTTCGCATTCACGTCAGCCAGCACGGTTGGCTGGAAGAAGCTGTGTCCCAGGTCATGCCGCTTGCCGCCTAACAGCAAGCGTGCGCCCTTGCCAACGGCATCGGCGATATGCTCCTCAACTTTGACGACGGCCTTCTCTTCGATCAGCGGGCCTTGCGTCACGCCGTCATCGGCGCCGTTGCCGACTTTGAGTTTGCGTACTGCCTCCACCAGCTTCGACGCGAAGGAGTCGTACACGCCATCCTGCACGTAGATCCGGTTCGCGCACACGCAAGTCTGGCCGGCGTTGCGGTACTTGGATGCGATAGCACCTTCCACCGCCGCGTCCAGGTCGGCATCGTCGAATACGATGAACGGTGCGTTGCCGCCCAGTTCCAGCGACAGTTTCTTGATCGTTGGTGCGCACTGTTCCATCAGCAGGCGGCCGACTGCGGTCGAACCGGTGAAACTCAACTTGCGCACGATGGGGTTGGAAGTCATCTCGCCGCCGATCTCGCGCGAGGCGCCGGTGATCACGCTGAACACACCGGCAGGCACGCCGGCGCGCTCCGCCAGCACGGCCAGCGCCAATGCGGAAAATGGCGTGAGCTCCGCCGGCTTCACCACCATCGGGCACCCCGCTGCGAGCGCCGGTCCGGCTTTACGCGTGATCATCGCGGCAGGGAAGTTCCACGGCGTGATCGCCGCACTGACGCCAATCGGCTCGCGTGTGACTACCACGCGCTTGTCGGGCCATGGCGATGCCAGGGTTTCGCCCGCAATGCGTTTGGCTTCCTCGCCAAACCATTCGATGAAGGATGCGGCATAGGCGATTTCGCCTTTGGATTCAGCCAGCGGCTTGCCTTGTTCCGCCGTCATCAGTGTGGCCAGATCGTCGGCGTTGGCGAGGATCAGGTCATTCCATTTGCGCAGGATGGCGGCGCGTGCCTTGGCCGGTTTCTTGCGCCATTCAGGCCACGCGGCATTGGCGGCTTCGATGGCGCGGCGGGTTTCGGCTGCCCCCATTTTGGGCACGCTGCCAAGGGTTTCGCCGGTGGCTGGATTGGTGACGCTGATGGTTGCGCCCCCGTCGGCATCGCACCATTGGCCAGCGATAAAGCACTGTTGGCGCAGAAGGCTGGGATCTTTCAGGGTCAGCATGATTCACCTCCAAAGTAAAAAACCAGTATACCGGGTATCACGCTGCACGGTTGCCACATTCCAAAATTGGGAATAAGATCAAGCTGCACACTGATAGTTACCGAAAAAAACTAAACATGCGCCGCCCCATCGTACTGGTCCCCGCCTGCAGCCAGAATAAAGGCTCCCATCCCAGCTACGCCGCTCAAAACAAATACGTTGATGCGGTGGCTGTGGGAGCGCGCTGCCAGCCGTTGTTGGTCCCTCCCTTGGGCGACAACACCGATATTGAAAGCCTGCTTGGCATCGCCAACGGCATCATGCTGACCGGCGCTGCCTCCAATTTGCAGGCAAGCCTGTATGGGCAGGAAACCCTTGACCCCTCGCTGCCGGAAGATCACGCGCGCGATGAGACCACTTTGCCCCTGATCCGCGCTGCGCTGATGCACGGCATTCCGATATTGGCGATTTGCCGCGGCTTCCAGGAGGTGAACGTGGCGCTGGGCGGCACGCTGCATCAAGCCGTGCACGCGGTGCCGGGCTACTTTGACCATCGCGAAGACAAGACGCAATCGCTTGAGCAGCAGTACGCAGCGGCCCACCGTGTCAGGCTCGAAAAAGGTGGCTTGCTGGCTCATATCCTTGATGGTGCTAGCGAAATACAAGTGAATTCGCTGCACGGGCAGGGCATTGACCGCCTGGCGCCCGGTTTGCAAGTCGAGGCCCGTTCCGACGATGGCTTGGTCGAAGCTTATTCCATCGCGGCTTCTTCTTCATTTGCGCTGGCGGTGCAATGGCACCCCGAATGGCGCGTTGAGGAGAACCACGATTCCATGCGCATGTTCAGCGCATTCGGCCTCGCGTGCCGCGTGCATAGGGATCGCATTCCTTAGGTGGCTTTCCTTCAGTAGTGCTGTTTTCTAAACTACCTGAGAGGAAGCTATGGCAATCCGCGAAAATTTCAGTTATACCGATATGGACGAGTGGCTCAATGAAAAGCGAGTCACCGAGATCGAATGCCTGGTCCCTGACCTGACCGGCGTCGCACGCGGGAAGATTCTCCCGCGCGGCAAATTCACCCAGGAGCGCGGCATGCGCATTCCTGAGGCGGTGCTTGGCATGACCGTCACCGGCAATTATCCGACCGAGGATGATGCCTATGACCGCGCCATCTCCAGCACCGACCGCGACATGATCCTGAAGGCCGACCCTACCACCATCACCATGGTGCCGTGGGCGGTCGACCCGACGGCGCAAGTGATCCACGACTGCTATTTCAGCGACGGCCGCCTGGTTGATTTCGCGCCGCGCTCCGTCTTGCGCCGGGTGTTGAAACTGTTCGAGGACAAGGGCTGGAAACCGGTCGTTGCGCCGGAACTGGAGTTCTACCTGACCGACAAGAATTCCGACCCCGACCTGCCGCTGAAGGCGCCGATTGGCCGGAGCGGCCGCGCCGAAACCAGCCGCCAGGTGTACAGCATCGATGCGGTGAATGAGTTCGACCCGCTGTTCGAGGACATCTACGATTACTGCGATCTGATGGGCCTCGACGTGGACACCCTGATTCACGAGATCGGCGCCGGCCAGATGGAGATCAACTTCCTGCATGGCGAGCCGCTTGGCCTGGCCGACAAGGTGTTCTTCTTCAAGCGCACCTTGCGCGAGGCTGCATTGAAGCATCACATGTACGCCACGTTCATGGCCAAGCCGATGGCAGGCGAGCCGGGATCGGCAATGCACATCCACCAGAGCGTGGTCGATGCCCGTACAGGCTGGAACATCTTCAGCAACCAGGATGGTTCGCCGTCGCAGTTGTTCAAGGCCTACATCGGTGGCCTGCAGCGCTATATGCCAAGCGCGCTGGCCATCGTTGCGCCGTATGTCAATTCCTACCGCCGGCTGGTGCGCCATACGGCGGCGCCGATCAATATCCAGTGGGGCATGGACAATCGCACCGTCGGCTTCCGCGTGCCGGAAGCCGGAGTGCAGGACCGGCGCGTGGAAAACCGCATCATTGGCGCCGACGCCAACCCCTACCTTGCACTGGCGGTCACGCTGGCGTGCGGTTACCTCGGCATGACCGAAGGACTGGAGCCGACCGCGCCAACGATGGGCAGCGCCTACGAAATGAAGTACGAGCTGCCGCAAGGATTGCCGGAGGCATTGGGCATTTTGCGCGCTGAGGACAAGCTGCGCTTCGTGCTGGGCGAGCGCTTCATCGACGTGTACGCCGCCATCAAGGACCTGGAGCACCAGGAGTTCATGACCGTCATCAGCCCGTGGGAGCGCGAGCACCTGCTGCTGCACGTATGAGGAGGCGATCATGGACGATACCAAAACACTCCAGGCGCGAGACCACGCGCATTACCTGCATCCGTTCACCGACCACAAGGCGCTGGGCGAACGCGGCGTGCGCGTGATGGTGCGCGGCGACGGCATCTATCTCTGGGATTCCGAAGGCAAGAAGATCCTGGACGGCATGTCAGGCCTGTGGTGCGTCAATGTCGGCTACGGCCGGCACAGCATATCGAAGGCAGTGTTCGACCAGATGGAGACGCTGCCGTTCTATAACAGTTTCTTCAACACGACCAACGTGCCGGCGGTGACGCTGGCGGCCAAGCTGGCGGAGATCGCGCCGCCAGGCTTCAGGCACGTGTTCTTCACGGGCTCGGGTTCAGAAGCTAACGACACCAATGTGCGCATGGTGCGCCGCTATTGGGACTTGAAAGGCCAGCCGCACCGCCACACCATCATCAGCCGCTTCAACGCCTATCATGGCAGCACCATGGCGGGCGCCTCGCTGGGCGGCATGGAAGGCATGCATGCGCAGGGCGGCTTGCCGATTCCCGGCATCGTGCACATCCGCCAGCCGAACTATCTAGAATCGGGGCGCGGCATGTCGGAGGATGAATTCGGCATCGAGGCAGCATCGTGGCTGGAGCAGAAGATTCTCGACGTAGGTCCGGAAAAGGTGGCAGCCTTCATCGGCGAGCCAATCCAGGGAGCGGGCGGCGTGGTGATTCCGCCCCGCACCTACTGGCCGGAGATCCAGCGCATCTGCGACAAGTACGGCATCCTGCTGATCGCCGATGAAGTGATCACCGGTTTCGGCCGCACGGGCCGCATGTTCGCTTGCGAGTATTTCGACTTCAAGCCGGACCTGATTACGTTCGCCAAGGGCGTCACCTCGGGCTACATCCCGCTCGGGGGCGTATTGGTTGGCGAGCGTGTGGCGGAGGTGCTGATCGGGCAGGGTGGCGAGTTCGCGCACGGCTTTACGTACTCCGGCCATCCCGTCGCCTGCGCGGCCGCACTGGAAACCATCCGCATCATCGAAGAAGAAAAGCTGGTGCAGCGCATAGCGGAAGATACCGGCCCGTACCTCGCGCAGCGTTTCTCCACGTTGGGCGAGCACCCGCTGGTTGGCTATGCCAACAGCTGCGGCTTCGTCGCGGGCCTCAATCTCGTGCGCCGCAAGGGGCCCACCATCCATGGCCACGAATACTTCGATCCGAAGCTGGAAGTGGGCATGGTGTGCCGCGGCTATATGTTCAACAACGGCATGATCATGCGCGCCGTGGGCGACCGCATGATCATTGCGCCGCCGCTGGTAATGACGCGTGAGCAGATCGACGAAATGGTAGCCCTGATCCGGCGCTGCCTTGACGATACCTATGCGGACTTGCAGCAGAGAGGATGGATGTAAGCCATGGCAAAAGAAGCGATCAACTGGCACGACCGTGCCAAGATGCTGACCCTCGACGGTCGCGCTTTCATCAACGGCGAGCGGACCTGGGCGCGCGGCGAACGAAAGTTCGACAACCTGTCCCCAATCGACGGCCGCTACCTGTCGCAGACGGCGCGCTGCGATGCGGCCGACGTCGACCAGGCGGTTGCCGTGGCGCGCCGCGCCTTCGATAGCGGCCGCTGGGCCGGGCAGGCACCGGCGCAGCGCAAGCGCGTGCTGGTCAAGTTCGCAGACCTGATGATGCAGAACAAGGACGAACTGGCGTTGCTCGAAACGCTCGATATGGGCAAGCCGATCAAATACAGCCAGGTGGTCGATGTTTCGCTGGCGGCCAACTGCATCCGCTGGTACGGCGAAGCGATCGACAAGGTGTACGGCGAGATTGCGCCGACGCCCGGCAATGCGCTGGCCCTGATCACGCGTGAGCCGGTTGGTGTGGTGGCCGCTATCGTGCCTTGGAATTATCCGCTCCTGATGGCGGCGTGGAAGATCGCGCCGGCGCTGGCGGCCGGCAACAGCGTGGTGCTCAAGCCCTCCGAAAAATCGCCGCTGTCAGCCTTGCGGCTGGCGGAACTGGCAGTGGAAGCAGGCATCCCTCCAGGCGTGTTCAACGTGCTGCCCGGCTACGGCAACGAGGCCGGCGCCGCGCTGGCCATGCACATGGACGTGGACTGCATCGGCTTCACCGGTTCCACGCGCACGGGCAAGCAGATCATCCAGATGGCTGGCCAGTCGAACCTGAAACGTGCGTGGACGGAGTTGGGCGGCAAGTCGGCCAATATCGTGTGCGCCGATTGTCCCGACCTCGACGCCGCCGTCGCTGCAGCCGTTGGTTCGATCTACTTCAACCAGGGGGAGAGCTGCAACGCGCCTTCGCGCCTGTTCGTGGAAGAGTCGATCAAGGACAAGTTCCTGGAGAAGGCCCTGGCCATGGTGCCGTCTTACGCGCCGGGCGACCCGCTCGACGAAAAGACCGTGATGGGCGCGATTGTCGACTCGATCCAGATGAAGACCGTGATGGGCTACATCGAGGCGGGCCGCGACGAAGGCGCCAAGCTGCTTGCCGGCGGCAATGCGGTGCGCAGGGAGACCGGCGGCTTCTACGTCGAGCCTACCCTGTTCGATGGCGTGCAGAACACCATGAAGATCGCGCGGGAGGAGATTTTCGGCCCGGTGCTGTCGGTGCTGTCGTTCAAGGACCTCGATGAAGCTGTGAAGCAGGCCAACGATACGCCCTACGGCTTGCACGCTGCGGTGTGGACCTCGGATATTTCGAAAGCGATCCGCACATCGCGGGCGCTGAAGGCGGGCACCGTGCACGTCAACCAGTACGATGGCGACGATATCACGGTGCCGTTTGGCGGCTACAAGCAGTCAGGCAATGGACGCGACAAGTCGCTGCATGCCTTCGACAAGTACACCGAGTTGAAAACGACCTGGATCCAGGTTTAAGCGCCGCAGCACTTCTTGAATTTCTTGCCGCTGCCGCAAGGGCAAGGATCGTTGCGCCCGGCCTTCGCCACCTTCGGCTGTGGCGAGTGGAAGAATTCGTTGATCCTGATGACGGCCTGCGGCACCTTGGCGGCGTTCAGCGGCGCCTGGAATGGCACCAGCAGGGCAGGCTGCTGCGCGCGCAGAGGCGCCCAGGCATCGGCCGCAATGTTCACTCCGGCCAGGAAGCCTTCGCACCATGCTTCCGCCGTCCAGTTGCCGCCGCATTCGTAAATCGGCTCGAAGCTACCCGGGTCTTTCTGCATCCACACGCGCATGTAGTCGTGATGGCGCAGGATCAGCGCGGCGGCTTCGTCGTTGCCGGCCGCGCCGCCCCACACTGCCGGTAGCCACGACTCCTGCGCCACCTCGGCCGGGCCGGCCACCAGCGCGGTCAGGAAGCCTTCCAGCCTGGCGACGTCCATGCTCTGCGGGCCGATCTCGGCCAGCAGCTCATCGAGCCGGTCGTATTCGTCGTCGTTCAGCGGGTTCAGAAGCAATGCTCCAGTGCCGGGAAGGTGCCGCCCTTGACGGCATCAATGTAGGCCGACACCGCAGCCTGGATCGACACCTGGCCTTCCATGAAGTTCTTCACGAAGCGCGCCTTGCGGCCTGGGAACACGCCCAGCATGTCGTGCATCACCAGCACCTGGCCCGAGCAATCCGGACCGGCGCCAATGCCGATGGTCGGCATCGACAGCATGTCGGTCACTTCCTTGCCCAGCGCGGTAGGAATCGCTTCCAGCACCACCATGGCAGCGCCGGCGGCCTGCAGTTTGAGCGCATCCTGTTTCAGCAGCTCTGCGCTTTCGATGGTCTTGCCCTGCACCTTGTAGCCGCCCAGCGTGTGCACTGACTGCGGGGTCAGCCCCAGGTGGGCGCAAACCGGGATCGAGCGCTCGACCAGGAAGCGAACGGTTTCGGCCACCCAGGCGCCGCCTTCGATCTTTACCATGTGCGCGCCGGCCTGGATCAGTTGCACGGCGTTGTTGAACGCCTGCTCCGGAGTGGCGTAGGAGCCGAACGGCATGTCGGCCAGGATCAGGGCGTTTTTCGCACCACGGGCTACGGCAGCGGTGTGGTAGGCGATTTCCTGCACGGTCACCGGGAGGGTGGACTGGTGCCCATTGCACACCATGCCCAGCGAATCGCCGATCAGCAGCACTTCCACGCCGCAGCCGTCCATCAGGGAGGCGAAGCTGGCGTCGTAGCAGGTCAGCATGGTGATCTTTTCGCCGGCTGCCTTCAGGGAGTTGATCGAAGGGATCGTGACTGCCTTGGTAGGGACGGCACGCGCCGGCGCCGGGTAAGGGTTTTGCAGGTTGCCAGACATGGGATGTCCTTAAATTCGAAAAGCGCTATTGTACACAGCGGGCAAAACCGGTAAACCTGGGTCAGACCCGAAGGGTCTGACCCCCGACGGTCTTGAAGCCACGGCAGTCGAGCAGACTGGGTCTGACCCTTGGGTCAGACCCGGCTTTACCGGTTTAAAGCCGGATAATACCTTGGTCTGAAACAGAGGGCGCAAAGTCGCCCGCTCGCCCCAGCCCTGGCAGCACCACTGCGGGCGCCAGCTCCAGCAGCGGCATCAGCACAAACGCCCTCTGATGCATGCGCGGATGCGGCACGACCAGCGTCGGCGTCGCAATCTGTTCATCCCCATACAGCAGGAGGTCCAGGTCCAGCGTGCGCGGGGCATTGAAATAAGGCCGCTCCCTGCCATGCGCCTGCTCGATCCCGAACAAGGCTTCCAGCAGTTGCTGGGCCGGCAGCGAGGTGCTCAGGCGAGCAACCGCATTGATATAGTCGTCGCCCGAAGAATCAATCGGCGCCGTACGGTACAGCGAAGACACCGCCTCCAGGGTAGCGCCCGGCAGCCTGCGCAGGCGCTCCACCGCATCCAGCACATTGCCGCGTGCATCGCCAAGATTAGCGCCGATGCCGATAAAGGCTGTAACAGCCATCAAGCTTCGCCGGCAGGTGCATTGCCGCCACCGCCACTGCGGCGGCCACGGCGCGGACGGCGGCGGCGCTTGCGCGCCGGTGCCTCACCTTCAGCAGGTGGATTCAGGAATTCGTCGTCATCCGACTCGTCGCCTTCTTCGCCATCGGGATTCGCATCCGCCGGCGCGTCGTCGAGCGCGGCAGCGCGGCCGCGGCGCGCTGCAGGTTTCTTCTTCTTGCCACCGCCGGACGAAGCCGCCGACACCAGCTCGGCGCGCATGGACTCGTCACCCTCGTAGAAGGCCGTCCACCAGTCGCCCAGCTCACGGTCGATCTCGCCCGAAGCGCAGCGCAGCAGCAGGAAGTCGTAGCCGGCGCGGAAGCGCAGGTGTTCCAGCAGCTTGTAAGGATTCTTGCCATTGCGGCGCTCGAAGCGCGGCTGCATGGCCCAGATGTCGCGCATGTCGGAACCGATCTTGCGCTGGATCGCCAGCTTCTCGGTCTGCGATTCCAGCACTTCGTCGGCCGCCAGGTGCAGCGCAGGAATCGGGAACTCGCCCGCCGCCTGGTAAGCCTGCCACTTTTCGAGCACCTGGTGCCACAGCAGGGAAGCGAACAGGAAGCCCGGCGACACGGTCTTGCCGGCCATCACCCGCTTGTCGGTGGAATCCAGCGCCAGCGTCACGAACTTGGTGCCCATTGGCTGTTCCAGCACCACGTCCAGCATCGGCAGCAAGCCATGGTGCAGGCCTTCCTTGCGCAGTTGCTGCAGGCAGGCCAGCGCCTGGCCGGAGGTCAGCAGCTTGAGCATCTCGTCGAACACGCGCGCCGCGGGCACGTTGTCGATCAACGGAGCCATCACGCCGATCGGTTCGGCGGTCGAGCGCTCGATGGAGAATTTCAGCTTGGCCGCAAAACGCACCACGCGCAGCATGCGCACCGGGTCTTCGCGGTAGCGCGCTTCCGGCTGGCCGATGATGCGCAGCGTCTTGCTGCGGATATCTTCAATGCCGCCGTGGTAATCCAGTACTTCCTGCGTGGCAGGGTTGTAGTACATGGCGTTGATGGTGAAGTCGCGGCGCTCCGCATCTTCCGCTTGCGAGCCGAAGGTGTTATCGCGCAGCACGCGGCCGTGCTCGTCCTTCGGCGCATTGTCGGTGGCGGTGCCGCGGAAGGTGGTCACTTCCAGCAGGTCCTGGCCGAACATCACGTGCACAATCTGGAAACGGCGGCCGATGATGAAGGCGCGCCGGAACAGGCGCTTGACCTGTTCCGGCGTGGCGTTGGTGGCAACGTCGAAGTCCTTGGGCTTTACGCCCAGCAGCAGGTCGCGCACGGCGCCGCCGACCACGAAGGCTTCAAAGCCGGCTTCCTGCAGCGTGCTGGTGACGCGGATCGCATTGTTCGACACCATGCGCGGGTCGATGCCATGGTCCTTGGCGCCCAGCACGAGCGGTTCGTTGCGGGGTCTCGCGTTCTTGACGCCCAGGATCTTGCGGATGAATTTCTTAATCATTGAACAGGTGAATTAGTGGCCAGCCTTGC
>Ga0209050_1002376_pt1 | contig 16360 bp, 11 predicted proteins | sample Araplavi_mTSA_r2_FD_184276 | JGI IMG/M metagenome (GOLD analysis project Ga0209050, IMG submission 184276) | Arabidopsis root microbial communities from North Carolina, USA - plate scrape MF_Cvi_mTSA_r2 (SPAdes) (version 2) | ecosystem: Host-associated > Plants > Roots > Endosphere | place: USA... | reverse complement strand
GGGCCGGGGCAATTGTTGGCAGTGCCTTCATCAATATGCTCAAGAAATCCGCCAACGTCGCCGCCGACAGCGAGGCGTTTGCTACGTCACTCAAAAACAACTCGAAGTCATGATCATTCAATTGCAACCGTCGATCGCGACCGCCGACAAAGAAGCGATCATCAGCAAGAGCAAAACCCTTGGATACAAGACCACGGAAGTAAAAACGCAAGAGCATGTTTACCTGGTGGGGATCGGCAAAAAAGAGTTTGACATCCGCTTGCTGGGGCACATGCCGGGGATAGCCGACATCCACCGTGTTTCGGACGACTACAAACTGGTGTCGCGCAAATGGAAAGTAGATCGCACCCACCTCGACCTGGGCGATGGCGTGATCATTGGCGACGGCACCTTGTCCGTCATGGCGGGACCGTGTTCCATCGAAAACGAGGCGCAGGTGCAGCAAACCATCGATCATTTGGTGGCACAGGGCGTGCGCATCATGCGGGGTGGTGTTTTTAAACCGCGCAGTTCGCCGTATGCCTTTCGCGGGCTTGGGGTGGAGGGCCTGAAGATGTGGCACATGCTGGCGCGTAAGGCGGGCATGAAGATCATTAGCGAAGTCATGCAAGTGAGCCAGATCGCGGAAATGTATGATTATGTAGACGTGTTCCAGGTCGGTGCGCGCAACACGCAAAACTTTAACCTGCTCGATGAGTTGGGGCGTGTGGACAAAGCCGTGATGATCAAACGCGGGATTTCAGGGACGATCGAGGAGTTGTTATATTCCGCCGAATACGTTTTTGCCGCCGGCAACGAAAAGCTCCTGCTGTGCGAGCGGGGTATCCGCACCTATGAGCGCGCCAGCCGCAATACCCTGGATATAAACGCCATCCCTATCCTGAAAGAGAAGACCCATTTGCCGGTGATCGCCGACCCGTCGCACGGTATCGGCATACGCGAGTTTGTTGAGCCCGTGGCCTTGGCCGCCGTTATGGCGGGCGCCGATGGTGTGATCTACGAGACCCATCAAAAACCGGAGGAAGCCGCTTCGGATGGACAGCAAACGCTGGACTTCAAAGAATCGGAAAGACTCATCCGCAAGCTGAGAAAAGTATATGAACTGCGCGAAAATTTTTAACAGACTCAACCCCTCCATTCTCCCATGACCGTATACGGCATAAAAAATTGCAACACCGTGAAAACTGCGATGGACTGGCTGAAGCAGCACAACGTTGCCGTCGACTTTCACGACTACAAAACCAAAGGCATCACGGCTGCCAAACTGAAGGAGTGGAGCAAGCAAGTAGGGTGGGAGAGCCTCGTGAACAAGCGTGGCACCACCTGGCGCCAACTGGACGAAGCAGACCAAGCCAAGGTCACCAACGAAAAAGCAGCGATCGACCTGATGACGGAAAAAACGAGCGTCATCAAACGGCCGCTCATCGAAAAGGATGGCAAGGTGTTGGCGCTGGGCTTCGACGAGGCGGCCTATGCAAAAGCTTTTAAGAAGTAGGATCGCTATACGGGCAACAGGATCCTGAACGTCGTTCCCTGGTGGGGAACGCTTTCGACCTCGATGGAGCCGTTCAGTTTCTCAACCTGTTGTTTCACCAGATAAAGTCCGAGTCCTTTACCGGGAATGTGGTCGTGGAAACGCTTGTAGAGCTTGTACAGATCTTGCTGATAGCGATTCAGATCGATACCCAAACCGTTGTCCGACACTTCCAGGACCAGCGTGCGGTCTTTTAACACGGACGTGATATGGATCGTTGGCTTCCGTTCCGGCGAACGGTACTGAATGGCGTTGCTGATCAGGTTGTACAAGATGCTGCTGAGGTAAGCCCGTATGGAAACAAAAGCTTCACCGTGTTTGAAGTCATGGGTGATCGCGATGTTGTTCTCCACGATAAACGTCTTCAAGGATTCCGTGATGACCGCCAGCACGTCATCCAGCACGACGCGTTCGTTGATGTTGAATTTGTCGTGACGGATATCGATGATCTTGTTGAGATCCTTGATGACCGTTTCCAACGATAGGGCCGATTGCTCGATCAGTTTGAGGATGTGCTTTTTGTCGGCTTCGTTTTCAGTCAGGTTGATGATGTTGATCAGTCCCAGCAAACTGGCCACGGGGCCGCGCAGGTTGTGGGAAACCGTATATGAAAATTGTTCCAGCTCCGAATTGCGCGACACCAATTGTTGGTTGGTTTGCACGAGGTCTTGCTTCTTCTCGGCCAGCAAGGCTTCCAGTAATTCGTTCTGGTTTTCAAGCTCCACCTTTTGTTCTTCGATCTTGTGATTGGCCATCACCAGGCTTTCCTGACTTTGCATCAGCTCTTCGCTTTGGGCCTGGATCTCTTCATTTTGTGTTTCAATGTCCTGATTCAACCGGTAAAGATCGCGGTTGTTTTTTTCCAGTTGGGCATTTTTGTCGTTCAGGTTGTCGATGAGTCTTTCGTTCAGCAGTTCGAAATCTTCAAAGAGGTTCTTGAGAAAGACCACGCTCCCCATCAGGAACAAGCCGGCTACCAAAATGGTGAGGTTGTTTCCGAAGTAGCGATAGAGGCCATATTCTCCGTTGCGATCGGAGCTGAGAAAAAACAGGATGGGGTCGATCGTGACCAGGATCAGGATGTTGATGCTCACGGCAGGAATGAGCAGCCTTCGTTCACGAATACTGAAAACCATCAGGGGGACGATGCTGGTTGCCAGGACCATGCAAAACAATTGCGGACTGCGGGGCAAGTAGTGGAACAGGTCCGGGTTTTTCCAGCGCGGCAGGAAGAGAATGGCGCAACAGGCCACCGGCACCAACACACTAAGAATGAAACGGCTCAGGTTGAAGCGCCGCGCATCATTCAACACGAGGATGCCACACAGGATGACCATCACACCGAGATTGATCGACGATGAAACGGTGACGTGTCCGTGGTTGCGGATGAACGAATGGAGAAATGTCACGCTGGCCAGCACTACGGTGATCATCACCAAAGCATTGGTGAGCACGATGGTGCGCATGAGCGAGCGCGATAGGGCGCGGTGAATGCCCGCGTACAGAATTCGTTGGATAAAACTTTTCAAACTAACGTGGTCAATTTTTTGGTTGGCAAAGTAGGTTTAGGATGAAATCCAGTCAATACCTTTTATTAGCAAAGCCTGTGTAGCCGCCTCGGGTGAAGCCGGAGCGACGACATGATTATATTCCCATTGGGCTTGTGGCGGCAGGCTCATGAGAATGGACTCGGTGCGTCCATCCGTATCCAGCCCGAACTTTGTTCCGCGGTCCCACACCAGGTTAAACTCCACGTAACGTCCGCGCCGGAGATATTGCCATTGCTTCTCCTGCTCCGTGTACGGCAGTTCCTGATTCTTTTTCATCAAATGTGTATAGATCGGAGCAAAGGCCGACCCCACACTCTTCACAAACTCAAATCGCGATGCTTTGGTGAACGGAGCATCGCCTTTCAGGTAGTCGAAAAATATGCCGCCTACGCCGCGGGTTTCGTTTCGGTGTTTGATAAAGAAATAGTCGTCGGCCCATTTCTTAAAGTCATTGTAGTAAGCAGGATCGTGACGGTCGCAAACGGCTTTTAACTGTGTATGGAAATATTGTGCGTCTGCTTTGATGACATAGTGCGGTGTGAGATCGATGCCGCCGCCAAACCACCAGGTGCCGTTGCTCATTTCAAAGTAGCGCACATTCATGTGAATGATGGGCACCATGGGATTGTAGGGATGCAAAACAATGGACACCCCCGTGGCAAAGAAATCGGGATGTACACCAGGTTCGATGGCCATGGTCTTCAGCACGGGCTCAGGCGTCTTTCCCCACACGGCCGAAAAATTGACGCCGCCTTTTTCGATGATGTTTCCCCCGGTGAGCACCCGGCTCACACCACCGCCACCACCGGGTCGTTCCCAGGGATCGCTGATGAATTTTGCCTTGCCGTCGGTGACTTCTAACTGTTCGCAAATGTTTTGCTGGAGTGAGGTGAGCCAGTCTCGTATTTCTTCTTTTGTGGGCATCGTGGACATTCCGGACAAAGGTATGAAAGGCAGGTGCGAATAAGAAGGATTGTTTCCAAAATTCCACAGCGTTCATTCGCCGTTCATCACATACTTCAGGCTTGTATCAATCGTTTGAATAAAGTGAAATATGTATCTTTAAGACGAGACCAACCCAGTTCAACATGTCCCTGACAACCCCTTCACCGGCGCGTCGGAAGCTGAAGCCCGAAGTAGACCGCGAAATTCTGATGAAGGCCTTCGCGCTGATGTGCCAGGCCCGCCGCATGGCCGAGACTTACGATGAGAAACGAGACGTCTGCGGCAAATATGTGCACAGTACTTCCCGCGGTCACGAAGCCATTCAATTGGCCACCGGCCTTCAACTTACAGCAATCGACTACCTGTCTCCTTATTATCGCGACGAATCCATTTTGTTGGGAATAGGATTGTCTCCCTATGAGCTGATGCTGCAACTGATGGCCAAACGCGACGACCCGTTCACCAGCGGCCGGTCATACTACGGACATCCGGCCCTTCGTCGCGAAGGTTTGCCGACCATCCCACACCAAAGCTCAGCCACCGGCATGCAGGCCATCCCGGCCACCGGCATGGCGCAGGGGATTGCTTACCTGGAATCACAACGACTAAAAGAACCCGACGGCGCGCTGGTAGTATGTTCCTTGGGCGATGGCTCCGTAACCGAAGGCGAAGTCGCTGAAGCCTTCCAGATGGCCGTCCTGAAAAAACTACCTATCCTCTACCTGGTGCAGGACAACGGTTGGGGTATTAGCGCCACCGGAAAAGAAATGCGCACCATGGATGCCTATGAATATGCGGGCGGCTTTAAGGGCATGGACCGTATGGCGGTGGATGGCGCGGACTTTATCGACTCCTACCTGGGCATGAAGAAAGCCCTCGAGACGGTGCGCAAAAAAAGAAGTCCCATCCTCGTACACGCCACGTGTCCGCTATTGGGTCACCACACATCCGGCGTGAGAAAGGAATGGTATCGCGGCGATTCACTGGAAGTCGCCCGTCAGAACGATCCCATCGATCGCTTGCGCGAATACCTCTTGCAGCGCGGCGAAACCGAGGAAACCTTGTGGGCTATTCAAACCGAAGCCACAACAAAAGTTTCAGAAGACTACGAGCGGGCCAAGGCGTCGCCCGATCCGTTGCCCTCTGATTTTGATACGCATGAATTCGCACCGCCCGCCATCGTCACGGAACAGGGCGAACGGCAACCCGAAGGCGGAGAAAAAGTACTCATGGTCGATGCCGCCTTGCACGCCGTGGACGACCTCTTGAAAAATCACCCGGAAGCTTTGTTCTACGGCCAGGACGTCGGCCGGCGCCTTGGCGGTGTGTTTCGCGAAGCGGCAACGCTGGCGCAAAAATATGGCGATGAACGCGTCTTCAACACGCCGATACAGGAAGCTTACATTGTCGGATCCACCGCGGGCATGTCGGCAGTGGGAGCGAAGGCCATCGTGGAGATACAGTTTGCGGATTATATCTGGCCTGGGATGAATCAGTTGGTGGAAGAGCTTTCAAAGAGCTGTTACCTGTCGCATGGAAAATTCCCCGTGCAGTCACTCATTCGTGTGCCCGTTGGCGCCTATGGTGGTGGCGGGCCTTATCATTCCGGCAGCATCGAGTCGACCCTGCTGACGATACGAGGTATAAAAGTCGTGTATCCGTCAAACGCCGCAGACATGAAAGGATTGTTGAAGGCCTCCTTCTACGATCCCAACCCCGTGGTGCTGCTGGAGCACAAAGGATTGTATTGGTCGAAAGTGCCCGGCACGGAAGATGCTAAAACCGTTGAACCGGATGCGGACTATGTCATTCCCCTGGGCAAAGCAAATGTTGTCCAATGGGCCCGCGAGGAAAAAATAGCGGAAGCATCAACCGCGGTTATCATTACGTATGGCATGGGTGTTTATTGGGCAAAGGAAGCCTCCCGTTCATTCGAAGGACGGTTGGAGATCATCGATTTGCGTACGCTAAATCCCATCGATTGGGAAGCGATCACACGGGCCGTAAAAAAACATGGCCGTGCGTTGGTGCTCACCGAGGAGCCCTTGCTCAACTCCTTCGCCGAATCGTTGGCCGGCCGCATTCAAAAGGAATGTTTTCGCTCGCTCGATGCCCCGGTGTGGACCTTGGGCGCGGCCAATCTGCCGGCGGTCCCGCTCAACGTCGCCTTGGAGAAAGCCATGTTGCCGAGCGCCGAAAAAGTGAGGGACGCCCTGGAAGCGTTGCTGACGTTTTGAGTTTCACAACGGATGATCTATACGCCTTTCAACAGGGCCTGCGTATACACACCACCCAAAGGCAAACCCTGCCGGCGCGGCCATAAACCGTCTATCCATCCATCCCGAAAGGGTTGTGAAAATAATTGAAATTAATGCATATTTGATCGACTTGAACCGGTCATCTACCGGTCTTAAAAAACGCATTATGAAAAAAACAGGACACACCAAAACACGCATCGCATCGCCATACGGTTTGTATGCCGCTTTCGCCGCTATCATGATCTTTCTTTCCGCCGTTGGCGCATATGCCCAGGAACCCACACGCCCCATTGAAGGCCGTTGGGACATCACGGTCGAACAGGAAGGCAAGTCTCTCCCGTCGTGGCTGGAAGTCGAACATTCGGGAAATCATACCCTCGTGGGCCGTTTTTGCTATGCTTTCGGCAGTGCCCGTCCGGTCTCTAAAGTAAATTTTGCCGACGGCAAGTTCAGCTTTGCCATTCCCCCGCAATGGGAACCCGGCACCAGCGACATGTCCTTCGAAGGCACGGTGTCGGGCGACAAGCTCACCGGCACGATGGTGTATACCGATGGCAAAACCTATACTTGGACTGGGGTGCGCGCACCGTCCCTTAAAAGACAAGGCGAACCGGTTTGGGGTGCTCCCGTAACGTTGTTCAATGGCAAGGACCTCAAGGGCTGGCATGCACAAGGCACTACAAACCAATGGGTGGTCGAGAATGGCGTGCTTCGAAGCCCCAAATCCGGATCCAACCTGTTGAGCGATCAAACCTACAATGACTTCAAGCTTCACCTGGAGTTCCGCTACCAAAAAGGCAGCAACAGCGGCGTGTACCTGCGCGGTCGCTATGAAGTGCAGATCGAAGACAGCAAGGGCAAAGAACCTTGGTATGGTTTTCTCGGCGGCGTTTATGGACTCATAACCCCCAGCGAAATGGTGGCCAAGGATGCCGGCGAATGGCAGACCTACGATATCACGCTGGTAGGCCGCCATGTGACCGTAGTCGCCAACGGCAAGACCATCATCTCTAACCAGGCCATCGCAGGGCCTACGGGTGGCGCCATCGATAGCAAGGAAGGCGAGCCCGGTCCCATTTTGTTCCAGGGCGACCATGGTCCGATCGACTTCCGTAACATTGTGATCACGCCAGCGAAATAGAAATCATTTTGTAACCGAAGAGGCGCAAAGAAAAAATGCCAAGGTCACACCCGGCATTGTCTTTGCGCCTCTTTTTGTGTCTTAGCGCCTCTGCGGTGAAAGGTATTTCAAACGGTGATGACCAGCCGCTCGCCCGTTGAAAGTGTAAGCGGCTTATCCAAAACAATGCTTAGTTCAGCGCCCTGTTGAGCAACCGTGGCTTTCAACGTATCCGCGCCGTGACGTACCGTAACAGCGTTTACCTTGGCGCCATCCATTTTCTCAATTCCGATTTTCTGTAGCGTCAACGAACCGTACTTCACTTCCAAACCGTGTTCCTGTTGTTTTCCGGATTTGCTCTGAGCATACGTACCCCATCCTGCTGCCGTGGTGAATGGCGCTTTGAAGTTTTCCTTGTTCAGACGGGGCGCAAATTTGACGTAGCGCTGCGGGCCATGATACTCGAACCCGCAAGCCGTAATAAATGTACCGTAGCTGGCCATCGCACGGGCATAGTGGTCGCTGCACTCCACTTCGTTGAAGGGGTTGCGCTTGGCGGCATGATAGCGGTCGTGGATGGTCCGGGTTAGGATGAGCGACTCTTCGGCCATGCCCTCGGCCATCATGTGCGCCGCCACCTGGTGTTCGAAGCCGCTCATGCATTCATGAAAATAAGTGACCTGCCACGCATCCTTCACGCCATAGGGCAGGGGATCGCGTTTGGGATTGGTATTCATGATCATGCCCCCCTCGCCGGGCAAGGCATACGGCCGGCCACCGTGATGTTCTTTCAAATAAGGGCCGACATCGGTCGTGAAATTGTATTTCCACAACGCTCGCAAGGCGGAGAGCGTCTTCTGCTTGTCAATCACCCGACCCAAACCAACCTGGTACGCCCAACTCTGGCCGTACACCTGGTCGATGTGACACGTGTCGTAGGAACCGATGACGGTCTTGCCTTTGGCGGCGTCGGGTCGGTGAATGAAGTATTCACCGTTGAATAGCAGTTTCTCCAGATTGGCTTTGCCGGTGTCCACAAAAGTTTTGCATTGGCTGGCGAAGGCGGTATCGTTCATCTCTTCGGCCATGCGCTGACCGGCTTTGATGCACGCCAGACCAAGCCCGACGATCCACGCGATTTCTCCAGGCCATTTTGCGTCGAGCGTATTTTCGAGTTGTGTGTCGATCATGCCGTCGCCGTTGGTGTCTTGCTTGAGCACAAATTGGATGGCTTGTTTTGTGCGGGGCCAATTGCGTTTCAGGAACACGTCGTCAACACTCATTTGGTGCTCACGGTAGATGCCCAAGATCCTTCCGGCCTGGCCGTCGATGGAAGGTTGCTCGTCATACTCGCCGCGGAACCCGATGTGGCCGTCGTCGTGAAAGGCAACGCCAAGGTCCACGCGCTCGCGGGTGTCGCGTTCCAGCGCAGGGAAGATACGCGCCATGGCATGGGCATATTGCCACACGTGATTGCAAGTCCCCGGGCAGCTGCCCACACCTTCCCAGGCATAGAACCGCCCGGATTGAAAGCGGTGGCAGGTGGTGGTAGCCAGCGTGGAGATGTTGAGGAATGTTCGCTCTAAGAACCAATACGGCAACGTGCTTTCACGATACCAAGTGTCGCACCAAAGACTGGTTTGTGTAGAGAGCTTTTCAAAATGTTGTCGGATATAGTCGGCTGCTTCCAGAGACGATTTGAAACGGTTGGCGTAATAACGACCGCCTTCTTTCTTCAGGCTTTCGAAAGTGAGGTTGGGATAATACCAGGCGATCACATAGTGCTGCGTTTTTGTTTCGCCCGCTTTCAGCGTAAAGTCGTTCCCCACGCTGGCGATGGATGCCTTTCCGTGTTCGGTCTTGTTTTGTTCGCGATGATCCGCCGTGAAGAAGGCGTCCGTAAGCTCCAGCTTGGCCGCTGTATTGATCCGGGTACGTTCATTCAATGAGGCCAGGCAGAAATTGCCATAGTCGTGAGCGCTCTTAAAAGACTCGTCTGCCCAATTGTAGCTGTCCGTGTATTCCAACACGGCCGAAAGCCCGTCTTTTTCGGAAGCCTTGTTTACACGGAAATACTGTTGATCGATGGCGGTGTATAAACACGATTTGTTCTCCAGCCATCCCGTGATACTGATCTTTACCGGAGTATTATTTTTATTTTCGATCGAAAAACTGAGTATGGTGGCGGGCAAACCCGAATCATCTTCATCCAATGGAATAAACGGTGAATAAGCTTTCAGGACTACCGCCACCGGCAGGGCAGAATCCCTATAGCGGATGGTTGCCATCGGATACGTGGCCTCGAAAGCAATCTCCTCCCAATCCTCCTGTTGCAGGCGCTTGATCACGGTTTTTCCATCATACTCCAGCCGAATGGCAAAGCCCTGTTCCAGGGGACGCACGTCTTTCACGGGTTCCACATAATTAGCGCCATCAAACGGACGCACATAGTCAAAGTTGAACTGTATTTTTTCATGCCACGGGATATTCTTATAGACCACGCCCGTCTGATTTTTGTTGAACACATCCCACAGCCACAGCCGGCCATCGCCACCCAGATAAACCATGCCCGTCTGGATGCCACCGACGGGCATACCGATGTAGCCGAGTTCGTTCCGGCTTTTCAAATACGTGGTCGCCGTGCCGCGATCATAGAGCGACCTGATCCATTTTGCATCCAGCTTTTTTTCTAGTGACACGCCCGGATTCTCTTTCTTTCCGGAAGACATGACGTCGCCAAAGGCCGCATGCGGCGCTGCCAACAGCCCGGCGGAGAGCAGGCTGGATTGCTTTAGGAAACTGCGGCGTTTTATGAAATTGTTTTTCATGGGAGCGTGGACGTTAAAATGTGTCTGGAGGTGCTATTCAAACTTAATGAAAAGCGGGAAGGAGTAAAAATAAAAATCCCCCTGGTCTGTGCACGAAAGCCACGCCGGCAGTTTCTGATTTGGACTTAGGGTTTCACGGTCTTTAACATGTCGTGAACGGCGGTGAGGTCTTTGAGGGTTAAGTCGTACCCCATGCGGATGTAGCGATTGGTGATCTCTGCGTCTATCTTGATGATGCACATCACGTCATTGTGGACAACCAGCGCATAGCGATTGTTGGGCAGGGAAGAGAAGCCGCGGTTGAACGTCTGAATGGCGGCAGAAGAGAAGCCGATGTCGATGTAGTTTTTCTTCGCCACGGGATCGTATAGAATGTCAGTGACGTAGTCGACCTGGTCGAGGTGTAGGATGGGCTTCTTTGATATGCACACCTTGGAACCCCCGATAAGCATGGCCACTTCATTCTCGCAGTGCACTTTTTTTGTGGTGGGCGAAAGCATGTACACGCCCTCATTATGCTCTTGCAAGTGGGGTGCCCAGAGCAGCAATATCCATAAATATGCGAGTGGCGAGGTCAAGGGTATTTAGTAAAGTTCTACATTCGAGATCAACGGGCACGCCCGGGCTGCGGTTATGTTTACCCGTATTTTTTCCGCTTGCGCGGGATCCACTTTCAAAATGCGTTTGTAGCCGATCGTGGTCCCTTCTGCCAGCGGATGCCACGCGCCATCGTGAAAACTTTCTACGGTAAAAGATTTCACGCGCTGGCCCAGCTTGATGTATTCCTGCAGCACTATAAATTTGACTTCCTGCGATTTTTTCAACGTAACCTCGAACGTGCCCGTGGTTTTGTCGTCGTCGGTGGCCCAATAGGTTTCCGGGTTTCCGTCGGTGGTGTTCGCCGCTGCGTATTGGTCCGCTTGGCCGCGGTAGTCCTCGGCTTCGGCAGGTGCGTGCAGGATCAGGTTGGTCTTAAAGGCCGAGTCCAGCAACGCGCGCCACCCCCGGAGGGCTTTGATATCATTTTCATGGAACAGCCCGCGGCGGTCCGGGGGCACGTTCAGCAGCAGGGTGGAGCCGCGTCCCACCGAGGTGAGGTAAATTTCAAACAGGCGCTCCGGTGTCTTTACCAGCGAGTCCTCTTCGGCGTGATAGAACCATCCCGGCCGGATCGACACATCCACTTCTGCCGGCACCCAATTTTTACCCTCGGGGTCGCCTTCATTCAACAATTTTTCGATACCGGCTTTGCCTGCAAACAGGGTGTCGGTGCTGATGGTGTTCCAATTGGTCTCGCCGGCCAATCCTTTTTCATTGCCCACCCAGCGCACGCCGGGTCCCGCATCGCTAAAAAAAAGAATGTTGGGTTCCATTTTACGGACCATGTCCAATGTCGTGGGCCAGTCATAATACGTCGATCCATTGATCTTGCGCATTTCACGCTTGCCGCCATAATAACCATCGCCACCGTTGGCGCCATCGAACCACATCTCAACGACCGGGCCATACGCTGTAAAAAGCTCTTTCAACTGATTGCGGTAATAGTCAACATAAGCGGGCGTGCCATAGTCCGCCCGGTTGCGGTCCCATGGCGACAGATAGATGCCAAATTTCAATCCGTGTTTTTTGCAGGCCTCCGACACGGCTTTCACCACATCGCCATGACCGTCTTGAAATGGACTGTGTTTCACCGAGTGCTCGGTGTACTGGCTGGGCCACAGACAAAATCCGTCGTGATGTTTGCAGGTAAGGATGGCGGTCTTGAATCCGGCCTCCTTCAGCGTCGTGATCCACTGGTCGGCGTTGAACTGGGATGGATTGAAAATGGACGGGCTCTCATCCCCATAGCCCCACTCTTTGCCTGTAAAAGTATTGGTAGTAAAATGCAGAAATGCGTTGGTTTCCATGGCATGCCATGCCAGCTGTGACGCTGACGGCACCGGGCCGAAGGGTTGGGGTGGTGCCACTTCTTTAGAAGCACACGAAAGCAAACAGAGCACTGATAGAAAAATCCCGACGGATCGCATAGGAAAACATTTTCTGTGAATATACAGAAATGCGTTTTACACGACACACCTTCGCGCGTATTTATTGAATTTGTGACAACGCTTCCTCCACCGTGTGCACCGGCAGTCGGCAAGTCTTGTTATAACACACGTATAGAGTCGGCGAATCCCCCAAGAGGGGTTTGTCCTGCAAGAGTGGAAGACTGCTTTTACCTTCCGTTCCCTGCACCAAGGTGAAGGGCAAATAATGCTGTCCCCATTCCAGGCGAAGTGCGGTCAAATTCTTGCCGGTCATAACGATCTCTGCCATCCCTTTCCGGACTTCGGTGTGAGCGATCGCCCACTGAGACATATAGTTGGGTTCCGTTTTCACCAGGTGCGACAGACTCTCGGTCATGGCCACCGCTATCTTTTTCCAGTCCTCGTTGTCCAAAAGCGTTCCCGCGTGAAAAAGGTTTTGCGCCATGATCGCGTTGGAGGACGGGATAACATTGTCGAAGATCTCCTTTTTACGGGAAAGCAAGGGCTCTGCCGTTAACGATGAATAATAAAAATATCCGTCGGTGGCGTCATAGAATTGTGCCAGCGTATAGCCGATCAGTGCCGTGGCGCGGTGAAGCCATGCTTCCTGAAATGTGGCTTGATACAGTTTTAATTGTGCCTGGATGACATAAGCATAGTCGTCGAGGAAGCCGGTGGTAACACTGTGCTTCCCTTTCCAGGAACGATACAGGACGTCTCCGTTTTGCAGGGCGTCTGTTAAAAAGGTCATGTTTTTTTGGGCGGCGTTTAGAAACCTGTCGTCAGCAAAAACGCGGTAGGCATCCACCAGGCCGCACACCGTCATGGCGTTCCAGGCGGTGATCACTTTATCGTCCAACCCAGGCCTGATCCGTTTGGCGCGCGCGGTGTGCAAGGTTTTTTTGGCGCGATCCAGGATGGTTTTCCAGGTTTCCGGGGACAGGTCATGTTTTTGCAGGAACTCCGCTTCGGGCTTGTGCCGCGTCAGGATGTTATTGCCGTGTTCCCAATTGCCATCGGGTTTTACATCGTAGTAATCCGCCAATAAGGGCTCATCCTTACCCAACAGGTCCTGCAAGGCTGCTTTCGTCCACACGTAGTATTGCCCTTCCACGCCTTCGCTGTCGGCATCCAGGGCAGAGTAGAAGCCGCCCAGCGCGTGTGTCATTTCCTGCTGCAGCCAGTCGAACGTTTCATAAACCGTTTCTTTGAAACGCTCGATCCGGGTCACGGCATAAGCTTCGGAATAGAGGCTTAAAAGCTGCGCGTTGTCGTAAAGCATTTTTTCAAAATGGGGCGCGAACCAATACGGATCCACCGAATAGCGTGCAAATCCGCCGGCGAGGGTATCATAGATTCCACCCGCCGCGGTGCGTTGCAACGTGAGCACTACTTGCCGGAGCGCCGTTTCATCTTTCGTGAGGTGGTGATACCGTAGTAAGAAGAGCCAAACGGAAGGCATGATGAATTTTGGTGCACGGTCCATGCCGCCCCAATGCGTGTCGAAATGTGACTGTAGTTTTTTGAATGCATCGGCGAGGTCGGCGGTCAATCCTTCACCCTGGTAGGGTTGTTTGAAGCGCTGCACATCCGAACGGAGCAAATGCAACCGCAGCTCTTCCGCCGTGTCTTCGATCTGTGCGCGATTTACCGCGAAGGCTTTATGGATATTTTGCAACACCTGCACCCAGGAAGACGGCGAGAAATAGGTGCCGCCAAAAAATGGTTTTTGTTCAGGGGTAAGAAACACATTCAGCGGCCAGCCGCCATTAACCCCCAGCGCCTGAACGGCTTCCATATACAACTGGTCGATGTCCGGCCGCTCTTCGCGATCGACTTTGATACAAACAAAGGCGTCGTTCATCACCGCCGCGATGTTGTCGTGCTCAAACGATTCGCGCTCCATCACGTGGCACCAATGACACGACGAATAGCCGATGCTCACCAGAATAGGTTTTCCTTCGCGTCGTGCTTTTTCCAGGGCCTCGGCTCCCCATTCATACCAATCCACCGGATTGTGTGCATGTTGCAGCAAGTAAGGCGATGTGGAATGGATCAGGCGGTTGGTGGATGGGGACATGAGCTTTATAAATTATAGGAGTTGTGATTTTACAAGAGCAATCTCTTTTTCAAGCGGCACGGTGGCTTGCAAGGCTTCCAATTTTTTTAAGGTGTCGTGCAGAAATCGCTGGTGCGCTTTCGACGACGTGTGAAACGGTCTATGCTCCAGGGCGGCCCGGATGTCGTTCCATTGATCGGTGAATTTTCTTAACGCCTCTGAAAAATAGCGATGGACAAAGTGCTGCCAGATATAATCTTCCGCCACATCCGTGGGATGGATCAGGTCGGCCTTATAATAGCGGTAGTCGCGCAGGTCGTCGATCATCAGCTCATAGGCTGGGAAATAACCAACACTTGGATGCGTCGTAGACAGGGTGTGGCAAGCGGTTCGCAGCACCGATTTGCTGACGCTGTTCAACTCCAGCGTGTCTTTCACATGCCGGACGGGGCTCACCGTGAGGATGACCTTCAAATTGGGGTTGAAGGTCATCAATTCCTGGTACAGGGCATCAAACGACTCCACGATCTCCGGTTCCGTCAGCAATACTTTGTCAAAATTTTGGCCGGGCATTTTATGGCAGTTGGCCACGCTTTCGCCGGTATCCTTTCTCAGGTAGGTCCAGGCGGTGCCGTAGGTGAGAATCAACCACTGGGTGTCTCTGAGGAAGTAATGGACCGATCCGATGGCCTCCTTTAGCGTTTGACGAAGTTTCTCGGGATCCAGTGAAGAGATTTCTGAATGAAAGTCATAATTTAGGAAGACGTCATGGTGTTGCAGGAAGGTTTGCGGTGGTGGCATTTCGTTGAAAAGAGCGTAGCGCAAAGCTTTGTGGATAGCGTGAGGGTTGTAGAGAACCCCGAATGGATTGGCCATGACCGCCATTTTGGAAGCCAGCATGCGTTCGCCCATGCTGTGCGCGAAACAGGAGCCTAGCGTTAAAATCTTGTCGTAAAGACCCATCTGAGGGGTATTTGACGTCATGCTAACGATTGTTCGAAAGTGATCCATAAAATTATGTTTCCGCAAACACTTGAAAATTTCGCGCTTTTTGTAATACTTTAGCCTTTGATAAGCAATTGATCAAACCAAGTCAAAATTATGAATAACGACCTTACGGCCTTTGAAAAAATTCCTGTAAAAATCTTTAGCACCTCCGAAGAAGGCTCTGTCCACGTAGCCCGCGAGATCGCTGCCCTCATCAAGTCGCGTCAAAAGGAGAACAAGCCTTGCGTGCTGGGCCTGGCGACCGGCTCAACACCGACCCGCCTCTATGCCGAGTTGATAAAGATGCATCAGAAAGAAGGTTTGAGCTTCAAAAATGTTTATACGTTCAACCTGGACGAATACTATCCCATGCCGCCCGATGCCCTGCAAAGCTACGTGCGGTTCATGCGCGAGCATTTGTTCGACCACATCGACATCCCCAAAAAGAACATTCACATCCCCGACGGCACACTCGGCAAAGAAGATGTGCAGGATTTCTGTAAAAGCTATGAAGAAAAGATCGACCGTCTCGGCGGACTCGACATTCAGATATTGGGTATCGGCCGCACGGGCCACATCGGCTTTAACGAACCGGGCTCTTCCGAAAAATCCCTGACGCGCCTGGTCACCCTCGATCAGGTTACCCGCATCGACGCGGCCAGCGATTTCTTTGGCGAGGAAAACGTTCCGCGCAAAGCCATCACCATGGGCGTGGGCTCGATCATGAAGGCCAACAAGGTATACATGATGGCCTGGGGCGAGGGCAAATCGTCCGTGATCAAGAAGGCCGTAGAAGGCCCCATCACCGATCAGATCCCTTCCTCATTCCTGCAACGTCACCGCGATTGCACCGTGGTACTGGACGACGCCGCCTCTTCGGCGCTCACCCGCATCAAAACACCATGGATTCTGGACAGCGTTAACTGGAACGAAAAGCTTATTCGCAAAGCCGTGGTATGGCTCTGCCAGAAAGTAAGCAAACCCGTGTTGAAGCTCACCAACCATGACTACATGGAGCACGGCATGGGCGACATCATCACCGAATACGGCTC
>Ga0209050_1002374_pt1 | contig 16364 bp, 13 predicted proteins | sample Araplavi_mTSA_r2_FD_184276 | JGI IMG/M metagenome (GOLD analysis project Ga0209050, IMG submission 184276) | Arabidopsis root microbial communities from North Carolina, USA - plate scrape MF_Cvi_mTSA_r2 (SPAdes) (version 2) | ecosystem: Host-associated > Plants > Roots > Endosphere | place: USA... | reverse complement strand
GGGGCGCTCACGGCATGGACCGGGCTGATCGAGCAGGGCCAGGTCACCGCCGGTCAGACCGTGCTCACGCAGGGGACGGGTGGTGTGTCCATTTTCGCCCTGCAGTTTGCAAAAGCCGTGGGCGCTCGGGTCATCGCCACCACCGGCTCGGAAGCAAAACTGGAGAAATTGAAAACGCTGGGCGCCGACGAACTGATCAACTATAAAACCAACCCCGCCTGGCACGAAGACGTGCTGCGCCTCACCCAGGGCGAAGGTGTGGACGCCACGTTGGATGTGGGTGGTGCAGAAACCATTGGAAAATCTCTGCGCTCGCTTCGCATGCATGCGTATGTTGGACTGGTTGGTTTTATCACCGGCGCAACGCTGCCCATCGATTTCTTTACCATGGTCAACGGCTGTCTGCGTGTGCAGGGTTTGTCGGTGGGCAGTCGCGAAAGCCTGGAGAGTATGGTGCGGGCCGTGGACAGCATCAAACTGAAGCCCGTGATCGATGCGATTTACCCGATAGCGAAAACGCAAGAGGCGTTTCGCCACATGGAGAGCGGATCGTTTGTGGGAAAGATCGTTGTGAAGATCTGATTTAGCGCGCGTCGCCGTACACGGCCACCGCGGAGTACATCTGGTTGTTGTTGAAGATGGAGGGCGTTTCCTCCATTTTCGCCACCGCGTGGAAACCACTTTGCTCCAGCAACGGTTGCAACGACGTGTAACGGATGGGGTAGGGTACCCAGGCATTGGCCCGGTCGGTATCATACTCCACCACGATAAGCCTGCCTCCAGGAGTGAAATGCTTCTTCAACTGCCGCAGGAAGACGATCTTGTTTGATACATAATGCAGGGCGTTGGCCATGATCACGCCGTTCGCCACAATGGCGTCGAGGTCGTAGCTGACAAAATCCTTTTGCAATTTCTTCAGGACGATCACCGCACGGGCAAGCGTCAGGCTTCGCAGGGCTACGGGATCTTTGTCGATGGCATAAACGGTGCTGTGGGGTGGGAGAAGCGACGCTAGTGCGTTCGTGAACAGGCCTTTCCCTGCACCAAGGTCCATCCAAGTCTGGGTGCCGGAAGACGGCGGTATTCCTTTTTCAATCAACCTGATGGCTAGCGACAGTTCCACGGGAGTGTTTCGGTACTTAAGTTTCGTTTTTTTGCCGGTGGCGTCAAAGCAAAACCGTCAAAATTTAAACGCCAAACGAAACTTACAAGTATTTACCCAGGTAAAAATAAAAACGTGATAAGTTTTTGAGGCTTATCACGTTTCGACGCGCGGTGTGCGGCTAAAATTTCAGGTTGGCAAACCGGCCAAATGAGTTGGATCCCACCCACAACCCTATTTTCCCGCCGCGATGCGTATTCAATTTATTTACCACCAGGGATGGCGTTGGATCGTGGTTGACAAATACTTTGATTTCGTTTCCCTTCACCTCGATGCGGGCGTGGAACCATTTGTCGGGATGGGGCGCGTTTTTTATTTCCTTTTCAAATTCGCCCGTGCGCTTTTCGCGCAGGGTGTACCAGTCGTTTTCCGGCATGCTGATGTATTGGACCATGTGATCGCGGTTTTCCTGTTTTGCGGCCACGAAATTAAAAGGACGGAAATAGATGCAATCATAGGTGCTGTCGTTCTGGGCGTGGAAGGCGATGCCCACAAAACTGGCGCCGGGCGTGTTGGCACCCATCACATCGAACTCGATGACACCTTCCGTAAACGTTTTGCCCTTCAGCCAGGCGGCGCCGCTCCGCTGGTTTGGGGTGGTTAGTTGCATGCCGTTCAGGCCGTCCGCGGCGTATGGTGCCAGGGTGGCATTTTTTATTTCATAGTCCTTTTCGGACGTGCTGAGCTTGGTGTCTTTCGTTTGACCAAACGAGGAAACGCTGATCAAGCCAGCCAGGAACAACGTGTAAAGTATCTGGGGTTTCATGAAGAATTGGTTTTAAGGTGAGGTATGCCTACGGGTTTTCAGGGATGATGGTGCAGCCAGCCTACGGCGCTTTCAGAAACGGGATGATAAAATCCCGCAGCATGGCCGGGTTTAGGATGAGCGACACGTGACCACTGTTGGGCAGCATGAGCAACTGCGCGTTGGGAAGCAGCTTGTACATGGCCACGAATGCTTCCGTGCGCGTATAGTCATCCCGGTCGCCGGCCACGATGAGCACGGGGCATTTTATGGTCGCGGCTTTTTCTTCCGATAGCCAGACCGGTTCCATCCAGGCGTTCTTCAGCATGTCGACCCATTCGGCAAATCGCTGGGGTTCGGGCATGATCTTTTTGCGGTCTTTCAAAAATTGAGGGAGGTCCTGCTCCTCTTTTTTGCCGCTCATGGCCCACGTATATTCTAAAGCATCGGGGCGGTGGTTGGTGGTGTTCAGCGTACCGGCCATGCTCACCAGCTTGATCACCTGCTGCGGATATTCGGCGGCCAGGATGTTGCCCGTGACGGCGCCGTCGCTAAAACCCATGACGAGGGCCTTGTCGATCTTCTCATTCTTCAACACCGTTAGCGCATCCTGGGCAAACAATTTGTACGACAGGGGTGTGTGACCGATCTCTGACCGTCCGTGTCCGCGGGTGGCGACGGCGATGACCTTGAAATTTTTTGTGAGATCGGGATAGTACTGTTCGTATTCGCTGATGTAGCCATAATAGCCGCCGTGCAGCAACAAAAGCGGCGGACCTTCGCCATAGACTTCATAATAAATCCGGGCGTCGCCCGATTGTACATATTTTCCGGCCTTGGGATTGTCGCCGTAGGGGATGTCCTGGCCTTGGATGGACGTTATGTATCCCAACAGGATGAGCAGGCAAGCGATGCGTTTCATGCAATGGTTTTTTAGATGAATGTATGAACGCAATATTCCAGGTTTGGTGTGGAGGATTCCGGATCAATTTGCGATCTTTTGGCATTCAATCCCCGTTCATTCAAAAAAAACCACCAGATGCCCGCTTCCGAAAAAGACTATATTGTTCTCTACCGGACACTCGTTGAAAAAAAGCTCATGCTGGGCAATGGTGACGGCAAAGTGAAGCAGCGCGACCTGGAATACCTGGCCGATCACATCGAACAAAAATCAAAGGTGCGTCTCAGCATCTCCACCCTGAAACGCCTGTGGAAAGACGACTTCGTCCAGGAACCGCATCCCACCACGTTGGATGCCCTGGCCAGCGCCCTGGATTTTGCCGACTGGCCGTCATTCAAAAAAGCAAATGCCATAAACATCGTCGATGGCCTGTCCTCCGAACCGGTGATGACAAAACAAAAAATGAGCATGCGGTTCTACCTGGCCCTCGGCGTCGCCATAATCGTTGCCGGTGTGATCGCCATCCTGGGCTTTGGGTTGGGGAAAAAGAAATTAAAACTGCCTGCCGTCATTCCCTTTCGGGCCGACAAGACCGTGACCCAAGGCGTGCCCAACACGGTCATCTTCAACTATGATGTGCGCAACATCGAAGCCGACAGTTTTTTTATCCAGCAGTCGTGGAACCCCCGCGACAGGACGCGGATCGATCCGGCAAAAAATCACTTTTCGGCCATCTACTACACGCCCGGCTTCCATCATGCGCGCCTCATGGTAAACGATTCGGTTGTGGCCACCGCCCGCGTGCATATCAAGAGCGAAGGATGGTTTGCCGCCTTGCGCTACGACCCGCTGGACACGCACCCTGTGTACCTGGACCGGCGCCGTTTGAAGCGCGACGGCCTGTTGCAAACCAGTCTGGAGGATCTGAAAGCAGCTGGAATCGACGTCCAGAAAAATTTCAATTATCGCTATTATAATAGCCGCGATTTTGAAAATGTGACCAGCAACAACTTTGTGCTGGAAACGCGCCTGCGGAGTGATAGCCTGTTGAGCCAGGCCTGTCCGGATGCGGAGATCATGATCGTGTGCGAAGAAGGAATTTGCTTTGTGCCCATCACCATAAAGGGATGTGTGAGCAACTTGGGTGTTGGGATGGGAGAAGTCTATAAAGGAGGCAACGACCACGATCTTTCCGCCCTGGGAACGGAGTTATTGAAAACGTGGCAGACGCTGCGGATCGAAAATCACAACCGGGATGCAACCATCTTTTTGAATGACGTGGCGGTAGAACATATAAAGTATACGCAGGACTATGGGAAGATTGTCGGGCTCACGTTTACATTCAACACCCCCGCGGCAGTAGATTTCGTGCGCTTGAAAAATGAAACGGGTACGGTCGTCTACGCGGACGAATTTGACCCGTAAAACTATTTTTAGCGAAACTGCAACCTTTCTGAAAATGGCCGGTAGCTATCTAAACTACCTTGCCATGATCCGAAACTATATCCTCATCACGCTGCGCAGCCTGCGCAAAAACAAGGTCTATGCCGCCATCAACATCGCCGGCCTCTCCATCGGCCTGACCAGCACCATGCTCATCCTGCTGTGGGTATTCGACGAAACGTCGTACGACCGTTTTCATCCCAAGGCGGACCGCATCTACCAGGTGATGGCCAACGTGAACTATGACGGCACCCTCCATACCTGGGGCGCCGCGCCGGCCGCTGCCTACGAAGGCATTAAGGCTTCCGACCCGCGTGTGGCAAACACCGCGCTGGCCGATTGGGGTTCGGATCATTTGCTGAGCGTAGGCGAAAAGTCTATTCGCAAGCAGGGCCGTCATGTGACGCCCGAATTCTTGAAGATGTTTGAATTTTCCCTGTTGAAAGGTAACCGTGACAAAGTGTTGCTGGATGAAGGATCGCTCGTGATCTCGGAGGCCGTGGCCAAAGCGCTCTTTGGCGATGCCGATCCCATCAATCAATTGGTGTTGGTGGACAATAAATATCAACAAAAAGTGACCGGTGTGATGCGCGACGTCCCGGTAAATTCCTCCCTTCAATTCGACTGCCTGCTGCCCTGGAGATTGTATGAGAACAATTCACCCGACAGAAAGAATGCCCGCAGCAATTGGGGTAACTATTCTTACCCGGTGTATGTGGAGTTGCGCGATCCTGAATCGCGTGCAGACGTGGAACACGTTATCGGCGACCTGGGCGACCGGAATCTGAAGAGCGACGTGAAGCACACGTTCTTTTTATTTCCGCTGTTGGAGTGGCGATTGTACGACCATTTTGAAAATGGCAAAACAGAAGGCGGGCGAATAGCGTATGTTCAAATGTTTTCGCTGATCGCGGTCTTCATCCTGGTGATCGCCTGTATTAATTTTATGAATCTGGCTACGGCTCGTTCCGAACGGCGTGCAAGAGAAGTGGGTATTCGCAAAAGTGTGGGTTCGCGTCGTCATGACCTGGTGTTTCAATTTTTGGCCGAGTCGTTTGCCATTGCCGCGATCGCTTTTGTGATCTCGGTGTTGCTGGCCGAACTGTTGTTGCCGGCGTACAACGGGTTGGTACAAAAAGAATTGTCCATTGCCTATGATCAGGCGCCGTTTTGGATTTTTGCGGGCACCATCATTTTTTTCACCGGCATCGTCGCCGGAAGCTACCCGGCTTTCTATCTCTCTTCGTTTCAACCCGCCATGGTGTTGAAGGGCAAGGCGCAAGTCGGCAAAAGCAGCGGCACCCCGCGGAAGGTGTTGGTGACCCTGCAATTTGGATTTTCCATTTTACTGATCCTGGGAACGCTGGTGGTGTACCGGCAGATCCAGCACGTGAAGGGGCGCGACATTGGCTATGATCGCCAGAGCCTCATCACCCTCCAGGTGAACGCCGACTTGGGGAAAAGCTATCAGCCGTTCAAACAATCGCTCCTGCAATCGGGGGTGGTGACGAGCGTGACCCGATCCAATTTTCCGATCACCAGTCCCAATAGCTGGAGCTTTCTGGGCTGGCCCGGACAATCGGCCGATCAAAAACTTATTTTCTGCGACCTCGCCACCGAATACGATTTCTCAAAAACCATGGGCATCAAAGTGCTCATGGGCCGCGATTTCTCGGAAGACTTTCCCAGCGACACGGCATCGATCATGATCAACCGGGCAGCGCTGGATGCGATGGGACTAAAAGATCCCATCGGGCAGGAACTCGACCTTGGCCAGCGTCGCAAACGCAAATTGATTGGAGTTATAGAAAACACGGTGATGGGCTCGGCCTACGAAACGGTCGGCCCGATGTTCGTTGAATTTATACCGACCTGGTTCAATGTCATCACCGTGCGGCTCGACAAAACGAAAGACCTGGAAGCATCTTTAAAAAGTGTCGAGACTGTCTTTAAAAATTATAGCCCCGCTTATCCATTCGAGTTCAAATTTGTAGATGCCGAATTCCAAAAGAAATTCACCGACATCACCCTCACCGGCAAGCTGGCAAATCTTTTTGCGCTGCTGGCCGTCATCGTGACCGGCCTGGGACTTTTCGGACTGGCGTCGTTCATTGCCGAGCAGCGTACAAAGGAGATCGGCATTCGCAAAGTGTTGGGCGCGTCCGTGTCCAGTATCGTAGCCCTGTTGTCGAAGGATTTTTCCAAGTTGGTGCTGCTGGCCTTTGTGTTGTCGTGCCCATTGGCGTGGTGGATGCTGAGTGAATTTCTACAACGCTACTCCTACCGTATCGCTATCCCGATTTGGATATTTCCGCTCACGGGTGCTGTGGCGCTTCTGTTTGCACTGATCATCGTGGGAACGCAAGCTTTGTTCTCCGCCCAAGCCAACCCGGCGAAGACGCTTAATGAAAATTGATGGGGGAGGGAATGGTTGTCAGGGCGAGGCGACAGATCGCTTCGTTGGCTGCCGACGCTGGCTTCGGCATCGTGATCAATGGAATGCAACGAGGGATGATCTCTTACCTTGACTCGGACTATAACCAAATCGCTTTTTGTATTCATAAGAGAAACTGCCCGTATTGTCATACCCGATGAATTGTGCTACTTCCGAAATCGTCATCTGATGTTCGTTCAAAAGGTCTTGCGCCTTTTGCATTCGAAGCTGGAGGATGTGTCCGAAGACCGTGGTGTTAAAAAAATGCTTGTAGCCTTTCTTCAGCTTAAATTCATTAAGACCAAACGCATGGGTCAGTGCCTTCAAGGTCAGCGGCTCCAAATAGGCCTGTTCAATATATTCCTTCACCGCGAGCATTTTTTCCTTGTCTTCCTTTCTCCATTCATCCTTTCGCGCGGACGATTGCAGCGAATGCAGATGCTCCATTTGTAAAACAAACAGCTCCAGCATTTTGCTTTCGATGAAAATATATCGCGTCGGTCCCTGAAATGGACAGTGCCGTATCGATTGAACCACTTCTGCGATGCGCCTGTCCCAGCCCACCGAGTGGTCGGCAGCGAGGAAATTTTCTTTTTTCTGGAGCCTGTTGCTTAAGGTCTGCAACGATCCATTTTCATTGCACTGCAAAAGACCGTTCAGGTAAGCAAGGTCATACGTGATGGTGAGCGCATGAAAATTACCGGAATGAATAATATGATTGCCCGCAAATTGGGAGCTGTATTGCAGGTTGTGATGCTGGCGATTGAAATAAACCGGCTTCTTCAGGTATGAGAAATGCGACTCGACATCTCCATTCAAAACGAACACGGATTCGGCCGATTCTTTGGGTTCAGTATCCAGTAGCTGAAAGGGATTATTGGCTTGCAGCCAAAACTCGGTGAGCGTCATGCCGGGTGTTGTCACGGCCTGTATTTTCCCCGAGGCCAGACCATCCTCCCGAAAGGAATATGCGGTTTCGGAATATCTTTCGCTGGCGTGAAGAATAGAAACTTCTGCGTTGCTAAAGTAATTGTTCCAGTTGGCGGTGTCGATTTTATCCATTTTTCCTAAATCAAAATCCGTTTATCCTAACGCTGCCAGGCAGGCATCAAAGACCTTTGATAAAATTTTAAAATCATATGAAAGACTTGATCATTCCTGCAGGCAACCCTCTAAAAAAGGCCGAAATGTTCTTAAAAACGGAAAAATGGAGATTTTTGTTGTCACTGCTATTTTACCCGGTGGGTATTGTCAGCATCTGGCGCGTAAAGGGCTGGCTTGTGGCAAAATTGCTCTATTCGATTTTTGGACTTGTCTTGTTTTTGGTCACGGCTGTCTACCTGGCGATCGTGCTTTTTGCGGCATTTCTTCCTTCTTTGGACAACAGCGTTGGGGTGAACCTGGAAAAGACGATCTACAATACCGAGGGCAACTATTCCGCCACATTCCTGAAAACAGGGAATGAGACAAAGGGCGCTTATGAATTGGTGCAGGTTGAGCTCGAACCCCACGGTGGCAACGAGTGGCATTATCACAAAAGCTTTACGGAAGAATTTACCGTCGTGGAGGGCCAGGTTAAGATTGGTCACAACGGAAGCGAGATCGTGATCGGCAAAGGGCAATCTGCTCTTGCGCATCGCGACGACATGCATTTTTTTCTAAACGCACGCGGTGAAAAATCGGTGCTGTTGGTGAAGATCACGCCGGCTTCAGGCCTCGAAAAAACACTCCGGGTGGCCTACGGTCTCATCAATGACGGTCTGCTCAAAGACGACATGACTAAAAACCCCTGGCACATGGCCTTGCTATTGGGTTATAGCGAAACCTATCTCCAAGGGTTGCCGGGATGGTTCCAGGAGCCGCTCATCACGGCCCTGGCAAAAATTGCGCAATGGAGAGGCGAGGACCGGGAGCTCTATAAATACTTCAAATAGGACAAGTGGATGAGCCCATGTGGTGTGCGAGTCGAAACGATGTGAAGGCTAAAAGAAAGGCCTCAGCCAAACGGCTGGGGCCTCGCACAACAGGGTAACGGCCAACATCTGGGATGAACATCAGTCCTCCGAAAAATAAAACCGCACCTCCAATGCTCCCGACACTTCCCGCTGGTGCGTCACATACCCCGCTTCGTTGTATTCGTACTCGTAATGCGTAGCCCCCTCCGAGCCGTTCTCATTCCTCACCCGCCACGTAGCCGGATTGTTTTGAAAGAGCGCATGATAGGGATGATAGAAATTCAAAAACAACGCCGCTGAATTTTTCTTGTCGTCAAAATTCTCGTAGGTCGTCGTGGAAATGCGCACAAAGTCCAGCACATCGCGTTGATAGGCGTAGTACTCCATCTTCACGGCATTGCCCCGGACATCATATTCGTATCCCCGCTTGATCGCCGGTGTGAATCCCGCTTCCGCCGAACCTTGCAATACAATCCAGGTCTTCACCCGGCCCTGGTCGTCATAGTCAAAGAAATGCATTTGCGTTACGCCGTCGCCGGTGTATTCCAGTGTTTCCGTGAGCTGGGAGTCCTTGTAGATGAACTCATACGTTTCCGCGTGGTCGTCGCGGATGATCTTCGCGATATGTTCATGGTCATAAACAACCGAATACGTTGCTTCTGTCGAGTCGCCCTGGTCGATCAATCCCTGGCGTATGGCTTCGAGCTGACCGCTGTTATTATAGCCCAGGACGCGGTAGGAATGTTCTCCATAAGACATCTTCTCGGCGCGCGACTTTTTTTCCGGTGAGGGGGTGGCATCGTGATCTTCGCATTGTGTGAAGAGGCCGGTGAGCAGGATAAGGAGGGGTATTATTTTTTTCATGCTGAAACAATAGACCCGGTAAAACGCCGATTCGTTGGAACCGCGTTTGAAAAATAACTACAACGAGCGCCGTTTATTCACCTGTTCGGCCAAGGCTTTTGGTGCAACGTTGGCATACGACGTATACAGCGCGTCTTTAAACATCGTCTTACGAACTTTATTGAGCTCGATGGCCGTCCATCCTTGTCTGCCCCACGCCCCTGGCACGGGATAAATAATGGCCGGATCATATTTCGAGAAACGGATTGGTCGACCGCCGACAATTTGACGACGGCTTTTTTCTTGGCGCTATCCAGCGTGGCAAAGATTTTTTTCTTCACCCGGAAAGAGGCCTTTTCAAAGTGCGGCTGTTGTTCGGCTTCGGGCAGGGCCAGCGCCCAGGCTTCGACTTCTTGCAGGGTAACCATCGTTCAATATACGTCAACCCTGCCAAAGGGGCAGGTTTGCCATGTGAATTTTTTGTAAAACGAGCTTTGCGCCTTGAAAAGGATTCTGAAATAGTCTTAACTTTCCTGTAACCATTTCTTTCGCGGAAAGTATTCTTCCCATAACCCTCGCCCTATGATCAAAAATTATCTCTCCGTTGCCTTGCGAAACATCCGGCATAGTCCGCTGTACGCCTTCATCAATATCTTTAGTCTGGCCATTGGCCTGGCGGCATGCATGGTCATCTATCTTTTTATCAAGGATGAAAAAAGCTTCGATGGCTTTCATGCAAAGAAGGAGGTGATCTACCGGTTAGATGAAGTGCAAAACTTCAGCGGCACCAACCTGCAAAAAGTCGCCCTTTCCATGCCCGGGATGGGGCCAAACCTGGTGACCGATTTCCCGGAGATCAAGAACTACACACGCTTCTATGATCAGGGGAGCACCGTTTTCAAAAAAGGGGAGACCCAATTGCTTGTAAAAGACGTGCGTGCCGTGGACAGCACGTTCCTCGATATTTTCGACTATGACTTGCTGGCCGGCGACAGGGCCACCGTTCTGGACGAACCCAACGCGCTCTTGCTGACAGAGGAAACCGCCCTGAAATTTTTTCCTTCGGTTGAAAATGCCATGGGCAATACACTTACCCTGGTCGACCAGGAATTCAAAGTCACCGGTGTACTAAAAAATGTCCCCGAAAATTCGCACCTCCGTTTCGATGCCCTCATTTCGATCACCTTTCATACCAGCAAGAATCGCGAGTTCAACGATCGGTGGGGATCCAATTTTCTCAACACCTATCTCGTACTCGACCCCAAAACAGATATCAAAGCCCTGGAAGCCAAGTTTCCCGACTTCCTGATCCGGCACATGGATAAAGATGCCATAAAAAATTACACCCTTTTTCTCCAACGTCTCGAAGACGTCCACCTGGCGTCTACCGATATTGAGCACGACTATAACAACTACCGGAAATTCAATGGCAAGTATCTCGATGTGTTCTTTGTTATCGGGTTGTTCATCCTGCTCATCGCCGGCGTAAATTTTATGAACCTCACCACGGCACGGGCTTCCCATCGCTGGAAGGAGATCGGGGTTCGCAAAACGGTGGGCGCGAAAAAATTTCAACTCTTCTCGCAGTTCATTTTCGAATCGGTTTTGCTCGCCATGGTGGCGCTGGCGTTCGCGCTTCTCCTGAACGTGCTGTTTGTTCCGTTGCTCAATGATTTGATCGGCCGGCAGCTCAGCTTGTGGTCGCTGTTCGGAGAGGAGATGGAGGTTGTGGTTTTGATTGCCATCACTCTGGGGTTGGGACTGCTCACGGGCATATACCCGGCATTCTACATGACATCGTTCAACCTGTCGCGCGTGTTGAAGGGCGGCAACAAAGTAGAAGGCAAGTCTTTTTTTAGAAGCGGTCTCGTGGTGGTTCAGTTTGGACTGGCCTTGTCGATGATCGTCAGCACATTGGTGGTGCTCCAGCAATTGTATTTTATGAAGAACAAGGACATTGGATTCGATAAGGACCAAATGATGCTGGTGAGCATGAATGACGAAGTGAATAAAAAATTCGAGACGTTGCGGACGGAGTTGCAGAAAAATTCCTCCATACTGGGTGTCACGGCGTCCGGTCAACGCCTGGGTAATAATTTTCACCAGTGGGGATTCAAAGTAAAAGCCGACACCGGCATCGTAGACATCACCCCCTCCAATGTCAACGTCGACTACGAGTACCTGAAAGTGTATGGCATCAAACTCAAGGACGGCCGGGGATTTTCCAAGGAGATCGCGGGCGATGCGGGCAAAGCGTTTGTCATCAACGAGTCGTTGGCAAAAGAATTGAATTTAAAAGAGGCGGTAGGCACGCCGGCGGGCCACGGGTGGTATCACAACGATTCGCTGGGTGCGATCATCGGTGTGGTGGAGGATTTTAATTTCAACTCCCTGCATCACAAGGTCAACACGCTCTCCATGGTGGTGCATCCCGACTGGGGCTACAGTGAAATGTCGATCAAGATCAGTGGCGCGAATGTGGAACAAGCGGTCGCCCTGGTGAAAAATCTGTGGGACAACCAAATCACCAGCTTTCCATTTGAATACACCTTCCTGGACGAACACTTTGCCAACCTCTACCGGTCCGACCAGCAAATGAGTTCTGTCGTGGCCATCATGGCGTCGTTGGCGATATTGATCTCCTGCATGGGATTGTTTGGCCTGGCGGCGATCACCACGGAAAAGAAAACAAAAGAGATCGGCATCCGGAAAGTGTTGGGCGCCACGGAGACACAGATCACGATGTTGTTGTCGAAGAATTTTACGCTGCTGGTCGTGGTGTCGTTCATTGTGGCCAGTCCGCTTACGTATTGGTTGTTGTATGGATGGCTGCAAAATTTTGCTTATCGCATCAGCATTAATCCGCTCGTCTTCCTGTTGGGCGGTACGATTGCGCTGGTCATTGCGTTGGTCACCATCAGTTATCACACGTTGCGGTCGGCGCGGGCCAATCCGGTGAAGTCTTTGCGATACGAATAAATTTTTTTCTGAAAATATTACAGCGCTAGGGTTAGCAATGTACCGGGCCGGTGGATGCAGCATTCGCCGGCCCTTCGTTTTTGCGTAGGGCATTCGAAAGGTTGTATCTTTGTCTCCGCATGAACCATCCCGCGCACCATCCAGATCCATCGGCCGAAACCATCCGCGCCATCGAAAGCGAGATGGCTGCCCTGGAGGCGGAGCTCGGTGGTATAGAGCTGCGCATCAATGCCTTTGAGGCGCAGGTTCGCGTGGCCTTACAACCTCAAATCGTCCGGCTGAAGGAACTGACAACGTTGTATAAGCGCCTGAAAAATGAGAAAAAGGAGAAACGGCGCGAGCAGAAAAAGAAAGGAAAAAACTACAAAGAACCTAAGGGGCTGAAGAAAACCGGTCCTGCCAAAAACTTGCTGCCTTCAGACGAAAGAGCGGCCGAGGAATTGAAACGGTTATATAAAGAGGCTGTCGTGCGCGTTCACCCCGACAAATTTGTAAACGGCAGCCCCGAGCTCTCTGAACGCGCCACGACCATGACAGCCCAGCTGAATTCGCTGTACGATGCCGGCGACTTGCAGGAACTGAGTGCTTTGCATCAACATATTCTCAGCGGCAATGCCATGAGCCATGTGCCGTACCAGCCCCAGACCCTTGTCGATCCGAATGCCATGCTGGCCTATCTCCAAAAAAAGCGCGACGAAATGGTGCAAGCCCTTCAGGCGCTGAAAGCCAGCGAGTGGTACGGGATCATAAACGCCCATCCTGAACCAACCACCTTCATCGACGCGCTCAGGCCACAATTTGAAGAACGCATCCAGGTCTTGACAAAAAGAACGCGGAAGGCGTAAACACATTTCGGCGTGACGGGCGGATTCCTATCTTTGCACCCTTACATTTAATTCCATCATGGCAACCACCAAACTTACCATAAACAGCAACGGCTCTGTAAAAGTAGACGGCGACTTTGAAATTGTTGACGCCCAGGGCAATGTGTATGGCCTGCAGGGCCGTACCGTCGTATCGCTGTGCCGTTGCGGCCGCTCGGCCAACAAACCTTTTTGCGATGGCTCGCACAAGGGGCATTTCGAACACGATGCCAAGGCGTTCGAGCTCCCCCCAAAGAAAGTTTAATCACGTTTTGATCAAAGCGATGCGCGAAGCGTGATGCTGAAGGGGATCTCTATGTGCGCTTTAGAGTTTTCCAGGATCAGTTGCGCCGCGCGTTCACCCATTTGTTGAAAATCGGTGGAGATGGTGGTGATGCCGTTGAGAATGAATTTCTTCAAAGGAATTTCGTTATAAGAAATCACCCCCACATCCTCGCCGACCGTGAGTTTCATGGCTAGTATTTTTTCGATCAGGATCACCAGGTCCTTCTCCATCAGGTTGATGTATACTTCTCCCTTGCCGATCGGTTCTTCTTCGATGTTGTGCACCACCTTGCTGGCAAAAGCATATTGGTGACAAAACCGGCGGAAACCTTTCAGGATTTCTTCCGGGTGATAGGTATACTCCGGGAAGATGATCTTGATCGTGTGATATTTACTCAGGCGTTCCAGTGCATCTTCCAGCGCCTGGTAAATATCTTTTTCAAAATTTTCATAGACGGCTCCGAATTCATCTTTCACGCCGGGCACCAGTTTATCTAACAAGATCAGTTTTTCCTTCGGAATGGAATTGATGATCTCGTACGCATTTTCGTTGCCTTCCAAAAAATGAGCGATGATGACGTAATAGGCGTAATCGTCTTTTTTGTTGGCCAGCAATTTTTTGAACAAAGCGAAATCATTGTTGTAGATATAGAAGTCGATCGTCGCCAGGTCGCCAAGTGTGGAGGCGAAGGCGTCGTAGATGATCTTTTTGTGTTCGCTCAGTTTGTTGAAGAGCAAGAATATTTTTTTTGTATTGCGCACGTCTGTGCTTTTGATGAAGTAGCCTTTGCCGGGAACAGAACCCAGCACACCGATGGCCTTCAGGTAGCGGTAGCTTTTCTCGGCCGTGTCGCGCGAGATCTCCAGCTCGAAGCTGAGGTCGTTGATGGAGGGTAGGATGTCGTTTTTTTTGATGAAGTCATCCTGGATGGCTTTCAGGATCGAGTTGGCCAGTTGGATGTACTTTGGCGTGGAGGAGTATTCGTCGATGATAACATGGCTATAAAAAGAAGGCGCTTTCATGTTTTATTAGGAGACTGGGTTGCTAAAAAGTCGAGAATAAATCTTTAAATTAAAAATACAAGGTAACAATAGAACAACATAATTTCGTCATGATGGTGCAGGACAGTAAAGCGGGAGCGCGCAGGTATTTTGGCGTGAATTTTACATTCGATCAGTGCCGGGACAACACGTGGGCTTTCAGACTGGGAGGACCGGGAGGAACGAGTGATAAATCGTTGTTAAAGAGTGATCTTAAAAAAATATTCAAACCTTACAGAGCATGGCTTTAGAGAAAAGTAAAAACGCGGCGTTGACATCCGGGAGCTTCAAGCATGTCAGTTATTTGTGGGACGAGGAAAAAGCAAAGTCGCTGGCCGGCGATGAAGTGGGCTTGCTCATCTACCGATCAAATTTGTTGGGTGCCGATCTTCGGCTCACCAACTATGGCGGGGGCAACACGTCTTGTAAGGCCACGGCCAAAGATCCGCTCACGGGAAAGGAAACGGAAGTGATGTGGGTAAAAGGCTCGGGGGGCGACATCGGCACCCTGAAACGCAGCGGCCTAGCCGCCCTCTATGTTGACCGTCTTCGCAGCCTCACCAACGTCTATCGTGGCATCCGCTATGAAGACGAGATGGTGGAGTTGTTCAACCATTGCATCTACGACCTTGCCTCCAAAGCACCCTCCATCGACACACCCCTGCACGGTTTCCTGCCCTTCAAACACATCGACCACCTGCACCCCGATGCGGCCATCGCCATTGCTGCGGCAAAAGACGGCAAGCGCATCACCCAGGAATTGTTCAGCGGCACCATCGGCTGGGTGGAATGGCAACGCCCGGGCTTTGATTTGGGACTGAAACTGCGCCAATGCCTGGATGAGAACCCGGGCATCCGCGGCATTATGCTGGGTTCGCATGGTCTTTTCACATGGGGAGACACGGCCTACGAAAGCTATGTCAACACCCTGGAAGTGGTGGAACGCTGTGCCGAATACCTGGAAGAAAACTACGGGAAGAAGCGCCCCGTCTTTGGCGGCCCGAAGCTCAAAAGCCTGGCCCCGGACGCACGCCGGCAACAAGCATCCACCCTAGCTCCGCTGCTGCGCGGTTTCTGCTCCAGTCACACCCGCATGATCGGCCATTTTACCGACGACGACCGGGTGCTGGAATACATCAACAGCAACGACCTTCCTAAACTGGCTCCCATGGGCACCAGCTGCCCCGATCACTTTCTCCGCACCAAGATCAGCCCCCTGGTCCTGGAACTGAAACCCGAGGAGACGCTGACGGATGTGAAGGCGCTGAAAGAAAAACTGACCCCCGCATTTGAGAAATACCGCGAGCTCTATAAAGTATACTACGAAACCTGCAAACACCCCAATAGCCCCGCCATGCGCGACCCCAACCCGGTGGTCATTCTCTATCCCGGCGTGGGCATGTTCACGTTTGCCAAAGACAAGCAAACTGCCCGCGTGGCGGCCGAGTTCTATATCAACGCCATCAACGTGATGAAGGGCGCCGAGGCCGTCTCTGAATACACCTCGCTGCCGCGGCAGGAAGCTTTCAACATCGAGTACTGGTTGCTGGAAGAAGCCAAGCTGCAACGCATGCCCAAACCCAAGGCTTTGTCGGGCCGCGTAGCGCTGGTCACGGGCAGCGCAGGAGGCATTGGCAAAGCCATCGCCAAAAAATTTGTCGATGAGGGTGCCTGTGTCATCATCAGCGACAATGACCCCGACAGACTCAAATC
>Ga0209050_1002365_pt1 | contig 16428 bp, 15 predicted proteins | sample Araplavi_mTSA_r2_FD_184276 | JGI IMG/M metagenome (GOLD analysis project Ga0209050, IMG submission 184276) | Arabidopsis root microbial communities from North Carolina, USA - plate scrape MF_Cvi_mTSA_r2 (SPAdes) (version 2) | ecosystem: Host-associated > Plants > Roots > Endosphere | place: USA... | reverse complement strand
CCCGAACAGGACCGTGAAACGACTCTGCGCCGATGATAGTGCTGCAACCAGTGTGAAAGTAGGTTATCGTCAGGCTCTTATTAGAAAAGCCCGCTAGGCATGTGCCAGCGGGCTTTTTGCTTTTTCAAAACCGGTAAACCAGGGTCTGACCCGCAGGGTCAGACCCCGTCTGCGCGGCAGCTGGCGGTGTTGGGTGTGCGCTGTTGATCTTCGCCGAACGTCAAAGACCTCGAACCCAACCCCGAACAGTTGAACAGACAGGGTCTGACCCTGCGGGTCAGACCCTGGTTTACCGGTTTTCTGCCTCCACGAACACCATCTCTGCGCTACTATACGGCACGCAATTCTTTATAAAGGAATAACGATGCCGATCACGAAACTCCTCAGTGGCCTTACCCTGGCCCTGCTTTCCCTGCATGTCTCCGCGGCTACCGAGCCGGCCTGGGTCACCAAGAGCAATGAGAACGCCAAACTGCTGCTGAACCTGCAAGCCAAGTACTCGCCTGAAAGCGCGAGCAGCTTAGGTGTAGATGGCTATGACGAACAGATCACCGACATGTCGCGCGACCTGTTTGAAGCCACTGCCAAAGATACCCGCGCTGTCATCGCCGAACTCCAGAAGAGGCTGAAGACGGAGAAAGATCCGAAGGTCAGGCAAGACCTCGAGATCCTGATCGGCGCCGCAGAAGACCAACTGCGTTCGGCCGCCGTGAACCGTAAGTACCTCCTTCCGTTCACCGACGTGACCCAGTTGATGTTTGGCGTGATGCGCCAGACGCTCGATCCGCGCATTCCGAAAGAGCGCCAGAAATCCCTGCTGGTGCGCATGGAGAAATATGCCGGCATCACGAAAGGCTACCGCCCGATTACCGAGCTGGCCTATGAGCGCTACTTGGAGCGCCAGAAGGCAGACAAGAACCTGCTCGGACCGTACAAAGGTGAGGTGGAACAGGCGCTGAACTCGGCGCCAGCTTTGATCAAGGGCATGAAGGAATTGCTCAGCAAGAGCGACCTGAAAGGCTGGGAACCGGCATTTGCCGCGATCGAGTCCCAACTGAACGCATATAACGCCAAGATCAAGGACCAGATCTTGCCGAAGGCGCGTGCCGACCATCGTCTGCCTGCGGAGGTCTATGCCGACAACCTGCACCAGTTCGGCGTAGATATCGCTCCGAAAGAGCTGATTGCGAAGGCCTTGACGTCGTTTGCGGAAATCCGCAACCAGATGGCCATTACTGCCGGCCTGATCGCCAAGGAGCGCAAGCTGCCGAACGCCGATTACCGCTTCGTCATGCGTGAGTTGAAGAAGCAGCAGATCCCGGTAGAACAAGTGATGCCGCTGTATGGCGAACGCCTGACACAGATCGAATCCGCCGTGCGTGAGCAAGGCATTGTTACTCTGCCAGACCGCAAAGCAGTGATCCGCCTTGCAAGCGAAGCCGAGAACGCTCAGCAGCCTGCGCCGCATATGAGCCCACCGCGCCTGATCGGCAATACCGGCGAGTATGGTGAGTTCGTGCTGACCACCGGCATGCCTCCTGATGCCAGCGGCAAGAAGCTGGTCTTCGATGACTTCACACACCAGGCCGGCAGCTGGACCTTGACGGCGCACGAAGCACGTCCGGGCCACGAGCTGCAGTTTGCAAAGATGATCGAAATGGGTGTCTCGACTGCGCGCGGCGTGTTCGCCTTTAACAGCGTTAATGTGGAAGGCTGGGCACTGTATGCGGAAGCGGAAATGCAGCCATACGAGCCGCTGGATGGCCAGCTGTTCGCCCTGCAGCACCGCATGATGCGCGCTGCCCGCGCCTTCCTGGATCCGATGGTCAACCTGGGTGAGATTACGCCAGAAGGTGTGAAATCGTTCCTGGTCGATGAAGTTGGCCTGTCGGAAGGCATGGCGACGCAGGAAATGCAACGCTATACCTTCCGTGCGCCGGGCCAGGCGACTTCATACTTCTATGGCTATCAGCGCCTGATGGAAACCCGCCAGGCTGCCGAAGTGGTCTTGCGCCAGAAATTCAGTCGCAAAGCCTTCAATGACTTCGTACTGTCCCAGGGGATGTTGCCGCCTGCGCTGCTGCGCAAGGCGGTGATGGAAGACTTCGTTCAGTCCCAGCGTTAAACGCCCCAGACGATATCGTGCCCGCCCGTCTGGGCGGCACGCAGCATTTCCAGGAGGGGGAAGGCGCGCTGCGCAAAGCCTACCTTCTGGGTTTCTGCGAAACCAGCGTCGCCGTCGTCGTCCGGCAGCCCATGGCTGGGCATGTGGGCGGCATGTTCGGAATCGACTTCCGGATGCAATTTGCTTAGCGCAACTTCCTTCTCGAGCAGTTGCAGCGCCTGGGAAGCTTCCGCTGCCGTGATGACGCCCCGCGTGGGGCTCTTCTTCAGCAGGTCCATGATGCGTTCGACGTGCTCGTGAGCCATCATGACTTCCGGCGACGAAATGGATTTAAATTTGATCAACATGGCGCGCTTCCCTTAGTTTGTTGATGTGCTAATACGATAGCACGAGTGCAGTCGCGCGCGTCGTGCCTCTTAATACAATTTAAACGAACTCAAGAATGTATCAACCGTATCCGCATCAAAATGTTTCTGGTTTCCCAGAATGACGACCTGATATACGCGTTTATCCTTCGCCAGGAAGCGGCCATGCATGGCTAGCGGTGCGCCATTAGGGGCGGCGCCACGTGCTTCCACTTCAAACGCACCGTCCTTGGTGCTTTCTTTGGTAATAGTACCGCCGATATTGCGCACCATGGCAAGCTTCATCGCTTGCACGGCTTGGGCTGCCTTGGTGGCGTCCGGTAGCTCAGCAGTGCCGACGGCGAACATGGTGCCTTCGACTTCGGCTGCGGACATGGTCATCTTTACTTCCTGGCCGTCGAGATTGATGGCACGGGTGTAGGTGGCGGCCTTGCCGGGCAACATGACGGTGTAAGGTGCGTCGGTGCTGCGGAAATCGCGCCAGTCGAATTTGGGGCTGCAGGCAGCGAGTGCGCCGGCGGCGAGCAGGGCCGCGAGGGCTTTGGTCAGGATTGGTTTCTTCATGATCCGAATGTTAGCACCTCGCAGTCGGATCAATCTCCGCCGGGACCCATGCCCGGCCCCATGCCGCCGCCTGGCGGTGGCCCCATGCCAGGTCCGCCTGGCCCGCGCATGCCGCCCGGTTCGCGGCCAGGGCCGCCTTCACGGTGCGTATTCGGTGCGCTGCCGAAGCGGTAGGACAGGCCGACATAGATGATGCGTCCATCAAACTCGCGTACCGAGCGCTCGCGCAGGGCGTAGGTGTCGGTGATGGTCGACATCTTGTTGCTGTTGAAGACGTCGGTGGCGTTGACCATCAGGGCCAGTTGCGGCGTGAGGGCGTGGCGCCAGGTCAGGTTCAGCGTGGTGTTTGGTTCGCGGTAGCCCTGGCCGGTGAGCATCTTGCCTTGTGCCTGCACTGCGGCTTGCAGCATGTCGGTGCTGGTGGCCTGCCAGTTCAGGCGCAAGCGACCGCTCAGCGAGGATGCGGTGCGCGTGGTCTGGTCGCCGTTCGTTTCCAGTACGCTTTGTTCGAAGCGCGCCACGTTGCCGCTCAGGTTCAGTGTCAGCGTTGGCAGCAGCTTGCCGGTCAGCGTGAATTCCATGCCGCCGGAGCGTGTGCTGCCGGCGTTTTCCCGGGTGGTCAGGAGCACGGTGTCGCTGATGAAGTATTTGCGGTCAAGGATGGAATCGGTTTCGTCGCGGTAGTAGCCGCGCAGGTTGGTTTCCAGGCCAAACAGGCGGGTCTCGTAACCGAGTTCGAAAGAATCCGTCTGGGCCGGCTTCAGTTTCGGGTTGCCGGAAGAGACGTTCAGTTCATCGCGATAGATCACGAAGGGATTCAGGTCCTGTGCATTTGGGCGGCGCAGGCGATGCGCGTAAGCGAAGCGCATTTGCGAGTTCTCGCTCATCTTGTAGGTAGCGAAGAAGCTCGGGATCAGGTTGGTGTAGCTGTTGCCGGCCACGACCTGGCTGGTGAGCTGGTCGATCTCCATCTCGGTGTGCTCGGCGCGCAGGCCAGCCATCAGGCCCCATTGTTCGTTGAGGCGCATCTGGTAGGAACCGTAGGCGGCGTAGATGGTTTCCTTCATGTCGAACGCGTTGCTGCGTAGTGCGTTGGGCGAGCCTTCCTGCGTGATCGGGTCGATATTGGTGTAATCGATGCTCGAATCGTTGCGGGTCTGGACGATCTTGTAGCCAAGCTTGGTGACGCCGCCGAACAGGTTTGCTTCGTAATCGCCGGTGAAGTCGATGATCTCGTTCTTGTTGCGGTTCTTCTGCGCGCTGTCAGACTGGCTGCCGATCGGCGGGCGCACCACGTAGCTGTTGCGGTAGCTGCTGTCGGAATCGTTTGTGGCAGTCGAGACTCGCAAGTCCATCTTGAAGGTTTCGCCCGGTGCGTCACCCTTGTGGTCCCAGCGTGCATTCCACGAGTAGTTCTTGCTCTCGCCCTCGCGTACGGTGCTGCGCAGGTAATTGTCGGTGATGACCCGGTCGGGATCTGTCGACAGGTAGTTATCGGTCGAGCGCGCATCGTTGGTTCGCTGAGAGTAGGCGACCTGTGCGCCAAGGGTGTCATTGGCGCCCAGGTTGTAGGTGACGCCGCCGTTCAGGCCTGCATTGTCATTCAGGCCGTTCGATTGCGATTGCTGGTCGCTGTGCGTCAGCGCACCGGTACGCGGGTCGATGCGGTCGCGCACAGTTTCGCCGACGGAATTGCGGCCGTCATGGCGCACATTGATGCCGCCCTGGAAGCCCCACAGGCCTTCGTTGTAGGTGCCGGAGAGTGCGCTGTTGTAGCGGCCCGCAGTGCCGTAGTTGGCGTTGGCGACGCCAAAGCCGCCGGGCTTGCGCGAACGCTTCATCACCAGGTTGATGATTGGGCCGCCACCGCCTTCGTTGCCGAATTGCGCGCCGGGGTTGTTGATCACTTCCACCGATTCCAGGTCTTCGGCCGGAATCGATTGCAGCGCCGGGCCGCGGTTATCACCCTGCAGCATGGCCGATGGCTTGCCGTCCACGTAGACCTGAACATTGCTGCTGCCGCGCAGGGTCAGCGAGCCGTCCGGATCGACGTTCACGGAAGGGACGTTGTTCAAAGCATCGGCGGCAGAACCGTTGCTGGTCGATGCATCGGATTTCACATCATAGACCTGGCGGTCGATGCGGTTGGTAGGGCGCTCGGCGGCCACCGTTACGCTGGTGATATTGCCAGCTTCAGGCGGGACTTCCTTCTTTACGGTTGCTGGCGCGGCGGCGGCCTTGGCTGGCGGTGAGGTCTGCGTTTGGGCAACGGCACTGCCGCAGAACAAAAGGAACAGGATAGGGCCGGCGCAGTAGCGCGAGTAACGGTAATCGGTAGTCATGGTGGCGGCAATTCTAGCGAAGAAACTGCGGCCAAATCCGTGGATTTACCTGGAATTACATTTGAAACTTAGAGTTGCCGAAGTGCCCGGCGCAGGTTGATCGCTTCAGATACGTGTTTGCCGCCGATCTGCTTCTGGCCGTCCAGGTCGGCCACGGTGCGCGCCACGCGCAGCACGCGGTGGTAGGCGCGGGCCGACCAATGCAGCTTGTGCATGGCCGCACGCAGGACCGCCTGGCCGCTGGCGTCCGGCTTGCAGAATCGGTCGATTTCGCGCGGTGTAAGCTGTTGGTTGGTTTTGCCCTGGCGCGCGATCTGTCGTTCGAAAGCGGTATGCACCCGCGCGGCAATCGTCTCGGACAGTTCGCCCACTGCATCTGCTTGCAGGATGTCGGGTGGCACAGGGCCGACCTCGATTTGCATGTCTATGCGATCAAGCAGCGGACCCGACACGCGGCTCTGGTAGCGCAGGATCTGATCGGGCGTGCATTGGCATAGGCCGGCCGGGTGCCCAAGGTATCCGCACGGGCATGGGTTCATGGCAGCGATCAGTTGGAAGCGGGCTGGGAAATCGGCATGCCGCGTGGCGCGGGCAATGGTGACTCTGCCTGACTCGAGTGGCTCACGCAATACTTCCAGCACTCGCCTGTCAAATTCAGGAAGTTCATCGAGGAAGAGCACCCCGCAGTGCGCGAGCGAGATCTCGCCGGGGCGCGGAACGCTGCCGCCTCCGACCAGAGCCGCTCCGGACGAAGTGTGGTGCGGTGCGCGAAACGGCCTTACCTTCCAGCCTTCGACAGTGAAGCCGCTGATCAGGGATTGCACGGCCGCGGCCTCCAGTGCTTCATCATCCGTCATCAAGGGCAATAGGCCGGCAAAGCGCATTGCCAACATGGTCTTGCCGGCGCCGGGAGGACCGACCAGCAGCACTGAGTGGCGCCCGGCAGCAGCTATCTCCATTGCACGCTTGGCGAAGACCTGGCCCTTGACGTCGGCGAAATCGGGAATTGACGGCGGCAGGGGCAGGGGCTGGGCCACATGGCGGGGAAGGGCGAAACTGCCATCTGGGTCCAGCCCGAAGTGGGCGCAAACCTGCAGCAGCGTGGCGGCGGGATAGATGCGGGCGCCGGCAACCAGGGCGGCTTCGTCGGCATTCGCCATGGGAAGGATGAAGCCACGTCCAGAACCGCCTGCGGAGCGCTGCATGGCGTAAGTCATCGCCAGAGCGCCGCGAATCGGGCGCAGCTCGCCGGTCAGCGACAGCTCGCCGGCAAACTCGAATTGTTCCAGAGAGGAGGAGGGGATCTGGCCGGAGGCTGCCAGGATGCCGATGGCGATTGGAAGATCGAAGCGGCCGGATTCTTTTGGCAGGTCGGCCGGGGCCAGGTTGACAGTGATGCGGTGCTGCGGAAGTTCGAAACCCGCGTTGGTGATGGCGGCGCGCACCCGGTCGCGCGATTCCTTTACTTCGGTGTCGGCCAGGCCGACGATCGCGAAGGCCGGCAAGCCGTTTGCCAGATGGACTTCGACACTGACTTCGGGCGCCTGCATGCCGGCCAACGCGCGGCTTTTGATCACTGCGATGCTCATGGTGGCCTCCCGGTGTACAACTGAACATCGTAGGCCGCGGGCGCCACCGCCCGTTTGAGCTAGCGCAAGGGAATCACTTGTCGGCCAGTTTGGCTTCCAGCTCGGCCAGGCGCGATTCCATCAGCTCCAGCTTGGCGCGGGCCTTCGCCAGCATCTGGGCCTGGATGTCGAATTCCTCGCGGGTAACCAGATCCAGCTTGGCAAAGCCCTGGGTCATCATCGCCTTGACGTTCTTTTCAATGTCCTTGGCCGGCGAGTTTTCGATGACCTGGTTGACCTTTTGCTGCAGGTCATTGAAGAAGGCGTTCATGTCCATGTTTTTATTCCTGAAGTGTGTGAGATTTCGCACCACAACGGTGCGGCATTGGCTTTAAATGGTGCGGAAAGCTGTCCTAAAGTTAATTCGCGCACGAATTTTGGCTGGCACGCAATCTGCTAATAAGCAGTAAAGCTGTTGTTTCAGACTGAATTTTAAACCGCAATAAAAGTTCACTCAAAAGGAAATCGCCATGATTCATAAGAGCAAGAAGCTGGGTCTCACCGCTGCAGTCGCACTGGCAATGGCAACGATGGGAACCGGCATGGCCCAGGCGGCCGATGCTGCACCGGAGGCGAAGCCTGACAATGAGTTCAGCTATAACGCGGCCGTGACCAGCGACTACCGCTACCGTGGTATCTCGCAAACTCGCCTGAAACCTGCGCTGCAAGGCGGCGCTGACTGGGTCAACAATCCGACCGGTTTCTATGCGGGTGCATGGGCTTCCACCATCAAGTGGATCAAGGACGGCGGCGGCGACGCATCCGTGGAAGTCGACCTGTACGGCGGCAAGCGCGGCGAAATCGCGCCTGGCGTCAGCTATGACGTAGGCTTCCTGGCCTATGTCTACCCATCCAACGATCTGCACCCAAGCGCCAATACCCGCGAGGTATATGGCCAGGTCGGCTATGGCCCAGCCACGCTGAAGTACTCGCACTCTCTGAGCAACCTGTTTGGCTTTGCCGATAGCAAGCACAGCACCTATCTCGACGCCTCGGTCAACCAGGACCTGGGCGATGGCTATGTACTGAACCTGCACGTGGGGCGCCAGAAGGTGAAGAACTCCAGCTTCTACAGCTACACCGACTGGAAAGTCGGCGTCACCAAGGACCTGGGCTTTGCTTCGCTGGCGCTGGCCTATGTCGATACCAATACCGAAAACTATCTCGGACCAAACGGCAAGAAACTCGGCAAGGCTGGCGCAGTGCTGACCTTGTCCAAAACCTTCTGAAGAGGCACTTGTATGAAAATGATTACCGCCATTATCAAGCCGTTCAAGCTCGACGAGGTGCGTGAAGCCCTGTCGGCGATCAACGTGCAAGGTATCACGGTGACCGAAGTCAAAGGCTTCGGGCGCCAGAAGGGCCACACCGAGCTGTATCGCGGCGCGGAATACGTGGTCGACTTCCTGCCAAAGACCAAGATCGAGGCGGCTGTCGATGACGCCATCGTCGACCAGGCTATCGAGGCAATCGAGAATGCCGCGCGCACCGGCAAGATTGGCGACGGCAAGATTTTCGTCTCGTCGCTGGAGCAAGTAATCCGTATCCGTACCGGCGAGACCGGCAACGAAGCACTGTAAGGGGAACCGTGATGCAAAAGACCATTAAGAAATGGCTGGCGGGGGTGACTGTCCTGTTGGCTTTCAGCGCAGCATTGCCTGTGCTGGCGCAAGATGCCAAGCCGGCTGAAGCTCCTGCCGCTTCGGCAACCGCCGCTGCGCCTGCTGCCGCTCCAGCTGCGCCGGCCGCTGCTCCGGCTGATGCCGCCGCTGCACCTGCTACCGCTGCCGCAGCTCCTGCCGCCCCGGCTGCTGCCCCGGCTGCGCCAGTCGCACAGAAGGGCGATACCGCCTGGATGTTCGTGGCAACGCTGCTGGTCATCATGATGACCATCCCTGGCCTGGCTCTGTTCTACGGCGGCCTGGTACGCTCGAAGAACATGCTGTCCGTGCTGCTGCAGGTGTTCTTCGTATTCGCGCTGATCATCGTGCTGTGGTGCCTGTATGGTTACTCGCTGGCCTTCACCGAAGGTAATGCCTTCTTCGGTGGCTTCAGCCGTTCGCTGCTGGCCGGTATCTGGGATCCTGCCAAGGGCGCGTTCTCGGTCGCGGCAACCTTCAGCAAGGGCGTTGTGATCCCTGAGTTCATCTACGTTGCCTTCCAGGGCACCTTCGCTGCCATCACCTGCGGCCTGATCGTCGGTGCGTTTGCAGAGCGCGTGCGCTTCTCGGCCGTGCTGGCCTTCATGGTGCTGTGGTTCACCTTCAGCTACCTGCCGATCGCCCACATGGTCTGGTTCTGGACCGGTCCTGATGCAATCACCAATGCCGATACCCTGGCTTCCGAAACTGCCAAAGCAGGCTGGATCTTCCAGAAAGGCGCGCTGGACTTCGCCGGCGGTACTGTGGTCCACATCAACGCCGCTGTCGCTGGCCTGGTGGGCGCGATCATGATCGGCAAGCGCGTTGGCTATGGCCGTGATTCCATGGCTCCGCACTCGCTGACCATGACCATGATCGGCGCTTCGCTGCTGTGGGTGGGCTGGTTCGGCTTCAACGCCGGTTCGGCGCTGGAAGCTGGCGACATCGCAGCACTGGCCTTCGTCAACACCCTGCTGGCAACTGCCTGCGCAACCGTATCGTGGGTGTTCGGTGAGTGGATCTTCAAGGGCAAGCCTTCCATGCTGGGCGGCGCCTCTGGCGCAGTGGCCGGCCTGGTGGCGATCACCCCGGCTTGCGGCTTTGTTGGCCCAATGGGCGCACTGGCGATCGGCCTGCTGGCTGGCATCATCTGCCTGTGGGGCGTAAATGGCCTGAAACGCCTGATTGGCGCGGACGACTCGCTGGACGTGTTCGGCGTGCACGGCGTGGGCGGTATCCTGGGCGCGATCCTGACCGGCGTGTTCGCTGCACCATCGTTGGGCGGCCAGGGTGTCTTCGACTACGTTGCCAACAAAGCAAGCGCTGATTACTCGATCAGCGGCCAGGTCATCACCCAGGCGACGGCCGTAGGTGTGACCATCGTGTGGTCGGCAGTCGTTGCCTTTGTGGCATACAAGCTGGTCGACATCGTGATTGGCCTGCGTGTGCCGGAAGAAGAGGAGCGCGAGGGCCTGGACATCACCAGCCACGGCGAACAGGCTTACCACGCTTAACGTGGAAAAGTCCGGGTCTGGCACCCAACAAAACATGGCTGCGCCATGTCTTGTCAGGTGCCAGACCCAGCGCACGCCCCCACTCGGGGGCTTTTTTTTGTTCCAAAGTATCTTTTAATTGCGGTTTTTGCCCCAAAATGGAGAGTCTGCAAATACCAACCCGCAAGGAAGTCACATGGTTCCCCATCTCGTCACGGCCCTGACCGGGCCGTTACTGGATCTTGAAGAAAAGATCATTGCCGCGACCCCAGCCATTGAACGGTGGTTCCGCCTCGAGTGGCAGGAGCATACGCCGCCGTTCTATGCCTCGGTGGATTTGCGCAATGCCGGCTATAAGCTGGCCCCGGTGGATACCAACCTGTTCCCGGGCGGCTTCCACTTCCTGGCCAACGAAATGCTCCCGCTTTCGGTGCAGGCGGCCATGGCGGCGATCGACAAGTATTGCCCGGATGCGCGCAACCTGCTGCTGATCCCGGAAATCAAGCCACGCCACCCGACCTATTTCCAGGGCGTGGCGCGCCTGATGCAGATTTTCCGCCAGACCGGTTTGAGCGTGCGCTTTGGCACGCTGGACCCATCCATCACCCAGCCAACGCCGCTGGCGCTGCCTGACGGAAATATGCTGGTGGTTGAGCCGCTGGTGCGCTCGCCGAATGGCCGGCGCCTGGGGCTGAAGGATTTCGATCCTTGCACCATCCTGCTGAATAACGACCTGTCGGCCGGCATTCCTGAGATCCTGACCAACCTGCATGAGCAAAGCCTGTTGCCACCTTTGCATGCCGGCTGGGCGGTGCGCCGCAAGTCCAACCACTTCAATGCCTACGATGAAGTGGCCAAGAAGTTCGGCAAGCTGATTGGCGTCGATCCGTGGATGGTCAATCCCTTCCACGCCAAATGCGGCGCGGTCGACCTGGCGACGGGGGAGGGGCAGGAGTGCCTGGCTTCTTCGGTGGATGCTGTGCTGGCCAAGATCCGCAAGAAATACAAGGAATACGGGATCAAGGAGAAGCCTTTCGTCATCATCAAGCCGGATGCTGGCACTTATGGCAAGGGCATCATCACGATTCGCGATGCGGCTGAGCTCAAAGAGTTGTCGGAAGAGCAGCGTGCGCGCATGACCGTGATCAAGGACGGCAAGGCGGTGACTGACCTGAACATCCAGGAGGGCGTGCCGACCTTTGAGAGCATCAAGGAGGCGTTTGCCGAGCCGGTTGTCTATATGATTGACCGCTATGTGGTGGGTGGTTTCTACCGCGTGCATGGGGAGAAGGGGCCGGACCAGAATTTGAATGCGCCTGGATCGCAGTTTGTGCCGCTGGCTTTTGCGCAGCAGCATGCGGTGCCGGATGTGAAGGCTAAGCCGGGGACTGCGGCGCCGAATCGCTTTTACGTTTATGGCGTGGTGGCGCGGCTGGCATTGCTGGCGGCTTCGCTGGAGATGGAGCGCACGGATCCGGATCCGGAGGTCTACTAAACCCGGTAAACCAGTGTCAGACCCGCAGGGTCTGACACTTATGGCGCGGCGGCCGCAGGCCGGGTGTCCGACCCTGCGGGTCAGACACCGAATTTCCGGTTTTCGGCTAGAATCAGTTGTTACATTTTTGGACTAATCCATGAAAATCGCCTTCCTCGCCGACCCGCTGTCCAGCTTCAAGATCTACAAGGACTCCACCTTCGCCATGATGGCCGAGGCGGCGCGCCGAGGGCATGAGGTGTATGCCTTCCAGCAGCGCCACATGGCGCTCAAGGAAGGCAAGGTTACGGCCCACGTCTCGCGCATCGAGCTGACCGGCGACGCCAAGAACTGGTACAAGGCCGAGCCATCGGAAGACACCAGCCTGGCTGCTTTCGACGCGGTCATCCAGCGCAAGGATCCGCCGTTCGACATGGAGTACGTCTACGGCACCTACCTGCTGCAACTGGCGGAGCAACAGGGCGCGAAAGTCTTCAACAAGCCTTCCGCCATCCGCGACCATAACGAAAAGCTGTCCATCGCCCAGTTCTCGCAATTCACTGCGCCAACGCTGGTGACCAGCGACGAGACCCGCCTGCGCGACTTCCAGGCCGAACACGGCGACGTGATCCTGAAGCCGCTGGACGGCATGGGCGGCGCCGGCATCTTCCGCGTGAAGGCCGATGGCCTGAACCTGGGCTCTATCATCGAAACCCTGACCCAGCTTGGCACCCGCACCATCATGGCGCAGCGCTACATCCCCGACATCGTCAAGGGCGACAAGCGCATCCTGCTGATTGACGGCAAACCGGTGCCTTACTGCCTGGCGCGCATCCCGCAAGCAGGCGAAGTGCGCGGCAACCTGGCCGCTGGCGGTACTGGCGTGGCGCAGCCGCTGTCGCAGCGCGACCGCGAAATCGCCGAGGCCCTGGGCCCGGAATTGGCTTCGCGCGGCCTCTTGCTGGTAGGATTAGACGTGATCGGCGATTACCTCACCGAGGTCAACGTCACCAGCCCGACCTGCTTCCAGGAGATCACCCAGCAGACTGGCTTCCAGGTTGCGTCCATGTTCATCGACGCGGTGGAAGCCCGGGCAGGCAAGCAAGGATAAACATGGTAGGGATTTTATTGATGACACACGCGCCGCTGGGCCAGGCTTTCCTGGCTGCCGCAGCGCACGTGTTCCGCGCCCCGGTTGAAAAACTGGAGGCGATCGACGTGGTGGCAGACCAGGACCTGAACGAAGTGCAGCAGTTGGCGCGTGAAGCCATCAAGCGCCTCGACACAGGTGCCGGCGTGCTGGTCATGACCGACATCAAAGGCGGCACGCCCGCCAATTGCTGTAACAAGCTGGCCGATGCGGGCCAGGTCGAGGTGGTTGCCGGCATCAGCCTTCCGATGCTGCTGCGCGCGATCACCTATCGTACCGATACGCTGGACGTAGTAGTGGAAATGGCCCTGGCCGGCGCGCAGAATGGCGCGGTCAAGGTCGATAACCGTATCCGAGTCAACTAAGCTAAAACTAAAACATGATTCAGCAAGAACTTGAAATTATCAACAAGCTCGGATTGCATGCACGTGCTTCTGCAAAATTCACCCAACTGGCAGCCAAATACCAGAGCGATGTCTGGCTGTCGCGTAACGGTCGCCGCATCAACGCCAAGTCCATCATGGGCGTGATGATGCTGGCTGCTGGCAAGGGCGCCAAAGTCCTGCTGGAAGCGGACGGCGCCGATGAACAGGATTGCATCAACGCCCTGGCCGCACTGGTCAACGACAAGTTCGGCGAAGGCGAGTAAATGCGGGACGGCAGCCCGATGGCATCGTTCTCCCTCCACGGAATTCCGGTTTCGCGAGGCATCGCGATCGGCCGCGCGCATATCCTTGCACCGGCGGCACTCGATGTAAAGCATTACCTGATCTCCGAGGAGCACGTGGAAGCAGAGGTGCGGCGCCTGCAGTCGGCGCTTGCTGCCGTGCACCGCGAGCTGCAGACGCTGTGGAATGAGCTGCCGAAGGATGCCCCGACGGAGCTGGGCGCCTTCATCGATGTCCACGCGCTGATCCTGTCGGACCCGATGATTTCCGAAGCGCCGCTGGACATCATCCGCAGCCGCCACTACAACGCCGAGTGGGCGCTGCTGACCCAGATCGACGAGCTGTCGGCGCAGTTCGACGAAATCGAAGACCCTTACCTGCGCGAGCGCAAGGCCGATATCCAGCAGGTCGCCGAGCGGGTGCTGAAAGTCCTGATGGGCAGCGAACCGCTGCTGCCGAAACAGGCCGAACTCGAAGGCGATGAATTCCTGGCGCAGATGATCGTGGTGGCCCACGATATTTCGCCGGCCGACATGCTGAAGTTCCGCGACCGTTCCTTCATCGGCTTCGTGACCGATGTGGGCGGCCAGAACTCGCACACTGCCATCGTGGCGCGTTCGCTCGATATTCCGGCCGCTGTCGGCATGTCGCAGGCTTCGACCCTGATCCAGCAGGACGACTGGGTAATCATCGACGGCGATGCCGGCGTGGTGATCGTCACCCCAAGCGCGCAAGTGCTGGAGCAGTACCGCGAGCGGCAACTGGCCGCGATGCGCGCCCGCAAGAAGCTGGGCAAGCTGAAGAAGACCCCGGCCGTAACCAAGGACGGCACGCAGATCGCCTTGATGGCGAACATCGAATTGCCTGAGGATTGCGAGCACGCGATGGAATCGGGCGCCAATGGTGTTGGCCTGTTCCGTTCCGAATTCCTGTTCATGGGCCGCGATGGCGACATGCCGTCGGAGGACGAACAATACGAGCAGTACACCAAAGCCGTGCTGGCGATGAAAGGCCGTCCGGTGACGATCCGCACGCTGGACATCGGTGCCGACAAGCCGCTGGACCAGATGGAGCACACCGCGCTCAATCCGGCACTGGGCTTGCGCGCCATCCGCTACTGCCTGGCGGAGCCGCAGATCTTCCTGACGCAATTGCGCGCCATCCTGCGCGCCTCGGTGCACGGCAAGGTGCGCATCCTGATCCCGATGATGGCGCACGCCTTCGAGATCGAGCAATCGCTGGCCATGATCAAGCGCGCCAAGGCGCAGCTAGACGAACGAGGGGAGAAGTACGACCCCGAAGTCAAGGTCGGCGCCATGATCGAAATCCCGGCTGCCGCGCTGGCGCTGCCGATGTTCGTCAAGAAGATGGACTTCCTGTCCATCGGCACCAATGACCTGATCCAGTACACGCTGGCGATCGACCGCGTCGATTACGAAGTGGCGCACCTGTACGATCCGCTGCACCCGGCGATCCTGCAACTGATCGCGATGACCATCGCTGCCGGCCACAAGGCGGGCATCGAAGTCGCTGTATGCGGCGAGATGGCGGGCGATGCCAAGATGACCCGCCTGTTGCTGGGCATGGGCTTGCGCGAATTCTCGATGCACCCGTCGCAGCTGCTGGCGGTGAAACAGGAAATCCTGAACAGCGACCTGGAACAGATTGCACCGCAGATGCGCAAGATCATGCGCAGCATGGACCCGGAAACGATTGCCGACGCAGTCAACGCCCTGCAAGCCCTGTAACACCAACTCTCGCATCACAACTTAACTACAACCGGATTCACATGCCTTCGATTGGAATCGTCTCGCCGCAGACAATGCACTTTGCGGAACCCCTTCAGCTACAGAGCGGAGCGTCCCTGCGCGACTATATGCTGATGTACGAGACCTATGGCACGCTGAATGCGGACAAGTCCAATGCGGTGCTGGTGTGCCACGCGCTGAATGCCTCGCACCACGTGGCCGGCTATTACGCCGACAATCCGAAGAACGTGGGCTGGTGGGACAACATGGTCGGTCCCGGCAAGCCGCTCGATACCGACAAGTTCTTCGTCATCGGCATCAACAACCTGGGCTCCTGTTTTGGCTCGACCGGCCCGATGCACATCAACCCGGAAACCGGCAAGCCTTATGGCGCCGCCTTCCCGGTGGTCACGGTGGAAGACTGGGTGGCCGCACAGGCGCGCCTGGCCGACCAGCTGGGCATCCAGCAGTTTGCCGCCGTGATGGGCGGCTCGCTGGGCGGCATGCAGGCGCTGGCCTGGTCCATCATGTATCCGGAACGCCTGCGCCACTGCCTGGTGATCGCCTCGACTCCCAAGCTGTCGGCGCAGAACATCGCCTTCAACGACGTGGCGCGCCAGGCCATCCTGTCCGACCCGGACTACCATGGCGGCGATTTCTACGAACACAGCGTGGTGCCGAAAAACGGCCTGAAAGTGGCGCGCATGATCGGCCACATCACCTATCTGTCGGACGACGACATGGCCGAGAAGTTCGGCCGCAAGTTGCGCGACATCGCGGCAAGCGGCGATTACAAATTCGGCTTCGGCATCGACTTTGAGATCGAATCCTACCTGCGTTACCAGGGGGACAAGTTTGCGGAATACTTCGACGCCAATACCTACCTGCTGATCACCAAGGCGCTCGACTACTTCGACCCGGCCCGCAAGTTCGATGGCGATTTGACCAGGACCCTGGCCGGAACCAAGGCCAAGTTCTTCCTCGCTTCCTTCACCACGGACTGGCGCTTCTCGCCGGAGCGCAGCCGCGAGATCGTGCAGGCGCTGCTGGCCAACCGCCGCGAGGTGACCTACGCCGAGATCGACGCGCCGCACGGCCACGACGCCTTCCTGCTCGAGGATTCGCGCTATATGAACATGGTGCGCGCCTACTACGAGCAAGTGTGGAAAGAAACGAACAAGGAACAAGCAGCATGACTTTCGATGACCTGAGCAGCGCCCGTCCCGACCTG